>ERZ772932.31-NODE-31-length-93399-cov-4.208637_pt1 | contig 93399 bp, 84 predicted proteins | sample MGYA00511684_ERZ772932 | MGnify/ENA primary metagenome ERZ772932 (study PRJEB29015, sample SAMEA2738078) | human oral metagenome | biome: human oral; feature: human-associated habitat; material: saliva | place: China | collected 2210 ...
GTACTGGTAATTTTGTAATATATGATCTAACTAATATGGTAGAATTATATATAGGCACAGTTGGGCTTGATGTTTTTGGCTATTATAATGGTTCTGGTGTACCAGCACCAATAGTTCTAAAAAGTTATAATGAAATGGTTATAGATTTGACAAATTTATCAACTAATTTGGCTGTACGTGGGGATTGTATAGCATATTTTAAATATAATAGCAATATCCCATCTTATATGAATGCCGTAACATTACCATCACCGAAACCTGAGTCTGCCGTTGTTGGTACAACATTCCCTACGTTAGCCGATGTAAGTAAGATATTAGGACAGTCTGTTACTATTAATGGTATAACTTATGATACCAATTCTAATATTGATTTACGAAGTACACAAGTATACCCAGCAACAGCGATTAATGGTCAAACATTAACTATTGGTGGTGAAAATACTATTACAGCTAGAGCTAATGGTGGTAATGCTGATACTGTTGGTGGACTATCACCTAACTCTTTTATTACTACTGATAATTTAGCACGTAAATACTATTCTAAAGTTGCAGTATACGACAATAATAACCATCTTATTCACCCAGATGGTACCGAGGAATGGATCGAATATCAAAGACCACAAGCAGCGTCTGAAGATAATCTCGATCACTTATAATAGGAGACTATTATGGCTAAATTAACTGATATAAAATATATAGTGCAAGGTGGTAATGGTAATAAAAGAGAAGAGATATCACTCTACACTACAAGAGAAGAAGCTGGGGATATATGTAAAGCATTTAAGTTAGCAGATGGTTCCAAAGCATATGCTGCTATTGGTGATGTCAGATCTAAACTAGCTACAATGAAACGATTCAAGATTCAAGGTAAAGAATATGCTGCTTTAACCGAAGCTGAAAAGAAGAAAGAAAAGATTAAGAAAGTATATATCTTTAAAGCTGGTAGTCATAGATTTAAAGTACCATTCTGGGCTAAGAAAATACATTATACACTTTGTGGTGGTGGTAACGGTATCATATCCATGAATGCACCTATATTAGATACTATTGAAAAAGATGGTATTACTGATAATAAAAGCATAATGATGGCTCGTAAGGTTAATGATGCTATGTATGCTACAATACCGCTTATGGGTAGAAGTATAATGGGTGAATCATCATCTATGTATGTAGAGATGCAAAAATATTATGATGAGAGCAATCCCGAAGAATTCTATATTGGTGAAGATGAGACACGAAGTGTACATACTGCAAGTAGGTATTACAACAATTATACTGGCGATAGCTCTTGGATCATGCAGACAACTGATAATAAATCTAAAGGAATCTCTGTATATCAAGCCGATACATCGGCCTATGAGAATATTACACAGAATATCAACACTACACCAGTTGTAACTAGAAAGAAAGTTGTTATCGCTCCGACTATGATAAATCCTGATATTGTAGACGATACAAATTATGATGGCTTAGTTGATAGTATAACTTCAGGGTTACCTATACCACCGCCAATGGGTCCAGTGGAAAACGAGGGTGAATATGTAAGAATAACTGCTATAAAAGATGATACATCATTTACTGTATACAATAAAGGGTTTAAAGCACTATATAATGTATACCCTAAGTCTGATATGGTAAGGGTTGTAAATATATCTAAGTTCATTAATGATACAATGGCTAAGTACAAGGTTAATCTTGTAGATAAAGATATATACCATGATGAAGATAACTCTCTTATGATAAATTCATTCATCAATCAAGCCTATATCTATGGTTCATACACACCATTCGATAAATTATATTCTGCTGGTATTGCTATGTATAGCGATGGGTCTACACCACCATCTAGAACTGATTCTTTAATACAGTCTACATATGATGCCGCATTTAATCAATATAAAGCTAAACCTAATACGTATAAGCAAAGATATGATAATGTAACGTACTATATGCGTAAACAGTTCTTAAATGGGACTATATTTGACTATGACTATATGATGCAGCTTAAAGAAGAAGAAGGCCTATTAGATAGCGTTATTAACTCGTCAATACTATCTAATATGGATTTAGTTGATGGTGCATATGATTTTGCTACAGGACAGCATACATCCCCTAAATTATCAGAAACACGTCTAGGTGCTAGAGAGGTTATATTTGATATCCAATGTTTAGACGGCGTGGTTAGACCATTATCGATTAAGTATGGTGGTTCTCTTGTATTAGGGTGGGATAAATACTTTGATGACGCATATTGCTATGATATCGAAGATATAGACATCTACAGAGCAGAAGAGTTTACTAAACTATTTAACCCATTAAGCGGTAATTTAGTACCAAACCCCCTAGAGGGACAAGAAATAACTGGTACATGGGATGTAAAACCTGATGAGAATATTGTAATTGAAGTCGGTACTCATGGTAAGTTATATACTGAAGATATGGAATTTAAGCTAAATAAGTATTTCCATGATCGTGATGCTGATGGTATCTGTATCTTAGAAGTCGAAGGTGACTTTGATAATATAGATGGTATTGATACCTATTTTAATGACAATGTGAACTCTTTAACACCAGACCAATATAATCAAATGCTTATGCTAGACCCTATAAGTCGTAATAATTATCAAAGACATCTTATATATATTAAAAACTACTCTGGGGATATTGATATGTCATCACAAGACGTATTCACAAGTAAGAATTCTAAAAATGTTGCTATTAGAAATAGTATTATTCTTAGATTCGTTGAAGGTATGGCTGATAGTAAAAATATAAACATATACTACTCTAGCAGGAACCAAAAGGTTTACGGGTTACCACAAAGTAGTGATTATACTATTAAAATATTTGGCTATGATATAGGAAAAGAAAAGAATACGCCTTTATTTCATAGTTTTTTAGGTGCTTTTGATGGTGTTAAAATGGATATAGCCGAAGACCTAGTATCCAATTTAACTGAGTATTTAGGTAATATTGCTCAGGTATACCAAAGCATTATACCTGTTAGAAATTATTATGCTGAGAAAGAGCATACATTTATATTTAAGAATGCTAATACAGTAAACTATGCATTTAGATATGGTAATGTAGATAGTGGGCATATCCCTAGAGTCAAATTAAACTATAATAAGACTTTAGATGTAAATGGTGCATTAATCTTTACATCCCCTAAAGATTTAGACTATAGATGGTATGTATCGTTGGGGTTATATATAAATCCTTCTACAGCAAAGAATATTAACATCAACGAACGATTATATATAGGCTATCCAGGAGATGCTGCCATAAAGAATAAAAAAGTTAAGATATTTAAGCCATGGGTTACATATGACCAATCTAAGGCGTATGTAAAATATGTAGTCCCTAAGGATTATACAACTAATTCAATTATTGGTATAATACCATTATTAGACAAATCTATAGATAATGTATATATAGACGTAACTAATATTAAAGATGAACCATACAGTATATCGCCTATAGTGTCTAGTAGCTTTAACAAAACACAAAATATACATATTATAGATAACTCTGGTATAACGGAACGTAAGTTTAATGGTATATTTTCTTATTCTATGAAAAACTATCTAGGAACAACTACATTAGCACCAACAAATATGACTAACTTTGCTATAGGATCGACTGCAGATTTAAGCAATGTTACATTAAAGACATCTACAATTAAAAGCTTTGAAAATGCATTTAATGAGTTTAGGGGTAAATTTCCAAAGAATATAGACTTGACTGGTTGTATTAATTTTACATCGATGCTTTATAATATCGATTTGGATAGTATAACCATGGATAGTTTTGTAGATAGTAGCTATAAAGCTACTGGTGTTGTTAATAGTCAACTAAATTTATCCTCGATGTTTACATCGTTTACTGGTCGTGATATATCATTTGATTTATGGGGCTTTTTAGTAAAGAAAGTAAAATTACTAGAAAAAGTTAAAGCTCATGAATACATAAGTATGTATAGTATGCTAACTTATGTACGAAGCATACCATTCTTTAGTATTTATGAGTTATATATGGCTATGGGTGATAATACTTATGTAATGCCAAATCGAAGAATAGGGGGCTCAAATATAGGTAGTTTTGCATCAGAAGCTACATTTAAAGAGCTAGAAGTACCAATAATTCTTGGTACAGACGCATATCCTTTGAAATTTACTCTAAATAGCTGTGGTACAAATGGTGTTGGTAAATTAGTATTTAGGCAGCTACCATTCCAACCTATAAATACTTTGGATGACTTAAAGAAAGGAACAACCGATAAGAAAGTATGTGCCGGATTCTTATCCAAAAGTAAACCACAATCAAATACATATAAATTACCGACTTCTATTGTAGTTAGACTTCTTAGAGCTAAAACTTCGATACCAGAAACAACTGAATCTATTGAAGCTATTAAGACTTTCTTAAATGCTACATACACTACACCAAAAGCAAATATCTCTGTTATTTTTGAATAAGATATGCCCAGTATAGTCAATGACTATACTGGGATTTCTTTTGCTCAAGGATATTTATAGTTATATACTATAATGATGATAGTGATAATGATGTCACTATATAATTATTAAACCCCAAAAGGAGGTTATAACATGCAACGTTATAGAGTCATAACTGACACATACTTATTTAATCATGAAGATGGTTTATTGGATCAGAACCCATTTAGACAAAACTATGTGATAGATGATCTTGATGATATTGATTATGCTATTCAATATGAAAAAGATAAATTGATAAGACATTATGGGGATGAAGAATACCCTAATCATGATTCTGATCTTAATGACGATATTGATGAGCTTTTAGAACGTATTGAGTCTTTAGATAGACCGCATAGTACAACATATATCGGTCCAGATCGTGTAGTTCATATATTTATAGCTTTCTAGGAGGTTATATTATGTCAGAGTTATACAATGTAGTAAAAGAAGTATTTGCTTATGACCCATCTACACAAGGTATTGATGGATATGTAACTATGGAGTTCATTGGATTCCATTTATCTCTAGAAGAAGCTGAACGTCTATTAGGCACATCTTCTAGAGCATCTATTGAAAACTATTCAGCTAACTATATTGATGTAGAACCTGAAGTTACTAAGGTTTTAACTGAACGTAAAGAAAAGCTAGAAACGGAATATGCTGATGATCATGGTACATTACCACATCATGAATTTTATATTCAAGGTAATAGACTACATCATTGGTACATTTCTAAATCCAATAAAACATCCGCAGATATTAATTAGGAGGATAATGTCATGTCTGATAAATATATAGTTGTAAAAAATACATTCGAATATGATTACAAAGAACAAGTAATCACAACTGATGATTATGAAACAGAGATCGATAATAAGATCTATAATTTCGATACAGGTAAGAAAGTTATCCAAGATGAGTACAATGCTCTATATGAGCAAACAGAACTCAAAGATGAACCTGAAACTGAAGAAGATGAAATTCGTACTAAAGAAATGGACGAATTAGAAGACATCTTATCTACTGGTGACGACTTACCTGGGAACTTTATATTCCGTGGTAAAGACAAAATTTACCAATGGTATCTCTTTGAACTAGAAGAAGATACAGAAGAAGAATAAAAATAATACCCAGTATAGTCAATGACTATACTGGGATTTTGTAAAACTATTTTTTTTTTGATTGTATAATATAATAGTAATACATTGGCTATCATTATTATTAAACAAGGAGGATATAACAATGTTAGATTTTGAAGAAGTTTTCTTTTCAAGAGCACAATGGGAACGTGAGGGTAACGTGTTTGGGCTTCGGTCTTGGCATGGATTTGGTGGCTCTGCTGTATTAACGCCAGATGGCGAAAAAATTACCTTAGAAGAGGGTAAACAGTGGCACAAAGATAATATCGTAAAAGGGCGATATATCTTATGGCAAGAAAATGTCGTACCTGCCAAAAAGTATGAAGATAACTACTTTATGTGGTTAGAATCACTTGACAGTCAGGAAGACAGCTTCAGGGTGGATCTTAAGCTAGTATCTGATGGGTATGACGGCACTATCAATGTGCTAGTCTATCGTGTATTAGATCAAGAGCAATATAATAAAATTAAAGAACGTGGAATCTTTAATTTTATTAAAGGTCCTGTATGTGTTCATTTCATTGGACCAGATGATCAAGTTCCAGCTTTATCAGACATTCGTAAATTCATGGTATTATTTGCATATAGTGATAAGAACCGTGGATTTAAAGGAATCATGGAAGTTGCACTCTTCAATACATATGAAGATGCTAAACTTGCTCGTGATGGTCTTAATAAGGCTATAGCTACAACTAAGCCTGGCACATGGATGAGCGAAGACTATGAACTAGCTGCAGGTGATGGTAAATTTATCATTACCGATATGTATTATAATAAGCGCAACCCAGCCATAGCTATGGAGTCAAGTTGTGAGCAATATTTATATATCGAAAGAAACGAAAAAGTTGACAGATTTAATTCTTAATATCATTATCACATGGTATTAAGAATGGTGTGTAGTATACTGGGGCTTTCCCAGTATACTACATTTATTTTTTAGTATTAATAATTTGAGTTATATACTATAACTGTAGATAGATATATGGTCTATCAAAGTATATATTATTTTATTAAGGAGGTTTTATTATGGAATATGCTATCGCTAAAGAAGTATATGAGTATAACCCAGAAACAAAAGAATTTGAATTAATCCCTGGCATTGTTGACAATGTAGTTGCCGATGGATTAACTATGAAAGAAGCAGTAGACTTTATTGAGTCTAATGCTAAGCCTGAGTATTTGACTACGGTAGATATACCTTGTAATGATAGTCATGAAAGATTCTTAGGGTTTGATTTACAAAGTAAATTAGATAGAAACAGTAATGGCAGAGCTGTAGCCGAAGGACATCGTGTAGTCCATTGGCGTATCATTCCTAGTCTTACACTAGATTTAGAAGACAAACAGTAGGAGGGTACTCATGAATACGAAATATTTGATTATAACTAAAGAGCTACGTTATAATCGTATTAAAATAGGTGTAACTGAGAAGCTCTGTAGTGTTGTTGGGTATGAACCATATGTTTATCCTAGCAGAGAATATGCTATTGAAGAGCTAAATACATTAGACGCAGGTGAGCTTACTGATAATGAATTACCAGTAAAGATTAGTCAAATACGTAAGCATTTAAAAGATGTAGATAAAGATATGCTAGATATCTTTAATGATGCTATACGTATCCCTAAAGACCCAGACAATAAAGAATTTAAGTTACAAAATGTAGCTATAGATAACACTAGTGGTGCATTAGTTATTAGATGGTCTGAAATAGCTGAAGTCTTTGAAAAATAATTAGTTAATAAAAATTTTGGTTGTATAATATAACTAGGAATGTGTATTAGCTAAGCACATTCCTTAGTATATTATGCAAATTTACAGTTTAGCTATTAAAATCCAAGGAGGGATATAAAATCCTATAATACGTTTTAAAACAATTTTAAATTCAGAATTCTATTATGTAATGAAAGAGGCTTATTATGAACAAGAAAATTATTTTGACAGCAATGGTTATTGGCTCTTTGAGCCTAAATGTAATGGCAGTTGATAACGCTACTGGGTCTGGTAGTGGTATCGCTTATGGTACAGGAAGTAGTGCTAATGGTACACATGATATATCCATTGGCGTATCTTCTAAAGCTGAAAATTATACCAACCAAAATGGTTCGATAGCTATTGGTCATAAAGCTCATACTGAACTTATGGCTGGTGGTGTTGAAGCAGCATTTGGTTTTGGTCAAACTACATATAGTGGGAGCGAATTCTCATCTGCACGTGTCCCAGCTGACCCATCTAAAGTTATTGGTGCAGTAGCTATTGGCAACAATACATATGCTCGTACCGGTTCTACTATGGTTGGTTCTCATAACTACCATGGTGAAATTGGTGATGTTACTATCAATACTGATAAAGATGAAACAGGTACTAGAAGCCAAGCATTAAATGTGTATGCAACTAATATTGGTGCAAATAGTTTCAGTAATGGTGCTCTAACTACATCTACTGGTGCTTATAATATCATCTCTAGTTCCTATACTGGTGGTAGATTCTCTACACCATCTCAAAACTTAGGTGCTACTATTACAGGTGCTATGAATAGTATTGAATCTAAAACAGCACAAGGTATTGGTTCTGGTTGGTTTGCAGATAGAACTGGTGTTGGTGTAGCTAATACTATTAACGGTCTAGCAAATAGAACTGCCAATACTAATGGTACTATCGTATTTGGTGCTGGTAATGAAGTCACAAATTCTATTGCAGAATTGACTGGTATTCCAAAAAATACAGGTAATTCTGCTAAAGAGTTTGCTGGTAAACTAAGAGATGGTATCTCTAAGTCTAATGGTGGTGGTGCCACTATGGTAATTGGTGGTGGTAATAAAGCCGATTACACATTACGCACTTCTATGATTGGTGTAAACAATACAGTTACTGGTACGTCTGGAAATGAAAGCACAGATAACTTCGTAGTCGGTGTAAACAATAATGCATCTAACGTATCTAATGCAATTATTGTTGGTAATAACCACAATGTAGCTAATGCTACACATACAGTTATTATCGGTTCTAGTGATAATGCTACAAGCACAGTAGTAAATGATGCTGTATCTATTGGTCATAATACAGAAGTATCTTACGCTGGTGGTGTAGCTCTTGGTGCACAATCTAAGGCTACAGTAGATTCTGGTGTAGCTGGATATGATGTAGCAACTAAGGCACAATCTACAAACAATAATCCAGTATGGACTTCTACAGCTTCTGCTGTATCTGTTGGTGATGTAGATAATAATATAACACGTCAAATCACATCTGTATCTGCAGGTACTAATGATACTGATGCAGTTAACGTTGCACAACTTAAACAATTAGACAGCAAAATCGATACTGGTATGTCTGATGTATTAAATCGTGCAAACAACTATACAGACACTCAAGTATCCAAAGTTGGTGCTAGAGCAGCAGCTTTATCTGGGTTACATTATATAGATTATAACCCTAATGATAAATGGAGCTTCGCTGCATCTTTAGGTGGTTATAAAGGTTCTACTGCTGGAGCTATTGGTGTTGCTTATCAACCAAATGAAAGCACTCTTATCCATGCAGGTGTAACTTTAACAGATAGTCCAATGTACAATATTGGTGCATCTTTCAAAGTAGGCAAACAAGATCCTACATTGAAAACTAGCCGTATTGAAATGGCACAACAAATCAAAGATTTACAAGAGCAACTTGCTGAAATCAAAGCAGCTCTTGCAAATAAATAATTCTACCATGTATATGGCATAGTATTGACGGTACTATGCCATACTTTTTTAGCATATAGTTAAAAGGAGACATTCAAATGATGAACAACAAAGTTATTTTAACAGCAGCAATTTTAGGCACTTTAGTATCCAGCTCTGTATTTGCAGCAGGATCTAATACTGGATACAATAATGTGTCTAATGGAGATTATGGAACAGTATTTGGTAGTAATAATACTACTGAAACAGGTGCCACAAGTTCATTAGCTTTTGGTGATGGAAATGTTGTAAAACAAGCTAACTCTATGGCCTTTGGCCAAGGTAACTTATCCGACGGCGAAAATAGTTTCGTCGGCGGTGATAAAGCTAAAGCTGTAGGTCGCGATGCATTTGCGTTCGGCTCTTCTGCAGAAGCTCTAACTGAGTATACCATTGCCATTGGTTCTCAAGCTAGAACTATTGGCTATAACACTTTGGCTATTGGTAATGGTGCTACAGTATCTGGTCCATCCTCTATTGCTATTGGTAGAACAAACAATGTTACAGGTGAAAATTCTGTAGCTATTGGTGCTAATAATGGCACTATTAAAGGTGAACAAGCTGTAGTAGTTGGTTATAATAATAAAATGACTACTGCCGATCAAGAGCAATTGATCTTTGGCTCTAATTCTGTCACTAGTGGCCAAGGTTCTATCGTTGTAGGTACTCATGGTCAAGCTACTGCTGTTGATGCTGTTGCATTAGGTAATAATACTATTGCTGACGTTCAAAATGGCGTCGCAATCGGCACAAATTCTGTTACAGAATCAGCTGTTGGTACATCCAATATTAAGGATAACACAACAGACATCCGTTTCAGCAATTCTACTTATGCAGGTTCCACACCAGATTCTGTTGTAAGCTTTGGTACTAATGGCCGTGCTGGTGCTGGCGGTGTAACTAGCTATACACGTCAGTTGCAAAATGTAGCAGCTGGTCGTGTATCTTCCACATCTACAGATGCTATTAACGGCAGTCAATTGTACGATGTTGCTCTTGAAGCACAAAAGTACAATACTATGGCTGATGGATCCAATACTACAGTAGTAGCTACTGATAACGCTTACGGCAGAAAAGAGTTCAAAGTAAACGTTAATAAAGATTTGGTAGATATGAACTCTGCAGCATTTGGTAAGAATACAGATGACAAACACACAGTAGTCAATACTGATGGTACTATTGTATTTGATGGTGATAAAGATACTAAATATAGTGCTAATGGTTTAACTATCGAAGACCGTAATAATTTGGATACAGCATCCTATAATATTAATGGTATGACAGCTTCTGATGCTAATGGTACAGTAAGCTTCACTACAACTAATATTGATGCTGGCAATAACCAAATTCACAACGTTAAAGCTGGTACAGCTGGTACAGATGCGGTTAATGTTGATCAAATGAATAAAGCTATCGAAGCCAATAAAGCAGTTGAATCTGTTGTTGCTGACAATCAAGTCGACAATATCGCAGCAGTTCGGGTAACAAATGGCAAATCCACTGGTGATGCAAATGCACAATACGGTGTTTATGTATCCCGTTCTACTGTGGATGCTATTGCCAAGGCTTCTAACCGTTTTACAGGAGACGACGTTATTAATGTTACTCGTTGGGATGCTCCGGCTAATGTAGCAGATCTTACTACATTCAAATACAACGGTGAAAAGGCTGCTACTAAAACTCCATTGACTTACAAAGCTAATGGTAAAGATGCTAAACAAGTTATGCTTGCTAATGGCTTAGACTTCACTAATGGTAAAAACACTACAGCTACTACAGATGCTAATGGCGTAGTTAAATACTCTGTGAACGATAACTTGAATGGTATGAAATCTGTTAACTTCGATGGTGGTACTACAGTGAACAATGATGGCTTAACTATTAACAATGGCCCATCTGTAACTAAAGATGGTATTGATGCTGGTAATAAAACTATTACTAACGTAGCCCCTGGTCGTGTAGAAGCAGGTTCTACTGATGCAATTAACGGTAGCCAATTGAATGACGCAGCTCAACGTATTAGCAACCGTTATGATGCAGCTATTGCTAATAACCAACGTGAAATCAGTAAAGTAGGTGCTCGTGCAGCAGCTATGGCTAACTTGCATTACCAAGACTTCAATGCTGATGATAAATGGAGCTTCGCTGCGGGTTATGGCCATTACAAAGGTCAAAATGCTGGTGCATTAGGTGTAGCATATCAACCAAATGAAAACACTATGATTAGTGTATCTTCTACTATTGGTAAAGATGCTATGATTGGTGCTGGTGTATCCATGAAATTTGGTAAATCTTCCAAAATGAATGCTAATAAACAAGTAGCTATGGCTAAAGAAATTCAAGAGCTTCGTGCAATCGTTGCAGCTCAAAATGCTAAGATTGATGCATTAGTTGATCATGCTATGGGGCGTAATGAAGCCATTACTGATGTAGTGTTCCCAGATGTACCTGAAAATCATTGGGCATATATGATGGTACAAGACCTTGCTTACAAAGGTATTGTAGTTGGTTATCCAGATGGTAACTTCTCTGGTGACCGTACTCTAACTCGCTATGAATTTGCTGTAGCATTAGACCGTGCAATTTCAGCTGGTTATATGAACCCAGAATTAGGTCGTGCTATTAAAGAATTCAAACCTGAATTAGACAGCATCTATGCTAATATGCGTTTCCGTGTAGATCGTGAAGCTGGTAAAGATGGTAGTGTAAATAAAGTTGAACGTGTACGTGTTAATAAAGACAATACTCGTGACAACTATGGCACTATTATAAAATAATCTAATTATAAGAAAAGAAGTTCTACAAGGGTCAATGACCCTTGTAGACTATTTTCTTTTTTTTTGTAAAAATAGAAATTTTAGTTATATATTATAATCGTGACCAATGGTTAGGTTTATTTATAAGGAGGTATTTTATGCTTATACTAACTAAGGTTAAAGCGATTATAATTATATTCGCAACCCTTCAAAATGTAGTATTTGGATTCACATCCCCTACAATCCAAATCTACTTTATGAGTTTGGTAGATGCCAGTACTCTAAGCATTGCCAACCTATTGGATGCTGGGTTGGCAGGCACCATTAATAGTTTCCTGAGTAAAAATTCTTTCAGGAAACTATTTAAGAAGTATGCCCCTATAGTTGGGCTTATCGATGCAGTAGTCTATGCTGCAATCGTGTTATTTTCGGTGGACGATCCTACTATAAGGTTTATAGGGATCGCCATCTGTAATGGCACGTTAAATACTATTTGGGGAGTTATGCTGTTGGATAGTATTAATAATGCTATCCGAGGGGATGACTTAACTTCCTTTAATAGTTTGAATAAGTCCTGTAATCTATTCGGTTCCCTTATCGGATCAGGTATAGGCTTTTTAATTGGTAGCTCGTTGGATATAAATACAGCTATCATTCTACAAGCTATCATTGTAGGAGTTAACTCTGTATCCGAGCTATACGCATTCTATAAATTAGATAAAATTGAAGAATCGTAAAACTCGGACTTTATAGTTGTATACTATAATTGTAATGATGATAATTATCATCGATTGAAGAATAGTTATATTCAAGGACCTCTAGGAGTTAGAGTGATAGATACAAATGTATCTTGATCTTTAACTTCTAGGGGTCCTTGAACACTATATCTTTTTTCTTTTGCGAATTTCTATGATACTGGCTAAGGTTTTGGAGGTGATATATGAAAGAAAACCAAATAGTATTTTAGAATTCTACAGTGTTATTTAATTTAGGAGGACTATCGTGAAAATTATAGACGATGTCAAGAGGGACTTAAGGTTCCTCATCGAATCAAAACTAAATAAAGAAAAGGCAGTACAAACTGTCGCTAAATTATATGAGAAAGAGCGTTTAAATCAAGACTCTATCTCATTATGGTACGATCAAGTACGTAAAGACATTCCAAGTTACGTACGTCGTACTGAAGAACCTCAACTATGTGATATTAAGAAGTCAATAGTTGGTGGCAAAACTATTAAGGGTACTATCATCACCCATGGCAGTAAAAATAAAAAGAAGAGCCATAAAGATGGTACACCATACTATAAAAAAGGAGGTGACAGAAGATGGCATAATATCGTAGTAGGTGGCACTATGATATTAGCAAGACGGAATATTAAGTCCGCCAAAGCATCTATAGCAGCATCATATAAGTTCATGGAGCTTATAGACAATGATGAGCCTAATCCGGAAAAGGCTATTATTGATATTGTCAATAAAGATTATAGACAAGAGTATACTTTAGATAATAAGAATGATATTCTTACTAAGTTCGCTAGTGATTATATTGGCAATAAGGCTACGTTCTTAATCATGCCTAAGATTGGTAAAGAAATTGCCGAAGGCCGTGAAATTGAGCGAGTGGCTCGTAGGTACGGTATTACAAAAGAAGATATCTATGATATGGTAAAGAAGCATAGTTTTGTATTCTTTGTATTCTACGAGATGGGGACGTTAACTTTCTTGGAAGGGATGGGTGAATATGGAAAAACCGATTATAATTCCAAGTAGTTATACGTATAAGCAAATAGCAGACTTCGCTTATATTGCTGAATCCTTAGGTGGATTTGACTTCATGTCCAGAGATAACAAATCTAAATGGAGTTTAAACCAATTATGTCCTAATAGCACACAGTTACAGGTTAAATATCGCAACTTCGAAAGCTATTTAGAAAACCTAGGTATCACTCTAGATAAGTTTACGAAGTTAGATATAAAACGATATTTTAACTTAAGAAAGGCTGGTGCTATGAGACACTCCAGCTATCTGGCTAATGTATTCTTTAGGTTCTATAATCCTAAGTTAACTGAGAAACTATATGATTATTATGAGACGTTTCACATTAACGGATTAACTAAACCTGGAATTAAGACATACTTCAACTATAAGGATACTCAGCTTAAGGCTATAGAACGAGCTTATAGTTTTGGTAAGAATACCAAAATACTTTCTAATATTGAATATGATAATGAATATGCATTTAAAAAGGCATCTGCTACACATATGCTATTTACCAGATTCTCTAATATTAGAAATGAGTTCTTTCAGCATGATAACTTAAATATCGAAGCATCTATCTATCTTACGGGTAAACTAATGATGCTAGTTATCGATAGAAAAGAAGATATGTCATATAGTGAGTTCTTGGAATCTAATGGTATTAAAGATGCTATGTCTGAAATCAGATATAAGACTATAATTACATTCTATAAGAGATATCGTAGTCTAATCTCACGTTACAGAGATATTGTGGATGATTTGAACGGTGATAGTGATTGGAAGCATATCTTTTATAAATATGATTTAGAGAGCTATGGGTTAGAATCTAAAGAGAAATTTATTGATTGGTTAGACAGAATGGTCCCAATCAAAGCATTAGTTAAGCCAAACAAAGGAGCAATATAGAAATGAAAGAAAGCATTCTAAAAGACCATGCTAATGGTATGATATTAGCAGACATTGCTAAGAAATATAAAATCACCGCAGAAGAGCTAGTAGATATCATTATCGAAAGTGGTAGTGAAGAAGTTACTACCGAAATCTCTGGTGTAGATTTTGACACCCCAGATAACACTGAAGTACAAGAACAAGAACCTAGTGATATCACTCTAACAATTATACCAACAGAGCAAGAATCTATACCACAACACTATATGCCAACACACAATGATGTGTTTATGGACTTAATCATATTTGGGTTGAGTCTTGACGATATATGCTCTAAGTACGACATAACTAAAGGTGACGTAGGTATTATGCTTGAAGAAATCTATAAGGAATTATCTGATAGAGTTATTCCTATGGACGATATCAAAGAGGTTATTAAAAAGATCTGTGCAGAGGTTTATCTTGCACGTTTCAATTAAGGAGGAGCTGCTATGGAAGAACGCAAATTGAATATGAACATACGTCTCCATCATTCACCAAATGAATCATGGAAGACAACTATGGAAATTCTAGATTTGGATAAGCTTCGTATCGAAGGTATATCTAAAGGTAGAGACTTTATTATCTCTGAACCACAAACGGTAAAGAAAGATTTGAAGTCAGATTCTTCCATATTCTCATCCAAATATGGAGCATCTATATCTGATGATAAAGATGCTTATAAGGATAGATATCGTTGTGAATGTGGTCACTATACTGGTAGACTATATAATAACGAAATCTGTCCTTACTGTAATACTAAGGTTAAATATGTAGACGATGATCTTAATATTACTGGTTGGGTTGTATTACAAGAGCATGTAATCATCCATCCAAACTTATTTAAGAACCTAGAGAAACTAATCACTCCAGCAGTTCTTAAAGACATCTTGACTTTAGATGTAGAGTTAGATGAAAATGGATTCGAAGTATCCAAAGTTAATGAGAAAGTCAGAAAAGAATCTGGTGAATATCATGGCATAGGTATGATCGAGTTCTGTAAAAGAATAGACGAGATTATGGAATACTTTGCTCGTAAGAATAAGTCCAAGAAAGACAAGATAGCTAACTATGAGTTGCTACTAAAATATAGGGACAGATTGCTTACACATTCTATTCCAGTGTACTCTCTATTCTTACGTATGGTTAATCTCCAAGGAGATAAGTTCTCTTTCAAAGGGGCTAATGCTATTTACAATAACATTGCTAAGTATGCAGCATTAGTAAATGGTAACCGTACAGTTATTCAAACAAGAGACCAATTTAAAGATGAGGCTCTCTTGAATATTCAGTATCTATATGCTGGGTCTAATGATTCACTGTATGATTCTGTAATCGAAGAATTAGCACATAAGAAAGGTGCTATTCAGTCTGCACTAGCAGGACGATATAACTTTACAGGTCGTAATGTAATCATCCCAGATGCCACATTACGTATTGATGAAATTAAGCTTCCATATAACTCATTACTAGTTCTATTAGAGCAAACTATCATCAATATTCTAGCTAGATCTTATAATATCACATATAGCGATGCTCATAAGAAATGGTGGAAAGCCCAAACTTATGTAGACCCAGTTATATTAGATATCATTAAGGGTATCATTAAATCCTACCCTAGAGGTATTCCATTCATTATTAATCGTAACCCTACCATTAACTATGGTTCTGTGTTACAAATGTATTGTATTGATGTATTGGTAGATTCATTCACTATGAGAGTTCCATTACAGGTATTACCTGGTATGAATGCAGACTTTGATGGTGACTGCTTGAATATCACTTATCTCATTAATAAGGAATTCGTAGCTAGATGTGAAGAGTCTTTGAATCCTAGAAATACTATGATGATTTCTAAGAACAATGGACGATTCAACTCATTCATGAACTACTTCAAGGATACTATTGTAAACTTGAATAGCTTCTGTAATCTAGGTTTTGATACTTATACTAAAGATGAGATTGATGATATCAAAGCTCTTATGGGAGGAAAGTAATGTACTCTGGTAATAATTACTTTGCAGCTAGATCCGATGTATTACAACTAGGTGAGGCTGTAGTAGTAAAATCTGAACTACACGATATTGATATTCCATGTCGTGTAGCTTTAATAGAACCGAATGATCCGATGCAAGGTTATAATACATACTATCTTGTATCTGATTATTCTGATTTGAATGACAAATTCGATCAACGCATTGGAAACTTCCATTGCGTGATCATTGACAAATAGGAGGTTTATTATGGGCGGTACTACATACGGTGGTTTCTAATAAATAATATGTATTGGGGTAGTCTTAAGGGCTACCCCAAACATTTATATAATTTTTTGTCATTAAGGAGGTATTATGGCTAAGAAACCTTTTTATGAGTACCGTATAGTCACTCCAGTAGGCCCAGATAATGATGGTAATATACCTCTGATTGAGCTTGATATAAAACGTGATGATGACCCTGGTATTCATACTATATCTGAAATAAAGAAAGATAGAGAGCAGTTACCTAGGTCTGATAAAGATACACCATTGACTACTGATGATGTACAGTTAAAAGTAGAGCCTGGTAAAGACTTTGAAGTGGTTAATAGAGATGTATTGGCTAAGATATATGCAGACCCTGATAAGTTTAAACCAATTGATATAGTAGAACGTATGGAGAAGAAGATATATCGTAATCTCTGTGTTCCATCTCATGTACATGCATACTCAGTGTGTGTAGAGTTCTTTAAGAACTATATCTTATCACAATTTAGTGCATCATTCTTTAAGACAGTCTACATTGAAGGAAAGCATCTCTTTGATGATTGGGCTAGACTCAATATCAACGATATGATTAAACGTGGTAAACCTGCTATTGCTATTATCCCTCAGTTAGATACAGACTTTAACCGTGATGGTATAGATGCTAATAACTATGACTTGACATACTATGCTAGAACGTTCAACTATAGAGATACATTCTTTAAAGATAGAGAACGTGATAAGTATATTGCTATAGCATTTGAGCAAATGCTTATGAACTTCCAAGTACGTATTAAAGTCAATACTAAGGCTAAGCAAATAGATATTATGAAATATCTTAAGATGGCTCTTAAAGTTGGTGCTACATCTGGTAAGTATCTTGATATGGATATCCATGTACCACAAGAAATGCTATTAGCACTAGCTCAAGATGTCGGATTTGATGTAGATCTAGAGAAGAAAGAAATCAAAGACCCATTCAAATTCCTAGTATACTTGAATAGTAAGTCTGAAGTCCCATTCATCTATAAACTTAGAGCTATTAATGGTAGAAATGAATTCTTCATTAGAGCCAAAGCTATGTATACTCATATAGCTACACCAGATATCAATATAGATGATGGTGAACGTCAAGGACAAGTAAGTTCTAACTATTTTATTGAGTTTACTACAGAGATTAGAATGCCAGCACCTAAAATATATTGCTACTTTACTGCTAAGCATACTAATCTTATTGAATTCACAGATAAGTCTGGTAATATTAAGTCTTATGTAGCTAACTTTGCTAATGTACCAACATTGAATGAACGTGGTTGGGAACAATTCTTCACTTTGGATTATGAAGATAAGAAAGATAAAGTGTTAGAGATTAGTATTAGCGATATCTTTGATGGTGACCCATATATAAATAAATTAATAAAGTACTGTAAGTCTAAGTTCATTAGTCCATCTGTGTTTATTGACTTTAAGATAGTCAATAATAATAAGATAGTTGATATAGATGTCAACTGGACTGATATGGTTATTAATACAATCAAACCTGTAGACTTTGAGTATTCAGAGATAGTTGTTTATACTGATAAAGCATATATGAATTCTCAATTACTAGCTATGGAACAAGATTCAGACTACCGTGTAGTTTATAATAAAGAACCAGAAGCTGAGAACTATCCTATACATGATAATAGAAATTAAAGAGTATACCTGGATGGGCAAATAGCTCATCCAGGGTATTTTTTAATTGTATATTATAACTATAAGTACATCCGTACATAAAGTTTGTAAAAACTCGTTATACGGATATATATGGTTATTATTTATATTAAATTGTGTTAGAATAGGAGATTAAAAATGCGAGAATCAAATAAGTTAACTAAAAGTGATGTTATTAGATATCGGGAATTGAAACTAAAATATTTAGATAAGAAGATTCCTAAAGAAGCATATGCTATTCATCTATCTGATTTGACTACTAATCAAAAAACTAAATTATATAGTTATTGGATTAGATATATGAATATGGTAAATGTAGCTTCTGACAAACCAACGTTCTTGGAAAGAGAACAAGATATGAAAACTTGTGGTATACAAGAATTAACCACTATACTATTTACAAGAAAGTCTATCTCTTTAAGACGGTCATCTGGTAATCCGTTTCTATTGCTACTAAGACCTAATATAGCAAAAGAATATGCTGCTTGGCTAAGTAATATAAGAGAGACGTATGGTATCCCTAAATCTTTGATAAGACCTGTACGTGGTAGACGTAAATCACCATATAGATTATACATCTATCCTGGATATGGTAAGTATGCTAATATATACGATGTACCAAAGTCTATTAGTATCTTATATGAATTAGCTAAAGCTTATGAATCTGGCGAGATAAGTAATGCACAAGACTTAAGACATAAACTATGTGAATTATGTAAAGATATGGGTCATGTACCATCATTCCAAACAGCCACAATAGTCAAACTATATGATTCTATTAAAGACTATTATAAGCTATACTTAGTATATGATCAGCTAGGGGACGATTTACTTCTAGGTGAATCTTTTGCTTACTTAAGTAAAAAATATAAACTAGCTAAGATGGGTATATATAATATAAAAAGTCTATATGGTGCTATAACTATACATGCATCTATAATTGCATTGTATTTAAGAACTAAAGGCCATATAATCTCTAGAGTATTTAATACCTACTATGCACCATTTTAACCAAAAGAAATCCCAGTATAGTCATTGACTATACTGGGTATTATTTTTTGTAAGAGTTCATTATTATAGTTATATACTATAAACGTGTATGGTAGATACAGCTGACCGGTTTAGCTGTATCTAAATATATCCATACACTTGTAGACTATAAGTCTACAGGTCGAAAGGAGGTGACTCCTATGACCGGTGCTCAAATGAGATATTATAATCTCACTGCGGGGCACGAAGCTAATCTTTATTTAAAAATAAGATTAGCTTTAGACATTGTACGTAACTACGAGAATGGCAATTCTGAAAACTATTCTCGTAGCGAGTACGATACCTGTTTAAAATTCATTCAAGATCTAGAACCCTAGATTATTGAATGAATAATATACATGGGTAGGTGTACGCTCATCTACCCATGTATTATTTTTTTATAAGTAAACTGTTTTACAGTTATATACTATAATCGTGTATGGTAGATACAGCTATTGTGACTAGCTGTATCTAAATTTACCCATACACTTGTAGGAGGATATCCTACAGGTCATAAGGAGGTGACTCCCATGGCTGGTCGAGGATGCGTAGGTAACTACGCTAATCGTCTTGCAGAAAGATCTACCAATTTAGATTGGCAGATCCGTACTGCAATGAGCCTAGTAGCTGACAGATATGCTGACATAAATAATGTCAGTCATCATGAAGCTATAATGGCTTACCGATTCCTTAAGTCTCAAGGAATCAACCCACCTATAACTGAAAATCACTTATAGGTAATAAGAGAATACGGTGGTGTACATAGTATGTCACCGTATTACTTCATTGTTACACCTGTTTTATTTTTTACACAGTTTCGAAAATAACAGGATCAACGAAACCGACATAAGTTTTAGGGTTCTTAGCTTGCATAAATTCAGCTTTACGTAAGAAGTCTAATGTGACATTAAACCCTTTAAAGATATTACGTGTACTAGTATTACCAGTAGAGTCTTTTACTATCTTAGCTATACGTTCCACTTCTAAACCTGTAGGGTTTTGAGCTTGAACTATATTAGCAGAAGAGGATAAGTATTCATTAGACCAAGGCCCCATAACTTGATATCTACTATTAGTAAAGTATACAGCAATCTTTAAGTTATAACCAGGATTCTTTTGGAACTCTTGCGCTAGGACTTTATTGATACGAGCTAAGTATGTATTAACAGGACGTAGAGAAGCACGTTTAATAGATACATTGGTACCATTACGATTGTATTGCACTCTGGAATCATTGTTAGCTTCAGCATAGTTATTGACTATGAATGTTACAGATTCATTTTCAGCTAGTTTACCATAATATCTTGTAATGAAACTAGTAATATAGTTGACATTGTTATTCAAGTCATCAATATTATCTAGATAGATTACATATTGTTTATGGTTAGTATCAGACGTTCTATTTACAAATAGATTCATAGGAGATGGTCCAATACTAATACTAGTTGGAACAGTAACACTATCATCTAAGAATTGTTTATAGAAGTGGATAATACCCTTAAAGTGTGGTATAAGTGTAACTTGATTACAATCTGGATATGTATATTGACCCTCACGTAGAGAATGTGCAGTATCATTAGGGTTTAAGAATTTGGTTAATCCATTACGGATACCATCTCTGTAGAATCTAGCATACATAATATCAGAGCTATGTGTAAAGAAGTCATAGACTACACCATTCTTATAAAGCTTAGTACTGAATTTAGATTTCCAATCATCAGAACCAGGTTCATTAGTATAATCTAAGTTAGGTTTAAACATTTCAGGGACTGCTATATATGTATTTCTACCAATACCAGCCATACATTCATCACCATTACCATTAAATAATAATGGGTTATTATAATGGAAGTATGTATGTAAGAATGTACCAACACCAATCTCTTGGATATTCTTATAGCCCTTATCATCTGTATAACGCATAGATAGATTATCCATTGCTGGTTCAAATGTATTGATTTGGTTTACGCCATAGTTTCTAGCTACACGTATACGGTTATACTCATTAGCGTTATTACCTAATGCTACATAATTACTAGAACTATTTAATGCTAAAGATTCTTCAGCTAATAAACAGTTTGAGATATTAGCATTGAATACATAATCCCCAGTATGATACATAAATTTACCAGGACCATTCTTAGGTTCTGCTATATAACTAGCATCAGTATCTCCAGATTGTTTGAATAATACATCTGGCAATACTGCATTACTTGTAATATTATTATTTGTACCAGGAACTGTATTGCTACCAATGATATAGTTTATAGATGTAGATCCATTAGGATTGAATCCTTTAGTGTAGCTACCATCGGATGAGAATACGTTATTATATGTAACTCGTTGAATATCAGTAATAGTATTTAATACCAATGCACCATAGATAGGATACTTAATAGCTGGATTATTAGGGATAAATCTACGTATTTCTATATATACTGATTGGTTAACTATATTAGATAGTAACCACCCAGAGATATAGTCATATGTAGTCTTATCTATTAATGGAATCCAGAACTTTTCATTATTAGCACCAGTATATTCTATATAACACATTCTGTATCTATAGTCATTACCAGGTCTAGAACTATTGGTTGCTGGGATCTTATAGAAACCAACAGGGTCTCCTGTGACTTTAAATACACAATCTGTAGTGATAGGATCTGTTATAGTTTTATTTAGCGAGGACTCAGGTATACTATATAAGTTTTCTGCTGGTGCAGCACCTGCTTCACGACCACAGACGAATGTAATAACATCGTCATTCCTAAATAAATCATCCATAGTACCAACTGGAGCAGCTTTCCACATCTCTATACCACCAACGACTTGAGTAATGTATAGATCTTGAGGATATGTGCCATTATTTACACCAGTCCGTATACTTAGACATTCGCTATACATACCCTCTACAGTATTACGATTATTTGTCATAGAGATGCCACTATCATCTAAATCTGTATAGTCCATTAAGAATAAACCAACGTCACTAGACCCTGCAGCCATATAGTTAGACCAAACAACTTTAGTTATATTTAGTAATTCTTGAGGACTTATATTCAATACATTACGTATATAGTCACTATCCACAACATAAACGAGCACGCTTCTATTGGTTATATTGATACTACGTAGCTTAGCTATAATGTCTTTGAAGTATTCCATATAAGACTTACCAGCAGGTGCGTCAGATCGTCTAAGTATGTACTTAAATGCTGGAGCATTAAGTTTAATAGTTACATCGGAGCTTATGCTTGTAGGTCGAGGGTCTACTGAGTTTGCATATTTTACCGCATTTACATAGTCATCTATAAGTAAGATATAACCCCATAGCATATTATCGATCAATGTCTGTCTACGATACATGTATATACGTCCATATGTATTATTAATAGCATTAAACAAGTTATATTGTCCAATACCATATAAATCATATGGTGTAGCATTACAGTTATTAGGAGATTCTGTTACAGCACATTTGATAACTGGAGAATCTTGGATCAAATTCAATGCTACACGGTTATGCTCTGTTTTACCAACTACCATTTCACAGTGAGATGCATCTAATAATGGTGTAGTGAAATCAGAGAAGTATCTTGATTTCAAGTTTACTATCTTATTAGTAGTATCTATATCTGTTACATTGATAGGATTAGCTTTATAGAAGAACTCATTATTATCTCTCGTAGGGTTAGCGTTAGGTATTCGTTTACCAGCTATGATTACATTACCCTTGAGGTATCTATATCTAGGTTTATATTCGTTACCATTACAGCCGGCTAAGAATACATTATCTGTAGATATACGTGTACGACTATATTCACTAATAGTTGTATCAACTTCAAAAGCATCTATAGTTATATTAGGACTACTATGATATACTTTATAAGTTACAGGCAACTTACCATCAGTATTACCAGTATTAGCTATAAACTCTTTAACGTTAATAGTCTTTAGATACTCTCTATTAGAGTTGACTACTGGTATAATTCTACCCTTGTATTTGATAGCAACGATAGACATACCAATATTAGGTCTATTAGATAATATTTGGCTAGTAAAGTATAGTTTATATTCACCATTAGCTTCTAATTCATCTATAGTACCACCGACTTTAGTAACGTCATACATATCAAATAGATTAGACTCATTATTAAATGTAGTATTAAGACTGACTTTCATCTCATCGTTTTTAAGAACGTAGTCATAGAATATACTTTGTGGTGTAATACGTTCGAATGGCTTTGTCATAGGGTATACTGACGATTCCCATGTAGTATTACCACTATCAGTATTAATAGCATCAGTTTCACCATTATCACCGACTATGATATTACCATTAACCGAATAGTTGCCTATTTCGAGAATAAGTTTAACTGTGCTTAATGCCGGTACAGATATATTACCATCACCAGTTATACTAATCTTAACTGGCTCATTAGATGTACCAGATACTACAGATTCGCTTCTTACTTCAAGATATGGTTTACTAAATTTCTTTAGTTCATCGCCAGGTACAAATATCTTCCAGTCTGTACCACCAGTACTTGCTATATTTACGTTAGTATTAATAACTACACCGCTTTGTGGTATAATACGATACATAATTACACCATCAGGGGTAATAGTTTCATTATTTTTTGTAATCGTATATGTAGTGTCTTTGACTTTGATTGTAGCATCAAAAGTAGTATAATTATTAGCACTATTATTGAATACAGCAACTACAGTCTTACCAACTAACCCATTTAGTTTTGTAGAACTAGTAATTTCAGTCCAATCTTGTACATTATCAGCAATATCATTAGCTAAATAGTATTTTACACCCTCTATGGTAGGACCATTAAATCTTACTGTATATAATGTATCACTATCTATAATCTTAGACTCTGGTAAATCATATAAGAAATAATGATTAGGTCTAATATCTAAACAGTCTTGAACTAAACCAAAGTCATTTAGATTTTTGATATTAGGAAATAGAATATCACTAGTATTAGATCTAAGTCTATCTAGGACTACAGAAGATTCATTAGCTATAGATGCTGGTAGATATTTGATTAATAGAGCCTCTTCTTTGGTTATAGATTCCCTATTATAGATAACGTATTCATCAGCATCATCTAAAGCTGGTTTGATTGTCTCATATGGGACTTTATTATCGTTAATAAGTCTAATGATAGAACGGTATTTGTACTTCTTTATATTAGCTGCTAGTTTATTAACTATAGATGCACACTCTTCAGGTGTTTTATTACGAGCTAGTACATTAATAGTCTTATAATTAGAAAAGTCTAGTTCTTGTTGAGTTACATTCTTTCCATTATAAGTCATTACTGGTTTAAACTTATACGGTGCACCATTTACAATATTATCCATAATCTTATAGATAGACATAAAGTGTGGTAATAACCATTCAGTGTATCTATCTGCTTTAGAACTATTGGATTTTGTTTTACGTACATAAGCTAAGTCTATATCGTCCATATGTGAACGGTATATTACACCATATGGGATATCGTTGATATATTTTAATGGGTCTATAATAGATTCACTAGTTACATTGATACTAGTAGTGAAATCATATAAACTAGGCAAGCACGTTAATGTCAAATCACCAGATACAGTTCTAAATAAACCATCATTAGGCTTATTTGGTATACATAGCTCAAAGTCTTTATTGACGTTTAATTTATTAGTATCATCGTTAAAGACTAGTAGCTTACTGATTTTACTATATGTAGTATTCTTGCTATCTGTCCAGTTCTTACCAAATTTATCAACAAATTTCAATTTACCATTAGTTAGATTGAAATTACCATGCATATCTGGAGTATTGATATATGATGCTGGTATAGCATATAGTCTATTCTTAACGAATACAGATTTAGTTACATAGTATTTGTATTGGTCTTCTAAACCATTATCAAATGTCGGATAGTCTCTATATCTAGCATGAGATGCTGTACCAGATGGTACACTAATCTCAATACCGTCAAGATATTTATTCCCACGGCTAAAGTAAACTTTATACGTACCACTAATTGTAGCATAGTTTACATCATTACCTGTAGTATTCTTATTAGTTATTGCAAATAAAGTTTCTACTGTAATATAGTTTTTATCTGTGTCTAATAACGGAACAACTCTATCCTTATACTTAACCATAGCAAAAGTATTAGCATTAAGTGTACGTCCATCTATATCAGTCTTAGCTATACGGAAAGTATATTGTGCATTATTATTTAACGCATCAGCTTGTGTATTCTTTGTTAACCGTTGCTGTTTCTTTATCTCAAATTGAGTGAATAAACAAGGGTACCAGTTATTGGTACCCCGTTCAACTATGGTTAACGTTTTCTTTGTGACATCTACAGCTTCTTCTTTAACAAATTCACCAGCATAGATTTCTAACCCTCTAGAAGTCCATTCACCAACGTATTTGTTACCGACAGTAAACTGATTGTAGTCTACAGGTAATACAGAACCATTTCTAAACTTAGTTAGAAGTGGTACAGTATTACCATTTATTTTAATAGTATCTCCACCATCAACCCCTTGTTTGAATATAAGATTGATATGGTCTCCAAGTTTAAACTTAGGGTACTTTTTCTTAAATACTATTACAAATTTTCCCATAGTTTATCCTTTCTAATTAACTGAAAATATACCAGTTAATTTGGTATCATAAGATACACCTTGTTTTTTCTTAGTGTAATAATTTATCAAGTTTCTAATAGCAGGGTATACGTTATATTCAAACGAGCTACCAGATAGAGCTAATATTGCATATTGCTCTACTGTATATTTAGCAAAGTCTGCATAATCTGATACATTACATAACCTGAATGAAATAGCATTACCAGCACCAGTATTATATAGCTTACCATTTCTTAGACAATGTAACGGATATCTATTAGGTCCTTGAGGGAATGCTAATGTTGTATATAAATGCTTATCTCTATCCGTAGTAGGTAATAGTACTCTACATACGTTTTCTGGGATTATAGTACTTATATTAGCATTATCAATATTAGTAGTAGCCATTAATGGCTCATCTATTGCGGATGGTTTTAGCATATTAGGCCAAGTATCATTATAGTTATAATCATCTCTATAGAATACTATTTCTCCAGATCTATTAGTTGTCATAGTGTAGTTATCTGTATTGAAATAGTTGATTGTATCATATAGAGCAAATCCGCTTCTATGAGAGAATACTGTAGACATATCATCTAGTATCATATAATAACCAAAATTAACTGTAGCAGTTTTCATTACTTGTCTAAATCTTAGTTTAAGAGTCTTACCAACTAATGATCTATATGATACATAGCTAAAGTTTGCATCAACTATAGGATGTGTCCATGTATTATCTACATTGGCATCAGATGGTACAAACATAGCAGGACGTTCACTATCTCTAGATATGGCCGCAATGTTATCTCTATCTGTAAATGTTACAGTTATTATATCATCATCATTCACCTTGCTTAGCTTACGTAAACATTGGAATCCGTTAACGAATATATTATTATTCCAATTAATAGCATATGTATGATCAGTAGTTGGTGTAGTGTCTTCTAAGGTTTTTGTACTTGGTGTGATATCATCATTAAGAATATTATAACGGCTATCAAAGAACTCTAGTTTATGTGTAGCGTTTACAGTATACACTTTCTTAAGTTCTTTATACTTGGCTTCGAAGTTACTAAAATCATCTAGCCCAATTAATACAGTTTCCACCGTAGTAGTATTAGATTCATTTAAGACTTTATCATAGTTAACTTGACCAGATAGCTTAGTACGTAATACATCTAGAGTATTACCTTTGACTAATAATTTCTTTTCAAGCATATGATCTGTCCAAGTATTATCCCAAGGGAATACTGTAATCTTATCTGTATTTGAATTAGATTTGAATACAGATATTTGATTAAATAGCTCAGTAGCATATCTAGATTTAGTTAGACTACGTCCACCATCAATAAGATTAATCTTAAGATGTCCAGCTGTACTATTATTAATATCTCGAATGATATTGATTACAGAGTCATCTGGTGTATTAGCACAATAGATGGTGATACCATCTAAAGCATTAATATCTACATCATTAGAAGACTTATACTTATAATTAGACGTGCTATGTAATTCTGATTCAGTTGGTTCAATAAGCTCTGTATTATTGACTAAGTGGTTATAGATATTGATAAGAGAATCTAAGTCTGGTAATAACCAATAATTCTCATTTATACCAATAGCAGAGTCTTCATCGCTAGCTAGATTGATATCATCAAACTTAGCAATCTTATAAGACTTGGCTACACGAGCTATATTGATATCAGTCTTTGTATTATTCTTAGGGTTAATGATTTCACCATTAGTAGATTTATATAAACCTAGTACATGAATCTTAGACCCATTACTATGAGCCATATCATTATACCCATTATCTTTGTCTGTAGATGATGCTTTGACTATATGTATACTAGTTGGCATCTTACGATCGCAGAATCCAGACAAAGTATAAATAGTATTATCTTCATCAGCATTAGCTGTACCATGACCCATATAATCATGAGTAATAGTTGTAGTGATATCTTGTGTTACAGCACTACCATAAGTCATGCTTTCAGTACCAGCTAAGTTTTTAGCATAGTTAAATACTAGTTTAGTATTAGCTGTAGGTTCTTTAGCATGAGCCGCACTAGCTACAAATGCTGCTACCATGAAATTATCATGTTTAACGTATTCAGTATACTCTACTGATATATTATTAGTGTCATTAGCATAAGTCATCGCTTCAATAACGTCATTAATAGTTAAATACTTACGATCAGTATCTACTAATGGAACTATACGTCTAATACCATTATTACGTACATCATCAAATACAATAGCAGCTATCTTCTTTCTAGCACTTTCATCAATATTATTTAAAGAATCATTACTGAAAGAGATTGTATATGTACTATTAGGGTTAACTATATTATCGTCTTGTGACATATATGGTTTAAGATATATATACTGATAGATAGACGGATAGTCTATCATAGCATTTCTATATAACCACATACTTCGTTTTACTGATGGATCCACAGGACCATCACCTGATGACGGAAAGTCAGATGCGTATAATATGATCTTATTACCTTTAAACTGCCCTACAACAGTTTGGCCAGCCACAATTTCCCCAGCATCTAAGTATCTTAATACAGAATCCTTATATGCTACATACATAGGATAATCATGATTATTGATAGCAGCAGTATCACCACCGCTGCTATCAGTATTAAAAGTAATTTTAATATAATCATCAAAACGCAACTTACAATTCCCTTCTTTGAAAGTTATTGTATGTCTTGCCATATTGGTCCACCTATAATATTTTTTCTTGTATTAAATAACGAGTAAACTCGCCATATGTTTCTGGATAAGCAAATGCGATAGTGATGTTGCTCTGACCATTTATATTACCATTGATGATAAAGAACCCTGTAACATTTCTCAGGAATCTACCAAATACATTATCAGAATTAAATAAATCTAATAGTTTAATATATTCTTTAGATGGTGTATCTGTTATAGCTCTACATCTTTGTAGTTCTACAGGATATGATGAGTTAAAATATATATTACTATTATTGAATTTTAAAACTGTATATGGGATGAATGTTAGTCTTATATCTTCTTTAGATAAAATGGTATTTGGTAATTTATCATAATAAGTTACCGATTCTGTAGAAGTGATATTAATATATGGAGAACTGTTATAATATTTAAACAAAAATGGCACCGAAATATATCTATTCCTATTAGTATCATATGGTATATCTATTTCAGTACCGTCAGCATAAACTGCTGGATTATTTTTATGTAAAACTTCATTATATACGAAGAATTGTTGTCCAGAATATCCAACTCTTCTAAAAGTTAATTCAATGTACTCTTTATTGCTAAATAACTGTAATAATTGTTTAGCAGATATGTATATAAGGTTTTTATCAACTATTGGTGTACCATTTATAGATATATACGCATTATTATATAAAAATCCAGATTCTTTATTTACATATAAATTATCTGTAAATATGAAATTATTATCAGATCTATTATATAATTTGAATTTATTACCATCAACAAAGCTATTTCTTACAAAAATACCATTTCTACTGTTAAGTATACCAAAGCTTATATTTTGTACGGCATTTTTAACACGTTCTAGGTCTCCAGCTGGTATATTAGGGCTATAATACATACTAAAAGAACGTGAATTGCAGAATAAACTATTTTCATAAGTTAAGTTGTCTGCACCAGAATATTCAATAAATGGGCTATCTGGAATATCGATATAGTTACCATCATGAACAGTTTCATCGCCAGGATTTACTGTAGCATTACCATCATGGATACGTGGATGGCTATTAACAGTAAACCGTAACTTAAACTGTTTATTAGTCTTATCGAAGATGAATGGCATGATATCGCCAGCTGTAATAGCATCTACGATTTGTTCACCATTCTTATCACAGATATTGTATACGGTTTGACCAAACTCAGTATAAGAATCACCAATAGCACCATCAATAAATCTAATATTTAAAGATTCACCATGTTTTAAATCACTAAGAGAATCCATATCTCCTGGTGGGATTAAACGTAATTTCTTAAGATCTGTAGTACTATCATGAACAGCACTAAAGATTCTACTAGAGAACTCAGGGTTTACGTCTGGTGCATCTGGTGCAGTATCATTGGCATTCAAGTTATAAGAGTTAGCACCACGAGTACGTACAATACGTCTGGATACTAATTCCAATACTTGACCAGTTTCCATTGTAAAGTCGATAAGATGAATAGCTTTAGCATTTTCATCAATACGATAGTTTACATCTTTAACTAGTTTAAGTCCTTCGAGATATACTTCCATATAATCTACACCAGGGAGATAAGATGCATCACTAAAAGAGATTGTACTAATATTATCAGTTGGTGCAGTATAGACTTTATTGTAAGTATCCATACGATAAGGCATACCATTAGTGATATAGAAACGATTATGAACTGCATCATATTGTAAGAACAATTCATCGTTTTGAGTAATGTCACCAGCTTCGAGTTTACTTGCTACGGATTTATATACTGGAATAGTACGACCATTGACTACGAGATCACCATTAGCTGGCATATTAGCACGGAAACGTACAGCAATGATATTACCATCAGCTAAAGTGTAACCCTCAGGGACTTCAAGAGATAACGCTGATGTAGTTGTAGCGATAGGCTTAGCGATAGCACGAGAGATGATATTCTTTTCATCACATAATGCAACTAGCAAATCAAATAATGTTTTAACCGATGCACTTGTTGCTACAGAGCTAGAGCTATTTAAGAATGGGGAATCACTTACATTAGCCATTCTATCAGTTGGAATAGAACCACGGTTAATAAGAGACCCATCAATATTATTAATCATACCAGCTACAGCAGGGGCTTTAGTATTGTAAATGAATGTATAGTTGATAGAACGATTCATTTCAACTGGTTCATTAAATACAATATCATTACCATCAATACTGTAACGGTTAGGGTAAATGTAGTTAGTACCAATATGAACTAAGAATGCATTAGGCATATCAAAGTAATTATCAAATGGTACTGGAATAGGGAAACGTTTCTTAGTTTCAGTAACTAAGTGTGTACGGAAAGATGTAGCAATTACACCCATTTGTTTTAACTTAGCTTCAACTGTCTCACCAGATTCTAGGTAAGTATTATTAGCCGTAGTCAATGGTGCAATACGTTTACCATCTTTCATGATAGTTGCTTTAGTAATATCTGTAATAGGACCTACATATTTGCTAGCTTCTTTTACAGATAAGAGTTGTTGCCAACCATCATTTGCATCATATGCATAGAATGTACGAGCATCACGTACACAATAGATACGTGCTTCAAGAACTGTATTATTAGTTACAATTTGATTACGCTCATTATCATTATTAAGCATAAGAATGAAGTCTGTCAATAGACGCATATCATCAGAAGCATCATAGAAGACTTCTCTAGTATCAGTACAGTAAATAACTGTACCAGCAGAACGGGTAACCTCATGGAGGTTATTCCGTAGGCTTTCTGTATATTTTAAAGCTCCCATTTATATACCTCCTGGAAGTTAAACTGTGCCTTGATCAGCAATACCCATTTCATATTCATAGTTATAGAACCAGCTAATACCAGAATCATAAGACATCATCTTTAAATGAATCTTCTTATTAGTTGGTGGGATATATACATATAGATTATTATTATCTGGTTTAGTAAACTTAAGAATCTTTCTTGCAGTATTACTAGAGTTTGTAAAGTCAATAAATAAGTCAATCCATAATGTAGTATCACGAGTACCACTACGTTGAATCTTGAACTCTACATTAGAATCTTGGCTATCAAAGCTATGAATAGTGTAAGGATAAATCTTATTAGCTTCAGGGTCACCAGATGGTAAATGTACCTTTTCCGCAGGCATAGTTACATTCTTAGCAGTAACTTTTTCACGTTCCAATGCAGATACACGTGGAGTCAAATCTTCTGCTAGCATTAAACCACTGACTTGAGTCTTAAGTATATTAACTGAGTTGGTTAATACGGAGTTTTGAGATTCTAAGTTAGTGATATTAGAAGTAAAGTTAGGTACCGCTTCTAATGTAGCAATACGTGTATCATAGTCAGCTTTAAACTTAGCAATGTTTAAACTTTCTAATGTATTCAATCTGCCAGAGATAGCGGATACTTCAGATGTAGTACGATTAGTATTACCTTCGATAGCTGATAGTTTAGATTCTGTATTAGATTTCAAAGTTTCAAAAGATGAACTAATAGTATTGACTTTATTAGTCAACTCAGTAACTTTAGGTTCTAAATCAGGTTTAGCTAATAAAGTTTGTACTTTAACTTGAAGATCGGTAATCTTAGTGAAAGCGGCAGACTGTGCTTCAATAGCAGTAATACGTCTATCTAAAGCAGTAAACTTAGGTTCAGTATCTTCTTTAGATTCTAATGTAGTCAATCTATTATTCATAGCTTGTGTATCAGATTTAAGTCCAGAGATATCTGTTTTAATAGGATCAATCTCTGCTGTTTTAAGAATCTTAGTATCCAATACATCTAAACGATTACGGTTAGAATCAGATAAAGTTTTGATTGCTGGTAAGTCTGCATATAAATCAGCAGTAACTTGGATATCAGCAATTTGTTTACGAAGACGTTTAAACTCTTCAGCATCAGGTGGAGCCAATGTTTCTAATCTAGTAACACGTCTAACTACATCTTCATCGATACGTGGTACCCATTTGATTACATTATCAGATTTAACTGGATAAGTATTATCACCAGCAACTTTAAAGTTAGATATACCAACGTCAGTATTTTGTACTGTAATAGAACGGTTATCAAATCTTAACGTTGGAGAAAGATAATGTGCTTCATCATTCTCTTTTAGTGTAATATTATTCTTATAGATTCTATTAATGGCTTTAGTAAGATTAATCTCACCAACACCTTCAATATTAACAATGAAGTTATCAGCAATAGAACCAGAGCTAGTAAATTCATTGATAATATTAGCAGTAATATCTATAATAACTGATTTATCTTCAGCAGATACTACATAGAGCTTACCTTTTTTATAATCAACTAATAGCTCTTTCTTATGAGCTATAAACCTAGAGTCATAATCTAAGGCTATAACCGGAGCTCTACCACTGTTGTATCTAGTAGTATTAGGCATATAGTAACCTCCTTTTAAAAGTCGTCAAATTATATAAATGTTAAAGTACACCAAAAATTGAGGTAGGAGCTTAAAGGCCCCTACCTCGGTATTTTTAGTATTTAAGTTCCCACCAATTGTTTTCTTTATAAACTTTAGCTTCGGAACCATCATGGGTAAATGTAGTTTGTACTTCTTCAATATTAGTATATTCATCAGCAGAAGCTTCTGGCTTACTACCAATGAATGTAGGACTATTAAAGGAGTTTAATTTATCTTCTTCACTTACAGGAGTAATCTGTCTATTACGTAAATCATCTAAAACTAATTCATCATTAGTAGCATAGTCTAAGTCAGGATGTGTCATAACTTCACGACTAGCATTAAATGTATCCATAATATACAAGTTAGATTCTCTAGCTGGTACTAAGTTATCATAAGTGATACTTAATGCACCATTAGACGTTGCACCTTTACCTACAACTACCATGAATCTTTCACCAGGTTCTACACGCATATCTACATAGTTAGATACACCTTCGACACCACGAGATACAGATACAACTAGACCTTCGTTTGTTAAACGTGTGAATGCTTTAGCATATTCATCATTGTTCATATTAGTTGGTGAGTAGTTGGCTAATGTATCTTGGTCAAATGTATTATACGGTGCTTCTGTATAAGTACTCTTACCGAATTTAGTAAAGTCAGATTGCTTATCTAATTCGATACCAGCACTTGTAGTATTCTTAGATGCAGTACCATAACGTGCAGTAGAAGCATTATAGTATCTATAGATATCAATACGTTCTACTGTAGCACTATCAGGTAATTCTGGTACACTAAATTTATTAATACCATAACCTACAATTTGAATAGCAGCCATCTTAGATACATGAGTGACACTATCATTTAATGCAGGGATACCTTCAAAGCCACTACATAATGCAACTGTCATATTAGTTACACCTTCTGGGACTTCAAAGACAGATTCACCTTCATCCCATGTAAATACATTATCATAGGAAATAGTCTTATCTTCACCAGCAGGGATTTCTTCATACATACCAGTATCAGTATTAAGACGTTTAGGGAACCAACCAGCATTAGCAAACGATTTATAATCGACTATATACTTAGGACGTTTACCATCATTCTTATTGAAACCAATACATACAAAACCACCCTTAGGGGCTGTAACTTTGTACTTAATCTTAGGCATAGTCTTAATAGTTTGAATTACTAAGTTACCAGCTAAGATATTAGGGTCAGCAGAAATACCATATGTGCCCTCTTTAGGGTTTAGACCAACAGCCCATCCCTTTTGAGGTATACCATTATTAGATCTAGGTTGACTAATAGAGAAGATACATTTAATCAACTTATTAAAGTCATCAGCTTTTTCTTGAGGAACCAAGTAAGAAGCTTCACCTACTTTAGCATTAGATAATGGATTTGTAGTTCTATTACTGAATACATCTACTTTACTAGAACCAGAGATAGATTGAATGCTTAACTTAGTAATACCTTCAGGTACAGTAAAGCTATAGCTACCTGGAGCAACGAATCTATGAGTAATTTCTTTAACTTCATTGATTTGCTTATTCTTCAATGTAGATGTATCGTATGTGTAGATGAATGGTAATCCTTTGTTTACACCACTAGCAATGTAGTGTTCACGGATGATATGGTTAACGATAGCTTCTTGACTGATATTAGGAACTTTATGTCCTTCGATATCAGACACTTTAGTATAGATATCCCACATCTTATCTACATCTTCTAGGTCTACAGAGTTAATGATAGTATCATAATCAGATCTGATATTCTTATAAGGTTCTAAGTCAGCTATTCTTGGTGTATAATCCATAATAACTGCATTGAATCTTGTTTGAGGATCTTCTGTAAGTCTAATAATATTATTAGCAGGGGTTACAATAGTATCAGCAACTACTTTCTTACCATTTACATATAAGAAGAATAGTTTAGAATTCATATTGTGTTTAATCTTCTTCTTATCTAGATAGATATATCCATATTCTGTAAGCTTAGGATGTTGAACTTCTTCTGAAGTATAAGATTTATTAGTATTATTAGCTACGTATAAGTACATGAATACTACATTCTTATCCTTAGGGAGAGCATCATCAAAATCAACTAAGGATAATCTATTACGTTTCTCATCAATAGTGTATCTAGATGGATCTAGGTATACATTATCAACAAACACTAAGCACTTATTCCCTTGCTCGAAGTAGTTATCAAATGGTAATACAATATCAAAGTCCATTTGGTTTTCCATAGTAGACTTAGTAATACTGATATCCTTTTCAACTACGGCATATTTGGAATCAATCAATGTAAATAAGACTTCTCTACCTGCTATGGTTTTGATATTATCATTGATAAATTTGATATAACCAGTAGCATTATTGATAGTATAGTTAGAAGAGTCTATGAATGTACTACCAATAGTAACAAAGAAGTTATGATCATATAATAGAGTTTCTTCGAATGGAATCTTAATGTCTCTTTGACCATCAGTAGCAATAGTTGTAGCTTTACTATTAAAGATACCATACTTAGAGGTATCTACCATATCACCTATAGAACCAGTTACATCATCTATAGGTTGACAGTATACAAAGATAAAGTCAATTTCACGACCATAAGGAATCTTATCATCATCACCTAAGAATCGTAAATCATCACCATCAATCACATAACGACGTTTATCTACAAGAGTATCACCAATAACTAAGAAGAACTTATTGTCTCGTTTATTATAGTCATGGAATACTTCAGGTAACTTGAAGACTTGTTGGTCATCTTTAGTTGCTCTAATAGTAATAGTATGGTTCTTCACACTAACCTTATTACCAACCATAAAGTTGAATACTAATTCTTGACCAATGTCTAAACCATATGGTGAAGTCAATGTCATAGTATTATTATCAGCATCAATTATATAGTCATCAGTATCTAAGAAGATGCCATTACGGATAACGAAGAACTCATTACCATCTTTAAAGTAATCAGCATAAGGTACTGGTACAGTAAACTTAGTTTGGTTTTCAATATTAGCAGTTACACGTACAACACTAGCATCTAGAGTATACTTGTTTGTAGGGTATACGAATACGAATACCATAGCAGTATTAGGGTCTAGATGTAAGTCATTATTACGGAATCTAATAGTACGACCACCATCTTCGATAGTATAACGAGATGGATTTACATACAAGCCTCTATAGGATACGAAGAAGAAACCATTGTAACCCTCATATGGATAAGGGATATCATAATAGATATCATCTACAGATTCAGCATAAGTAAATCTAGCATCTACAGTTAAGATATCTTCTTCTTTAACACCACCAAATGTATCTACATCTAATGCTTTATTAAAGATAAATACAAATGTCAATTCACGTCCTAATGGTAAATAGTCACTAGGGTCTTTCATGATAATCTTATCACCAATTACGTCATATCTAGATTGCTCTAAGATTACACTACCACGCATTACAAAGAAACTATTCTTATCATTCAAGAAACTCTTTGTAGGGAATGGGATAGTAAAGATAGGTTGATTATCAATAGTAGCTTTGACATGAGTAACTTGTGCTGTATTGTTTGTTCCAATATCCACATAGTTCAAAGCATCTGGAATATAGAAGATTTCTACTCTATCACCAGGGTCTGCCATAATACGTGTATGGATTACAGGTCTAAATACAGAGTTATCTGGTTCTTCGAATAAGAAACGATACATGTCTTTAGATAGCATACGCCCATTATGGAATACCAAATATCTATCTGGGTCTTTACAAGCTACAAAGTCCTTAGTTAGATAGAACGTACAACGTTTAAAGTTCACTGGTGGGTAGTATGCATATCGGAATTGACGTTTAGATGCCATATAGATATCTTTGCCATACCAGTTAGCATCAGTAAAGCTAATAGTCTTAGCTTCTTTATCAATAGTAAATGGTGCATCGAATAAAGAATTTTTAGTGAACTCAAGACAGTCATAGTAGATATGATTGTCTGTATAGTTAGCAAATACAATTAAGTCTTCATATGGGATAGTTGTATTCTCAATAGTGTCAGTATTAGGTACTTGAACTTTGAGGAAGTTATTATTGACTCTAGAGAATCTTACAATCTCAAAAGTATCATACTCTTGAATATCATCATACTCTTCTTGAGTTAATTGTAATTGGAATTCACTACCGATATATTTGATGCGGTTATATAAATCCCATAGCTCGCCATTACGATGAATCATAACGAATGTTTCAGTACGATCATGTAGACCACGTGGCATTCTAAAGATCAAATCTGTACCAATATAAGATTTGAATTGCTCACCAGTATAAGAATCACTATAGATATTAGATAGCTTTTCATATAGCTCATCAAAGAATGCTCCATTATACCGAGAGATATATCTGATACCATGCAAGAAGTTATCGTTATACTCGGTATCATTACGATATTCGTAATCAAAGTCCTTCTGCATTGTATGCAAGTCTAGCCCTTTGATGGTATTATCTACTAAAGCAGATTTCATAATATCATCATTAGGTGGTCTAACGATATTAGATTGATTATCATTAACTACTGCTCTATAGAAGTACTTCATAACCAAGTCTTTATCTATAGGAGTACCATCATTAACTGATACCAAGTTAAGATTCTTGACATCAGGTTTAATAGTAGGGTTTAATTTACCCTCGGTGAAACAAATGAAGTTCTTATCAGTAGACTTATGACGTTTATCTACAAGGATATCTAAGTTATCAATAGTAGCACCAGCTAAGTTAGACCATTGCTTAGTTATAAGATTAATACGTTCAGTATTAGTGGATACTACAATAGCACCATAGTCTAAGGCTAAACCATTATCACCAAATCTGAAGATAACTGATTCTTTGTAAGGGATATTACGTTTTTCAGAATAGCTTACATTGAATGGGATATTGATGATTTGTACGTCATCAATATGAATAGGGTCAATGCCCACTTTATTATTTATATAGAGATATGTATATCGTTGATCTCTAACTAGTGTAATATCAGACCATTTGATAAATAAACCATTGACGAATACTAAAGATGGATTAACCAATCTTTCATCAACTGCATCTTTAAAGTTCTTGATATATACTAGTTTCTTTTTGGATGGTCTATCTGTAATAAATCGTAGACCGTTTACTTTAAGTACGTATTTGTCTTTACCAAATACGTATTTATGACGGCCTTCTTCGAGATAGTACTGAGATACAGACCAAGAGATATCTAATAACTCAGGAATCATACCAGCCTGAATAGATTCAATATTCTTTACAGTATAATTCCTGAGTAAATCTACATGCTCTACAATATTAATCTCATTGTGATTATGTCGCATGTATTATCCTCCGATTAGATTACTTTTTTCAAAATATCATTACAGTATGCTACCATTGCATTACCAGCTACTTTTTCGATAGTAGATTGGTTATTCAAGAAACAACCAACGTATGCATCAGTAAGCATAGCACTGAATGCTGGGAAGTATTCTAATGCAAACATAGTTCCTGGTGTATATAGTTTAATCCATGTAGCCAAGAAAGATTGTAATTCTAATTCTTTAAGCTTAAGAATATCATTACATGTATGCATGAAGAAGTCGATATTGGCAAAAGATTCTACTTCAAGATAAGCTACAAGAAGTTCTTTCTCACGTTCAGTAATATTAGCAATCTTCTTAGCTAAGTTTACGTTAACACTAAATCTAGATTTCTTATACACTGTATTAAGGAAGTATAATGCAGATAAGAATAAGCAACGGTTACGTAGACCGTTGATATTATTAATCTTGAATAGGTAGTTGATGATATTAGTGAATAAGTTAGCGAATGCATGTGCAGCATCTTCGATAGTACTAGTGCCATTAATCTTATCTAAATGATAAGCATGGATAGTAGCAGCATAGATAAGGTTAGCAATCAATACACTAATATTATGACAAACGTATTTACCATTATCATCTAACTCAATAAGACCATATACGTCAATATAGATTGCATATTTATTACGATCACCTTTAAGATCTCTAGCCATGAATACTTTCATCATTCTAGGCATAGGTTTCTTACCAATAACTAATTTAAGTCCTTTGAAGTTTAAGAACTCAACTAAGTTACTAGATAACTTTTGTTGCTTACGAACTTCATAAGCAATATCTTCAAACTCTTTAGAAGATATATCAATCACTTTACCAGCATTGATGAATTCGACCATTTCTTTTTCGAATTCTTGTTTGTGTTGTTGGAAAAGGAAAGTAGTATTCAATGTTTTAATTTCTTGTGCCATGAATAGTAGCTCCTCCGTTGAAAAAATAAGAGATTTTACTAATATGTTTCCCTAGGCTATTTATATCGAGTCAGGGTTATATGCCCCTATGTCACAGTGTGACATAAAGGCATATAGGAACTGGTAGTATATATTTATTATAGGAGAAATTTTAAACGCATTAAACTAAACAAGATTTATTAGTCGCCGCATTTACTAATAAGTTATGATTGTAAAAGTTTAATTTAACTATATTGTCAACTATATATTATAGAAATGGAGGTGTTTAATAATGCTAGTAGATTTGTCTTTAGATCATGTAACCCATGTATCTAAGTACACAGAAGAAAGTGAGGCTAAACGAGTAACAGAAATACTTTCCTATATAGGTGAAGAATCTCTAATGTACTGGGCTAATAGCTTAGGCTTTAAAGGCATAAGCTATAAGAAAGAACTATCGAGATATGCTGTTATAGGAACTAAAGTCCACTCTGAAATAGAGAGATTCTTATCCGGAGATAGGGACTTAAACACTATTAATCCTGATGACTATACACAAGCCGGATTCTATGCTTTCATATCTTGGTATGATGAGCAAGTGAATAAGTTTGGTAAGACTATAGAGATAATAGGATTAGAGCAATCCTTTGAAGGGAAATACTTCAGAGGAACTATTGATTGTATCATGAGAGTTGATGGGTTATTATACCTAGTTGATTTCAAGACATCTAGTCATATAGGATACAAATACTTTATGCAGTTAGCTGCTTATGAATACTTATGGTCTAAAGCTGGTAATGAACCAGTGTTTGGGTTTATGATTATTCAGTTAAACAGAGATAATCCTGCTAAGTATGCTACGTATACACTAGATGCTATTGATGGTGGTAATACCTATCTATATAATCTTCTTCAAGATACATTCTTTAAACTAACACAGGTTGCTTTTAATGTAGATGAATTGAAGGGAGTTTACAAATAATGGCAAACAACAACACATATCTTTTAGATCTGATGATTAAACGTACTGATTTAGAAGATAGACTAGAAGAAAATACTAATTTTCTTAGATTACCAATACTTTGGTGGAAACTAAGAAGAATGGACTCTCGTATTAACAGCTTCTGCAATGATGCATTAATGATTGATGTATTAGACAATGTAGTAGAAGTCTGTAGAGTTATGGGTAATTGTACTAGGTTATATAGTAATATGACATTAGAAATCAATCTAGATGGTACTAAATTATCATTAACTAGAAAATATATTGATAGACGTGTATTCGGTTCTATTACCACTTCTAAAGTAAAATACAATACAGCTAATGCTGATAGCATTAAATATATTATTGCTAGAGATATGGCTAATGAAGCAGTAGAACCAATAGAAATTAGCTATGAGTACGATGATGACGATGATTTTACAAATCATGGTATACGTGGTATCATCAACGAATTCTGTAGAAAATTAATTTCCCCAGATGTATAGTTTAAGGTGATTTATGGAAGACAACTACAAGCATTATTTTGACCTCACTGTAGCTCTTACATCGTTAGATATGGTTAAAACTGATTATGATAAATTACCATGGTATAAAAAGATATTCCATAGAAGTAAACGTAATAAGAAGATAAGAGAATTACAAGATACGATATGGAACTGTGTGGAAGGCCTATATAATCAACCATATGTATCGGCTACATTATTGCTTTATCTTGAGCATACTTATATTATACCACTTAAGTATGGTGGTATAGTCAGACGTGTTAAAAATAGACACGGATTCGATCTATTCTATATAAATAGAGTCAAATCAGAATCAGCTATGGAAGTATTCGCAGCTAAGTATATATCTAAGTATGTGGAACGTAACGTTAGTATTACATTTGGACCATTAACCTATCATGCTAAACAGCTTACCATAGGAGAAATCCAATATACAGTACGTTCGTTATCATCTTTAGACTATACTGAAACAGAATACTTTACATGTGATTTACAAGACTTTGAGAATACATTGAAGACTGATATAAAAGAACGTGAGAAGTTTATTCTAGATGCTATTAATTTAGCTCTCGAAGATACAGTAGGCTTGCTATTAGAGCATGGCTTATCTGGAGAACCGTTATTGTATTAATTATATACGAGGTAATAAAAATGGAAAACAATAAGCGTATTACAGAAGAAGAACTTTTAAAAGATTTGGATTTTGACATTGCTGATTTATTTACAGTTAATGATGTCTTTAAAGAATTGACATCAACACGATATGGTTTCTACCATGTAGCAACCACAATATGTGGTGGTATTCATGGTTTATTAACCACAGCATATATCATTAAAGACCTAGAAGCATTCACTTTAGATTCTTTTAGAAATATGAAATACCATTTCGAAGATGATGATGGTAATTTCGGTGCGGCTATGGCTGTAAATGCTAAGACAGGCGAAGAAGTAGACTTTGCATTAGGATTTCTTAATGTAGATGACTATGATATTACAGAGTTCTTGCTTAAAGAAGACCTAGAAGAATATATTGAACGTAAAGAGTCTACTGGTTGTTCTTTAGGTGAAGCTATTGGTACTGATGTACTACTAATAAATATTCGTTTTGCACATAAACGTATTGTGGTTATGTATGATAGCCGTAATGAACGTCTAATCTTATTAGGTGAGAAAGAGAACCATGAGCTAGACTTATTAAATCCTAAAGATGAGCATAAGCTATACTATGCTGTCATGTCATCTCTTCTATCTATCTTTGTTTATATGGATATGGAAGATTCTAAGTACAGAGTCTACGATAAAGATAGTGCGTTTAAACGTCTTGATGAACTTATCAGCACATGTGATGATGATGAAGTAAAAGCACTATTTGGTAAGTTCTTCTTAGAAGAAGTTACTAGAAAAGATAGTGCATCTAACTATGCACAAGTATTAATGGCTTTACGTGAAGCTGCTATGGAAGGTAGTAATACACCTGAGTTCCCAGACCCAGCTGATAAAGATAAACTAAACTAACTTAGTAGTAATGGCTTATTAAGGAGGTAATAATATGGAAAGACAATTGTTATATCCTGTAACTGAAGATATTAAACAATTGGCATTAGATATCTTACATAAGATGAAACTCACTCAATTGTATGAAGCTAATGCTTATTCATTTGAAACACCTTATGGTGTATTTAATGCCACAGCACAAGAAGATGATGGATACTTGTACGTACGTACATCATGTGAACGTGTAGACCATGTAGTATCTTGGTATAGTGCTGAACGTGAACGTTATACTCAAGAAGACTTAGAAATCTTATTCATTGCCATGGGTAAGATTTATGCGAAAGGATTCTAGTATGAATATAGATCAATTCCTAATAGACTCTGAGGAACTAATCAGAAGTCTATATAAAACCACAAAAGATCTAGACGTTCTAATTAAACAAGAAGAGCCTAAAGCCATCGTAAATGGTGAACCTGTATACGATGGAGACGGTTATTTCTATAGTATCAGTGGTGATACTAAGGGCTTTGCTCAATTGTATGCTATGCTAACAAACGTAGAGCCTAGTGACATTGTTTTCTATATGATTAGGAATCAACATTTGTCAGATAGATTCTTAGATTTTGATATGAATGATAAATTTAAGGTTAGAGTCTATGCTGATACATTGGTAGAACGTTTGACTATTAGATTTACTGATAAAGCTGGTCAAACACAAACAATGGCATTCAATACTAAGTACGTAATAGACTTATATACAGAAGAGCTTAAACAGCTCTTCTATTCCGCTATTACATGTGCTCTATTAATCTACTATGCTAATCAATATACCGAGGTGACTGAAGATGGATTACAATAAATTGCTTCTTGATGCTGCAAAACAAATTACATCTGTTACCAAGAAATCTTCTAATGAGATTGCTAACTCTTTTGAAAGATTCATCAATGAGAATATTCCAGAAGAACTAATCTTTGAATCACCAAAGATTTGCCTAGCATATATTGATAGATTGAATTTTAAGAATAAAGAGACATATCAAGCATTCAGACACTCTGTATGCTACAAAGATGTATTAGCATCCATCAATAGTATCTATATCCCTATAGATCTTAAGACTATAAAAGACTATGAAGTTGATTATATCTTACGTAATCCATATGTGTACAGAGATAATCAAGATATTATTGATTACATAGTACAGTATGTAGAGACTATATACATGGGGTTAGATGAATATGTTAAATTCATTAAGTTCCTGATTATAGCTAGAGGGTTCTTTAATACTGATCTAGATGTAATGTCTATTGAACCAGCTGAAGACTTAAGTTTATTACCACTTTATACTGCTTTAGGTATCTTAGTATCTAAATCAGCACCAAGTGAAAAATTCCTATTTGATAACCCACAAGAAATGAAACAAGCTTTCGACAAGGTTGTGGAAATGGGTATAGCTGGTCAATACGTAGTAGATACAATTTTCAAGGAGATGAACAAATATGACCAACGATAACAAAGATATGTGTATCAATGTATTGGAGATTATGTTTGACTATGTCTCCGATTATACTCATAAAGTTCCAGATATGGATAAGAAAGATGAGAATTGTAATAATGTACATCTTTTAAATATTATGGAACTCCATGGGGTAGAATTATAGTGTGTACTTTTAAAGAAAGGATATCTGTATGGCAAGAAAGAGATATTCTAACGTAAAAGTATCAGATAACTTAAAAGCTATCTCTGAAGATAACGAATATGGTAATCTCATACTTCATAAGAAGTATGGGATTATCCCATATTTTAAGTTTACAAGATACTTAAGTAAACTAAGAAAGCATTCTCCATCGTATAAGGAACTTAGAGCTATGGCTTGTTTTATTAGAATAGCCAAGCTAATCTTTTTTTATACACCTGGTGATAGATTAGATAAATCTGATATGGGTCTATCTGAATATAGATTAGACGCACAGTTCAAAGATGATGATGTAATCATTTCTTACTTCCCTAAACCTCATATTAAGATTACTATCACTCTATCATATCTTGAAGATATCAATATTAGAATCTACAACTATGATGAAGAGAAAGAGCAGACTAATGTATCATTCTCTGATGGTAATGCTAGTATAGAATGCTTAGAAGATGAGCAAATGTTTATTAACATCATTCGCCCATTAATGGATGGATTTTGTAATATCTTAGAATACTATTACAACACAAAAACAGAATAGGGCCATTGGCTCTATTCTGATTATTTTTTGTTTAAATAGGCTTATAATGAAGAATCTTTCACGTAGAAAATTATTACACATACAACGTACTAATACAAGAGAAATTAAGCTTAGTACGAGGTGGTGAAACCCAATGAAAGACAGTAATTTATTCATAGAAGCACATATATCAGATATACACTTTGGGGTAATAGACCCAAAGATAACTTATAAGATTCTTAGTGAGCAATTCACTAATGTAATAGCAAATATAAACGATTTAGACTTGGTATCCATAAACGGAGACTTATTTCATCATAAGTTTATGGGTAATTCGGATGCTATCTTTTATGCATTGAAATTTGTAGATGAATTAGTAGCGGTATGTCGTAATAAGGGATGTACTTTGTTCATCTTACACGGTACACCATCTCATGATGCTAATCAAACTAAGCTATTTTATCAATATATGAACGATAATACCGTAGACGTTAGAGTCATAGAGACTATACGGTTTGAATATGTAAATGGTAAGAAGATTCTCTGTATTCCTGAGATACCTGGGTTAGGTAAAGAATATTATGAGAATATATTATATACTGAGACATACGATTCTGTATGTGCACATGGAACTATCCGTGGAGCTATTTATGGGAGAAATGCAGAAGATTTAGATGCACCATCCCCAGTATTTAGTATGAATAACTTTATTTTATCTAATGGACCAGTAATTGCTGGTCATGTTCATGTACCAGGTTGCTATGAAAGAGACTGGTACTATTGTGGCTCACCAATTCGATGGAATTTTGGTGAAGAACAGCCTAAGGGTTTTATAATTTTAGTCCATAATACGTATACAAGACAGTATTATGTGAAATATATGCACATTAAGTCATTTAGATACGATACCATCAATATAGATGATATGATAGCTAGTGACCCAGTAACCATTTATAACTATTTGATGGACTTGAAAGCTCAGGGTATTGATAATATCCGTATTGAGCTTACAGCAGACCATCCAAATATTAATATACTTAGAGACAAGTTTAGAAATGACGGCTCGATTAAATTCAAATGTGATTTCAAGAATGATATCATAAGACAACAAGCCAACGAAGTCTCAGAAAAATTTAAAGAGTATGACTATATTACTGATAAGAATCTATCAGAGTATGAGATACTCACTAGATACATCAATAATAATAAAGGTTATACTTTTATAACTACAGACCAATTGATCGATTTGTTAAAAGAGTAAAGTGAGGTAAGATTAATGGCTAGAGGTAATGAATTAAACAATAAATTCATGATTGAATGGCCTAATCTGGTTATATACGTTAGGTATGTATTCCAAACGCTATACAGACAAGACAATCGAGAAATCTTAGCTACGTTGTTAAAGCTTATGAATAAGATGGATCCTGAAAAGGTTTATGATATCAAGACTCAAGAAAAGCATATAAACGTATTTAAGTTTCTCAAGGCTTTATTAGAAAGAAGACTTAATGGTAATAAAGATAAAGATCTTCTCATTGAAGTGTGTACTGATGGTCTAATCAAGAAACACTTACCATTAAATCAAATAGATAACCCATTGAATAGTAGTGACTTTGCAGTTATAGAGCAACGTATCTATTCTGACTATGAAAACTATTCAGTTATCACATACATGGCACAAGCCCATGATAAATTCATTGAGTTGACTACAGCTGGTAGCCAACTAGAACGTGAAGCAGTATTAAAAGATATGCGTCTTAGATTACGTGATATTGGTACAACTTTACGTCAAACAGCTAATACAGCAACAGGGTCAGAGACATTCTCATTGACAGATTCTGATGTATTTATCAGAACTATGGGTAATGTATATGATCGTTTGCATAATCCATCTACTAAGCTTAAGACTGGTATGCAAGCATTTAATAATATCATCTCTGGTGGTTTCGAGAATGGACGTATCTATCTATTATTCGGTCTACCAGGTGAGGGTAAATCAATGACAATGCTTAACTTAGCATTGCAATTGAAGAAATTCAACAAGGGGTATCAACCTAAAGATCCAACTAAAAGACCATGTATTGTGTATCTTACAATGGAAAACTCTCTTGAAGAAACCATTGAACGTGCACATGGTATCTTAGTAGCTAAAGATTTTGATAGAAGATTATCATTAGAAGAAATGACAGAGCAATTTAAGAATAGTGGCTTTGCTGTAACTGATGATGACCCTGTCGATATCGTTATTAAATATATACCAGCCAATACTGTAGATACAGACTATGTATATGCATTGTATGATGAGTTGGCAGATAGTAATAAAGAAGTCATTTGTATGGTACAAGACTATATCAAACGTATTAAATGTCGTGATTTTGATATTCTTGGTAAAGACCCATACATGGCATTAGGTTCTGTAGTAGATGAGTTTAAACAATTTGCTATAGACAAAGATATTCCAGTTATAACTGCATCACAATTAAACCGTGAAGCAGCTAAAGCTATCGATGAGGGACGTAAGATTAGTCGTAATAACTTGGTAGAATGTGTCGGTCGTAATAATATCGGTGAGTCTATCAAGATTCTAGAAAATATCGATAGTGGTATTATCATTATTCCTGAGAAAGATGCCGCAGATAATCCTTATATGGGCTTCTCTCTCATTAAGAGTCGTTATGGTACTAATGCACCTAAGAGATTCTATCATCCATTTAATCCAGAGAAACCAGTTGAGTTGCTCTGTGACGAGGGATGTACAACACCTGTTCATAGATTGACTATGACAGACTTATCATTAGCAGCACAAAATGCTGAATCTGTAAGAAATACTAAACCAGAAGAAGTTAAGAGTGCTGAAAGTGAATTAAAGTCTACAGACCCTAAGATTCCTGTTAAAGAAGAACCTATAGAGGAAGCTAAACCTGTAGATAAAGAACAAGCTAGATTAGAACGTCAAAAGAAAAAGATGACACCAGAGTATTCTGGTACATTACCTAGTGGAACTAAAGCTATCGCTCGTGGAGTTAATCCATTTGCTATAGCTAAACTAGAAATGACAGTTGACAAGTTCAATCAAGATAAGATTAATGGATTCAAGAAATCTGAGTATACTGATCGTTCATTAGATATGATTAAGTATAACTTAGAGATTCCTGTTAATGCATTAGAATCTGATATATGTCCATATATCCCACCAGAAGAATTTGATGAGATGGTATATGTACGTAAGGGTAGAGCCAATGAGGCTTTAGATAAAGCTCAAGCAAGAGAATATCTAAATCTTATTAGGAAATGGTCTCCACGTCAAGGTGAGTTTAAGTCTCCATCTATGTTTGTGGCACTACCAAATCAAAGTATATTATCCGTAGGGTACTTTGCTGAGCAACACGGTATGAAAGATAAAATCAAACCGATGTTTAGAAGTGCAGAGCCAATCCCTATGTTTATAGAAGAACCGTCATATGATATAAAATAAAACACAGAAGAGTACAGTGTACTCTTCCGTGGATAGATTAGTTTATTTCATGTGAGTAGTTATAAGAATCTATATACTTCTTATTAGAAGCATAGACATACGAAAGTAAATTAAGTAGTTCTTTCTTAGGAATTAAGTATATAGTCTTCTTATTAAAGTCTTTGATACTATATAAACCATTGATAGCTAGTATGATATAATGGAATTCACTATTACCGTAGATATCATTAGCTAATAGCTTTGGTTTATACTTGTATTTACGAAACTCTTCATCAGTTAAGGTTATCTTATATGCTTCTCTCTTGAAGTCACTAAGATAATCTGTAGTGATTAAGTTTCTAAAAGGGATTTCCAATGTCCCTTTGGATGACGATTTCATATAATATGAGTAAGCATGAAAGTCTGAGTTATTCATTGGTTTCATACTAATGAATTCTTGGATACTACTTATCTCTGTAGGCATCGTAATCCCTCCCTATAACAATTGGTTTAGTAATATCACCACTAGGGAAACCGATTATAAATCTAGTCCCAGGTGGGATATACTTATATGGATATTGTCTAGCAACTTCTTTAGGCATTTCCACTAATATATTAGACCCAACCTGAATCTTGCCACCCTTAATAGGTTCTTTATTGACAAGATTTGATGGTTGTACGTTTATAGTTTGCTTTGTGTTAGACTTAAGATTCATAGGATTCAATGAAGGTAAATAGAAAGTTTGAAATCCTGGCTTATATTTATCACAAGGTGATGTTAATATACCGATTTCAGTGTGTTGGAAGTCGGTATTAGTGTTATATTCGTTCATGTCGTAAATCCTCCTGATTACAATACTGTTTCAGAGGTAGAAAGGTACTCTTATGGGAAGCATGTTTGTTAGTGTCCAAAAGTTTCCAACTTATACGAGACAAGAGTTTGAGAAAGATGTATTCTATACTTGTGGTTTAGTATACAATCCAGCTAAGTCTCTACAGATTATGTTTGAAACTGATGTAGGACAGTTAATTCCTGTATTTATCAAAGGTAGACCATTATGTTTTGAGCAAGATGCTCAAGCATTGACTCTACAAAACCCAGTTATCTATGATCCATTGAATAATGTGGCTATTATGAAGACATTATTCGATATGTATCTAGATTTGGTCCAAGAATCTCCTACGGTGGTTACTTATGCTAAAGTCAACCCTAAGAAGAGAGATATTAAGGGTCAAGTACAAATTGTAATGGATAATGGTGTAACTTATTCATCTGGTATCTATTACAATGATAGTCTTAAGTATATGGACTGTATAAATTATTTATGCGGTTACGATACTTCCAATCTTAAAGAGATAGACTTTACTCAATCTGAAATGGAAGCTATCAAAGAGAGAAGTAGAGCTAAGAGAGGGCAATAAAAATGAAACAAATTCTAGAGACCCAAGAAAAGTTGAATAAATATATTATGTATGCATTATTTACTGGATTAGCAATTATTACTATTGTATCTATAGCTGGTACAATATTTGGTATATTCAGAAGTCATGATAATGGTAGGGCAGCACACCTCAGACCTATATTGGAAGAGCATATCCCACCTGTTGGTGGACAAGTAGCAGTAACCTATGAGTATCCGACAAGTGATGCTATCAATCAGATGATTGCTCAAGGATATACTGTAGAGACTATTATTTATGATAATTTTAAAGACCAAGCTATTGTAGTATATAAACGGGTGAAGTAAAATGAAAAAATTTGTGTTTTTAGTGATGATTATGATTTCTCTAGTTTCAGTTACAGGTTGTACTACAAGTTTTAGTTCAACTCATGATAGAGCGGTTGATTCTAATGAAACAGCATTAAAAGATTTAACTCCGGCTATAAATGATACTGTTGTGGTTTCTTATAGATATGATGATGAAGTAAACCAAGGTATAGCTGATATGAAAGACCGTGGCTTTAAAATCAAAGGTGTAACTGTGCGTGATAGTGGTTTCGGTAGTGGAAGAACTGTAGTTGTTTATACACGGGTACAATAATATGAGAACTTTAATGATTGTATTTCTCTCAGTAATTACATTATTTATTGCAAGCTGTGGGATAGATACTAGAAGCGATGCTGAGAAAGCACCTGATATAGCTATTATGATTAATAATAGGTCATTAGAAAAAGCTACACCAGATATTGGTGGTATTAAACTAGTGAGATATCTACCAGTATCTGTAGACGCTGGTATAGCTGATATGGAGTCTCGTGGTTATAAAGTAAAGCAAATAACCGATGTCCCAAATACATTATTCCAATCATCAGCAATTACGGTTATGTATGAAAGGGTAAAATAATATGAAAACATTTATCGGCTGTGTTATAGCCATTATTCTTATAGGTATTGGTTCTTTTGTATACTATCATACTGATTTGGTAAGACAAGAGACATCAGACCAAAAGTTTAATGTAGCTGTAGCACAAAACAATACATCTTTACAAGAATATACACCGGCTGTTGGGGATACTAAGTCTATGCTCTATAAGACTAAGTATGCTACATATGGTATCGACAATATGACAGCTCGTGGATATCAATTACTTACAGTATATACTGATGATAGACATTATGAAACCTTTGTTGTATTCAAGAGGGTGAGATAATGAAATTCTTATTAAATCCAGGACAGCAGGCAGTCGTTGACGCTGCTGTCGACTGGTTTAATAATAGCTCTGAATTAGTATTTCAGTATACTGGTGCCGCTGGTACTGGTAAGACTGTTGTACTATTTGAGATTATTAACCGTTTAGGGTTATCTATAGATGAATTATTGCCTATGAGCTTTACTGGTACAGCAGCTATAGTTATGCGTAATCGTGGTTTATTCACAGCTAAGACTATACACGCATCTATCTATGAGCCTGTAGAGCAAATCCAATATGATGGATTAGGTAGACCTATCATGGACCCATACTTTAACAAGCCTAAAGTTACAACTAAGTTTGTTAAACGTGAGCAACTAGAGGGTGTTAAGCTCATCTTAATAGATGAGGCTTCTATGACACCTAAGTCTATGGTTAAAGACATTGAATCTTTTGGTATTAAGATTATAGCCTGTGGTGATTTGAATCAGTTACCTCCTGTAGCTGATGAACCAGGCTACTTAGTAGACGGCAAGGTTCATTTTTTAACTGATATTATGCGTCAAGGTGAGAACTCTGGTATCATCTATCTAGCAGATAGAGCTATTAAAGGGCTTCCTATACACTATGGCACTTATAATAATGCTGTGGTTATAGATGAAGATATGCTTACTGATGACTTCTTGATACAGTCTCCTATAATATTGACATGTAAGAATGCTACAAGAGAAACCATTAATGATTATCTACGGGACTTACGTGGTGTAAAGTCTAAGTTACCTATGCATGGTGAGCCAGTTATCTGTAGAAAGAATAACTGGAGTATAGAGTGCGATGGTATTAACTTAGTTAATGGTTTACGTGGTACAGTAGAGAACTTCCCAGATGTATCTTCTCGTGGTAGTGAACGTAATATCTTTAAGATAGACTTTAGACAGGGTAGACTATTATTTAGAGACGTCAAGTGTGACTATGATTATTTCAATGCAGACTATGATGATAAGAATAGACTACGTAATAGTCCTTACTCTCCAGGGAATAAGATTGAGTTAGCATATGCTATCACTACACATCTCTCTCAAGGGTCTCAGTATTATTCTGGTATATTCATTGAAGAGTGGTTACGTAAGGATATTATGCCTAATCTAATCTATACTGGTATAACCAGATTCTCTGATTATATGATATATGTAAAACGCAAACCTAAGTTCTACTAGAGTTATATATTATAAGTATGAAAGGAGGCGTATACTATGCCATATAATAATAATATTAAAGGGGTCAGCGACAAGCCGATCCGATCTATGTTCGTCAAAGTCGAAGACGAACCAAAAGAGAAAGAGTATGTCGATCCGCAAGATCGAAAATACACTCTATTTATTTACTTTATTGAGGGTTATGACCAAGAGAAGACATTTGAATTCATTACAGGTCAAGATGTAGTACGTGAGTATGTAATTGCAAACGTAGATATCATTGACTTTGAAGAATCTCTTATCTCTAACTGGTCTATTAAACCTGAAGACCCAGTTAATGGGTTTAGATCATTGAAAGATTTCATCTTATATCTAGAAGACTTAGGTGATGAAGATGGAAACTATATTTACAATGACGGATTCAGATTAGGTGACTACTTGGATAGTTTACATGAGATCCAAAATATGAGTGAGACTGAACGACAAAACTATGAAAATGCTGTTCATTTATCACAACCAGGGTCTAGACTGCTCCAAGCGGTTACATCTTTGAATGAAGGGGAAGAGATCTAAATGTATAATCCTAATATCGAGGTGGACCCAAAATATAATATCACTGCTAATAGTGAAGCTTATAAGATGGGTCAAGCAAGAGCTGAAGAGCATATAGCATTCTTCAGACAAAACAATCAACCTATAATGGTTCCAAGTTTTCCAACTGAACCAACTAGTGAAGCGGAGATTTATTTCCGTAGAGGCTATGAGGATAAGTTTAAAGAAGAAACTGGGTTAACAAGCCAAATCATTACTGGTACTAAACCATTTGATGCTAGGTTAGCCAAAGGAAAGAAAGGTAAGAAGCGCAAGAATTGTATTGACCGTGAAATCAATAATAATAAACAGAATAAGAACTTCTTACTATACTATGGCGATAAAGCCATTAAAGAATACACAAGATTAGCTAAACAAATCATCATCGATTTTACTCATGCTAATATTGATTGTAATATGTACGTAGAAGTATTTACTAATGAACGCTTTATAGATTCTTTATTGCAAGCAGCTCAGTTACAAGCATACTTCTATGGTAGAACCGTACAATATGCTGAAACATTTAAGCATGTATGTATGGAAAAGGGTGAAGAGTTCAATTACTATGATGATGGTTTCTTGAACTACTATAGAGCTTTAGCACGTATTAACCAATTAGTATATACGGCTCTAGTACAATTCAGAGACTATCTCAAGCAAGGAGTGTTCCAACCAGAAATCTTGAATCAAGTCCAAGAAAAGATTTATCAAGAGCGGTTGGGGTTACATGCAAGAGACCCTTACGAAAAAATGCGAATTCGATAATGACTATACTCTATCTCATCATTTCTCTAAGAGAATGAAAGAAAGAGTCAATATCAAATCGAAGAAGAAACAAAAGACGTTTCTTAAAAGAGCATTTGAACGTGGGGTTACAATGGAGGAAACGAAAGGTCATTCTCTATTGTATCACCACTTAAAACGGGTAGTAAGATACAACCCGGGCTGTAAAAGTGCCATCTATAACAGGTATATAATTGTCTCAACTAATGACAATATGGGCGTAACTGTCTTGACTCTGCCGGATTGGATTCAAGACATTGTCGATCAATTTGTAAAAACTCTTAAGAGAAAAGGAGAATATACTAGTTATGGAAAAAACTGCAGTTAAACTAGTAAGAGATAAGCGAAAAGCTGTCAATAGTAATCATGATACTCCTGTCAGTGGTATGCTTGTCTATGGTGATAATAATCACAAGTATAATCTTGGATTTGTCCCAACTATTTGGGATGATAATAATGAAGTGCTTATCGTAGCACATCAAAATTCAGATCCATCTACAGATACTTACCGTGAACCATTCCAGCTCACAGTAGTACCTTATGAAATGATTCAATATCTTCATATCAATATGGATTTACAAAATGCTAGAGCTATTATGAAAGAGTTTGGTTTTGAAGATAAGATTATTAATCTCTTCTTAAATGAACAAGCTCCTACAACCGATATGTACGCATTTGGTGCAGTACGTAAAGGTGAGCTCGATGAAATCTACAAACTCAGAGAGGAACAAGAACGCCAAGCAGAAGCTGCTCTTATGCGTTTACGTAATGAACAACGTTCTCGTGGTATTGGTGTTCCTACTTATGATTTGAAAAACGATCCAAAAGACGTTCCGATGGCTGGTCCTCAAACGACACCTAGTGCTCCAGTAGTGGATACAACTAGCGATAACGTTCCTGTAGTTCGATACAGATTGGATGACCCTCTATATGACCCTACAGCAGTACATAGTGTAACTCGTGATATTAATGATTCTTATCCATATCCTACACCACATGTACCTGACTTAAGATACTTAGGCGTTCATGTAGATGAAACTAATACTGGTACAATTTTACCTGTAACACCACCTCATAGTTCAGCAACTGTTACTCCACCTGTGGGTACAACACCTGGACATGGGGCTAGTGGTACAGCATCACCAATAACACCTGGTAGTTCTTCTGGTACAGGTTCTAGCACTACTAACCCAGCAACTCCATCAGGTCCTACATCAGGAACTACTACTCCTACACCTTCCCACGGTGGTCAAAGTGGTAGTAGTACACCTGTAGCGCCTGCTATTGGTACAACAGTTCCTGTTACACCTGGTACAGGAACTACTACTCCAACACCTGGTTCAACTACACCAATTGTAGCTCCTCCAAGTGTTCCAGTAACACCACCACCTACACCAGTTAATGGTTTAAGTGTTAATGGTGCAGTTGACTTATTCTCTAAATTGAATAAGATTATTAGTGACAAGTTAGCAGGTCACACTATTGCAGCTACTGCATTTGATGCTATTACCCCTGAATATACAACTACAGCAAGTGATCAAGTTTCCAAGCACGACTTTAATAGTGCCTTGGTAGCTTTGAGTACTACACTTGCTAATATTCATGGTGGTGTAGCACCATCTATCACAGTAACTGAAGATGCTAACCCTGTAGACCACACTATTGTGGATAACTTAATTGCTACCGTTAAAACAATGGTATCTTAATAACTATTATGAAATAATTTAGATTTGTAAATTTTAAAATCTATGAAACAAATCTATAATTATATACTATATCTGTGTATAGGGAAATTCCCTATACACGGTATGGTACTCATACTTTTATTATAGTATTTTGATTATAGGAGGAAACAATATGTATAATCAAAACCCTGGATTTGCAAATCCAACATTCAACACTGCTCAAATGCCTGTAGGAAATTACGCACCTGTAACACCTACAGACCCTATGACTCCACAAGATCGTGAATTGTTGAAACCTCAACAAAAAGCTTCTTTCTCTTTGGAAATTCCACCAGAAAAAGAAGCATGGGCTAAATGTCCACACAAAGACCATACTGGCTTCTTAACTGTAGCTGATGGTAAAGGTTGGGTACGTTGTACACAATGTGGTGAACGTATTCCTACAACACCTTACAGTGATGAAGAAGTTCAAAATGCAGTGCGCACAATGCGCCACATTTGGCAACAAATCAAATTGTTCAGCATTACATTGCCAGCTGAAATCAATACTGAATTCATGATGAGCTTACCAATTGCTGAAAAATCTCTTGATTTGTATCATTTAGCATTCAAGAACTTTGATGATGTATCTCGTGGTATGAGCCGTGCTCAAAACGTACAACCTCAACAAGCTGTACGTCCAGATGCATTCACATCTTTCGACAATATCTTGAATGGTAATGTACAACCAGCTTATGCTAACCCATGGGGTGCACAAGCCAACCCTAACTTCTATAACATGGCAGCAAATGGTGGATACTATAATGCACAAACTATGAATGGTCAAATGCCTGTACAAACAATGCCTCAACAACAATGGCAACAACCACAAGCACAAGCTCCATTCGGTTACAATGCACAACCACCTATGCAAGGTCAAGGTCAAATGATGCCTAACCAACAACAGCAACAACAAATGATGGGCGGTCAAGCATTTAACCCACAAGCACAAATGCAACAACCACCTGTATCTCCAGTACAACAATTGCAAAACCAACAAGCAATGGTAGCGAATGCTAACCCATTCAATGCTAATGCGTCCGTAGGTGCAACTGTTCCTGGTCCAGCTGTAGCAGCTCCACAAAAGGAAACTATTACAACTGACACAATCAGCTTAGGCTAATTTATAAATAAAGACAACCCCATAGGAGTACATCTCCTATGGGGAATCTTTTATTTTTACTGAGGTGATAAAAATGGCTAATGATTGTTATCAAAACGTAGCATTCTATTCTCCTGTAAGAGAGGAGATAGAGATACTTAGAGATAAATTGATATCTCTATACAATGATAAGAAAATCTGGCTACCATATGTTCTTAAAGACTTAGGACTATGGGAAACAGAAGAAGACTTTACTAAATTATCTGATGACTGTGAAGATGGGACCACGTTACGTGGTGAAATGGTATGGCCACCAGGTGATAATGAAATTTGGTCTACTACTTTACCTGATGGTACTCTTGTATGGTATTTCCAAACAGAGTATTGCAATAAATGGACCTATATTACTACAGGGTTTACTATTCTGATAGATAAGATAGTCCCTAATAGTAGTATTAAATTTGTCTATTATGCAGAAGAACCTGGTTTTGGTATATATGATACTAATGATAAAGATCATATTATCTTTGATGATACAGTGAATGTAGATTTAGGCTGGAGTAAAAAAGAAGAAGGTAAAGAGAAACCAGAATACTTTAGTATGTGTGATAATATGCATTATCCACAGACGTACAAAGACGTACCTAAATATTTGAATGAAGTCCTTAGAGATGAATTCAAGATTACAGGTGTTAAACCATTTGTGCCATCAATGTTTTGTAGACCTGGTGAATCCATAGAAACAAGCTTTGAAGAATATATTGAAGAAGAGCTTGGGGGTACCATTGAATGGTGCAATATACAGCCTTTCAATTATGTAGACTGACTCAGAAAGCCCCAGTAATGGGGCTTTTACAATATGTATTTTTTAAACAAAGATTAACAGTTAAGTGAGAGGTGATAAAATGGCCAAAATAACAAAAGAGATGCAAGATAATATTGCCAATTATGGTGATGACTTTTTAACTCTTACTCCAACTGAAGGCGTACGACAGAATATTGGTACTTACCTAGGTTACTCTGGTAATCGAGGATTTATTAATATGATTAGGGAAATCTTTCAGAACTCAGCCGATGAGTTGATGAAGAAAGATTCTCCATGTGATGAAATTTGGGTATACTATGATGAGAGAAATCACGAAGTTACCATACAAGATAACGGTCGTGGTATTCCATTTGACATTATGGTTACTGCATTTACTAGTCAGAATACGTCAACTAACTATGAAAAGAAACCAGGTGCATTCTCATCTGGTCGACATGGTTTAGGTTCTAAAGCTACGAGTGCATGTAGTGAGCATTTCGTAGTTAAATCTTATCGTCTAGGTAAAGGACAAGAGATGTCTTTATACTTAGGTGACCCTGAAACAGCCAAGGTTAAGTCTATCCCTAATAAGGATAACTACCAAGGTACAATTATTACATTTAACCCTATTCATACTATGCCAACTAAGAAGCAAGGTTACACCGGTTATCAAGCTGGTAAAGTTATTATGGGGGAAATCACTACAACTTGGCAAGATGTATTAGACTTATTAGAGAGTCTAATACCTTTACTTGACATTGGTGCTAAAGTAAACTACTTTGGTACTGATGCTAATGGCAAGTGTCATAAAGTACGTATTGTGAACGATAAAGGTATTGCTGGTATCCTAGATTCCTTAGCAACTAAGCCTATGATTGCTCCAATACATATATCCAAGCTTAAAGAAGATGGACAGATGAAAGCTGATATCTTATTCACTTTTGATAGCACAAAAGCAGATGATATCTTTGCTGGTTATGCAAACTTCTGTCCTACACCTAGCGGAACTCATATTAAGGGTTTCGTTGAAGGGCTTACCAAATTCTTTAGAGACTATATGAATAAATACTTCTTAGGTAAGAATTCAAAACTAAAGATTACAAATGCTGATATTCTCAGTGGACTATGCTGTGTAAACTCTGTATATCACTTATATCCAGAATTTACAGGACAAGCAAAGGAAATCATTTCTAATGAAGACCTAGTCCCTTTTGTTAAAGATATCACGATAGAAGGTTTAGACCAATGGGCTAAGACCTCTTCGTCGGATCTACAAAAACTTTGTAAATACTTTAAAGAAGTAGCAGAACTTCGTACGAAAAATGAAGCAGGACGTGTCCGTATTCAGGTTAAGAATGCTTCAGCTATTACTGGTCTTCCAGCTAAGTTTGTAAGACCTAAAGGTAAGAAGCATAATGAACTATTCATCGTGGAAGGTGACTCTGCTGCTGGTAATGCTCGTAATAGACGTGACAATGATTCTCAAGGTATCTTCCCTATTCGTGGTAAAATCATTAGCGCTTTGGCTAAGAAAAAAGAAGATGTACTTAAGAATGAAGAAGTTGCATCTATTATTTCTATTATTGGTGCAGGTTATGGTAAGAACTTTGATATTAGTAAGTGTAATTGGGAACGTATAGTAATCTGTACAGATGCTGACCCTGATGGTGCTCATATCCGTACTTTGTTATTATCGTTCTTCTTATTATACATGGAACCATTAGTATTAGATGGTCGTGTATATGCATCTGTACCACCGTTATATGGTGGTAAGATTGATGGTAGAAACTTTAAGTACTTTACTGACCGTACAGAGTATAATGCATACTTACAGAAACAATTTTCAAAGAACCATAAAGTAACCCTACCTGGTAAGGTAAACTTTACCAATAATCAATTAATCAAGTTATTGAATTCTACAGAGTTCTATATTGAACGTTTAGAGTCTGCAGCGAATTCATTTGCCATCAATCCATATTTATTGGAAGAAATTTTGTTATATGTGGGCAAAGGCCTATCATTCAGTCAATTCAAATCTAAGATTACAAAGAATCATAAGTATTTGGAATGTAAGAATGAGAAAGGCAACTGGACTATTACTGGTCTTTATGAAGATAACAAGTACCAAACTATATACATCAATGAACGCTTATTAAGCTTCTTTGAAACTATGCATTATAAATTGGTAACTGATATCATTAGCTCTCAACCTAGCCATTATATAGTCGATGGTGAGACTATGTCCTTATATGGCTTATTGAATAAGTTTAAGGAACTAGCACCAAAAAACATCACTCGATTTAAAGGTCTAGGGGAAATGAACGAAGACCAATTATATGATACAGTAATCGGTAAAGATAAAGAAAGGGTTCTCGAACAATACACAGTGGAAGATATCAAATACGAAATTGCTAAGATTCGTGAAATCGATTCTAGTAAGATGGACCTAATTGCAGGGTTAGATATCTCCAATTACATTTTCTAGGAGAGAACTATTATGATCATATATTATGCAGATACACAAGATGGGCGGTTAGCTGCCCATCTAATACTTCAGAATCCAGAAAAAGTTCTGATTGATGAAGAAAAAAGATTGGATCCTGACTATTGTCTATTAAATGATATTCAGGATTCTAGGGATATTAAGCTTTTACCATACATATTTAAACCTAATGCTACTATATTAGATAGGGCTAATGAAAATGAGGCTGTTGTATGTGTTGGTGTTGGGTTTAATATAAATAATGAGGTATCTTTACGTAGATTTAATACGATGGTAAATAAAGCTAGACGAGTAGTATTTATAGATTACTTACCAAAGTCTAAGATTTTACTAGAGAAGTATAAAGACAATGAGAAGATAGACTTTCACCATTATGAGTATGAGTGTCTATCTAGTATTGTCTGGTATATCATTATGGGTAAGAATGAAAGCATTCCACTTATCAATGGTATTAACCAATACATTCATAAACCTATTCCTGATATCAAAGCTATATATCAAAAGATGTATATAGCAACTTTATTTAGTGATCCTCAGGACGTTGTATGGGATAATCTCATGAATGAAACAGAAGAGGAAGCTAAGTATCGATATAAGACTATTGCATATGCATATGATTATATGAAACAACGATTACAAATTGATATTGACCGTGGAGCATACTATTCTTATATTGGAGATCTTAAAGTAAGATGTATGAGTATTCAAGATGCTGAGTATATACCATCGGTCTTATATCATAAATCTTTGGTAACTATAAACTGGATATATGATGGCGATAGCTATCTATATAAAGTTTATGCTGATTTTGATAATTTTAATTGTGCGGAATTTGCAGCTAAGTACAACGGTATTGGAACGAAACACTATGGAGTGTTCAGATCGGATGACTTATTGCTATACCCGCATAATAGATCTCGGAGGAACTGATGGCGAGAAAATTCCACTTAGTGTCCACAGCACCTGAGGGCACATTACTACCAAAACGTTCAACTAAACATTCTGCTGGTTATGACTTCTTCTCTCCTATAGATGCAGAAATCATGCCAGGTGCAACTCTTAATATCCGTACAGATATTAAAGTTGAAATGAATGAAGATGAAGTACTACTAATCTTACCACGTAGCAGTTATGGTTACAAATATCAAATGTCTTTAGTAAATACTGTGGGTGTCATCGACGCTAAATAAAGGAAATAATATGGCACGTAAAAAAGAAATAGCAGTAAGACAATGTGATACTTGTGGTGCAGATATAAAAATATATAATAAGGTTCGACTAAAAAATAAAAATATATTCTGCAGTAAAGATTGTGAAGGTAGATTTAGAAGATTTTGGGGTTTAAATATGAAATGCCCTATTTGTGGTAAATATTTTCATAGAAGCCCATTCGATATGAAAAAATATAACAACCACACTAAATGTTGCTCTAGAGAGTGTTTAGCAAAATATCGCTCAATAAAATATGATGGAGAGAATAACCCAAATTATGGTAATACTTTAACAAAGTCTAAACTATGGGTTGGTGATCTTATAATACATTGTGGGTATTATTGGAGATACGCACCAGACCACCCATTAAATATAAATGGGCGTGTGAGAGAGCATCGTTTAGTTGCTGAGAAATATTTAATGGCAGATGGCCAATCTATTATTATTGATGGTAAAAGAGTTTTGAATCCAAAATTGGATGTACACCATATTAATGAAAATAAGTTGGATAATCGACCAGAGAATTTATTAATATTAACTAGATCTGAGCATCAATCTATACATTCAAGAAATCGTTGTTATAAAAAAATTGGCGTCGTTAAATCCGGTGAATTGCAAGAAACCCCTTAGAGCTCTATATACTACAACGTGACTATAAATGGTGAGCGTGAAAGTTTAAAAAATATAGTGATTGGGCAATTTGCAGCCAAGCACCTGAATTAGCATAATAGTATGGTGAAGGTCCAGAGACTACTGTGTGAGTTAGCTAGAACAATAAACACAGCAAGAGCGCCGGGCATAGAAGAAGTAGTCCGAACTTATATGAAAATATAAGAAATATAATTTAAACGATTATATGATAACAATAATGGATTTTTATAACAATGAATCCAATGAAGGTAATATTGCTATTAAGATTAAAAATAATGGTACAGAACCTTTATATCTTACAAAAGACGAAGCATTCGCTCAAGGTATCTTTGTTAAGTATTTGACTACAGATGATGATGATGTAACTGAAGTACGTACTGGTGGCATTGGTAGCACCACTAAGAATTAATTGAAAGGTAAAAAACAATGAGAAACAATATTAAACCTAACCGTAAACCTGCAACTAAATTATTTGAACTTACTCTTCCTGTAACTTACAGTGGTAAACTATCCAACGAAGTAACTGATTGGTTAGTTAATACTTTAGAAACAGGTGAAATCTTCGATATGGTCGAAGTAAATGTATTTGGTAAACGTAACGTATTTACTCAAAACAAGGAAGCTCTTGGTTCTGTAATCGTTGGTTCTGTAAAAGAATCTGGTTTCAAAGATAATATGCTAAGTATTACTATCTTAACTGGTGAACGTAACTATGAAATCATTAAGAATATGAAACAAGCAGATGCGTTTGTATTCGTACGTCCTAACACCAAAGGTGGTTACAAAATCACTAAGATTAATATTAACGAAATCCAATAGTCTATATAGCCACTATGGTAAATTACGACCATAGTGGCTTCCTATTCATATCCAAATAGGCTAAACTGGTAAACTAAAAATTTACCAGACGAAAAACATACATATAGACTGGAGGGATATACTTGGCGCAAGAAATTAAAGTAAATACGCTAGATAAATTTAGAGATGACCTAAAGCTATATGCAATTTATATAGCCAAGCATAGGTCAGTACCTGATTTTCGGGATGGTCTTAAAGACGTACAACGTAAGATTCTATATTCGATGTATGCAGACTTCCCACAAAATACAAATAGAACTTTTAAATCTGCAGGTATCGTTGGTGAGGTAATGAAATCTTATCATCCTCACGGTGATAGTGCAATTTATCAATCTATTAAACCAATGGTTAACTGGTTCGAATGTAATGTACCGTTAATCAGAAAGCAAGGTAACTTTGGTAACTTCCAAGGTGATGGACCAGCTGCTGCTCGTTATACAGAAGTAGCATTAGCTGACTTTGCTAAAGAAGCTTTACTAGATGAATTAGATGGTGTTAATGGTTCTCCAAATATCGTTGACTGGAGTCCGACATTTGATAATAGTAAAGTGGAACCTGACTTCTTACCTGCAAAGATTCCATTGTTATTAATCAATGGTATCTTCGGTATTGCTGTAGGGTTTAGACCAGAAGTTCCGCCACATAACTTAGGTGAGGTTATTGATGCAACTATTAAGCTATTAGACAATCCTAATGCTCACGTTGTATTGGTTCCTGATCATAATATGCCATGTGATATTATTGAGACAGATTTCAAAAAGATTAGTAATAATGGTTTTGGTTCTTATCGTGTACGTGGTCATATTGATATTGGTACTTACGATAAGAAACCTGCATTATTCATTCATAGTGTACCTAACTCAGTATACTTAGGCACTATAACTGATAGTATTGATACATTAGTATCTGAGGGTAAGTTACCACAAATCATCAATAGCTTTGAAAACCATACACCAACTAAGTTAGAGCATATCTTGGTATTGAAACCGGGGTCTGATCCTAACTTTGTTAGAGATACATTGTTTGCTAATACTAGTTTGGAATGCTCTTATCGGGTAAACTTACAAGTACAGTTCAATGGTAATATCCATAAGCTTACTTATAAGAAATACCTACTAGAGTTCTTACAATTTAGAAAGATTACTAAGCTACGTTTGTACTATAATCTTCTTCAAAGAGCTAAGACTAAGTTCCATGAACGTGAAGCATACATCACTCTATTGAAGTCTGGTGAGATTGACAAGATTATCAATATGATCAAGAAACGTAAAGACCGTGAAGATCAACCTATCATTGATTATCTTGTAACTAAGTTTAAGATTACTCCATTACAAGCTAAGACAATCATCAATACTCAAATCAAAAATCTATCTATGGGTAACTTGAATAGATATATTGAAGAGGCTAAAGAGCTTAAAGCTAGAATGGAAGAATGCTTAGTTAAGATTCATAGCGAAGAAGCTCTTAATGAAGAGATTCGTAATGAATTACTATATTTCAAGAAGAAGTATGGTGTTCCTAGACGTTGTAGAGTAATCTCTAAAGATGATATTAATAATATCCCTGAGGGTAAATTCAATATCGTAGTTACTGAATCTAATAAGATTAAGAAGTATGGTGTAAATGAACCATTGAATCTTAACCGTGGTGAACCATGTTCGGCATTTATCTTGAATGCAGACAATAGAGACAATCTATTGATGTTTGACGGATTCGGTAGAGTATTCAGTATGCCTGTACATAAGATTCCATTAACTGGTAAAGGACAAAATGGTACTGATGCATTATCTTTGAATAAGAAGATGACATCTATCGTTACTAATATCATTAGTGAATCTAAGGTAAAAGAATTAGCTAAGTCTAAATCTTATACTATGGTAGTATTGACACAAGCTGGTTATATTAAACGTCTTGAATTAGATGACTTCTGTTCAGTAGCATCTGGTGGTCTTATCTATAGTAAGCTAGAGAATGGCGATAAAGTACAATCTATTGTCATTACTCAAAATGGTGATAACCAAATCATCACTTACTCTCATAAGAAAGCATTACGATTCAAATCTGATGATATTCCGGTATTGAAACGTGCTACTCGAGGAGTTAAGGCTATGAATACTACTGATAATGTCGATGGTATGTCAGTAGTCTTTGGTGGTTGCACTAATGCTATTGTAGTAACCCATAATGGTTACATTAATAAGATTGATATTAGTGCATTACCTATGTCTTCTAGAGCAAGAGCTGGTAATAACGTAATCAAACTAGGTCGTGGTGATGCAATCAGAGACATCTTAATCGTAAGAGATACAGATGTAGTTATGATTGAATCAGCTACAGGTAAAGAAGATGTAGCAGTACGTGATATTCCATTAGGCTCTTCTATCTCTAAGGGTAATAGAGTCCCTAATCTTATCCGTGTAGTAAAAAGAATCTAATTGTTTTATAGGATGGGAGTAATATCCCATCCTATATTTTTTATCGAGGTGATAAAATGAAACAGCAGAAAGTCATCAAAATATTAGATAATCTTGGTATCATTACAGTTACTGAAGATTCTACATATAATGATAAACGTGAATGTATATATGCTGATATCGATATACTATGCATAAAGTATCTTCTAAGTCTAGAGTTTGATGATCTAACCAATCTAACTAGTGTAAAATTAGCACCTAAAGCTAACGATTTAGTAGCACCAGCATTTATAGCTTCTACAGCCAATTCTACTAGAGTTATAAGTACTAAGGTATTTAAAATCTTTCTATCTAAAGTCTACAGTATTCTTGTAAAGCATAAGATTAAGTTGCTTAGAAATAAAGAAAATAGGTTCTATAAACTATTCAACAGAAGAACTTATACTTTACATATTGATGATGGCACTGAACTAAACTGGGACGCCAGATCTAAGGATGGCTGTTATATTATATATGCTAACCAAGCTGGTTATGGCCAGCTCTTCTACAGCCTATATGAAATACCAAAACCTAATTCTGGTGATTGTTTTGGACAATCATTAGGTTCTTATGTATATTTAGATAGTCTTCTAGACGTTATAGTGGATGGTGATAAAAATGAAACAGCAAAATGTGATTGAAAAACTCTCTATTTATGGTATGCTAAGCCCAGATGCTAAAAAAGAGCTAATGGATAATGTAAAAAGAGAAATTGGTGTAGGGGTTTACATTAGTGGTGTAGCATACGCTCTTACACTAAACTTCGATAGTGAGAAAAACCTAACAGAAGTAAAACTAACACCTGAGTTAGATAGAGATGATCCATCATTTTCTATTAATGCTCATATTATGAATGGGTATTCTATACGGACTGAAGCATTCTGTTATCTTATAACAGCAGCTCATGACATAGTATTGAAACATAAGCTATCTATAAGTAGTGATGAGAATAGACTATATAAGTATTATTTCAAGAATAAGGAATACACTCTATACCTAGATGGTAGTATTAATTATGAATTTGGGTGGGAAGCTGTAAGTAGAGATGGTAAGTATTATGTATCAGCAAAACAAGCAGGATATGGTGAATATACATACCAGTTATACCTAAACAAAGGATTAATGCCTAGCACTAGTACTGGAATATATGAAGCAACTTTTATTAATTTAATTGATTTATTAACTCATGTGAAGTATCTATATGAAGAAGCTAAAACAGATGTTAATGATAATAGTGATACTAATTTCTTAGAAGAGACTTTAGAATATTTAGAATATCTTAAGATATCTACTGATGATGTAATATGCGTTGTCTATGGTGATTCATATATGTCTTGGGATGTATTTGCCAAGAATGCAGACTTTAGATATGATAGCGGCTTCGGTAATGTAGAAATATCAGATAAGATCTTTATATATACTAGAGACTATATCATGTATAGGCATGAGTATGATGGTTCAGAAGAATGGAAATCCGTAAAGACTCTAGACTCCATCATATCTAAGAAAACACAAATATCTAACGATACAGAAGTTGACTTTAGAGCTGAGTAAGATTCAAATACAGGTACTGGAAGCTCCAGTACCTGTTTATTTTTTCTCATCATACTCTCATTTAACCTAACACTAGTGTAATAGCAGTGACAGCTGACTATTACAATCTCATCTAGGCTAACGGTAACTAGATTTGGTTGTTACTTCTTATATACCGTATATCATACAGGTGCCAGTATCTTAACAAACGGCCATGTTAGATACTCGTTGCAGTGTTTGCAGGTTTATTATTGTTTTCCTTGTTGCAATAATAAACAAAGTTTCCTCTTAATGGATTAGGGTAGTCCATAACCTACCCTAATACCATTACTCCTATTTACGTGATACCGTGTGGTATAATAATACTCCTTACTTAAACTAAAATAGCTTACCCAGTATAGACAGTGTCTATACTGGGTATTTGCCGTTTCATAAAACTTAGTTTTTTCAGTTATATACTATAATGGTAATACAATGATTATATTATTTAATTTATACATAGGAGGAATTAATCATGAGTATTTCCGTAGGTATCGAACGTGTTGGTGTAGATCATAACCACAATCAATATAAAGCAACTATTATGAGCCTTGATGAAATCAAAGCTCAAACAGATAGCTTAATTGATTTATTGGATAGATGCAAATCTATCTTAACAGCTACGAAAGTGCTTAATGCACTACGTAGCGATAAAGTGGTAAACTATCCATTAGACCACAGAATCGCAATAGCTGAAATGAAAAACCAAGTATCTGCAATCTTCGCAAATCTTAGAGCAAAGTATGCACATAATGGTTTAAGTTTCAGAATTGAAAAACTTAACTGTCTTGAGTCTTCGGTTAAATACCGAATTATGTGCATCATGAAAGATGCAGCAAGACTACAACGTGGTTGTTAAAAAAATAATAAGGCTAGAGGAATTTCATCTAGCCTTAATCTATTTTATTTTTTTATTCACGACGGGATATCTTCTTACCACTTAAAGTCAATGGTGTTACGTTACCAATATTGATTAAGTTAGTAGATAGATGTGCACCTAGCATATACACGTTAAGTAAGTTCTTACTCATAGGATCACTAGGATCATCAGGGATATCATCTTGAGAGATATAGCCTAAAGTGGATATAGTATTATACATAGCTTGTTTAGCATCCATAGAATCTGCACGTGCTCTGGATAGCTCTTTAATAGTTGCTTCCATACCATTAACTACAAGAGATTCCATTTCCCTGTCAGATGTAATACCATTCTTATCATGAGAAATAAGCATACCTGTCTTATTATCACGCATAGCTATATTAGTAGAGATAGCATTCTTTTTTGTCAAGAATTGTTTCATACGTTTTAGATGTAAGTATCCTACTAATGCTTCATGAGATGTAGCACCATGACCATTCTCATCTGTATAGATATATGGCATTTCGACTTTCTCTAAGATAGGTACTCCCATTACATCAGCAGCTTTCTCTACTTGGTCCATAGTCGGTTCAATTTCAAATACACGAGTGATAAATCTAAATGGATATTTACCAGATACGAACTTAGTAAACTCTTTATCACTCATATCAGAGAATATCTTTTTATAATAGTCAGTAACTTTACCAGATGGATCCATAGCTAGCATTACATCAAATACTAGCTTTTCAGCTTTCTTTCTTTGTGGTGTCATTTAGTTCCTCCTATAGATTAGAGAAGTGAATCATTAAAGCGAAATACATTAGGACGGAACGTTGGTAACTAGCTTTAGTTGCAGCACGGTTCTTACGTACATGGTAACGTCTAGAGCCATTCATTAACCACCGTTCTAAGATTTCCTTAGATCTGATTACTTCTTTGACTTTACTATTAGGTCTAGGTGCTGTAGTAAATCTTACAAACTCAACACGTTTAACGTCTTTCTTATCTGTACTCTGGAAGAATAAGTATACTAGAAGACTAATGAACTCTTTAACTTCGGTAAGAGACTTAGTATCATTCTTTAATACCCATTCTATGATAGCTTTGATTTCATCAGTAGATACATTGACATCAGCAGCCATCTTACAGTAAGAATAGTTTACACCCATAGTACTAATAGCTTGTACAGTCTTATCAATTATACGTTCAGCCATAAGACTATCAGTATCAGCTAATCTATAGTTATCTTCGCTATAGTCATCACTAGCATAGTTAAGATACTCATTACGGTTCTCGAAAGCATCATAATACAATGTAGCAATATTCTTCATGAATGATTTAATACGTGTATGTAATTGCTGTACAATATCTTTGATGTCTTCATCATCAAAGTCTTCAAACTTATCTTGATATGTCTCAGCCCATGTTGTAGCAATAGAACGTATCGCACCAAATACATTACCTTTGACTTTAAGATCGTACTTAGCAGACATCTTATTATTAACCACATAGTCCATTACGTGTTTATACTCGATAGGTTGTACAACTTGGAATGAACCATAATGAATAGATGGATAGAAAGACCCAGAGAATGCTATATTAACTAATGATAAGTCTAGTTCTTTATAGTATTTCTTTCTATTCATCAAGAAGTATCTAACTATACATAGCATTGTAATAGTAGTCTCATCTTTAGCAGCGGCCGGGTTAAAAGACGGAATACTAAAATAGAAAGTATTCCGTAATTCTCTTTGGATGACCGAACGTTGAATGCCTAGCATTCTGAAGAATTCATCTCTATCGTTATCAGTAAAGTAAATACGTCTATATGGTGCAATAGCATATAAGTCTTCTGCTCTAGCTGCAATGAATTTACTGATGTATTGTTTATATTGGGAAACCCTTCTAGAGATAGCTTGCTCTACTAGAGGGTATATCTTCTTAAGTATAACTTCGTTATCTTGCTTCATCATTATCCTCCTTGATTTTATTAAGATGTTTCCGTGAAACACTTTAATAAGCCAAGGAGGAATAAGCAATGTTTATTTATAACGAACAGTATTTTGGTAAGACACCAAGTCTTATCAAACTAGAATCTATCATCGGAGATATCCGTAAACAAAAGTACAAGAACGATACAGTAGTCGAATCTAAAGAACTAGCTAAAGTCATGAAGAATCAGTTTGGGTTTGCTAATACTAATTTCTTAGTAGACTTCACTACAGCGAAGAATGCTTATACATTAGTATTCAGAGATAAACTAAATGGTATGGGTAAACCAGTCTTTAAGAATGGTACATACCAATTTAACCCAAAAGACGGTTATGATCTAAATGTATATTTCTCTTATGGTTTATTATGTGATACTAGCTTTACTAATGAAGAGCTAGTAGCCATCTTATTACACGAGATTGGTCATCATTTCAGTGCTAAAGCTGCTATGTATGAATACAATCTCCCTAGTATCAAGAACCTAGTTCGTGGTATGACTGATATGAATAAAGCTATCTATAATTTAACTAATGGTGCTAAAGAAGATATCCGTAATATTAGTGATGCTAATATAATGGCTGGTATCCAGCAAGCATTCAATGGTTTAGATTGTAGATCCGCTTTGGCTTATATTAATAACGGTGTAGTCTTAGTTAAAGATGCTATCTTAAATGGTAATATCTCAGATGCATTCAAATTCCTAACTGGTGATAAAACTGTAGTCAATAAAGTAATGAATACTAAGTTTGACCAATCAGTAAAGAATCTTGTTTCTGAATATGATAATGAAGAAGAGAAGTCTGATGCATTTGCCACTATCTATGGTTATGGTCCTGCATTGACTACAGCATTAACTAAGTTAGAGTCTAATAAATTAGATACTAGACAAAGCACTACAGAATCTAATGTATTAGAATGGATTCTTAAGTTCTACGTTACATTTGGTATTATAGGTGTATTTGAATTCTTCATTGATTCAATGGCGCATATTGATTCCAGTAAACGTACATTAGCAGCATTAGCTGTATTAAACCAAGAACTTAAGACTGCTAATCTTACACCTAAACAGCGTAAACGTATCCAGCAAGATATCATTGATATTACTAAAGATTATGAATCATATCTTGAAGCAAAACAGGCTTTATTTAAAAAGACTGGTTACATTAAACTAGCGTTCGTATATAATAAGATCTTATTCTTATACCATACTAAGTTTAATAGTGATCGTAACTTAGAATCCTATCAGCAACTATTAAACTTGTATAGAATGGCTTCATCTAGATCCTAACATATAAGTAGCTAAGATTTTTTCATTTGACTCCTAAATAACTAAATGTACTTACCTAGTAGAGCCCTAGTACGGATACAATCTGTACTAGGGTTTTATTTGTCTTTTGTAAAAAATAAAATCATATAAACAATATAGTGATAGGTAGCACCTCGTATAATCTATAACTTATAAATCTACCTATCAAGAGGCTTATATAGTTGATACTTTCAGTATAGTAGGCTATCTCATAACCATTCAATCCCTACTATACTTCCCTTCTAATCAACTATAAGGGTCAAGCGCTTCTTCAAGAGTTATCGAATTAACTCACTTTAAACACAACAAGATTACTCCATATAGGCATTGCCTGTATGGGGTTTTCTTGTGTTACCTATACCACACTTATATAAAAAGGAGGATAATTTATGGAAATTGATGGATTATCAGAGATTAAATTAAGCAGTGTGTCTGCAAGAAAAGCTGTATCTCCATTACGTGAAGAACAAGAACCACAATTAACTGTATTCTTAGGTGGTACATGTAATGGTTCTGTGTGGAGAAATGATTTACTTAGAATGCTTACCAAAAAAGTAAAAGCATTTAACCCTGTAGTGTCTGTATGGGATGAACGTGCTAAGTTTGAAGAGAAGTATCATCGTGACCATGATGATGTAAGACTATATTGTATTACACCAGCTATGTCAGGAGTATACTCTATTGCTGAAGTGGTAGATGATAGTAATAAGAGACCTGAAAATACTATACTATGTGTATTGTATAGTGACTTTGGTGGTGATTTTACTTATACTAATCATCAATTAGCTTCTATGAAAGCCTTAATGGATTTAGTAGAGTCTAATGGTGTAAAAGTATTTGATAGTTTGTATGATGTAGCAGTCTACTTAAATAACAGAGCTGAACATATAGCTAAATAATTCATTTATGGAGGAAAAAATTATGGCAGATAATAAATATGGCGTAATCAATGAAGTTGGTGACTTAGGTTTAGGTTTCCAAGAGCTTAATGATAATGATCAAAAAGTACTTCAAGAACAATTGAAGCAAGAACAAGACAAAGATAAAAAATAGTTGTCTAAGATATGTAGTAGAGCCTCTTATTGGTTCTACTACATATTTATTTTTTACACTCACTGTAACTGTATATTAATCAGACCCAATTGGGCTAATATAGGTTACTTATTTTAATACGAGGTAATTATTATGAAAGCAAAACTTATTGGTATTGGTGCTGCTGGTAATAAAGCAGCTATGCATGCTATTAACCAAGGCGTATTTGATCGTAAAGACGTTTTACTTTTGAATACAACACAAAAAGATATGAAAGACGAATTCAACGATATTAATATCGTATTCGGTGATAACCGTGGTGGTTGTGGTAAAGAACGTGATATGGCTAAAGGATTAGCTATGGAAGCTTTACGTGCAGACTTATTCAAATTAGATTCTTTCCCAGACCCTCAAGATGAGGCTATTATCATTGTATCTTCTTCCGAAGGTGGTACTGGTTGTGGTGCTTCTACTATTGTAGCTAAGTACTGTAAACAAGTATTGAAAATGAATGTACACATGTTTGTATTCACTGGTTTCGAACAAGATGCTCGTGGTATCCAAAACACTGTAGAATACTTCCAAGAATTATCTGATGAATATACTGTACAAGCTATCAGTAATAAGAAATTCTTAGATGGTATCCGTAGTAAACAAGATGCTGAACGTGCTGCTAACCAAGAATTCACTCAACGTATGGCAGTTCTTCTTGGTCAAGACTTAGTAGAATCTGATCAAAATATTGACGATACAGACTTATACAAATTGTCTACTACTCCTGGTTTCATGACTATTGAAAAAGCTAAAGTTACTAGCATTAAGAATACAGAAGACTTATATAAAGAACTTCGTAAAATGTTAGACTATAGTAAATCTTTGGAATTCAAACCTACAGCTAAACGTATTGGTGTAATCTTTGGTCTAGTTCCAGCAGCTCAAAACATGGACTTGAATACTGATGTATTACGTGAACGTCTTGGTGAACCATATGAATTCTTCACTCATATCCAAGATGCTGAACCTGGTAAAGAATTCATTGAATTCATTGCTTCCGGTATTAAAATGCCAATCGATGAAGTTAATAAAGCTTACCAAACTTACTTAGAACGTACTTCTAAAGTTGATAAATCTAAAGACTCCTTCTTTGATGAAGCTTCTTCTATGACTATCAATAAAGAAGATGGTATGTTTAACTTCGATAAGACTGGTCCACAAAATATCTCTAAAGCAGATAAAGATGCATTCTTTGCTGATGTTAAACCTGTAGCTAAACCACGTGTAACTGTATCTGCTAAAGATGATTTCTTCAATCAAACTACAGAAAAAGTTACAGTATCTCCTACAGTTGAAGTTCCAGAAGAACCAGCTAAGCCTAAACGTGTAATTATCACTAGCAATGGTATTACAAAAGACTATTAATCCTACCAATATACGAGGTGACTTATGAAGGGCATTTATTTTAATAACCTGAAGAATCCTGCATTAGATCCTATTGTAGATACGATGGAATTGAATATGCTATTAGATGATCCTTCGGAAGCAGAAAAAGCAGAGATTAGAGATAACTTTGTTAACGAGGTTATGTCTAAGGGTTATAATGAAGATGAACTTAAACTATTCATCTTTAATAACTTCCATGAGTTCGTTAAATACTCTTATGAAGTTCCTGAAGTAGCTAAGCTTTGGGAAGAACGTCCTATGGTTCCTAAGCTAATTAAACAACTGCTTACTAAATATACTCCAGGGTTTAGTTTTAATAAATTAGACCGTATCTATATAAACGGAGTAATCTATAACCATAACGTAGTACATCAGAATGATGAGGTACCTAGTATGGTTACAGAAATACTTAATGATTTAGGTATGACAATCAATAAAGATGTATGTGAAATCTTAGACAGTATCTATTATCTACCTAGAAAGTTCTATACTATGGCTGTAATAGCAAGATTTTCAGATGTACGTGAAGAAATCAATATTAGACGTATCTTATTCTTATTGATGATTACCTATGAATATAATACTACCACCGTAGATGATATCCGCATCATTCTTGAAGCGTTATTCTATGGTGAAATGACACCATTGTTTATCATTAATATGCTAGATACTCATAGAAATGAACAATGGTACAACTATAGATATAGAGCGGCTGAAGAAGATACTACTTTCGCTCTATATAGAATAGTAAACGCTATGCCTAAACATATCATCAAAGATACTTTACTTAAATATAGTGAAGTCTGTGTAGCTAGGCAGCTTAAATTAGATGATGTGAAATGGACATTGGTAAACTTACCATTAGATGACTATAGAGAATTAGCTATTATAGCTGATACTCTAAAGAACGAAGGTTATTATTTACCATAATAACACAAAAAATAATACATGGGTAGATGAGTGTACACCTACCCATGATTATCTTTATCTATACCCCATATTTATGGTATAGCCGCATGCGCCATAATGGCACCATGTGAACTATCGGGGTATCTTTTTCTGGCATACGTTCACCAGACTCAGTACCTACTGGTATGGTTTCGGATGCTAGTCTTCTTGCTTCGAGCTCAGGATTGTGAGCACAAAGAGAAAGAAGAAGATCTCTTGTCATATGGAACACCTCCTTATGACCTGTAGGATATCATCCTACAAGTGTATGGGTATATTTAGATACAGCTAATAAGACTAGCTGTATCTACCATACACAATTATAGTATACAATCGTAAAACAGTTTACATACAGAAACTCCCATATAGGCATTGCCTATATGGGACTTCTTTTTAATTCTTACATACTAGGAAACAAGAAAGTATATAATACTTTGGAATTATGTAAGGAGGAAGCACTATGAGTGAAGATTTAATTTCTGTAGTATCTGATAAGATGGGTACATCTAGTAGTACAAGTATCTATGATGTATTATACCCAACAGGGTTCTTTAATGTAGACTATTTGAATGGTTATAAGATTAATGGTTATCATAAAGATGGAACTAAATTCTCTTATGATGCATTTGGTATTGTAGATGGGTCTTTTAACTTAGTTGTAGGGCGTACTGGTTCTGGTAAAACAACAGCAGCTATACAATGGGGTGCTAATATCATTCGTCGTTTTGAAAATGCAAGAATGTTTATCGCATCTATCGAGGGTGGTATTACTATTAACCGTCTAGAAGCATTGACTGGCTGGTTTGGGGATGACTTATTTAAACGTGTAAGTATTCGTAATAGTGGTCTTAACGTAGAAAGTATCTATAAAGAAATCTTATCTATCTATGATGCTAAGATGGCTAATAAAGATGAGTACTTATATGATACAGGTCATGTAGATTCTCGTGGGTTGCCTATCATTAAGATGGTACCAACTGTGTATGTAATTGACTCTGTAGCCAATATGGTTCCAGAACGTGTAGCTAACCGTGGTGAAATGGGTGGTCAAATGGATGCAACTGCTATTGCTAAAGCTAATACACAGTTCATCAAATTGACTATGCAATTACTTAAGACTGCTAATATCATTGTATTGGCAATCAACCACATCAATAAACGTGTAGAAACTGGTTTCATGCCAACTAAGAATGATATCCCATATCTTAAACAAGATGAAACATTACCTGGTGGTAAAGCTATTAACTATGATGCTAATAATATCTTCAAATTAGATGATAAGAAGATTAAAGAAGAATCTTTTGGCTTCAATGGTAAAGAAATCGTAGTCCAAATGATTAAATCTCGTACTAATAAAGCCAATATGACTACACCATTATTGCTTAACTTTGATATTGGGTTTGACCCATACTTCTCATTATTACTTCTTCTTAAAGACACTGGTCGTGTTAAAGCCAAAGGGGCTTATATGCAACTAGATGAGCATGCTGATATGAAGTTTACCAATAAGAAGTTTACTGAAATTCTATTCAGTAATAAGGACTTCCAAAAAGTATTCTTTGAAGCAGCTAAAGAAGAATGTCGTAAGTTGTTAACTCCAACTAAAACTTTAACTGAGTCTGTAGATAATACATTGTCTAATGATGTAATGGCATTATTTAGAGCAATGGACCAAGTAGAAGAGTAATTGTATATTATAGTTTTGAACCAGAAGATTCCAGTAATCTTCTGGTGCAATTCTATGCTTGTTACATAATGGAAAGGGGTAAGTACATTGGCAACTAGCGTAAATATTGTAGACGAAATTAAGAAATATGAAAGGAGATTGAAATTCCCAGAAGAGGCATTAGGTAAAGAATTGGCCGAACCTATACCGACAGCAGTATCTGGGTCACGTAAATTATTGTATTCAACACAGGCCGACCAAGTCATGTCTTTGAACACACCTGAAGTGCCGTTCTTACAGACAGGTTATGAGAATGAGTTTGGACATAAGTCCACATCATTCAAACAATACCATGGTGATGATTTAGTTATACTAGATAAAGTTGATAAGTTCAACTGGGTACCTAACCATCACTACTTCCTACTTACGTATAATGCTAATAAGAATATCATTGACGTAGTAGAACGATGCTCATACTTACATATTACAGAAAGTTATGGGTATGACCAAAATACTAAGTACTTAGATTCTCTAGGTATTGGTAGTAAAATCCGTACAGGTGATATCTATCTCAAATCCAAAGGGTTTGATGAATATAATAACCGTATGGATGGTGTAAATCTATTAGTTACTTATGCAGCTATATCTGATACTACAGAAGATGCTATTGTATTATCTGAAAGCTGTGCTAAGAGACTAAGTTCTCCATTGTACCATAAAGTCCAAATCATGGTTAATGAAAATGATATCATGCTTAATCTATATGGTAATGAAACTATCTATAAAGTTATGCCTGATATCGGAGAAGAAGTATCCAATAGTCTTCTATTGGCTACAAGACGTGAGAATAAACAAGAATCCTTGTTCTCTCAAGTATATTCCAGACTTATGGATATTAATATGAATGATAATAAGATTACTGCTACAGGCACTGTAGTTGATGTCAATGTCATTACTAATAACCCAGAGATGATGGAATCATCCAACTATACTACACAGCTTAGAACGTATTGGAAAGAGTCTATTCGATTCTCTCAAGAGCTTGTAGATAAAGTGGATATGTATAAAGATCGTTATCCTAATGCTAAGATTGGATACGAACTACAAGTATTGTACTCTAGAGCAAAGAGCTTATTAGAGGGAGAGAAGTTCTCTCTTGATGGTAAGAAAGCTTTCTCTAATATCTTCCTTGAAGTTGTAGTACGTGAAAACAATGAACTACATATCGGGGATAAGATTACTAATCGCTATGGTGGTAAAGGTGTTATTAGCCGTATACTTCCAGACGAAGAAATGTTTGAGACTATTGATGGTCGTAGAGTAGAAATGATCTATAACCAAGGTACTTCTACTAACCGTCTTAATCCAGCTCAGATATTTGAAACTGAAATAAATGCAGCATCTGCTAAACTTCTAAGATACTTACCTATGGAAACCCCATATGAGGTAAATCAATCATTAGAACGTATTGCTACATTTATGAGTATCTTCACTCTAATGCAAGCTAATGCATTCAGGGAATATGTCTATGCCTTGAATGATGATAGCAAGTTAGATTTACTTAAGTCTATGAAGAATGATGGATGTATCATCCTATCAGTATCTCCAATACAAGAAAACATTGACCTAGATAAACTGGTAGCTATGTATGAGTTATTCCCTGAATGTGAGATTGATTATGCTTACTGTCAATTACTTGATAGTAATGGTAATCCTCGTAAGGTAAGAACTCAACGTCCTTTACTAGTAGGTCATCAATACATTGTAAGACTTAAACAGTATGCAGAAGATAAGTTCTCTGTAACTTCATTATCTGCTACAAACTCTAGAAATGAAAATAGTCGTAATAAGAACCCAGGTGAGGGTGGACATAGATTCCCTAATACTCCAGTACGTTGGGGTGTAATGGAAACATCTGCCATGCAACACATCGGTTCTTGGTTTAATGCTATTATGCTTCTAGTGTATAGTACGTCTCCACATGCAAGACGTAAAGCAAAGAATCTATTAACAGATTCTCCATTCAATATTGACGTTAAAGTTGATAGTGAATCCAAATCTAGATCTGTAGAGGTACTTAATGTATATCTACGGACTATAGGCTTAAGGATTAGATTTGATAAATATAAGAAAGTGATTAAGAGTATCTTTGCTCTTCCATCTTCTATTCCAAGCATGTTTATCAAAGTTCCTGATGCTGATCGTAAACCTACAATTGAAATGGTGGATGATAAGAAAGGGTTTAAGATTCCACAAATCATCTTCAAAGGTGATGATCCTAAACCTAATATGTTTATCAATCCACCTAAAGAGGAAGAAGAACCTCAGAAGGAGTAAGCTATGTCTGATTTGAGACAAGTTTATATGGATATACTAGGGGGCAACTTTGAGTCTGCCCTTGATCCTCAAAATGTATATCTTATGAATCATATAGCAACTTGTGCTCTTCAAGATGAGAATAATGTACGTCTTGATGATGTAGAGTTGGTATTACGTATAAGCAATGCACTATACAATGGTACCGATATTGAAGTATTACCACTTGAAGATGGGGTATATGATCTCTTGTTAGAAATGTATAAGAGATATAACCCTAACTTCCAAGTTGGTGGAGCCAATATTGGTATGAATAGTGTACGTAAAGATAAAGATGGTATTGCTGAATATCCAAATATGTTTATACCTGTCCCTATAGGGATTGAGAATACATATGGTATGGATATCCTAGCATACGGTAATACATCTAAGTTTGCTACACCATTATCATGGAATAATGGTCAAATATCTGATAGACAAAGAGACACTGCTCATAAGTATCCAGAATTAGTTGGTACTCTTGATAAGTGTAAATTTGTATTAGACCATCAAGCATATACTGCTGGTGTAGCAGAAGATCCTAATGTAAAGATCTTCGAAAGAGATTTCATTGGATTACATTTCCATAATGGAGTAAATAATCCTAATGATATTCTCAATATAGTTATGGAACTCAAGTATGATGGTATCTCTATTGAAGCAGAAGTATCTAACCATGTAGTGTCTGCTAGAACTCGTGGTGATTTGGATAATGATAGAGCTACCGATCTTACTAGTGTATTATACGGATATAGATTCCCTAATACTATTCCAGACAATGAAGTCTTTGGTATGAAGTTTGAAGCTATCATCACTAAATATGATATGGAAAGACTTAAAGCAAAGACTGGTAAATCTTATACCAATATGAGAACTGCAGTATCTGGTATTCTAGGTTTAGCTAATGCTAGAGAACACTTAGAGTATATTACTTTAGTTCCATTAGGTACATCATTACATTTCGATACTAGAGAAGAAGAGCTTATGTTTATGAATAGATACTTTGCTACCAAAGTTTCTAATGCTTATAAAGCTTTCTCTGGTAGATATGACCATGTATTGTACATGGTAGACAAGTTCGTTCAAGATGCTGATATGATGCGCCCATATATGACATTTGCTTATGATGGTATTGTAGTGTCTTACAATGATAATTATCATAAGCAACTCTTAGGTCGTGTAAACCATGTCAATAAGTATAGCATGGCTATTAAGTTTAATGCTATGAAACGAGTAACTAGATTCCGTGGATATTCATATACAGTTGGTTCTAATGGTGTAATCACTCCGATGATTATATTTGACCCAGTAGAGTTCAACGGTACAGTTCACTATAAAGCTAGTGGTCACTCATATGAACGATATAAGAAACTCAGTCTTAGATATAATGATGAGATTGAAGTGGCTTATGTGAATGATGTAATGCCATATGTAAGTAAGCTATACAATACAAACAATGATAAGAATGAGAAACTCTATCCTATAGAACCATTCATTGATCATTGTCCTGCATGTGGTAGTCAATTAGTAGAATCTTTCTCTGGTAAGACTATATCTTGCGAAAATCCAACTTGCCCAGGTATCCATCAAGCTAAGATGGTTAATATGATGGTAAGATTGGATTTCAAGAACTTCGGTCAAGCTGCTATAGAGAAACTAGAAATCAAGTCTCTTAGAGATCTATTTGAAAATGTAGATGAGACTAGATTATTCAATGCTGGATTTAGAGAACGTGGTATAGCTAAATTCCTAGACCAGCTTAATGAAATCAAATCCAGAGATAACCTAGACTTCGTTATTGTTGGGTCTCTAGGTTTCACTGATATTGGTTTTAGTACATGGTCAAACATCTTCAATGTAATTCCATTAGATTGTCTTATCAAGTTATCTGATGATGAATTATCTGATAGACTATTGGCTATTCCAGGTATAGGGCAACGTACAGTAGATACTATTCTCAAAGAGCGTGTAGTATTTGCTGATGACTTAGTCTATATCTATACAAAGATACCTAATCTGAAACATAGCATCAATGCTAAGCCAGCTAAACGTATATGTTTTACTGGTATTAGAGATGCTAATGTAGAAGCGGCTTTAATGGCTAATGGAGATATGCCTAGTGAATCCATAACTAAGTCTACAGATTATCTTGTAGTGCCTTATAAGGATTATACATCTTCAAAGACAGCTAAAGCTGATAAGTACGGTATTCCAATTGTCACTATAGATGAGCTAGTAGCTCAACTAGGGTTAAATATAAAAGTTTAACCCTAGTGAAACAAATCTATAAGTATATATTATAATTGGGATAGTGGTTTGCTATCTCGTTTCTTATGGTTATAGGAGGATATTATTATGATTAAGAACCTAACAGAAACTACAATCTTTCAAACATGGAACTCTCGTCTAGTTGATGAAGTAGGCTTTGATGTTCCATTGGCAAGCTTTAAAGAATTATTCCGTCCAATCATCTTCTCTTTGGCTAACTTCTTATCCAAAGTGGGTGGTGCGGACATTACTACATCTGCAGTTACAATCAGTAATACAGATGGTGTATTCTTGTGTGCATTGTTGGTTAACCGTACAGTGGACCAAGAAAACAAAACATCCTTTGATGTATCCTTTACTACTGATAAGGAATTAGTTGACAATAGCGAGCTATGTCAATATACTATTGCAGCTTCTGAACGTGAGCTTCAAGAATTCGTAAACAAATTCATCTTGGAAGAAGTTAAAAACCGTTTCCAAACACCTGAATTGCTTTACGATTTCTTACGTGTATTATTCAGCACTATCTTGAATTACACTAATAGCTTGACTCGTGACGAAATCACAGAAGAAGGCCTTGAAATCGACATCGAAGATACTATTACTATTGCAGTATCTTTAGATGAAGAGGGTAATCGTGTAGTAGCTATTGAACCAGGTACTGCATTAAAAACCTATGTCAAAGACGACAAATGTAACCAACAATAGTAAATAAGATTATACAAATCCAGGGTCTAGGGGTATTTCCCCTAGGTCCTTGTATAATTTTTATGAGCGGGGTTAAAACATGAAGCGTGCAATATGTGAAGGGAAACTGTTAAGTCTGTATGATATAAATACGGATTATAACGATTACTTTATGAATGATACATCATTCATGGGGTATATTGATGAGGGAACTGGTATCATTTATCCTAGTACTACTCAAACTTACATAAGTAAGAATCCAGGTAAAGCTGGATTCTATAAACATGGTCCATTCTTAAAGTTTATCGAACCGTCTGATGAAGAGAGAGATAACTTTACTTTTGATAAATTGGAACATGTGGATTGGGATAATACATCTAGTATTAGTGACGTAGTAGCTAAGTCTAAAGAGGCATTCTCTTTAGATAATAGATTGCTTAGTAATGTCACACCAGACAATATCTTTGCACCACCAATTCATGCCGATGACTCTCCAGAGATGGTTGGTATGAAAACAGCTATTGCAAAGAAGAAGATTGACTTAGACTTATATGGATATCGTTTTGGTGAGAACTTCAATAATGATAAACGTATATTTGATAAGCCATCTATGACTTTAAATAAGTTAGTTACCATCTGTGATAAGACAGATATAGATGCTTATCTCATTCTCAAAGACAAGGAGGGAGATATCCCTAACCCTATGGGAGAAGAGATAATGATCAAACTAACAAATGGAACGGAAGAGGAGGGTAACGATGAACAATAGTTGGCAAAGCAAGTTCATTGCCGATTATAATGATAAGAATCGTCCTAAGTTTAATGACGTATTCTTCTCTAAATCCGATGATGCTATTATTGAAGACCTAAAAGCTATGCTTATATCCTGTCAACGTGATAAGTATTTCACAGTTAAGATATTAGGCTTCGATACTATAGAAGACTATGATGAAGTAAACAGACTTCTCATAGAAAACAATGATAATATCACTGTACCAATCAAAGATAGCTATCTTAAGATACTCAAGGTAACTTATTACATTGAGGTCAATGGTTATAGTGATACATTTGATGTGTATATAGCAGTACCTAGAGTATTCGAAGGTGCTTATATCATCTTAAATGGTAATACGTACTTCCCATCTTTCCAATTAGTAGATGGGAGTACTTACAATAATACATTAGCGAAATCATCTAAAGTACAAAAGATTACATTGAAGACTGTCTTTGGTGCTTTACGTATGATTCGTAACTTCTACGACTATCAGACTACTGATGGTACTGTGCTTAATGGTACAGTATATTCTATCATGTCTAATGGTGCTTCCTATAAGGGTAAGAAGAATGCAGTAGATAGAAAAGTTCCAGCATTCAAATACTTATTTGCTAAGTATGGTTTATATGAAGCATTAAGTCTATTTGGATTTGATAACACTATCTTCATTTCTAAAGAACCTTTTGAAGAAGAAGAGAATTACTATACGTTCAAATGTCAAGCCACTACAAGCCGTATAGGGTATGTAAAAGTAGCTAAGATATTATTTGATAATGATCGTGTATATCAATCAGCAGTTATAACTATCTTAGATAATCTTCGTAGTTTAAAGACTGGATATACAGCAGAGTCATTATTCGATAAAGAATACTGGGTTATTTCTCTTGGTGCACATTTCGTTAAGAATAATATGGAATATGAGAAAGGATTATCCGCTCTATATTCTTTAGAAGATCAATACGATATAGTCACCAAGAAGAATATCAGATTACCATATGAATATAAATCTAATATTTATATGATACTAAGATGGATGATGGCAGAGTTCTCTAATATTCGACTTAAAGATAACACTGATGTTACTAATAAGCGTATTAGATGGTCTGAATGGATTGCGTCTCTATATGTAATGAAACTAAATACAGGTATGTATCGTTTAAATGATATAGCTAGACGTCTTAAATCCGATACTATAATCAAACGTTTTAGACAATGTATCGATATCAAACCTATGTACTTAATATCTGAGTTACAAAAGAGTGGTATCAAAGGTTTCCGTAATATGGTTAATGAACGTGATGCTATATTACAATTAAAGTGGACTTTCAAAGGACCTACAGGTCCTGGTGAAACATCCAATAAGAATCTTGAGGGTAGACTTAAACGTATCTCTCCATCTCACTTAGGTATCTTAGACTTTAATACCTCTTCACCAACTGAACCTGGTACTAGTGGTATTATGTGTCCATTAAATCAAAGTGTATATGATGGATATACGTTTACTAGTGATGGTGAACCTAATAGCTGGGATGCATCTTTCAATGAACTTAAACAAAGTTATAGAGATGCTATTGGTGTTAAGTCCGCATTTGAATTAGCAGATGATATCGGAGCTGTTCTTGAGGGAGCAGATGATGGTAAGAATCGTGCTATCTATGAAATGTATCAAATGGGTAAATCCATAAGCCTAGCTAAACAGTCAAACTATCAACCTGGAGATCTTATAGTCGAAGATTAACTGGGGAGTGTTTACTATGGCAGTAAAAGATATTTATCATCGTGTGTTCATTATGTCTCGTCAACAAATGGAAGAGCTTAAAGAACGCAATAATCAACTAGGTTTAAAAACAGAATTCGGTAAAGTAATCGTTAATGGGGTTGAACGTGTATATTCTGATATCATTCTTGATATGGCAGATTGCCGTTACTCTGATGCGGTTAAAGTTATCGAAGGCGACATTCGTGCTATTAAGCACACTGAAGTTGTTTAACTAATATAGTATATAGTATGGGTCTATTGACTCATACTATATACATTATTTTTAATAGGAGGAAACTAAAATGAATATTCCGGCTACACTAAGCTTCTCTGAATTAGCTGAAGATCTTAAAAATGCTATCTTCAAAGATGAAGAAAGATATAGTCTTATGCCTAATTGTGATTACTATGGTGAAAATGCTAGATGTCTAGCTTCATGGATTAACCGTATTTTTATTGTAGAAGATAAAGACATTGACTATAATAAGGTACGTATGATAATCCATAGATTCCCAACAAACAAACTAGTTGGGTATGTATATCTAGATACAAAAGATGAGAAGATTAATAAAGATGAATTCATCTCTACTATCCGTGTAGACATCGATGATGACAATGATTATACGTATAATGAAATTATGCTAATCAACACTAAAGCCATATTGAAAGCTCTACAAAACAAGAATTATGATGTATTTATCAGTCTATGCTATGAACTTACTAAATACATCTATAGAAGCGCTACACCTGAGTCTAATCAGGATGCGGTAACTGCTATCACTTTATACATTGATTTCATGTATAATCAATTATTCTCTGATATGGAAATGCCACATACATATGCTAATAAAGTATACCGTACATTATTAGATACAAACTACTGTAACTATAAACCAGTAATTGATACTATTAAGACATTAAGTGACACTAATGCTTGTGTATACTTCTTACCATTAGTGGGTGAGCTTCTTATTGACTCAACTAAACAACCATACTATACTGAAGAAATCGGTAAAGGTATGGTAAGCCGTATATTTGAAGATGAACGCTTTGAATTGGTTGTACCAATGATTGTCAAGGACTGTTTGCAAAACTCCCCTGCCGACAAAATATTGACTACCACATTAGCTCATGCTCCATCTATACTAAAATATCTTAGCGATGAATCTCATAAAGAAGAACGTGATACTCTAGTAGCTTATATCAAAGAGAAAGTTGATAACTACGTAAAAGACCATCCAGAATTAGCTGACTTCAAAGGGTTCGAAAACAATGATAAAGCATCTTATAAGCCAAATGGTAATTTCATTGTACCTGGTCAAAAGCTAAATGAACAAGCTATCTTAGATGCTAAAAAAGAATTCATGAAGAATCGTAATAAGAAGAACTAATATGGCTAAGTCAATGTTTATTCAGGTACATGAGTGTCCTGAATGTAGAAGTGAATCATTGTATCTTATATCACTTAAGGGTGAACGTACTCCATATTTGAGTATCCTCAATAAGCATGAAGATCCTCACAAGTGGATTATTGATTATAAACATGATTTCAAATTCAAATGTACCAAGTGTGGTAAAGAATATGAAATCGATTGGAGATATGATGTACCAGTTCCAATAGACTGGGCTACACAGGCTATGCCTAAAGCTCTTGATGAGTTAACTCGTGGATAAAATAAAGTATACAGTATGGGACACTGTTCCCATACTGTATATTAATTTTTAGTGATATTTAAACAGACCTCTAATAAGGAGGGAATACTATGCGTATTACATATATAAGACTAGAGAATTATATAGGCATTTATAATGGACGTGGTGATGATATATTAGAGATAGATTTATCTCAAAATGTGAATCCTATCGTGATTATACGTGGCACCAATGGTAGTGGTAAGAGCACATTGCTTAAATCGCTTACGCCAATTAATGATGACTCTAATGCTATTGTTCCTGGGGTAACTGGGAGAAAAGTTATACGATATTTACACAATGGTATAACTTATGAGATAGAATATGTACACCCTATAGACAAAGAGGGTAAACGTAAACAGACCAGAGGCCAAGTCTATAAATATGGGCCTAATGGTAAAGAAGAATTGAATCCAACTTGGAATGTAAGTTCTGCTAAGGATATCATTTACTCTTTATTTAATCTAGACTCTAACTTCTTGGCATTAAGCCAACTATCTTCAGAAGACCGTGGTTTAGCTGATAAGAGACCAGCTGAACGTAAGTCATTTGTGTCTTCGATTATTAGTGGTATTGAAGCATACAATGCTATGTATAAGATTATATCCAAGAAGCATTCTATGTATAAGAGTCTAATACAATCTTTGACAGCAAAGATTAATCGTATTGGTAACAAGGAGGACTTAGATCTTAGATATAATACAATAACTAAACAAGTTAGCCAAGCTATATCTGATAGAGATGCATCTATACAACGTATAGCTATTCTTAAAGCTAAACTAGATGAGAATAATGCAGAGAAGCTATTAGAAGAGTATAAGACTATTAATATCAGATATGAATCTATTAAGCAAGATCGTATAGCTCTTACTAATACATTAAAACAGTCTCCGATATTTAGACAACGTATTGAGAATATCTATACTGTAGAAGAACGTGCTAATCTCATTAAAGAATTAGAACGTGAACTAGAGCAAGATAAAGATAATCTTCCACGTTGGAAAGAGGCATTAGAACGTACAAATAATGCTCATGACGAATGTGAAAGAAAGATAGCTAATATCAATACTGAAATCAATAAGAAGAAATCTAGATTAGAGACTTTTATTGATGCGGACTTCTCTGAAGAAGAGTTTGGTAGATATAATGAAGCTGTAGACAATCTTAAATCTATAGAAGATGATATAGCTAAACTAGACTATCGTATAGACAATAAATCTGAATATGATAGACTTAAAGAGTTATTCGATATGATGAATAACTTCTCTTATGCTATTATGGATAGATATGAATGTATTACCAGAGAAGATGTAGATACATTAGTAACTAGATCTTCATCTTTCTATAAGAATACTTTAGCTACGATAACTAAAGAGATTGAAGAGTATACTAAAGAACGTATATCTACAGAAGCTGATATGGGATTCTATGAGTCTTTAGTAGAGAAAACTAAGAATCTTGAGCTTAAACCTAAAGATTGTAAGTTTACTGACTGTGTATTCATAGTAGAAGCTATTGAAGCTGAGAAGAAGAAGCCTAAAGATGCTTTAGTTAGATTGACTGCTAAGCTTAAAGACTTAGAAGACAAACTAAAAGAGCTTAATAATGATTTACATCTTACAGATGAAGCTAAATCGTTCATGGATAAACTAGAAGCATTACAATTTGTCTTTGGAAGCAATAAGTCTTATCTAACTAAGATAGGTGCTGATGGTATTTGGCAAGGATTCATAGAATCCATCACTAATAATACCACAGCTAAGTTCCTAGAAGAGTATGTCTATAGAGCTACAAACTCATATAACTTACTTGAAGCTAAAGAGTCTGTATCTAAGATAGTAGACTCTCTTAAAGAATCAGCTATTAAGTATAATGCTAATAAGACTATCATTGATGAAATCAATAGTGATATTGATAGAATGACAAAAGAATGTAATGGCTATGAAATAGAACTGAATGACCTTAGTGGAGAAAAAGCTGATTATTATCTTTTGGTTACAGAAACAGACTATGCTATTAGAGAATCTGAAACTAATCTTCCTCATTTAGATAAAATCCAAGAGATTGATATTGAAATGAGAGAGTTAGAGAAGAAAGCAACAGAATCTAAAGCTAAACGTGACCTAATCAAAGAACTTAATGCTAAGATTCTTGAAGAATCAGCTGTAGCTGAACGATGTAAGGATAATTACAATGAGCTCATAGCTCAACGTGATGATATTGCTCATAATAAGATTCTTATTGATGAATATCATAAAGAAATGCAAGAGTATACTGATAACTACGAACGTATTGAAGCCATCAAGTATTATGTGTCTCCGAATACTGGTATTCAGACTATATTCATTGGTGCTTATATGAATGATATCATGGTTAAGGCTAATGAATTAGCTTCATGTATCTTTGGTGGTGAATTTGTTATCCAACCATTCGTTATTAATGAAACAGAATTTAGAATCCCTTGTCTAGGTAGTGGATTGATGAATGATGATATCTCTTCTATGAGTACATCACAAATCTGTATGCTATCTATGATTATTAGTTTTGCTATCTTAGCTAATGCTAGTACAGACTATAATATCCTTAAGCTAGACGAGATTGATGGTGGTTTAGACACCGAAAATCGCATTCAGTTTATTACCCTACTGGGGAATCTTATTTCATTGGTTGGGTGTGAACAATGCTTCCTAATCAGCCACAATATGGAGTATTCAGACAGGGTAAGTGTAATAGATATGACAGCTAGACCAGTTGAGGTGAGATAAATGAAATCATTTATCAGGATAAAAGAAAGTATTGAAGAATTCTTAGCTACCATGCTAGTTATACTATCGCCTATAGTGTGTATATCCTTATTTCTTACATGGTTACCCCATTTAGTTGGGTGTAACCATGTGAATGAGACTGTAATTTATATAACTTATGATATAATAGTGCCTGTATTTGTTATTACAGCGTTAATAGCTATAGTTATTTGGACACCTCAGGTTTTACTTGGTGGCCTATGGTATTTATTCAAAAGGATTAAGAAAGCATGGAAAAACTAAAGACTTTCATTAAACGAGAGATAGTCATTCTTCTCTGTGGATCATTAATAACCTGTCTTATACTCATATTATGTAAGATTCTTAACCATATATCCCTAGAGTTGTATGGTGAAGGGTCTTTACCATATATTATAGGAGTACAGACAGAAACGTTTCTGTATATCTTATGTATAATGCTTATACTAGGAATGACGTTTGTAAATATAATTCTATTAATCGCTTCAGCTATAAATAATATAGTTGAGAAAGAAATCAGATAATGGGGTGAAGAGATGTTAGTATCAATGATAGTTGCACATGACTTAAATAACGGTATAGGTAAAGATGGTAAGCTATTATGGCATATACCTAAAGACCTAAAGCATTTTAAGAAAACAACTCTAGGCTGTACTGTAGTTATGGGTAGAAAAACCTATGAATCTCTTCCTAACGCATTACCACATAGGGAAAATTGGATTCTTACTACAGATAAATCATATGTGCCTAAGCAACGATTCAATGACAGGGTTAAAGTATTTCATTCTAAAGAAGAAGTACTAGCTGAAGCTGAACGTCTTAGAAAGGCTAATATATTTATCATTGGTGGTGGAGAAATCTATAAATTATTCTTAGATGATGCTACTGATATTATAGCTACAGTGGTTAATGAGAAGCTACCAGCCGATACTTATTTCCCTAAGCTAAAACGAAGTGAATGGGAGAAAGTGAAAGTTGTAAATGAAACTGAAGTTGTAGATCGTAAATATTATAGTTTTAAGTTTGTAACTATGAAACGAAAGGAGAGAAAATAATGGCATGTATTGATGATGAATTGGCTCAAGTGACCTATGAGGTTTTAGATACAGTACCACATTCTATATCTAGAACTATACATGGTATAAACCCATGGTATATCGAATTGGATGATTATATCTTAACTTATGAAGATAAGGATAAATATAAACTTAGTCTTCATCAGAGAGGTAAATGTATCTATGGTAAAGCTATTTACAGTTCTCATTACTTTAAAGCATTCGTACAAAAATTATATGATAGCTTATTCATGAGTGGTAAAGTAATACCAGATACTAGTAATAACCCTTGGCTAATTAAGGTAAGAACTCTACATAATTTATTAAGATCAAGATACGGAGAGTAATTAAAATGAAAAATGAAGAAATCGTAGCTAAACTTAGAGAGGCACTTATTAATATTAGTGCTAGAATGGTAGAACCATTGGTTGCTGCCAAACACGAACACGTCTTTATATTAGATAAGGATATTCCAGATTGTAATGATACAATCAAAATCGTAGTATCCATCAATTCTAATAAACATATTCCACAAGCAGTAATAGATGTTGAAACAAAAACAACTAAACCACCTAAAGGGTATAGTAAGGAAATAAACATTGATGTTACACCAATGATCATTAGTCTTATAGATGATGCTAGTTTCTCTGAAGTGGCTAAATATATTTCAGACTTAGCATACAATCTATCTGATGTCATTAATGAATATGGTAATATAGAAGCTCTAGCTGAATTAGAATCTAATATTTTAATGATAAACAGAGGGTTATTTGAATATACTGTCATCTTACCAGAAACTAATACATGTATCATCTATAATGTATCAGAGTTTTCTGATAGTGATAATCTATATGAAGTATATACTAGATTCAATGGTCAAGTTGTATATGCAAAATCTGCACACTCTATAGTTGGTGCAATATCTATAATAAAAGATATTTGCCCTAAAAATATATCTGAATGCTGGTGGAGATTAGATCTCGTTTCGTTGATGACTAAGCTATTCAATGTTAAAGAACCAAAGATACTTGATAATAAAACTTATATTGAGTATATTGGTGAGTTCAGTTTACCAACCAATAGAAAGATTGATTGTAATTGTTGGCTTAAAGTCACAAAAAGCAATATAAATGAACAGTCTAAACTATATATCGAATCTACCACATTGACTCCATATATTAGCATCAAAGTAGCTCTTGATGGGTTTGATAATATTGTCGGTTATGCTTATAATGCTATGAATAAGATAGCTGGTATTATTAGAATCCTAGATACTATGAAAATTAATGATGGTATGACATTGTATCAGTTATTAGCACGTATTACACCTAGTGCTCATATCGAAATTACATGTCACAATAGTAATATGGTTCTTGTTTCTTATTATGGAAATGGTAAGCATCATGATATTTGGGTATCATTCCCTAGTCATAATAGTCCTAATATTACTATTGGGAATAATTATGAGACTAGTGAATCATGTGATAGTTTAGAAGAAGCTGTAATTAAGGTTATCACAGAAGCACGTAAAGCTAAATAACAATTTCATACGAGGTGAGTAATATGGAAACAAATATAGTTGAAAATACGTTAGCTGCTATCGAAGAGATAATTGATATTGAGTTTGATATGTCTCCAGATGAAAGCTATGAACGAAAGTCTTATTATGGTGAGGGTACTTTATTCGGTGCAGATATTGGTGTATCTGTAATATTCGAAGATAATAATATGAAACAGCTTATTATCGAATCTATACCAGGTGGTAATAGCTATGGTATTGGATATGTATCCATAATTAAGGATGGGCATGAGATATCTGATTTATCTCGATCTATCCCATTAGCTATCGATGGTATTATTAAGATGCGTAAGCTCTTAAGATATATCAGCGAAGAAGATAAGCAATTCATTCGTGATAACGAAGGCATTCTTACTATTATTGGTAAGACATACACTAATGAGTATAAACAGATTGTATCACAACTAAATACAATGGAATTATGTTTTGAATATATTCCATTGTGTATTTCTAGTTATGATGGTATCTTGTTAGAATATGCTTTTGATGTACGTACAACTAAAGACTATTCTATTGTAAAAGCTGGTCTTACTATAGACCAGGCTATCAAATACGTTAGAGAAAATAGTAGTAAGTAAAACAAAATTACAGGTACTGGAATTTCCAGTACCTGTATATTTTTTTATAATCGTAAAACTGTTTTTTTTAATTGTATACTATAATTGTGACTCATTGGTTGTAGTTAATTTAAAAAGGAGGATAAAACTATGAGTGAAGTTAAAGATCTTTATGATGGCAAGTATCATCTTGTCAACAATGAGATTCTAAAGTACTTAAATAAGTTCTTTGGAAGATTTAGTCCACTATCTATTGGTGGAGAAACACCTGAGGGTGTAGATATTGAGCCACCAATGGAGATAGTAAAAACTATGGAAACTCAATATACTAATTGTAAGTGTACGATGAATCTATTAGATTTGAATATGAAATTCCATCTACTAGAAGTAATGGATGCTGAAACTAAAAGATTCACTTACATCTTTTATGCTTTGGAATTACCTACTGGTATCCAAGCAGGACAATTCTCTATTGGTGCTATAAAAGCAGAAGTATTACGTGAAGCATTAGAGTATGTATGGAAGACTCTAATGTCTAGTTCTAAGTATAATGATATTGGTATTGACAGTACAGATGCATATGAATTGCATTCCATTATTGACTATATCTATTATACTAAAACAGTAACAGGTTATGGGTTCGATTTTTAATAAGGGGTGTATGAAATGAGTGAGTTTTTAAGAATAGCTAAAGAAGAAGATTATAATTATGAAAGATATATACCTAGATTGTTTAATGAATTCTTTAGTCGTATCCCATTTGATAATGAGGATTTCAATTACTTTATGAAGAAGAATAGAATTGTAAATGTACTTAATATAGATGGTAACTATATTAGTTATGGTATTCATTTACAAGATATCAATGGGTATATTGTATTACAATTCAAATGTATTAATGGGTTCATTACTGATACTAGAGTGGATTATTTTGTGATAGATCCATTTGGTAAGAATTCAATAACTGTATTAAATAGATATGCCTATAAATTAGATAGGGGTATCGTTCGTGCTATATTTGATGATATGGCTAAGCTAATGGCAGAATTCAAATTTGATTATCCTGAATACAATAGAATAAACGATAAGGAATTCTTTGATTTAGCACAAGACTATTTTTATTTAGCAACTAAGGATGCTATTTATAATCCACAGGAGGAATATTAAGATGGAATGGAAATACACTATTGGTGAAACTAAAAATAATTGCCCGTTAGACTTAGCTAAAGAGATTATAGAACTCGTTAACCCTGATGGTTATGGACATTATAATCAATATGATAATATTCCGCATACTGAAGTGAATATTACACATAATACCAAATTGCATGAATTAGTATATGCTTCTAAGAATTATGGTGATATCATTGTCAAAGTAATTGAGCATACTAATGTTGATATATGCTATAATAAAGTATGTGATATTATAATAGGTGATAAACAGTTCTTAGTTGATAGTGAGCCTAAAGATGAGAGTGAACGTTATTTCTCTTTCAACTATATGACTTGCGATCCAGAAACTGAAGAATATGCAGAAATCTCTGATACAGAATGCTTAGTAAAAGATTTAAAATATCTTTGTGAAGCATTATTAGATATGGTGGAAACTATTGGTGTAAAACATGGGTATCGGATTAATACTTATATGCTACAGTATACATTGGACTATATTCAAATGGTTGAAGATGGTGAATTCGTTATCGATGATTTCTTCAATCATAATGATAGCTATTATTATAGTGCACATACAAGAGCACATTATTTTGATGAGCCAGAACCTAGACCAAACCCATATAAAGATCCTGAGTTTGACGAAGAATTCTGGGAAGCAGTAGAAAATCGTATGGAAAAGTAATATTAATATTTAGGAGGATTTGAAAATGAAATTAGAAGTGACAGTAAGGGATGCTGAAGGGCAGATGTTGGCTTTTTCAGATGCTACCCAAACTCCACTGATCTTTATCAATCGAGATGATATCGCTTTGGATGATAAATCAGCAATGG
>ERZ772932.32-NODE-32-length-92641-cov-57.096030_pt1 | contig 92641 bp, 91 predicted proteins | sample MGYA00511684_ERZ772932 | MGnify/ENA primary metagenome ERZ772932 (study PRJEB29015, sample SAMEA2738078) | human oral metagenome | biome: human oral; feature: human-associated habitat; material: saliva | place: China | collected 2210 ...
ATGCTTCATAGTTAGATATGAATCTATCTCTATCAGCTTCAGCAGACTTGAGTTTTTTATACAAGCCTACTGAAGTGATGAGTAACCCGACAAATAAAAAGATTATTGCTAATCTTATCTTTGTCATACTAAAGGTCTTTAATGTAATATAAAGTATTTTCGTCTCTTTCTTCCATAGCATCTAGCTCGGCTTGTGTTGTAATTCTAACACCAATGAGACTCTTAACCTTTTCTTCTAGAGCTTTAACCTTGTCTTCTAATTTAGCCTTTTCTTCAACATCATTAGAAGTTCTGATTACTCTCCAGTTTTCTTCTTTCTTAAGCTCACAGCAAGTTATAGAATTTCTACCAATATATACATAGGTAGTAAATTCCTTGTTTACATCATCTACAACTGTTACATATAGACCTAAACGTCTAAAACCCTTAGGTACTCTACGCATTGTGCAAGCGAAAGATTCTTCTTTTCTAAGCCATATGTGATTAGTAAGGAACATTACTTCACTCAATCTCTTACCTGTATATTCGTCTATAACGTTACTAAGTAGAGTTAGAGGATAAATGTTTCTTATTTCCTCAGAACCATCAGCTTTCTTGAAGTACTTCTTAAGCTGATGCTTCTCACTCTTTACAGCCATTTTCTTACCTGCAGGGTGTCCATTCTGACACTGACAACCGCAATTACTATTACAACTCATATTATATTATTAAAAGTTACCTGTTTCTACTATACGGAATTCTGGAGTGATGAATTTCAGTACTCTGAAAAATTCTGCATCATTTAATCTTAAATCGATATTGTATAATCTATATAAACCTATTTCTGGGTTTGTCATATCTACAACGAATTCAATTTTAGTTGGAGATACTTTATTGCAAGTTATAGGAATTCCCTTTTCTACAATAGGTTTACCACGTTTAGATTTTTCAGAAAGCTTTTGGAGAGTAGTCTTTCTAACAAAGTCCATATTAAATTCATACTTACCAGCATCAAATTTAAAGTCTTTGTAGAACTTTATCTGCATATGATAAGGATTACCTGAAACATCCCTCTTATTTCTAAAAGCTGTTTTATCTATATTGCCCTTACTATTAATAGCTTTATTCAAATCAACACCTTCCTCGAATTTTATTTCTACATCAGAATAACTTTTAGAAGTATGTATTATATCTATAGATTTTATATAAACATCATTTTCTGATTTAGTGTTTAATGTATAATACCCTTCTCTCAAATCCTCCTCTTTGAAACTAAAGTCATCTTGTACTAATTCCCTTAGAGTACCCTGCAAAACATTATTAAAGGTATTACCTGATAGAATTTGTTCTTTAACGTAGAATTCGTAAAAGGAAGTCTTTAGTTGTTTGTACCTGAACTCGTTATCTCTTTTAAACAACAGTTTTGGGTAAGATAAAGACTGCACTCTGTGGTAAGGAGCGTTTATCAAATGAATGTCAAAGGTAAGGTCATCTGTTATAGGTACATCTTTAGACTTTTTCCTAAAACCTATATTAGAAGTATGTCCATTTTTATATACTAAATAAGGTCTAACCTTCACATCTAAGTCTAAAGGCTCATCACTGTCAGAGTGTTCTACATTATCCAGAGTTATAGATTTATCCTCTTTATCCCTGTATGCCCAATTAACCCACTTCTCCTTTTGCTTCTTCAATCCTTCCTTATTTGGAGCAAAGATTTTATCAACAAATTCCGTAGCAGATATAGGGTTCTCCTCTTTACCGATATATATCTTCATATTAGTATAATTAATAGGTAGGAGAGTTTTACCTCCCCTACCTTGTTAATTTAATTATAGCTGCCTAGAAATCATAATACCAACTACTGGTAGAGATTCTGCCTTATAGAATATCAGATACTTATTGGTACTACTACGTCTACCGTCTTCCATGTATATACCAGAATCTAATTGTCTATTTGTGTTAGCGGAATCTGTTATAACTAAATTACTATCATCATTTGGTGTAACAATAGTTACTGGTAATAAAGTATCAAATTCAAATACTCTACCATTTTCTCCACTACCTAAAGTTGTTAATTCCTTACCACCTTGGTGTACACTCTTTATATTAGCACCATAGTCTTTAATACCTATCTTCTTCTTTCTAGATTCACCGAAGAATACAATTAGGTTTTTAAGTTCTGGTACTCTAGAATCATTGACAACAAAAGCATGGTTATTACCTACTGTCTTATATTCTAAGTTTAGATTTTTGCCAGGGCTATTTTCATCAACACTATAGTAGTCTAATTCACCTACTAATTCTAAAGCTCTACTACCATCGGACTTTGTTCTAAAGACCTTTAATGGGTCATTTGAATCAAAGTAGAATTCTAAATCACCTTCAACAATGGAGTTAGTTTGGTCGCCATAATCAGCAGCTGATGTTCTAATCTTAGTTGCTCTTATACCACTATCTTCAAGGAATCTAACAGGATGCTCTTGATATGAACTAGAGTTTCCTGCACTAAGAATCTGACCAGATAAATCAACTGGAGAAATAACTATATTAGACAGATTGCTAGTAGGAGGTGCTGGTGGAGTTACAGGCTGTGTACCGTAATCCTTGGCAGCATTTCTAGCTAAGTGACTATTGTATTCTACAGTGTAAGTCTGATTTAAGTTGGTATCAGTATTCAATGCTGTAGTAGACCACTTGTGGTTAGTAGCATTGAAAGCATACTTATACACTTCACTCTTATTACCAAAGGTTGGGTTGTCAGAGAGGTTTTCTCTGTTACCATAAAGAACTACAGAAGAGGTTTGTTCTTGAACCTGTATAGCATCATTCTTCATAGTGCCATCAGACATCTCGTTACCAAACCATAGGATACCAGTGTGATTCTTTACCTTTAGGTTATCAGGAGTTACAGCATCATAAACAGGTTGTCTGTAACTGAATACATTCTTAGTCTTTATAAACTTTCTGGGACTGTAATCAGAGTCAGATTTTCTACCACCTATAGATAAATAGCTGTAATTTATTACATCACCGTTAGGCTTTCTGCCATTCCATATGTGATTTATAACATTGTAAGCATAGGGTTTTGCAGCATTGCCGTACTCTGCAAGATTATCTATGTTGGTTTCATTTTCTGTAGCACCATACTTTACAAGATATTCATTTCTATATGGTAGTGCCATAGTAGGTTCATAAGAACCATCTGACTTAAGCTTACCTATATAAATGCTATTGGTTGTCCAATTATGATTTATAGTAGCACCCTTAGCCTTAATCTTATCTAAAGTTACTTCATCATAAGAGTTTCTATTTAAGCTTAAAGCATAATCATTTACAATAGTAGGAGCAGTACTGAAATCATTTGCTGGTCTTCTACTTTCTACAAAGCTAATTATAGTAGCAGGAGTTGTATTCCAAGTTACAGTCTTAACATTATAAGCATACTTGTTAGTAGCACTACCTGTAGCATTTAATTGATTAACATCTGTTACATTTTCTGTACTACCATACTTAACCGATTCAGTAACATTAGCTGGTAATTCCTTAACGAATTGGAAAGTACCATCAGACATAACATTACCTACATATAACATAGCTTCGTGTCTGCGTCTTACTAATTCTTCAGGAGTAGCAGCTTGGTATGTATTTTTAGCAAAACTTAAAGCGTTTGCTGTTACAACAGTAACAGGTGCTACATAGTCATATTCAGGCTTTCTCTGTACTATCTTATTATACTCTATAACATTTGCACCATCAACCCATCTAACTTGACGAGTTATATAAGAATACTTATACTCTGCACTCTTAATAGTAACTAGATTACGTACATCAGTTTCACTCTCAGTTCTACCGAAGAGATTAGCGTTACCTACAGCAGGTACAACATCCTTGATATACTGGAAAGTACCATCGGACATTAAGTTACCTAAATATAGGTTATTCTTATAATCTCTTTCTAAAGCCTTAGCTGAAGTTGCTTCATCAAAGCTATTCTTAGAGAAGCTATATACGTTAGCTCTAACAACAGTTACGGGAGCAGTAGGTTCTACATAATCAGCACTTGCATTTCTACCTGTAATAGTGCTATAAGTAAATACAGTATTCTGACCTTCCTTCCAATAATGATTTACCTGATTGTAAGCATACTTATAGGTAGAACCCTTAGGACCGAATTGTGTACCATTAGAATAAGAAGGTTGGTTACCATAAACTACTTCATTAGTAGTAGAGTAAACAAGAGACTTCTTAACCTTAAATGTACCATCACTCATAACATCACCTTGATAGATATTACCAGTGTAGTTAGAGTTCTTTAGGTTGTTAGTGTCTAGAGCTGTGTACTTATTGTTTGTAGAGCTATAAACATTTGCATTAACTACTGTAGGCTCAACAGGCTTAGGAGTAGGAGGAACTATAGGGTCAGGATTTGGAGTAGGCTTAGGTGTTGGTGGAGGAGTAGGTTCAGGAGTTGGTGTAATAGTTGTAACACTTTCCATCAATTTATACTGACCATTAATCTTCACATCAATCTGGTCCCTATCAAATGTTCTTATGATAACATTCTTACCTAGATTTAAAGTACCATTAGTAAATGAACCACCATATGTAAAATCTAAAACAGTGTTATCAGGAATATTTATTGTTCTACCTCCAAGGTCGTGATTAAATCTAATAGCATAGATAATCTTATCTCCTGTTCTTGAGAAGCTGTCATCAGTAAGAGGCTTTTCGTTTCTTAGGTAAACAAAACCATACTTACTCTTAGTATTGTTTGGTCTTTCAGCAAACGAAAGTCTATCTTCCATATCCCAAGCTAAATCATCAGGATTTAGGTTTAGGAAGGTCTTATTCTTTTCGTTTATACCTGCAAACTTTTCCTTCTTAATATCTTCAATTTGCTTCTTTATATTTTCGATGAGGATTTCTCTATCTGCTATTCTTAGATATGTTTCATTGATAACATTACCCTCAGCATCCATAAGAGCCTTATCAGCAATGAACTCATCATACATCTCTAGCTGTTCTCCATTTTCTACAGAGAACACGGCATCAAACTTAGATACAATATCATTGAAAAGTCTCTTAGACTTTCTCCAAGTACCATTCTTTGAGCAAACATAGAGAGTAGAATTCTCTAGGTTATCACCAACGAAAGCGTGGTCACCTACTTTAGGACTAGGAGCTGAAAGCTTTAATTCTTGCTCGTTGTTATATAATCCTTTGAATGTTGCAGAACCAGAGTTAAACCATTCCCAGTTCGTACTATCCTTAATTGTTTCAGGTAGTGTATTACCACCAACGAATCGCATTACTTCAGCAACACCTGAATCAGTATCAAAGTAAGATACTACAGCACCAATCTTCTTACCCTGTGAAGGCTTTAGCTTGGAGAACCATTCCATAGCCTTATCCAATGAATTAATGTTTTTAGGAACATTAAGGAATCCACAAGGAATTAAAGATAGTAAATCATTTACTGTAGCTAATACATTCAGGTTGTTTTGAACAATAGCAATTCTTTCTTCCCCCGTTAGAGGGGTAGAGTCACTGAAGTCAGTGTCCTTTACCCCATAAAACGATAGGAGACGATTTTTAAAATCTGAATTTCCCATTTAATCAATAATTTAGTTATTTAACTTTTTGAGTTCTATTTCTCTTTTTTCCTTCCACTGCTTCTTCTTGAAGTCTAGTTCAGCATCAAACTGCCTATCCTTCTGCTCCAAAGTAAGCCTTTCTTCTTCTGAAAACTCATCATCATCAGTTCTAAACACCATCTGATTGTGATTATTCTCAGCCTGTATAAGTGCAATCTTGAGCTTGGTCTCATTGTTTCTCTGATTAATAGCATCCTGCAATTGCATTTCAAGTTGCCTGTGTTCAAGTTCCTTCTGTTGCATTTCTTGCTGCATTTGCATTTCCTGTTCGTGTCTTTGCTGTGCAGCCTGCTGCATCTCAATTTCATTTTGCTGAATCATATTAATCTTTTCAGCAATAGATGCAGAAGAGTAGAGCTTGATAATCGAAGAGAATGAAAGTGTTTGAGTTTGTAGAGCAGCTTGAGCTAACTGGTCAATCTTCATATTGAGATTGTTTGTAGCAGAAGAAGAATCTACAACTAGACCATAATCACATTCTGCAAATTCATCACCTGGAATCATCATCATTTGTATTGATGTGTCAGGTAATATATTTTGGAATTTAGGATTAGTACCTCTGAGAGCTATCTTCGCAGTTTCTAGGAAACATTCTAATACTCGTTTCTTCAGATTATCGTGCGTAGAGAATAACCATTCAGTAATAGTAGATGACTGAAGGTTAGAACGTTCAACACCACCAACAGTTTCTCTGTTGTAAATCTGACCTTCTCTTTGTCTTGAGATACCTGCTACTTCACCCATCTCAGCCTTAATAGATTCTAATAGCTGAATATGAGAAGCAATAGCACCAGATAAATCCATATCCACAGAGCCTGCCATATTGTTGTTTAACGCCCCAGAAAGCTTACCTAAAGAAGCACCCCTATTACCTTCATTGAATGAATCAACTACTGCAATGTGAGCAGTCTTTAGATAATACATCCATTTATCTATATCCCAACTATCAGGTACTTTAGCAAGGTCTAATTGAATTACCTTACCTAAGTTATCTTGTATAAGCTTATTCAGTTTATCGTGAACAAGATTATACTGATAGTTGTAATACTTCATCATATCAACCATTGAGTAAGGAGTATCTTCATTAATACTGTAGATAGAACCTATGATACCAAAGTGACACTTTGAAGGATTAGATAATCTGTTATATTGAATTTTTCTTGGTCGGATATTAACAAAAATATCCTTCCCTATTAGAGTACCTTCCCAAGCTTCATTTACAACAATAAGCTTTTCTGTTTCTCCGTTTTCTTTATCTGCCTTATATTCTTCAGGCATTAGGTCTTCAACCATTTCGCCTGTATCAGGGTCTATAGAAGTAATCTTTTTAAGTCTTCTTCTAGACTTCCAATACACTTGGAGTACTCTAATATTATTGTGTTTATCGTAAGGCATTGGTATTCCACCATCAAGCATTATAGGCTCTAATACACCATCAATAGATTCTACTGCAAGAGATGATAGGAAGTTATTTAGGTTTTCTTCATTATCATTACTTTCTGTATCTCTATTTTCAAGCTTTCTAATATCTGCTTGACTTAAATCATCATAGAAGGTATCATAAACCTTTGACAAGTTCCAGTAATCTTCTATAACAATAACATCGGAATCCTCTATCCTTGGAGAGCTACCACCTTTAAAAGCTCTAACCTTAAGAGGGTTTAATCTTTCTACTGTAGGTTCACCATTTATAATATCACATCTATAAATTTCTTCTCCTACAATAAGGGCATCCATAAAGCCTTGATTGAACATCAAAGGCATATCTAATTCTTTTACATAATGATTGAGTAAGAAGTTACCTCTTATCTCTCTCATATCTTGCCAAGACGCAAACTTCTTTGCTAACTCTTGGGCTTTCTGATTAAATTCCTCTTGGTCTTGAACTTCTTGTTGGAGGATAGCAAGCAGTGATTGTTGTACTGCATTTACTTTATCTTCCTCCATTTTAGAAATGGCAGTAGGGTTAGTGACGATAACTTGAAAGTCAAATGGTCTTCTAATTTCCTCACCTCTTAGAACATTAAGTTTAGAATTTATGATTGGATAGTGCTTAATGTTGTCTGGAATATAAGTGTCCTCTAAAGAGTAAGGATTAAGAAGGTCCATCATATCCTGCATATCAAGAGTACCATTCACTAAATCGTAATTAATCTTTTGGTCTCTAATATTCTTCCTAATCAAATCAGAATGGAGAAGAGATGCGTTTTCTGCCCACTTAACGCATTGCTCTTTCCACTCCTTATTTTTCTTTGATTCAGGTATGTTTTGAGGTGGAAAATGTAACTTCATATTTATATATAATTTGTTACTTCAAATATATTACCTATATCAAAATCGTAAAAGTTCTTATTCTTTTTCTAATGCTTTAGGAACCGCTTGTCATAATTGTTTTTGAAGAACTTATCATTGCCTTTATAGTGCTTTGATTTACCTACAATACTAGTAGGATTCTCACCAAAATCAATCATCTTTTGTTCCCTATATAGCATTAAAATACCAAGACAAGAAACACGGTCAAAGTTACCATAAGAGTTATAAGCAATAAGCTCCTTTAATAAAGCAATCCCCTTAATGTTATAAAGATTAGCTACTACAGTATTCTCACCAATAGTAACACTCTTCATTAACCATTCTCTAGTTCTATCTCTAGCATAAGCATTAATACCTGCTGTAGCTGGTATACCCTTAGAAGCATTACCTATAGCAGGAGCTTTTAGTAATTGTTTATCTGTTAGATAAGGTAGAGTATCTTCGAGTAAGAATAGCATATTCTTCTGAGAGCAGAAAGAGAATAAACCCTTCTTGTTATTTTCGTAACATATCTTACAGTTGTAGAATAAGGCTATAGAACAGCAAGTCTCATAGAATAAGTCGGCTCTTTCTGGTCTACCTGTATATTCACATACAATCTGGTCTGTAAATAAATCTAATACCATAAAGCTACCAAGAGAAGCTGTTTCTGCTTGGTCATTATCATAAGGGTCCATTGCAGCTATGTATCTACCTTGTGTAGGCTTACCTGAAGCGTCCTTAATAGGTAAGGTAAAGAATTCAATAGCACCTTTAATCTTATTACTCTTATGTGGGAATACTCTGATAGGTAAATCATTCGTAGGTACGAATCTTGTTTCTAAACCTTCTCTTACTATCTCTCCTACGTAAACATCAGAAAGAGCATTAGGGTCTGATTCTAACTGACCTAATCTATCATTTATATTCGCTATAGGGAAGATAGAGTTGGTAGATTTCAGGATAGCCTCTTTCGGAGTAATGGGATTTTCAGCAATAGTTCTTACAATAGAATCTGGGTCATCTGAATTGTATTTTACATTATATCTATTCTTTAGAATGTCTAATAGAGACATAACTACATCAGAAATACCATCCTTATTGTATCTACCCTTACGATTAATAAACCCAGGGAAGAAGTAACAGAACTTTGGTTTACCTATACCTGCTTCATCATACACATTTGGTATACCATAAATCTTATAACCATCTGGATTGTACATAAGCTCCTGTGCAGAATAGAATTCTGATTCATCAGAACCTGCCGTACCAAGAGCATATATAAGACCATTGACAGCTTCACCATCTTCTACAGAAGGTAAGAGAGTATTATATAAAGCCAAAAGAGAAGGGAAAGAACCGAACTCTTCAATAAGAATGTAACCACGTTTACCACGAGCTTTTGATTCATCATCTTTAACTGCTACTCCCATTACGGTATTTAAAGTACCTTTTTCAATTCCTGTCTCAGCATCCTTATAACCAGACTTCCATATCATTTCATTGAGAGAGTCCTTGATTCTTGCTCTAGGGAATTCAGTGTGTTCTGCTACAAAGTCAATATCAACAATATACTTTGAGATAGTACCATCCTTATCTTTAATATACTCCTTTAAGTAACCTAGTAGAATGGTTACTCTATCCTTTGTAGTATCTATACCTTCACCTAGAACAAAACGCTGAGCCATAATAGAAGCTAGTGTAAATGATTTACCAGCACCACGTCGAGCTAGTTCAGCACAGTGTAGACCACCTTCGAAGTTATTATATAATCCTCCATATCTAGCTTGCTCTAGGTAATGTGTTCTCAGATATACACCTTCCCAGAATTCAGGGAATGCTTCAATACGACTAGCTACTTTAGTAGAACCATCCTTAAATACAGATAGCTTTAATCTAGAGTAGTTAAGATAATAGTACATAATACCTGTAACCCATTCACCATCCGATTCTCTTACATATCCTTCTAAGCATCGTCTGGCTTCTCTCTCTAACCATTTCCTGTAATTGGAGTTAGGGCTACCATTAGGTCTAAGGAATGTGTAACATCCGTGCTTCTCAAAATGAATAGCTGATTCTCTAAAGTAATCTACATCTTCAAGTATATGTGGATTTACTAAGTCTACTATTATCCTACCCTTAGAATCTCTTGGTAAATCTTTTGCTCTCTTTCTATTTGGAGATATTAAGTTCTGTATGTAAGGTACAGAATGAACAAAGTGCAAGAATTGTTCTCGCACTTCGTCTGGGTATTGACTTAATAACTCTTCCGTTATCTTAGTTTGAAACTCGTTTGTTTCTATAATTTCCGTAGTCATAAAGTAATTTTTTTAACACTAATTGTTTAGACTCAGCTTCACTTAGATAGTTAGCTTTTATAGAGCCGTGTGCGATTATAGAAAGAGATGAACCACATTCTCTGTATACCACCAATGTTTGGTAGATACTCACATTCCTGCTATCTCTATAATAATCTAAGTGCGCTCTTTTGAGTTTTAAGAGTTTAAGCAATTTCTTTTCTTGTTTATCCAAAGATACCATCGTCCATCACAGATTTTTGTTTATTACCACGCATTCTAGAGTTCTCTTGAACTTCAGAGAATAAAGCCTTTTCTGCTTCATCCATCATCTTAATCAAATCAGGCATTTCCTTAATAGCTTTCATAATAGCTGGAACTTGGAATACAGGCTTACCTTTATCATCACGTTCATCAATGTTAATACTACGTAATGTCTTTCTCAAATTATCTATCAAAAATCTAGCATCTTCGAGTAGTAGAGAAGATAGTGGTTTGAATGATTTGTAGTATTCAATGGCTGCTTCTAATTCAGCATCAGGTTGCCAATCAGGAGCTAAACCTAAACTATCTTTAATTTGCTCCATTCTTTCTTCGTCATCAATATAAACTTGGAAGTCAGAACGTGGGTCAGCATAGAAATAAATAAAAGCAAGTTCATTGTTTGCTTTACTCTTGTCTTTTGATTTATCTCTATTCCATAAAACTTTAAAAGGCTTTAGGGCTAAAGCCTCTTCCGAGATTGTAACCCTAAAACCTTCATACTTAAACAACTTAATCATAATCTTCTATGACTAGACTTATATCAGAATCTGTTAATATCAGATATTCAACATCATTAATAATAAGAGTAGGGATAGTATAGTGTACTAACTCTGTCATACCATTCAGCTCTTCTCTTGCTGAACCCTTAGGTATGGAAGTCTTTCTATACTTGGCATAAGATACCATTATCAAATCCCCCTCCTTATAGTTTGTAACCAGCGGACCTACAGAAACAATTCTTTGTATTTCTGAATACTGGCAGTAAGGGTCCTTCATAAAACCTTTGGCTTCTGTATCTGTATCAGCCGTGGTTTGTATATAATTATAACTCGGCTTTATCTTCTTTATGTTTATTATACTCATAGTAATGTCTAAAAAATTTACCTAAATAGGGTATGCTAATGCTAAGATTATTGCATTCCTTTAGTTCCTCATTCACGGCTTTCCAATACAATCTGTATATTCTATCTTCAGCCTTTTTACTTAACTGGGATTTCAAATCTAATAAGCAATGAAAGTTCTGAATCTTTTATGTGTGGTATAAACTTTGGGTTTAACCTATTGTCTATAATCACATTCTTCTTTCTCAATGAAGTTAATAGTACTTGGAGATGTATCATAGTTATTTCCATCTCCTCTATTATCTTCTTTCTATAAGTATCAGAGAGTATTGTTGTATCAAGTATCTCCTTATCAAGGATTACCTCTTTCAACTCATCTCTGTACTTATATAGTTTTGAAGCTAATATACACTCTTTGTTAGAGAGATTGTGTAAAGGCTTTAAAATAAGGAACCAATTTAGGAACAACTCATCATAGTCACTAGACTTGATTTTCAGTATGTTCGTTGGTTTCATTAATTCCTACAAATGCTTCTAAAAATTTAAATACGTTTTCTTGAATATTACTTGGTAGCAAATCCTTAATCTTGGCTAGCTCAATCATATACTCAAGTCTCTTGTAGTAACCAGCAAGATTACTCATATAAATCTGCTGTTCAAGTATTGCTCTGTCTTTAGGACTTAGTTCATTAGAACTGTTCTGAGTTGAGTCCTGCTTTTCGTTTGTATTCATTTACTTCTACTGCCCAATGATAAAGTGATAGTTTCTTACTCTGCTTATTCTTTTCTTCGATAAGCTTTTTCTTTGGAACCTTTGTTTCAGGTTTCTCTTTCTTAGTTGTTTTACTCATTGCTGAATAATGCTACCAGTTGTTATAAAGTTACTTAAATACTTAAGGGAGAATTCAAACATAACCTTTAGCGAATCTGCTAATTCTTTTACTGAGGTTTCTGTTATCTCTTCCTCTTTGTTAGAAGCAAAGTTATATATTTTATTTGACTTATACAAGTGTAGTAGTGAATCTAATTCAATTCCACTTTTCTCGGATAAAATCTTGATTGGCTCTAGTAAAGCTTGTTGTATAAGCTTCTTTACTTCTCTTTCTATATCTGAATCTCTAGTCTCCTTATCTAGTGTTTCTATAATTTTATTATAAATAAAACCACCACCAACAACATACTTTTTAGCACCAACTATAGAGAATGCATCATCAATAGCGTCGCGCTTTTGTTTAAACTCCGCGTCCGATAGAGAAGGAAGAGAAAGCACATAATGTGTGTTGTCACCCATATAAAGTGCATTTCCTTTAATGGTTACCTTATCTATAGCGTAGTTCGTTATAAGTCTAAAATCAGGTAACACTCTAAGCCCTTTTGGTGGTAATAAAGATTGGCAGATATTTACAACTATACCGAAATCTCTGAATATATTAGAAGCAAAAGCTTTGGCTTCATCTGCACCACCTTTAATCATCTTCATAACTAAGGTGTAAGGTAAACCAAATAACTCATCAGAAGAATCCGAAGAACGGAAGATTTTAGTTAATCTATCAAGCTCTTTATATAAGTCATTATAGTTTGAAAATTCCTTAACATAAAAAACTATTGATTTGTATTTAGTCAATGGTTGCCCATTTGGTCCCTTTCTTAATGTCTGTAGAATAGGTGAAGTTATGTTGGTTTTATAACCTCTGTATTTAACTAAAGAGTATTGGTTATCTTCACTTTTATTCACTTCGTATGTAAAGTTACCTGCAACATTCTTAGGCATTAGTTTTAATAGTTCCTCATCGTTATTGAGAACAACGGAAAGCATATTGAGTATATCTTCTTTCTCAACTGAACTCCCATTCTCATCGATAATAGCTTGAATTCTCTGGGATTCTTTCTCTACAAATTCAGCAATCTTGAATGGAGGAAAACCAAAGTCTTTATTGAAATGCTTTATCAGTGAATAGGTGATAATTGAAGTAGAAGTAGAACCATCCTTATTGATGTCGTTAATATACTTTACTAACCCAACGAAATCCTTGATAATGTTATTCTCAATTATATCTTCTGACGATACAGCGGAAATTACTGATAAACCGTCTTTGGTATATACCTGTTCGTATTGATTTGATATTAGAACACTATCACCATATGGACCATAGGTTGTTTTAACCAATTCATCTATGGGTTTCAGTGTATCTAGTATCAGTTGTCTTGATTCTTTTTTATTTAAAATTCTGCTCATCTTATTATCATATAAAGTGCTAATTGTAATAGCTGCCCTATCATACCCCCGAGTATGGTACAAAGAAAATCGAGATTATCGAATTTCCCACCTTTGAGTCTATCTTTATACTCCATACCAAATGCCAGTCCTGCAACAAAAAGAATGGTAAAGATTAATCCAAATGGTATTGCATATAGGAAGTGCTTTTCTCTGTTGCTAGTTGATAGAAGTGGTACTTTCCTTAGTAGTGCTTCTGTTCTTTCTAAAACTTTCACGCTAAATCTTTCCTTGGATTTTAGTAAACCTGTATTTTCTTTCCCACTCATCATAACTCATCTCTTCAGTTTCAGTGCAGCCACAATCACCACAATAATCTTCTAAACCTTCATCGCCTAGTATGTAAAGTGAGTGACATTCTTTGCAACAAAATACTGGTATTGAGTTGTAGTATTCTTTTCTAGAGAACGGATATTTCTTTTTATACTCCGCCCACCAACTAAACCTTAAATCGAAATCTTCTGTCATAATCATTAAATTAAGTTATATATCACAAAGGTATTTAATATTTCTTTTACTTCCAAATACCCTCCCATTTTTTCTATATATACGCGTACGCGCGCACACGCAGCCGCGTTTCTATAGGTGTAAATATATAAATATATTTACTAATAATAATAAAGTATAATTCATTATAATGGTAATATATTATATATTACCATTTACGCACAACTTGAAGAAATTTCCATAAAAATCAATTCAAAATTTTCCAACTTTTTTATCACGAATCTGCATAAATTATCATTCAAATTATTGCATTATTTTTTGAATTGTTTTTCAATGAAGTTGTAGTTATTGTTGTTTTTGTTTCCGTAAAGGTGAAATTTATCTAAATTAGAATTCAAAATTTTTTGGATTTTTTTTCAAATTTTTCTCCACTTTATAACCACTTCAATGTAAATGGGGGTATAGATGATTAGCAATAAAATGAATAGATAGATGAGAATTTGAAAGAAATTTTTTTTATTTTTTTTGAATTTTAACGAGAACGATGACCTCCCCCGCAAAGCCCGACCTGCCTTCGGCAGTTGGGTTGATAGGACCCTCGCGGTGAGAGTCCGCCCAAATTGCTAAAACTAAACACAATTTTCAATCATGGCACAGACCAACATCCGCAGCAACGCTGCAAACGCAAACAACTCACGTGTAGCTATTCAGACGGCAGACGGACGCACCTTCTACCGAGGAGCTGACCAGCCCGAAACGGCTATTGCTTTCGGGGAGACGCTGGAAATGTTTTCCCTCCGCAATAGCGAAGAGGTAGCTAAGCACCTGGGTACCTTCAAACGCGCCCTCAAGGCAAAGGACGCCGTACGTGCTGACCACGTAGGTACTCTCGTCTTTGAAAAGGACGGGCGTAACATCTACGTAAACGCAGGCGCAGGTAAAGTTGCTAATGACTTTGCTAACCCCACGGTAACCATAGTTGAAGTCTATAATCCTGAAACTATGGAGTATAGTGTGAGCTACTGGCTCGTAGACGGGCGAGAAGAGGTCACAAATCCCGACGTTATCTCTGGCTTCTTTGGTAATAACCAATAAAGCCAAATCCTCAAAGGTAGTGTATAATCTGAAAAGGTTGTACACTACCTTTTTTTATAGCTCTCAGTAGCTAAAAACCTCCCCACAAGACAACATAAAAAACCTACCAAATATAACCAACCAATGTACAAAAAGAGCCTCAGAAAAGAGCCTAAACTAAGCTACAAAGTAAACGAAATAGTCGGTACTTTGTTTGCCTTGGTAGGACTACTAATGTTTGCAAGCGGTGCAACGTATTTTGCCCTAAACACGTGGGAAATATGCACCATAATAGGCAAAGTATTGCTATCAATAGGCTATATAATAGCCCTTGTAATACCTGCCTATCTATTCATCAAAAGCAACTATAACAACGCACTATGCAACCTATAAACTACCTCAAAAAGGTAGCTACAATCATCTATAAATATAGCTACCTTGCAACCTGCATAGCCTTGTTTCTAAGGCTGTGCAATTCTTTTGAGCTACTAAGTACCACAGCTCAAAATTGCACGTATTTCACGGGGGGAAATATAGTCGGTAAAACGCTGACGCTTTTTGCTTGTGTAGGTGCAATTCGTTTGTTTCAAATCTTTGGAACAATCAAAGAGGACTAACACAGAAAAGTACCTAACTTTGGGGCAAATTGTCTCAAGGTTAGGTACTTTTCATACGTAAACAAATGTAAAGAAATGTCAAAGAGTTTCATCAAATTGTCTCCGACTAAGGAGGTCAAGAGGATTAGCCAAATCCTTGATGGGGTTGAGTACAAGCGTTTCTTTTATAAGGAAACGACTAGTATCATGGATTTACCTAAGTGGCTAAAAGAATTAGCATACAGAATGAGTCTGTATAATAGACTTAGGTATTATTTCGCCTATAAACAATTAGCCTACTCAATGAGATTAGCAGATAAAACTCCAAAAGAGATTACTGCTATTAGGGCAAAGGGTGATTTGTTTAAGGACGTATTCACTAATCAGAATATAACTAATTACGTTTTAGTCGATTTAGTGTATAAGCTGGTTAATGAATTAGCAACTTACATTAAAGGGGCGGAAGTGAATGTAGGCAAAATTATGCTTTCATCTTTTGGGGATTACCCGAATAAATTCGGCGTAGTGGTAAATGCTCAAGAAATTAGTGCTGTCTTCCCAGAATCTAGCACTTCCAAGCTTTTAGAAAAGCTTAGCGAATTCCCTGAATTAATGGTATGTGATACTGAGGTTTATACTCGTTATGCAGAAGATTATGTTAAGGTAAAGCAAATCTTCCTTAATGAGGAGTATATCCTTAGCCACTACTATAAGGAAGAAATCACAGATATGTTAGACATATTAGAAACTTCTGTTCAGGATGAAAAAGCTAATTAAGTCTATTAAGATTAAACACTTAGCTTATAGGCGAAAAGCACTGATTATATCTCGGATATTTGTTGATGACTTATTACGCAATATTATGCGTTAGGTTATTAAGAATATTTGATTTATATTTGCAGTGATTTCACTATTAGCGGATAGATTCTTGGTGTAATGGTTAGCACGACAGACTTTGACTCTGTTGGTCGTAGTTCGAATCTACGAGAATCTACTAAGTTAGGTAGTTAAATGATAGTTACTTCGCAATGTTTTGGCTCATTATTAAACACTATCATAATATACTCCTAACTTACTTACTCCAATAACTCAGTGGTTAGAGTTCCAAGCTTATACCTTGGCGGTCGTAGGTTCGAATCCTACTTGGAGTACAGTGTAGCAATAATTACCATTAAGGGCTGCTGGTCTACACGCTGATGGTACAGTAAAGTAGATAGTTGGTGTCAAGATGACGAAGTTATAAACAGTCGTTCGGAACTCTTTAATACTTGACATGTGGGTTACCAAACAACTCCTAAATACCCACATTACTTCATTAGCTCAGTGGTTAGAGCTTATCCGACGGGATGACAGAGGTTCGAATCCTCTATGAAGTACTGGTTTTTCTTATATCAAACATTAGTATCACTCACGTCGTGAGATGTTGGTGATACATTCCACTTCGTAGCTCAGTTGGTAGAGCAACGGGCTTTTAACCCGTGGGTCCTGAGTTCAAGTCTCAGCGGAGTGACGCTTCAAAAGCAAATTACACGAGTAGATTAAACGTCATATGAATCTTTCACTTAGACCTGTTGGGAAACAGGAATAAGGAACCTCTAGTCACGTTGTGAAATGTTACTAGAGTATTCGGGGAATTAGTTTAGTTGGCTAAAACATCTGCCTTGCACGCAGAAGACAACGTTTCGATTACGTTATTCTCCACTATCAATGTTGGCTCATTGATTATGTTGTTTACGTGTGGTAGGTGCTGTAGCTCAGTTGGTAGAGCATTGGTCTGAAGAACCAAGTGTCAGAAGTTCGAATCTTCTCAGCACCACAAAGTTTGCTTGCATAGTAAACTTGGTTTGGTTATTAATGGTTTTAAACATACTGCATTAGCAGTAACTCTGTTAGTTGTTGTGAAATAATTAGCAGGGGAATTTAGGTCTTTATTGGGAAGTAAGGACCTATAATTTGCTTCTATAGTTTAACGGTAGAACACTAGATTTGTAATCTTGTAGTATTGGTTCGATTCCAATTAGAAGCTCAAATAACCTTTTACAGAGGGAGGTTGTTCTGTTGTTTATGGTGTTTTTTTTTGTTTTAATTACTCTGTTCTTTGACTAAATAATTGATATAATATTTAGTTAAAAAGTGTGGTTACTTTTGCTTAGATAAAGCATAGAAAACTATTTAAAATGCGGGTAATGGTTGGTAATTTAGAATCAACTGTTACCCGCTATAAAGTATTCACTTAATCACCATTAACAAGAAAAGATTATGACACCAGTAGAAAGAGAAGCAGTCGAGAAGCTTATTAACTATGTTAAGGAAGGTACCGATTTGCTTATTCAGCAGGTAAACCTTATCAAGGTTGCTAGCCCTTATTATGAAGTCTATCAGCAGGCTATCACAGAGACATTAGTTAATATGTCTGAGTCTATGGATATGACTTCAGACTATCTAGGCTTAGATGAGCCTGTGGTAGAACCCCAAACTCCCTTTGAAGAACAGCCTGTTCAAGAAGAGAAGGAAGAAGCATCACCAAAGGAAGCTAAGGGTTCAGATAATGATGTGGATTCTCCAAATCCTCTCATTAACCCTCTAGGTTACTTACTAAAAGTAATGCGTGAGGGTAACAACCTAGACTCTCTCAAGAAGCCTTCAAAGGAAAATATGGCTAATAGTAGAAGACTCACTAAGGATGAGTTCAAGAAGGACTTAAAGCTTGAGTTCGGTGAACCATTCTATGATGACAATACAGATATGCATAACTGGATGAGTGCTATCTCAGTAGTAATCCCTTGTGATTTCTCTTATAAGGGAAAGAAACTTGGAGAAGTGTTCTTCAACTTAGCTGTAAACTCTATTGATGGGTTTATCCATATTATGATGGTAGATGAGGATAACAATCCTTCTACACTCTATCATAAGGAAACTGAACCTAAGAAGAATGGCTATACACCACTCTATAAATTGTATGAGCAAGGTCAATCCCAACTTACTGATACAATTCAGACTGTGGTTTGGAATAGATTCCAATCTTCATTAGAATAAGAAACTACTTAGCTGTTGGTATAGGGTGGAGGTAGAGTAAAATCTACTTCTGCCCTGTTCATAAAATCTTACTGTTATGACAAATATCGATAATAAAATAGCAGAATTAGCTAAAAAGAGGATAGTTCTCTTTAATGCATTCAAAGAAGTTGAAGAACAAATTCAAGCTTTGAAAGACAGAAAAATGGAGATACTTTTAGCTGAGGAAAGAAGAGACGAAGAGATAGATAAAATGGTCTCTTTCATTAGTGGTAAAGTACAATTCTACTATTCAGAGGATGTTGAAAAAGATTCCTTTGTAGTAGAGGGTAGAATAACCTATAATGAAAAGTTATTTAAGCGAGAATATCCTATTTCATTGTCTAAATTAGGTAGCTTTAGAATACCAGCAATGAAAGCTAGAGTGGTACAAAAAATAGCAGAAGATATAGTAGATAATAAGTAATATCTATACAACTAATTAACTGTTATACCAAGGAGGATAGGGTAAAAATATAGACTAAACCTGTCTGAATTGGTATAACAGTTATAACTAACACGAAACAACAATGACACGGAATGAACTAGAAAAGTCTCTACTTAGATTAGAGTGGGATTATCGTATTAAAGATGAAAATGAGGAATGGTTTGCTGATACAAATCTTTATTATAATATAAAGATAAAGAAGGTTATAAATAAAGAAGATATCCTTAAAAGCGAGTATTACGTCTATAAAACTATGCAGTATTTAGATGATTATCTTGTAAGTCCTATAGAATGTGATTCTCTAGAAGAAGCTAAGCAATTAGCTTGGAAAGTCTATGTAGATACTATAGAAACCTTTTTTAAAGTATAATAGTAAATCAGTATTAATTATTATGACGAGAGAGTTTCTTAATAGGAGTTTAAAACCTATTGAATGGAATACTACAGAAAATAGCAACTACCAATTCGCTATGATAACGGAGTTATACGAAGCTATGATAATGAGCTTAGATAATGGTAGTATAGTAGCTTCAATAAATAAAAACTATGTCTTAGATACTATAGAAAAAGCTGAATTTTCAACTATACAAGAAGCTGTAAGCTTTGTAGAGGAATGGAGAATCAACTATTTTTGTGAATTCTTTGAAATAGAAGACTAAACTTATAATATACAAGGGATTTAAACCTTATTTAGATTTGAATCTCTTTATGGTGCGTTCGTCTAAATGGTTAGGACGCAACTCTTTCAAGGTTGTAATACGGGTTCGATTCCCGTACGCACTACTAAACGATATAAAATATGAATCCATACAGAATTAAACACAAGCCAACTGGATTATATTATAAGCCTTCTACAGGCAATAATTTATCTAAAATAGGTAAGATTTACACTACAGCAAATAGTGTATTATCACAGCACAAAAGAGATTCTTTTCTAATAATAACAGTTCTAAAAAATAGCACTTTAGATAAAACAGTAGGAAGATTGTCAGATAATTTCACTTGGAATATCTATGATAAAATCTTCTATAAAGTACCAAAGGAAGAATTTGAAATAGAATGGATAACACAATGAACAACGGAGTATCAATCAAGTGGCTTATCATAGCCTTAGTATGCAGCTGTGTCTCATTAGGATTACAGGTTTCTAAACTATTCATCAGTAAAGACAACAAAGAAACTGAGAAGGTAGAAGCAGTGTGGATTCACGATGAACACCACAAATACACTGAATTCGAACCTTCAATGGTAACGTTCGTTAGCAAAACAGACAGCACTGAGGTACTATATGCTATAGAACAAAATGAAGAAAGCCAAGGTTACTTTAACCTTTATCTTCTTTCTATAACGAATGGGAGAGAAGAATGTGAACTAGTAGGTTCAAGCAAGAGTTTTGAGAAACTACAGCTATTAGCGGATATTCATAAACAAACACTAACGGATAACAACTAAAACAATGGGAACTTTTGAAATTGCAGTATGCGTAACTTTAGGCGTACTGTTTATCTTAGCTTCAGTAGTAGCTCTTAGAGATATGTATGAAACACTACAGTGTAAGTGGGTAGCAAAAGGTAAAAGGATGGGCTTAGAGCAAGCCAAGTGGAATGTAAAAAAGATATTCCTTCACTTAGCTCCTCTAGACCTTAGAAGCCTTAGAGAAAATTACTATAAGTGTAATTTCCTAGATGCTTACACAGCTGAAATAATAAGATTAGAAACAGATGGTAGATATATGGTTCTGATTAAGAAGTATGACCGTTTACTTTTAGAAGATAGTGAATACTTCTTTTCATTAGATGATTCTATTAAGTTTATAGTAGACTTTAGAATTAAGCTACTAAAGAGTATTTCAGAGGAAGATAGTATTTCAGGGGAAGTTAAATAAAGTATCTATAGTATGATTACATTTGAAGATATTAGAGGTAAGCTCAAGCCACTTAGATGGATAGATAGCCATAACTCTGATGGTGACCCAATTAAATGGGCTACAGCTCTAAGAGGTATGTCTATAGAAGCTTATTATAGTGATTTCCTTAAAGCTTGGTTTGCTGAATGCATTGTAGTCCCAGGATTATCACTATTGATTACTACTAAAGCTAAGAACTTAGAAGAAGTAGAATCAGAGGTCCTAGATTGGATAGCTGAAAAGATAATAGAAGGATTAGAACAATAGGATACACCTCCTATTATTTAAGCGGAATGATTATTAACACGGGTCAAGAATAAGTGTTAGTGTCATTCCGCTTTTACCATATTAAGAATGAAAAAGATACTGCTGATTTTTGTATTATTCTTCTTAGCATCTTGCAAGAATGATAACTGCAAAGGAAAGGAATATTGGAATGGAAGATGTTGGAATGTTTACACGGTAAACGATTCTCTCATCTTATGCATTCCACAGTTTGAAGGAGCTACTCCTAAATTCTTAACTATTTCCAAGATGGAAATGGTTGCTGATAGTATTGATTAATTATATGGAATTGTTTGAATTTTGCATCATAAATATATTTATTATATCTTTGTGAAAAGAGTTCAAATAATTCTATACTTTTAATTAATATTAATTAGCGTTTATGAGTAAAAGAAAACAACTGAAGATTAGACGTCAGTTTAGCAAGTTAGATAACATTGATTGGGATTCTCTTTCTGAAGAAGATAAGAAGGAATTTGCACCCCCTGTAAATGTCAAGGACATTAAGGTGGTTCAGATGTTCCCTGAAAGAAGAAAGGAAGTCCTAAAGCAAGAGACTTCACTTAATAGTGAGGAAGCTGTTGAGTTTAACCAAGACCATATGGGTTTTTATGGTTATAAGAGTACATTCAATGACGATACTGAAGAATACCGTCAGATTGATTTAATGGGTAAGGCTCGTAGAGTTATGAAGGTAGGTGATGCTTTTATTCCAGATGAATTCTGGGATAGATTTGAAAGAAAGCTATTCTTCATTACTCCAGAGATGATTGCTCACCCAACCAAAAAGACTGAAATTCATAGAATGTTAGGTTTTATTGGTTTAGCTCTATTAGCTACTCCTATTGTAGGTCTTATTACTTATGCTATCAGACTTTACCTTCAAACACATTAAACTGAATTATAATTAGGTATTATTAACCGTTATTGATTTCGAATTCAAATAGTTCAGTTTTAAAAACACCTAGATTATGTAGCACGAATTAGTTATGTAGGGACATCTAGGTGTTACGCCGAAGTGATGGAATTGGAATACATACTGCTCTTAGAAAGCAGGTTTTGCGAGTTCGAGTCTCGCCTTCGGTACTATAATTAAATATCACACAATGCCCAGATGGTGGAATGGGTAGACACAAGGGACTTAAAATCCCTCGCCATAGGTGCATGCGAGTTCGAGTCTCGCTCTGGGTACAAACAACTAAACAACATTACTATGAAAAGAAAAGAACCTTGTGATAATACTTGCAACATAGACTTTTGTAACTTTCATCGTTTAGGTAAATCTTATACCAATTATCTGATATATAGTTATATAGTAGACAATACAAAAGTAGAGTCAGAACTTCTAAATAGATTAGAAGAACGGTATGAACTATTAAAGCATACGAACCTTTTACTATATAAAAACTATGCAGAAAACAAGGGGTTAATCAGAGCGGTAGAAAGGGAAATAGATGATATTTATAGAGGTATGTGTGTAGAGAAAGCTGCAATTAGAATTAGTGTTCTGAGAAAGTTTATACCTGAAGAATATGAGCTTTATAGATGAAAATATTTGGTTTGCTCCTATTCCAGATAGGATGAGAAGCTTACTAAGAGAAAACAATCGTATTTCAGGTAAGACTATTGAAAATATAGGAAGATTATCAAAAGAAATAAAGCTATTAAAGCGTACGATAAAGACCTTTAGAAAGGAAAAGGCTTACAAGATTGATATTAAACAGGCTGAAATACTACTGGATAATCTAAAAGCTAATTTATATGAGCTTTATTGTGGTAAATCTCATTGGTGTAATAATACAAGACTTTTTAGAATAGAAGAAGATACTGATATTTGGGATTTTGAGCCTTTTTCTTATCCCGTAAGATAGAAATACACCTAGGTAGTTAAATTAGAGTTACTTCATTCATTTTGGTCATATCTGTAACAGAACTCTAATAAAAATACTCTTAGGTTTTTGGGAGGGTCGCATAGTGGTTAATTGCAGCGGACTGTAAATCCGCCCTCATTTGAGTTCGTAGGTTCGAATCCTACCCCTCCCACATTAATAATTTACCAGTAGTTACTACTCAGTTACTTCGCAATAATCTTTTAAATTATCTCGCTATAATAAGCTGAGTAACCATACTCTGGTAATATATAGGTGTAGCACAGTTGGTAGTGTACTGCATTTGGGATGCAGAGGTCGCTGGTTCGAGTCCAGTCACCTATACAATAATTAAAACACTGTAATATGAAAAACATAGAAGAAATTAAATCAAGCTTATGTACATACATAGGTACAAAGCAAATAAAGGCTTTCCCTATGAGTTGGGGTGATTACTGTAAGCTAAGAGGTTTTGAAGTTGGAGATAAACATCCAAATACTATTGGTTATATAGTAGAATACCCTCTTACAGAAGATTCTACTCCTAATGTAGAAGGTTTTAATGGTTATGTGTCTTGGTCTCCTGTTAGAGCTTTTGAAGAAGCTTATATGGTTGCAGAACACGAAACTCACTTAATCCGTATAGAAATTGAAAGAACTCGAAAGGAAATAGAAAGACTAGAGAAGAAATTAGAAGAAGAATCCAAACGATTCCAAATGATTGATTCTATAGGACAACTTACAAGCGTAAAGATACAGGTACTAAAGACTTATCTAGAAACTTTAAAGGCTGAATTCTTTAAGTATACAAACGTTCAACTTAGATAAAACCATAATGGTTGTAGTTATTATTCAGTTACTTCAATTCAATTCAATTATCAATTAGACTGTCTATGTAGTTAGTTTCTAGGCTAACGTAATTCATAGAAAAGGCTGCAGTCTTGGACTTTAAATCTGAGCAACTGCAGTAACACTGAATATACCATTCTCAACCATTTTAATTTTAACTAAAAGCTAGGTAGAAATATCTAGCTTTTATTATTTATAAGGATTATGTTTTTCAATAAGAAGGATAAAGAGTTAAAGGCTTTACAGAAAGAAGTGGAGCAATTACACACTAGAAGAAGGTCTTTAAGTTTAGAACACGCAGAAGCTTTTACAAACCCAAAGTTTGAAGGAGAGTTGCTTTGCATTAAGAAGCAGATAGAAACTATAGATGAATATATTGGTAGTATTTTACATAGAATGTGTAAGATTAGAATCAATGAAAATGAAGGTCTTAAGAATCTAACTTTAAAAGTTAATTATGGTTTTAGCGACTTCGATGATGTAATTCATTTTGAAGATGAGTATGGTCTAATATATAAATTACTTTTGGTAGACCAAACAGATAGCAGCTCATATTCATCAATAGATTTAAGGTATGTAAAATTAGATAGTATTTCTAAAGGTAAATTCGACTTTACACCATCTAATAATGTAATAGAAACTGAAAAAGGTGCCGATTGTTTCTATTTAAGAAACAATATGGGTGACGAAATAGTAATACCTATTTACTATTCAGAATTAGATTCAGAATTAGATGAGGATGATAAAGTAGAATCTTACTCATTAGTTCTTATGGACTATAATGGTGAAGTAGTATTTAGAAAAGATATAGAAAAGTAATATTATGAAGAAAATGACTATAGATGGAATAGAATTCCAAACAATCGATATGAATGAAGTAAGGGGTAAACTTACTTACGATATTAAAGTAATTACTTTAGGTGGTGATACAATAGATTCCACTATTTTAGTATGGTCCAATATTCCTAGTTTTGAACTTCAAGGAATTGTAATGAGTCGTAGAGAATATAGTGCCTATATCACTATCTTAACTAAATTCAATTATAAACAACTGCAAGATTGGCGTCCAGTAGATGAAGGTAATACTGGTGGTAAAAATATCAGGATTTTTAAATACGCTAAGGTTTAAAAGTTTTAGACAATGATTGAGAATCTATACAGGAGTTTAGAGAGATACCAAATGCTTTTTATGAAAGCATACTCTGAAAAGAAAGGCATTAAGGTTAAGTACACTGAAAAAGAAGTAGAACTAATAGTTAGACAGTTCTTGCTATATCTTGGTGTAAACATCTATAATACTCTTGTTAATTGTGGTATTAACCCTAGACATTTTGTAGAAGCATTCAGCAATGATTTAAGGTATAAGATTCTAACTGTAGCTTTAAGAAACAATGTTATCTTTGAAACTCCACCTTTTAGTGTAAATTTGGAGTTTGTTGTAAATATAGGATTCTTTAGGAGACGTGAAGTAAATGTAGGTTTAGGATACCACAGTAACATTAATTGTTATTGTAATTATGCTAGAGACTCTAAGGTATTCTATAAGCATCCAGAAGAAAATATAGTTCATATAGATAATTCAGAAAAATTACTAGCTATATACAAAGTTTTCGATATGATTACTGCTGAGTATCTAGAGAACTTTGCATCTCTTCTTAACCTTATTGAAGCCTGCAACAATGAGTCTTTTGCAGAATATATTCTAAAGTTAAATAATAGTTTAGAAGAGATTATTCTACCCAAGGAAGATTATTCTAACCCTCACAATAGAAGTTTTTGGTTTAGAGTATTCAGGCGTAATAAATTCAAGAAGGAAAGAGACAAGCATCTTCTTTCTAAGCTTGAATTGGCAGAAGAATATATCAAAAACATTAATTACTTAATAGAAAAACGTATTTCAGATATAACACCGCAATACTTAAATACTATTAAATGGGCTATTGATTATAAAGGTTGGGGATGGTTTTACTCAAGACTTCCTATACCAGCTGATACTAAGCTTGTAAAGCCAGTAAAGCCTTTAAGGGTTAAAACTACTTTTCATCATAACAATGGCTAAGAAAATAAAACAGGTTGATATTCTTAACATATATAAACCTTTAAAGTGGAATTACGACCCAAAGTATCGTGAATATAGAGTTAGGAAGTTTGACAGAATATTCATTGTTACTCTGAAAGACTCTTATGTAACTCTTACAGTTTTTGAGAAAACTCGTAGCCATTTTCTAAAATTCAAAACAGAAGAAGAAGCTAAAGAAATGGCGAATAGTTTTATAATAGAGGATATTTGTAACTGTTTAAAATTAGAAGATTGACTATGGCTCTTAATGATTTGTTTACTGTAGTATTTCCTAACTACGAATTAAATAATTTAAAGAGAGAATACGTAGCATTAGAAGAGAGGTACTATAAAGCTGTGGAAGATAATACTTTTTACCAAAAAGAATTAGACCTATATAAAGAAAGATGCAAAAGACTTATAAAGAAGAATACATCTCTTGAGAAAAAACTCTATAGTAAAGATAAGAAGAAGTAGATTAGTATTCAGATTAGTAGACGGAGGGCTATTAGCTCAATGGTTAGAGCAGTGGACTGTTAATCCAAAGGTTCTAGGTTCAAGTCCTAGATAGCCCGCAATAAAATAAAAGATTATGGAAAAGAAAGTATGGTCAAAACAAGATTATATAGGGGAGATTAAACCTTCCTCTAAAAAACAACGAGATGCTATAGCCTTTTGTGAAAGAGAATTACAGATAGTATTCTCAGGTAATATTGCTGATTCAAAAGAGTGTTCAGACTTCTTGGATGAATACCTCGATTTAGCAAGAGATTGCAATAGAATGTAATGTATGTGGGTGTAGCTCAATGGATGGAGCAATAGCCTTCTAAGCTATCGGTTGTAGGTTCGAGTCCTACCACCCATACGATTTAAAACAATAAGCATTATGAAACAATTAGAATCAGGTAAATATCTATGCCCTGTATGTAAAGGTAAAGGTAGAACTTATAACCACGCTGTAGGTGTCTTTACTTTTGGTTTAGCTTATTTATTACAAGCATCTGATGAAACATTAAAGGAGGTTTGTGATAGATGTGGAGGTAAAGGTTATATAAAGATATAATTATGGGTATAATCAGTAAGCTGAAAACCTTATTCTGTAAAAAGAAGGAAGATTATTCTTGGGTTGAAAAAGAACCTATATATAAAGAGATAGAAGGTAAATTACAAGATTTAGAGAATAAAAAGGCTGAAGATATAGAATTCGGAAAAAGAGTATATAGTATTATTGGAGTTAAAAACTATGAGGGCTTAAGTGAGTTTGATAAAAATAACTGTAGAGTAATTCTTAAGTGCTTAGATGAATTTGAAATTCATAGAAAGGATTTCTCACTTATAGCTATATTAGCTTTGATGATTGTTGAGAGAGGTGGAACTATTCCTGAAGAGTTTGTTTACGAATCCCCATTCATAAGAACCTCTATATCTCTTTCTTTTGATGATAGGGATGTTAATTATATAGTAGCACCTAGTAAATTAAGCTTCATACGTATAACTAAAGATATGAAATGTATACCTAGGAACCATACTGGTAATCATACTATAGATTACAATATGGGTATTTCTTTATACTTATATGCAGAGTCCCTAGAAACTTTATGTAAGTATTTTGGAGGTTTTAAAAATAGATTTTTCCATTGGTTAAAAAGCAGAGGGTAATAAGGCACAAAAAAACATTTAAAATATAAATACAAGTAATAATACAGGGGTAGTTAAGATTCAATTTCATCGGTTAATAGTTAATATTGGTAATAAACTTAGTTGGTTCAAGCCCAACACACAACCGAAAGGTTGTATTTAAATTGAATCAATATTCTCCCCTTTTTATACTTAAAAGTTATGATAAAGATTATTGACACTAAGAGTAAATTTGAAGTAGTAAAACAAGAGGATTTCGATATAAAGGAATTCTACAAACTATTTTTATATGGGTTTGATTGCCCATATACCCTTGTTAGAAATGAATCTAAATCTGATTTTCTACGGTTTGATAAAGATGGTATTAGCGAAACTGAAGGTATAAAGGATATTTTTGATGGATTTAATATAAGCAGAGATATTGTAGATTACGATTATAGTTACGTAAAAACAATTAAAAGCCTCCTTACTGATAGCCTACTTACTTTAGATTATTCTAGAGATTGTAATGCTATTCTAGAATTTCTTATAGAATGTGAAAATAGTCCATTCCTTGATTATAATCTCTCTGCTAAAATAGAAGCAAATTTTAATAGAGCTTTGCTACTAACAATGCATAATCTGAAATTAAAGATAGATGATAGTATCGAGATTAACTTTAATAGATTCTACAATTATCTTATAAATGCTACTCTTAAGAAGGCTAATCATCGCACATATAAAATCAATGATGATGTAACTATTAATATTGAGTATGAAAGAGTCTTCACACATACTGAAGAACAAGATACTTTCTCTACAGTACCTACAGAAATGTTGGCTGTGAAGAATAAGTTTAAGCTTGTTAATCTACGTTGGAATGAGTGTTCTCTTTTTGATGGTTTAGAATTAGCACTAGCTACTAATTTAATAGGTAATCCCAGTAGAATACTAATAGTAAATGTTTGGTATAAAAGAGAAAAGCGTTTTTATTTCCAATTCACACCATTTAGATAAATAATTATGCGTAAACCAAGATATTATGAAGTACTATTGATTTTAGCTTGTACTTCCTTTTTTGTAAGCAGTTGCTTCAAAGGTTTTGATGGTTTTATAGGGGTAGGTTTGGCTTTACTCCTATTTGCTATTTTTAAATATTTTGAATTTATGTCAGAAAGATGAGTACACATAAAGTATTATTAACTATAAGTTGTATCGCTTGGTTCTTGTTCTTTAAATCTTTTGAATATATGCTCCCTATAGCTATTTTCACAGGTATTACAGGGACAATATCGTGGCTTAACGATGATTCTGACATTAAATAGGGTAGCAATACCCTAACCTCCTCATAGTTCAACGGATAGAACATCGGTCTTCTAAACCGAGAATCTAGGTTCGAATCCTGGTGGGGAGACAAGTTGGTTTTATGATATTTTAACAACTTTAAAATGTAATAATATCACGTAACTAGGCGTATCTAGTACTTAGATGGTAAAGGGGCTTACACTTAGGTCCAGTACGTACGAGCCATCTTTGTGATAAGTGCGGTAAAGTGTTCCATAAGTTACCAATTGTTCCGACAAACAATGAAATTATGGGGAAACCTTCTTAGTTTAATGGATGAACATATTCGCGATAAGGTGCAGGTTCGAATCCTGCAGGAGGTTCAATTACCCGATTTACTGATGCGAAAGAAAGGGGATTAGGCTCTCTTGTTGTTGGGAAACACCTTGAGAGATGAAAGTATAGTGGAATGACCAAGTTTAACTGTAGCAGCAATAGCTACCTATACTTCAAATAAAATATAAAACTATGATAAAAATCAATATAGTTATACCATCTAAGTATGCAGAAGAAAGTAATACGTCTGTAATATCTAGTATATTGCGTATATCAATGCATTGGATGGATAGTTTGTATGACTCCATTCTAAGTAATACTATGACAGATATAGCTCTTAGAATTGACTTTTTAGCTATGATATTAGGAAGAAACCTTTTACAAGATAACACAGACCATTTTATCTACCACTATTCTATGAATGACATATTAGAAAGCATTACCCTTTCTTACATAGATTCTGACATAAGAGAAAATGGTATGTTCGAAGTCTTTATAGATTTCAACCCTAAAATAGATAACATTCTAAGGACAATAGAAATCACATAATATGATACATATCGTAGTACAAGCTCCTTTTTCTCTTATTGAAGGTAAGAATTTCGTAAAAGGTATGTCTCAAATAACAAAAGATACAGAGAACTTTATAGATGAATTTCTACCTGTAAAAATAATTACTTCGACACGTACTTTGAGTTTAAGGAAACTACGTAATATGATAAAGCGTTGTGGTCACTTACCAAGTGATGAGAAATTATTTAATAGGGAGTATGATGGACACTCCCTATTTTTCTCTACAGCTATTGGTATATATTCTGTGAAAGTATACCCAATAACTTTATTAGGTCGTAGTTGGGCTGAGTATGCATATGTACATTACAGATTTGTACAAGAAGTGAATGAGGTTAGAATCACAGTAGCTTTGGATGAAATTATAAGGTATGATTGAATATTATGACTAGAATTACAGTACTTATACCTAGGAGTGATAAAGGTAAACGACAGATAGAATGTCTCAAAGATGCTGTTAAGTTAGTTGAGAGATGGGGTAAGAAGGTTATGAACTTAGAGGTTCACGCTATTGTAGCTGAAGCTTATTCCTTAGAATCATTCTACAACTATATAAACGCTTTTGAAGTTGCACCTACTATAAAAGCTGTAACTGTAAAGCGTATAAACAATAGAGTAGTTGTCTCCTTATTTGCAGGTTATAGTAGAAGCGTAATAGAGGAATCAAAAGCTGTTTATGATGAATTGAATTACGATTTCATTTTTATGGAAGGTATAAAAAAGCATAAGATATTTGCTATAATCAACTAGGAGCATACCTTCAATTAAATCTTCGTTTTAACAGTTAGTTGAGAGGTATTTTAGTTAATCTCTTAACATAAATCTTTAAAAATTATGAACAAAAAAGAAGAAAGAGCAAAGTTGCTTAGAGAATCCATTGGTAAGATGGCTCGTTCAAAAGAAGCTGTTGTAGAAGCTAATGCTATTCCAGAACCTACTCATCAAATGGTAGGTGGTGGTATAGGTTATAAGCTTGAAGATAAGCTTCACCTACTCACTATCTTGAATACTTATATGCTTCAAGATACCTACTATAAGAGTGCTACAGAATTCCTTGCTGAATTCAGTGAACTCATCTCTAAGATTGCTCTTGCTGACCCTGAATTCGTAGCTAAGGCTATTGTATATTCTCGTTGTCACGCATCAGGTCTTAGAACTATTAACCAAGTAGCTTCAGTACTTGCTCTCCCATTCCTCTCTGGAACAAGTTATGCTAAACTTCTTTACAGCTCTTTTGACAAGAAGAATAAGAAGGGTGGTATGATTTATCGTCCTGATGATATGAAGGCTATCCTAGATACTTACAAGACTCTAGGTGGTAAAGGTGTTATGCCTAATTCAATGAAAAAGGCTTTCAAGAAAGCTATTGAAGAACTAGACACTTATTCCCTTCTCAAGTATAAGAAGGATATTATCGATGTAGCCAACTTAGTACACCCCAACCCAAATAACTCCAATGCAACTGTAGAAGTAGATGGTGAGAAGATTCCTACCATTATAGCTATTATGCGTGGGGCTAAGGTTAGTGCTGATACTTGGGAAACTGGTCTCTCAGATGTAGGTCAGGTTGTTAAGGAATTTGACCTCAGTGAAGAAGAGAAAGAGCAAGCTCTTAAGCAAGGTAAGAATGCAGTATTTTCTGACCTTCTTAAAGAGAATAAGCTTGGTTATCTAGCTGCTATTAGAAACATTAACAATATCGTTAAGAATGATTCTGATGGCGAAACAACAAAGATGTTAGCTAATCTAATTAGTGATTCTACTAAGATTAGAGCAGCTAAAATTATGCCACAGCAACTCGCTAATGCTTATCTCTATGGTAGTACTGCTGTCCCCGTTAAGGATGCACTAGAAAAGGCTATTGAAGGTGCTATGGCTAACTTCAAAGAAGCTATTACAGGTGATGTTGCTATAGTTCTTGATGTATCAGGTTCTATGGGTGGCGTTAGAAAAGAAGCTGCTTTTATAACAGCTATCCTGTATCAAGCTTTAGGTACTTCTGACCTATATACCTTTGCTCATTATGCAGACCAAGTTAAACCTCTGTATAATGATTTCAAGATGCTATATGAAACCATTCTGAGGTATTTTAATGGTGGTGGCACAAACCTTCAATCAGCACTTGATTATATCAGAAGAAGTGGTAAGAAGTACGACAGAATAATTATTATTAGTGATAGTGAAGCCAACCAAGGCAATTGTGTTAATTCTTATAAACAGTTGATTACTCAAATCAATTCTCCTAAGATTTACTCAATTGACCTTGCAGGGTATGGTGAATCATCACTCCCCATACAAGGTAAGATTCGTCTCTATTTCGGTAAGACATTTACAATGTTTGACGATATGATTAGAGATGAATTTAATCCTACATCTCACATTGAACAGGTTAGCAAAATTCAATTATAATGCAAGAAGTTTTTGAAGTTATTAGTATTACAAGGGAAGATTTAGAATACGCTGGAGTTAAAAATTTTGAATCACTTTCTGATGCTACAATGCAGAAAATAGCAAATGCTATGTCCGATTTATACCTTAATAATGGGTATGCTGAAGACCTGCAGTTAGCATTGGATAAGTATTCGGATTATGTTGAAAGATAGTTATGAAGTTTTTAGTTATTATTTTTTGTGCTTATTTAATTAGCAAGATGGTATTTGGATGGTTCGGATTTAATGCTTTTAGAAAGTGGAATGATGAATAAGCTAATCTTGAAGTATACGCTGAGTGCCATTCTAGCGTTAATTGTGTTGTTTTGTGGTCTATATATAATGGACCACGTTAATACGTGTATAGGGGTGTTGGTAATATTTACCGACATCCTTATCACGTTTTATATGGTTATTACAAAGGTCTGTGATAACCTTAACCTATAATACCGTTTTAAGTAGAAATACTACTCAAAACTATGAAGTCAGAAAAGAGAATAAAGAAGTTTAAGGATTACGAATCCTACGATGATGACTATTTCCCAAAGAAGGAAAAGTTCAAGCGTAAGAAGAATAACTATAAAAAGGATTACGAATAATGCCACCTATTCAGATTGAAACAGGTTCAAGTGAAGATATTTCTACCATCGAAAGATTAGGTAGAGGTATCTATCTCTTTGTATCGTCAGTCCCTAGTTTCTGGGTAAAGGCTAACATCAAGAATCCTAGATTCAAGGATGCTAGAATAAAAGAATATGAATTCTTAAATCCCAGTACCTTAAATGTTATTAGTAGAGGTAAAACAATAGAGACTAAAACTAAACCCTTTCAAGTAGAAGATATTATCTCTATTGATGGTTTACCACACTACATATTAATATCCCCTAGTTTCAGAAGCAGTGGTGACATCAGTAAAGATGCCACTAAGATTATAGAAACTTGCAAGAAATATGAAGATTATATACAACAAAATTATCCCATTCAGAGGATTCATAGCAATTAATCTGTTTGGGATATTATTTGCAAGAGAAGAACTAAATGCTGTAACAATAAACCACGAAAAGATTCACACAGCTCAAATGAAGGAATTAGGTTATATCCTATTCTACATCATTTACCTGTTGGAATTTATCATTGGTATATTCAGATTCGGTGAAAACTATGAAGCCTATATGAATATATCATTTGAGAAAGAAGCATACAAGCATCAATACGATTTAAACTATTTAAAAACGCGTAAACATTATTCACAATGGCACAGAGATGGACAACGGAAGAAGAGCAAGTGATTCTTAAGTATGTTAGAATGAATCCTGGTAACCTCCAGGGTGCATTTAATACAGCAGCAGAAGAATTAGGTAGAACACCTAGAGGAGTACAAGCTCGCTATTATATGAAGTTAAAGAAGACTGAAGTAGCATTTGCTTTACTCTCATCTGAAGGTGTTTCTATCAACAATAAGTCTGGTAATAACCAGAAGCCTTCACGACTATGGAATTTAATTATTAGAGGCTTAACAAAGCTCTTTAAGTGTAATTCTAATGACTAGAGAGGAGTTAAAGAAACTCATCAATAGAGAAATTAAGAACGACACCAAGTCCTATATACTTAATCTGGCAACAGGTTATGGTAAATCAGCTCTTTCCCTACATATAGTAAATAAGGTTAAGATTCGACAACCTACCATTTTACTACTTGTAGCGGAAAGAGCGCACAAGGACAACTGGAAAGTTGAAATGGATAAGTTCTTAAAGAGAAAGGCTAAAGTTAGGATAGAATGCTACCAATCTTTGTCTAAGTTAAAAGGAATGAGCTTTGATTTTGTTATCGCAGACGAAGCTCACCACCTTAACACTAAGGCGAGATTAGATTATTTTAGCCTTATCTCTTTCTCTTACTCTGTCTTTCTATCAGCGACCTACAAGGTTAATTTCAAAAACTATTTGATGGGAAGATATGGTTCTGTAGATTTTTCAGTAGATTTGCAGACAGCAATTGATAACAACACTCTACCTACCCCAAGGATATTAGTTCTTAAATCAAAAATTCCCGTAACAGAAAGGATATATGAGATTAGAATAGGTAGAGCAAATAACCCTCAAGTTGTTTATTGTGAATTCCCTGAGTACAGAAAGAAAAAGATAGCATTCCCTTATGCTACCATTATAGCTAAAGCAACATTCAGAGAGTGTTGTAACTATTATGCAGGACTTAGAGAATATTACAGTAAACAATTAGTGGAATGTTTCAACAAAGCCACAAAAGATAAGTATCTAAATGCAGTACTGAAAGAGAAGAGATTCTTGGGTGAGAATAAAACTGCCATCTTAAGCAGTTATGCAGATAACTTTAGAAAGAAGAATAAAAGGTTCTTAATCTTTGCTACTTCTATAGCTCAAGCTCAATCTCTTGGTAATGCATTAACCTCCAAGACAAAGAAACCTAAACAAGTTATTGATGACTTTAATTCATTTAAGACTAATGAATTGATTACCGTTAATATGCTTCAGGAAGGTCAGAATCTTGTTAATACGGAGGTTGGATTTATTGCACAGGTTGATTCATCTGATAGGTCTATTATACAGAAAGTAGGTAGACTTCTTAGACACCCCAAACCTACTGTAGTGATACATTATTTTGAAGGAACTATTGAAGAAACATACACATTAAATGCTATCAATGATAATTTCAGTTCAGACTATGTAGAATTTAAAGAATTAAAACTAGTATGAGTATACTAGAAACACTAAAATCAGTATTACCTAATCACAATATCTCCTTAAAGGAGTTCTTCTATTTAGGTACACTATTTTACCCAGCATCAAAAGAAGAACAAGAGTCTATCTTAACCAAGTACAACATACCCAAGAGGGGTGATGAACCTAGGGTATTCCCAATTCACACTAAGAAGTTTATGTCTATCATTAGTGAAGCTGAAGTTCTAGATAGTTCAGATTTGAAGAAACTTGCTACAGAACTGAAGGAAATTTACCCTAAAGGAAAGAAACCTAATACTTCTTATTATTGGGCAGATGGTGTAGCTTTAATTGAAGCTCGACTAAAACTATTCTTTAGGAAGTTTGGTTATTATGACCCAGAGGAGATTATTGATGCTACCAAAAGATATGTAGATTCATTCAATGGTGATTATTCATATATGCGCACATTGAAGTACTTCATATTTAAGGATGTTAAGGGTGAAGAAGGGATTGAAAAATCTTCAGATTTACTCAACTTTATAGAAAACAAAAACGAATCAACCCAGGATAACTGGAATAACGTAGAATTATGCTAAACAAGAATTTCAACAAAATTTTCAAGCTCCACTTCGTAGATAAGAAGTATATCGTGAATAAGGAAGATGGAGTAGTAGTTTGTATTATTAAGTGCAGACTTCGTAGACTAGACAGACTTAGATGGTATGATGCTTGTCTCAACGATTTCTTCAATGGTGATTATGATGAGTTTGTATTTACAGGAGTAGCTAAGTGTCATAAGGATGATACCTTTGATGAACAGAAGGGTAAGTATATCGCTGAATCAAAGGCTAAGTGCAAGATGTACTCAAATGCAGAAGCATTACTGAAGAAGGCTTTTGAAAAGCTTAGAGGTCTTACCGATGATGTTGTAGCTCATATCAATCTTTATAACGCTTATAAGGATAGAGAGCTTGCTCACATTGATGATGTAGCTCACCGATAATGGCTTTATCCTTAATAGATAGAACCTTAGCACAGCTTAAGAAGAGAAGAAAAGCCATCTCAGAAGGTAAAATCAATTCTCTTTCTAGCCCGTTCTATAGGTATAAAGACTATCTTACAGGGGTTGAACAAGACACTTATTATATTGTAACAGGATATAGTGGTGGTGGTAAATCACAATTCAGTTACTTTTTCTTTGTATTTGAACCTATTCTGTATTTGTATTATAATAGGGATAAATACCCAAATTTAAAGTACACTATATTCTGTATGCCTTTGGAGGAAACTCCAGAGAGAATTACTCAAAGATTTATTAGTTACTTACTGTTTAAAGAATATAATGGTAAGTATCTGATTTCTCCTAAGAACCTTAGAAGTTCTGACAATGATAATCCAGCACCACAAGAAATTATGGATGTGATTGACACTGTCGAATTTCGCTCTATTCTCGACTTCTTTGAGAGCTGCATCACTTTCGTAATGGATGTTACACCAACTCAATTTTATGAGAAGGTAAAAGACTATTGCGAATCAGTAGGTGAAGTTCATTATAAAGATGTCAAAGTAACCAATGATTTGGGTGAAGAAGAGGTTGTACAAGATTTTAACTATTATGTTCCAAATAACGACCAAGAGTATATTATTGCTCTTGTGGACCATATTAGTTTATTACCCTATAGAGGTACTCTAAAGGAAGCTATTGATACTTTCTCATCCTATATGGTAAAACTTAGAAATAGGTATCACGTTTCTCCTGTAATTATTCAGCAGCAAAGTGCTTCAAATGAGTCTTTAGATGCTTTCAAACAAGAAAGGTCTAAGCCAGAAAGAGCTAATCTTGCTGACTCAAAATATACAGGTAGAGATGCTAATATCATCATTTCAGTGTATAACCCATTCGGTCATAACCTAAAGAGTTATGCAGGTTATGATTTAACTGTACTTAAAAGTGCAGCCCGATTCATTGAGTTACTTAAGAATAGAGATGGTCCTGAGAATTTAACAGTAGGTTTACTGTTCAATGGTGCGTGCGCTCATTTTAAAGAGCTAGCCAAGCCAACAGAAGCTGTAAGATTAGCCGAAGATACAAACAAGGCTAAGGAATATGAGGAAAGAAGCCGTAACCTCATTTATATTAAGAAAGAAGAAGAAGGTTCTATAACAGATTTATTTTAATGGCAACCGTAGTTATATTAATGGGTAATACTGGTACTGGTAAAAGTAGAGCAATCAGTACATTAAACCCAGAAGAGACATTTATCGTTAATGTCTGTAAAAAGCCTCTACCATTCAAGGGTTCTAGGGCTAAATACTCCCTAGAGAAAAAGAATTTCCTTGAAGCTGATGAAAAGACAGGCGTAGAGGATAAGGATGGTAATATTACACTATCTATAGATGTAGTAATGCAAGTACTTACTAGGATTAACGAGGCTTATCCCCACGTTAAAACTATTGTGATTGATGATGCAATGTACCTACTTAAGTATAAGTACATTGACCTCTCTAGAAGTGGTGGTTTTCAGAAGTTTGTAGACTTTACTATTGACTTCAAGAGACTGCTACTTAAGTGTCAGAATCTTAGAGATGATATTATCGTCTATTTGAATCTGCACCCAGCTAGAGTTGAATCTGATGGTAGAACTGTCACTTATGAAGCTTCAGTGCCAGGTAAGATGATTAATACTACCATCAATCCTTTGGAGAATACTACTATTGTATTGTTCTCTGAGCCTAAGTTTGACATTAATGGTAAGCCAGAGTATGGTTTCTATACTCAATCTACTATGTTAGATGGTGTTATCATTCCTGCCAAATCACCTGAAGGAATGTTTGATAGCGAGTTTATTCCTAATGATTTAGCTGCTATCAACGAATCTATAAACAACTATTTACAAAACGAAAACGACAATGAATGAAGTAAAATTAACTAAAACGGAAATCGCAGTTATTAAGGGTATTAACTCAAGCCTTAACCCGCTGCGTAAGAAGGTAGGTAAGCTGGATGAAAAGATTAAGGAACTTATGGATGAACGTGATAGTTATCTAACACAGATTGATGCTATTGAAGAACCTATCCGTAAGACTACAGGAGGTCTTTCACCACAGGAATTCCTTGATAGTCTTGAAATGACTGAGACTGTAGAAGCTGTAGCAGAAAATGCTGTAGCTACAGAAGTAGTAGAAGTTGAATTTTAATTTATAATATTATATTATGGTTTTAGGAGAAATTAATGAAGTAAAAGAAGGCTCATTTAAGCTTTATTGGGGTGTAGCCCCTGTTACTGTACTTGCAGTAAACCCAACCAAGGCTGAACTTGGTAAGATTTTCGGCAAGGAACCTGAGAAGGAACCTGTTTATTATTCACAGGTTGAAGTAGAAGAAGGTGGTGTAAAGAAGAAGAAGGACCGCAGTCGTATTGAGTTTATTGTTCGTAACGAAGAACTCAATCTTACCTCTCGTATGTCCTTCTTCCTTGAAGATAGCTACCTTACTACCCGTGAAGGTAAGTATGGTGTTATTGATAACTTTGGTAATACCGCTTGGGTAACTCCAGAGGAATATAAGGCTAAGGCTATTCCTCTTTCTAAGGAAGGTAACCCTCTTCGTATCGCTAACGATTATCGTCTTGAAAAGAGAGGTGAATCCGAGCTTATCCTCTTTATCCGTAACCTCCTTGGTATTAAGAATTCTCACACTTATAATGAAAAAAGTAAGCAGTGGACTCTTCAGGCTGACCCATCAAAGTACTTCTGTTATTTTGAAAAGATTGATGATATTCTCAAGGGTAAGGTAGATGAGATTCGTAAGATTATCGCTATTGCTCAGGGTAAGAAGGTTAAGGTACTTCTTGGTGTTAGATTTAACGAAGGTCGTATTTTCCAGACTGTCTATGAACGATTCACTGCTAAGGTTAGTATGAATCCTGTAGAGAGAAAGATTAAGGAGAAGGTTAAGCTTTCTCCTGATGCTCCTGAGGAAACTATCGAGAGAACTATCTATGTATATGATAAGTTTGAAGAACATATTGCTCGTCGTCAGAGTTCTGGTGCATTAGATAACTTCCTCTTCTCGTTTGAGGATGTTTCTGAGTATAAGCCTGAACCTACTAAGTTCGCTAACTCTTCAAGTACTACCACTAGCACTCCTGCAGCTGCAGCACCAACTATTAACGCAGACGACCTGCCATTCTAATGATTATCGGAGAAGTTCATACATTAGCAGACCCTAAAGAAAGGGAGAAGATTCTAAGTATTTATGATGAAGAATCTATACTGAAATCCTATTTAGATATAGACAGTATTCCCTGTCTTATTCATTCACCTCTCAGGGAAGATTCTAAGCCTTCTTTCTCTTTCTTTTACTTAAGGGGAGATTTGATATATAAGGATTTTTCTACAGGGGAGTCTGGTAATGTATGGACTTTTCTAACTAAATACACAAAAAAATCCCTCCCAGAGTTGTATAAGGATATACTAGAAAAGAAACCTAGTAAAGCTGAAATCAAAACTTTAGTTAAGCCTACTATAGAAGTAGAAGCAAGACCTTTCAATAGTGATGATTTAGCTTATTGGGATTCTTATGGTATATCTGAATCAACTCTAAAGAAGGGGAATGTTCACGCAATAAGAAATATAATACTAAATAGAGAAGGTTCTATTGCAACTTATCCTGCAGATAAACTTGCTTATGTTTACGTAGAATTTATAGATAATAAACAAGTCTTGAAAATCTACCAACCTAAAGGCAAGATGAAATGGTTAAGCAATTTTACTCACGAGATTATAGATTTATATAGTATATTGCCTGAAAAAGGGGAACATCTTATTATTACATCTTCAAGAAAAGATGCTCTTACTTTGATGGAAAATTGTGGTATACCAGCTATATGTTTTAACTCTGAAACTACCCTACCTAATTATAATATAATGGAAGGGTTAAAAAGTAGGTTTGAAAACGTATATGTCTTATATGACAATGACTATGATAAACCTGTAAATATTGGTGAGCTATCAGCTAATGTTCTCATTAGCAGGTATCCTTGGTTGAAAAGGCTTACCATACCTACAGAATATGAAGCAAAAGACCCTTCCGATTTAGTATTAAAACATAACAGAAATACTTTAACAACTTTAATTAAAGAACAATTATGACTATTAAGTTTAAGCACGACTCAGCTATCAAGATGATGGAAGTATCTGGTGAATTCCGCACTTTCGCAGACTTCCAGTCAGCAGTACAGGACCTTGGTTATCAGACCGAGAACTTTACTCTCTATGAACCTAATTCAGGTACTTACTATGAAGCTGGTGATGCTATTCCTAACCTTGAAAATCTTAAGATTTTTATGACCCTCAAGTCAAAGAAGGTAAACTCAGGTGCATTCACTCGTCCTGAGTGTTATGCTAAGATTAACGAATACAGCCTCCGTGAAGCTATCCGTACTCGCTATGGTAAGACCTATTCTTCAGTATCAACTGTAGAGCTTAACAACTTCCTTCAGGAATATCTTACAGCTCCAGCTACAGCAGAAGCTCCTATCTCTGGTAACTGTTCTGCATTTGAAGCAGAAGTTCTTAACTATCTTTCTCGCATCGAGGAAAAGGTAAATGCTATCGCTGAGAATATGGAATTCCAGCAGTTCCAGCATACTGAAAACATCTAGTATTTAGTATAATTAATTAAAATTAGGCACCACTCTTAGAGACAATCTTTGGGTGGTGCCTTTTTTCTACAATATGGATATAAAAGCAATATTACGAGATAAACTTATAGCTAGGTATGGTGAAGAGAACGTAGGAATTTTCAATGTTATGGGTTCAAGTGTATCCCACCTAGGAGTATATTTCGATGAACTCACCCTTACTACAAGTAGAGGTGGTAAAACTCACACTATAAAAGGGGTTTGTTTTGGTTTTACTTTTTATGATAATTTCATCAATGTAGTATGTGCTAGACATATCTATACTTTAGGAGAACTAAGAGAAGGATATATTCATTCTCACGTACAACCTCTTGTAGATGATGAACATTATTACAGAAGATTCTGTCTAGGTACTTCACCTTACAGAGTTATAGCACAGAATATTCAAAACCTACTTAATGGTGATGATACTATTAAACTTGATGAAGGTGAAACATTAGAATCTATAATTGAAGATAATTTAGAATCATTAGTGGTTGCTTTTGACCAGATGATTCGTATAGAATCTTATGAAGGAGGTCCTTATCTATCTCTAAATAGATTGGTAACTACTGAAACTTCAGATTCTATAAATCTAAATCGCACTTATACAGAATTTAGTGGTTTACGTCTTCCAACAAGAGATTCTCTAGCATATACAATAGTCAATGAAGTACCAGAAAATGCTCTAGCAGATGTGATAACCTTCTTAAACTATTGTAAGACTATTGAAGCTTTTAATAGAGAGTTCGAAGAAGAGGATAACCTTTACGGCTATGGTGAATTTGGACCCGAATGTAGAACGGTTAATTCTTCTTCATCATCAACTCGTAGAAGAGATTTCGTACGTCCAATAATCTTCAAAGATGAAGTGAAAGCTGTAGTCATTGAAGATGGAAAAAAGAAAGAGGATTACGGTAATTGGATTAAATGTTCAATAAACTACGGAGACCTCCTAAACTTATATAAAAGAGCAATACTAAACAAAAAGATTAAACAACAAAATGAAAACAGACTTTAAACCAAAGCTTTTTATAGACCCAATTGTAGAATCAAAGGTAAGATACCTTGCTAATAAATACCCTTCTAATGAATGGTCAGGTATTCTATTTGTAGAATACAATGGTAACTTTGATGATGAATCTCTTTCTATTACAGCAAAGGATTTGTATGTAATGGATATTGGTAGTTCAGGCTTTACTACTTTTGATAGTAGAAATGCAGAATATTTTAGCTATGCTGTTAAGAATAACCTTGATGAAACTTGTGACTTTGGTCTTATCCATTCTCACCATAATATGAAGGCTTTCTTCTCAGGTACAGACTCTGCAGAACTTAACGCTACAGGTAAGACTAGAGATGTATATGTATCTCTTATCGTGAATAACGAAGGTTCTTATGTAGCTAAGGTTACTCGTAGAATTCAAAAGAAGGCTAATGTAGAATGGCAGGTATCTTATAGTGACCTATCAGGTAATAGAATTGTTACCAAGTCTGAAGAGGTTAAGAATATTGAGCTTGAGATTTATGATTGTGAGATTGTAAATCCTGATTTCAATGATATAAAGTTCGTTTTAGAAGAGCAGATTAAGCAAGCATCTAAGTCTGGGGCTAGAGAACTGCCACTTACACAATACTACTCTCATAATGGTATAACTTTCCAAACAAAGACTACCCCTACAGTAAACAGAACTACTCCTAAGAGTACTTATGTCCCTAAGCCTTCTACTTATAAGGTTTCTGAAGTACTCCCTTTTGAGGAAGAAGCTGATGATATTTTCAAGTATATGGATACGGAGGATACTAAGAAAGTAGACAATATTGAAGATGATGCTCTTTTCCTTCTAGATGAACTTAGCACTCAGATTCTCCTTGAGGTTATTGATGCTCAAAGTGATGACCTTGATGAAGCTGCTAATAACCTTCCTGACTATATGAAGTATTCTGATAAGCTTAGTGTAGCTACTATAAAGGATAAGCTTATGGGCTTTGTTGATTACTATTACGATGAAGAGACTTGTCTTCAGTATGGTATAGATAAGGAGGATGTACTTGTAAGTATCAGAGATATAGCAGAAAGTTTTATCAAGGTCCCCTCTACTAATTTCTCAATTTTCAGACTAATTAAATTCATTATCGATGGCGAACTTAACGGAAGAAGCTCTACGGGAGTCCAGAAGTAGATATTCAGGCTCACCTTGGTTTGAATTAGCTACAAATAAAGTTATTTCTATTTATGGTGCAGGTGGTATTGGTAGCCATGCAAGTTTAGGTATCTCTAAGATGTTCAAGGAATCTCTTATTAGAATCTTTGATTTTGATAAGGTATCTATTTCTAATCTTGGTGGTCAGCTATTCTCACCAGACCAATGTGGATTAATGAAGTCTGAAGCTGTAAGAGAGAATATCCAAGACTTCAATATAGACAGGTCAAATAACTATATGGTGTTTAATACTGATGAGTTTGTTCCTGCAGATATTACACTTACCGCTTTAGATAGTATGTCTGCTAGAAAGTCTATATTTGAAGCTTCAAGAAAGAAGAATAAGGGTACTAATCATCTGTTTATAGATGCTAGAATGTCTGCAGACACTATACAGATTATAGCTTTTAAATTCAATGAACTGGCTAAGATTAGAAAGTACAAGAAAGAATACCTCTTTGATGATTCAGAAGCTACTAATGTTGTTTGTAGTTATAAGCAGACCTTCTTTATGGGTCAGATGCTTTCTGGTTATATCTGTTCTATTATTGCTAACTATCTTACACACCTTTCAGAAGATTTATTCCCTCAGGAAATACCTTTCTTCACTGAATTTTCTTCACCTTTAATGGCTTATACAAGTGTTAAGAGTTGATTTAAAGAAACCAATAGCATACACCATAGAACATAATCTTATGTTAGACCTCTACTGCAAATATGATTACATAGAAGTGGATGTCAAAACACCTAGGTTATTCTCTATGCTAGAAAACAATATGCTACTGGTTAAATACAAAGACACTATTTATAATATAACTTCTGTAGAATTTCCTAGAACTGAAACAGGATATATATTTATAAATGGTAATCTTGCTATAACCTTTAGACCTAATTACATTAAAATAAGTAAGGCTGTTGTAGGGTATAGCAAAAATTATAGTACATTTGTAAACTATTTCCTGAAGAACCTCCTTAAGTATAAATATTCTTATGGAGAACCTGATATTGTGGAGGTAGATACGTTGAAAGATTATGCAGTTTTAATTAATGTTCCTACAGCATGGGAGAAAACAAAAAGATTAAAAACGCGGAGACTTCAACCTACAACAACATCAAATTCCGTTCAAAGTTAGAGGAACGAGTTTACAGATATTTGACAGATAGACTGAATGTTGGTATAGATTATGAGAAGCATACTTATGATATTATACCAGCATTCAGCCCTACTGTCTTTTTTTACTCACCTTTTGTTAAGTCTGTGGATAAGGTACGAAAGATTACCTATACCCCAGACTTAACATTTGAATATAAGGGATTCTTTGTTATTGTAGAGTGCAAAGGTTTCCCCAATGATTCTTATCCGCTCAAGAGAAAACTATTTAGATATAGATTGGAGCAAGAAGAAAATAGAGATAAGATTTTATTTTTTGAGGTTAAGAGTGTTAGAGATTGTGATAACTTAATAGGAATTTTAAATGAAAAAACTAAGTGAATTAGCTTGGGATGTACCTGAAAAAGTTTATAGAGAAGATAAAGCTTTATCCTACTCAAATATATCAAGGTTTGATAGAGAGGGGTTTAATGCTTTAGCAACTCTATTTGATAAAATCTCTTCTCCTTCTCTTACTTTCGGGTCACTTGTTGATACACTACTTACTGAAACGGAGGAAGCTTTCAAAGAAGCATATGTTGTTATCAACATACCTCCTGTGACAGACCAAGTACAGAATGTATTAGAAGAGATATTCAGAGTAACTGGAGAAGAAGATTTAAGTAAGGTAGATGAATCTATCATCCACAGTTGTTGCAAAAAATGCAACTACTATATAGATGATAAATGGGCTAACAAGAGAAAGAAAGAGATTCTAGCAGGAGCTAGTTATTACAGGATTATTGCTGTATACAAGGATAAGAAAGTAATATCTCCAGACCTATATAAGAAGGCTCTAGAATGTAAGAAAGCATTACTTGCTAACCCCAATACTGCAAAGTATTTCTTACCTGATGTATTCGGAGATTATGAGAATTTCTACCAGCTGAAGTTTAAAGGTGGTTATAAGGGTGTTAATCTTAGATGTATGGTAGACTGCTTACACGTAGACCATAAGAATAAGACTATTACACCAATAGACTTAAAGACTACTTCTAAACCTGAGTATAATTTCCCACAATCTTTTATTACATATCGTTATGCTATACAGGCTCAGCTTTATTGGGCTTTGATTAGAGCTGTATTAGATAGAGATGAGGAATATAAGGATTATGAACTACTAGACTATAAGTTTATAGTAGTAAATAAGGAGACATTAAACCCTCTAGTTTGGGAGTTTAACCAGACTAAGAGAACAGATGGTTATACCTTGGGTGATGAGTCCTTTAGAGGTTGGAGAGAAATCGTTTTAGAATTGAATGATTATCTTACCCTAAACAAACATCAACCTAACTGGGTTAAACCTATAAACATTATAGAAGAATTCTTCAAAAAGAATTAGTATGAAAAAGGAAGATATTAAATCTAAACCTTCTTGTGGGGTTTGGAGTACTAGTATGGAAATTGCAACATTAGCTGCAGAAATTCTAAATATAGCCGATGAATCTGAACTCCATATCATTAAGAGAAGGAAGAAAGCACTCAGAGAAATTAGAGTTAAAGCTTATGAGATTCTAGCTAAGACTGATGCGTTAAGAGATATATCTTCTAAAAATCAAACAAAATGATGTTTAAAATTATTGTTTCAGTATGCCTGATTTTAATAGCAGGTTATCTGCACGAAATTATGAGATACCTTGATAACATTTCAAGGAAATAATTATTAACTAACTTATTAAAGATGACTCCTAGTAAACAAGCTTTATCAGATTATGTCTTCCAAAGTAAGTATTCTCTTTATATGCCAGATTTAAAGAGAAAGGAAACTTGGGAAGAGAGTGTAGAAAGAATTAGACAGATGCACCTTACTCAGATTGAGAAGGTAGCACCAAGAGCATTAGAGAATGAATGGTTTATGGAGAAATTCAATGAAGCTATTCAGTTCTATAAGGATAAGAAACTTGTAGGTTCACAGAGAAACCTTCAGTTCGGTGGAGAACCAGTCCTTAAGACTAATGCTAAATCGTATAACTGTAGCTACACTCATTTAGATAGACTAAGAGCTTTCAAGGAAACAGCTTGGATGCTCTTATGTGGTTGTGGTGTTGGTTTATCTGTAGAGCAAATGCATATAGATAAGCTACCCAATTTATTAACAAAGGATAGGATAAATACTCTTAGAGAACCATTCCTTGTAGATGATTCCATTGAAGGTTGGGCTGAAGCTTTTGAAGCTTTAATCTACCATTATTTCTATGAGGATTATCCTATACCTGAATTTGATTTTAGTGCTATTAGACCATCAGGTGCATTGATTGCAAATAGATTTATTGCACCAGGACCTGAAGGATTGAAGAAGAGCCTGCAGCTTATTGATAAGCTACTAACAAAGGCTATTAATAATAGTCAGACTAGACTTACAGCACTACAATGTACAGACATAATTTCGTTTATTGCTGAGTCTGTATTATCAGGTGGTGTAAGACGTTCCGCTTGTATCATACTCTTTACCCCCGAGGATGAAGAAATGGTAAATTGTAAGACTGGTGATTGGTTTAATGAAAACCCACAGAGAGCCAGATTTAATATGTCTGCAGCTCTTACTAGAGATAAGGTTTCTTATGATACCTTCTCAGGTCTTTTTGAAGCGATGCGGAGGTCAGGTGACCCAGGACTTTATTTTAGGGAGATTGATGGAATAGGATGTAACCCTTGTTGTGAGATTGGATTCTACCCTGTAGATAAGAATGGTGCAACAGGATGGCAAGTATGTAATCTTGTTTCTATTAATGGTTTAGAATGTAAGAACGTTACTGATTTTTATAAGTACTGTGAAGCAGCTTCTACACTAGCTACAGTACAAGCTATTTATAATTCATTCCCATTCTTAGGTGAAGCTACAGAAAACATTATTAAGGATGACCCTCTTATTGGTGTTTCTATTGGTGGTATTATGAATAACCCCCACGTTTTATTAGATAGAAATTCACTAAGAGCTGGAGCTAATATTGTCAAGAGTCAGAATGAAAAGGTAGCAAGAGTTCTAGGTATTAATCCAGCTAGTAGAACCACTTGTGTTAAACCAGATGGTACTGTAAGTTTATTGTTAGGTATGACTTCTGGTATTCACGGTGCTTATGCTAGAAAATACCTTAGAAGTGTAGAAGCTAATATAGAGGAACCTAATCTAAAGGCTTATGAAGAAGCTAACCCACAAGCTGTACAAACCAATATATTTAAACCAAATACAGATAAGAAGATTTTCTTCCCTATAGAAGAAGATGGTGATACTGTATTAAGAGAAAAACTACACGGAGTTAATCTATTAGAGGCTGTTAAACTTGTTCAACAATGTTGGGTTAAGGAAGGAGCTAGAGATTATAACCAGCCTGTTCATAATAATGTATCAAATACAGTGGATGTATATGATAATGAATGGGATGAAGTTAAGAAGTGGGTATGGGAGAATAAATCTTATGTCTCAGGTATCTCATTCTTATCTTCTTATGGTGATATTGATTTACCACAAGCACCTATGTGTAAGGTAAATACAATGGAAGAATTATTAGAATATGGGGAAGGTGCTTTATTTGCATCAGGTCTCATTACAGATATTCTCAAGGTATACAATGACCTATGGACAGCTTGTGAAGTAGTCCAGGGTAGAGGTGAGAAAGTATTTATTACCTCTGATATGGTAGCTGAGAGTATGAAGAAGGAAGGAGTTGGTTATACTCAGGAGGAAATACAAAAGATTACAGCAAACTTAGAACTAAAGCTCTTTGATAGAGTTAAGGGTTTATCGCAGAAGCGTGATATAATCCGAAGAATAAACAAGTTTGCTAATAATTATTTTGGTGGGGATGTTTATAAAGCTATAAACGTTCTCAAGCGAGTTAATAACATTCATTACTTTAAGGAACTTCAGCGCACTTATACTCCCATTAACTGGGATGAAGTGGAATTTGAAAAGGAACAATTCACAAATGCAAATGAATTAGGTGCAATGTCTTGTTCTGGAGGTTCTTGCGAAATTAAATAACCAGGTGTTTTATTACACCTCTTATATATTATATGCTGAAAAAATCAATTTATAAAATGCAGCCATTCAATGGCTCTATATATTTTTGCTATGGTGACTTTGAAGACTTCCTAAGAGAAATACACGGGAAAATAGATGAAGTAGAGGAGGCTAATATCAAGACAAAAGGATTTGAAAATTCTCTTGGTTTAACCACCTATGCTGGTAATAGTAGTTACATATTCATAAGTAGGGAACATAATACTAACCTTTCTATCCTTCTAGGCTCTACTGTACACGAGATAATGCACGCTATATTCCATACATTAGATTGTGCAGGGTATAGCTATAATACAGAAGGTCAAGAATTGTACTGTTATTATCACAATAGTGTATTAGAGACAGTATTAAATCAGATTGATTTAATCAATATTCATACTCAATATATTACAAGAAATGAAGATACAAGTAAAACTCAGGGATAAGGAATTTCCTATCCAAGTTATAGATAAGGGAGATTGGATTGATTTATATGTTACGGAAGATGTAACTATTGAAAAGGAGAAGAGTGAGTCTTATCCTAAGGTAGCTATACTACCTCTTAATGTAGCTATGAAGTTACCTGAAGGTTATGAAGCTATTGTAGCACCCCGAAGCTCTATATACAAGAATTTCGGTATTACTTGTGCTAATTCATTTGGGATTATCGATAATTCTTATTGTGGCAATGAGGATTTCTGGGGATTCCCTGCTTTAGCTTATAGGAAGACTACCATTAAGAAGGGTAGTAGAGTTTGTCAATTCAGAATTCAGCTTTCTCAGAAGGCTACTATCTGGCAGAGAATAAAGTGGCTGTTTGATAGTAAGATTGAATTTGAATATACCGATAACCTATCTTCAGAAAGTAGAGGTGGTTTTGGAACAACAGGTAAGAATTAGTTTTGATAAACTATTTTATACTGGTGTACCAATAATTACAGTTAAATCTGATATAGGAGAACTTAATTTGTTAGTAGATTCTGGAGCCTCTCTAAATGTTTTAGATTCGCAGTTCTTAGACGATGCTGATGCAAAGTTTGATTGTGAATGTAAAGGATTTGGAGGGGCTACTAGTCTCTCCGAAATATATGAATTGGATATAGTCTTAGAAGGAAAAGAGGTGACTATTCAAACACAGTTCGCTGATTTATCCAATATAAGAAGCTACTTTACTGATTTAACTATACACGGTATATTAGGTTCGAGATTTTTAGTTAGCAATAATGCTATCATAGATTACAATGATATGGTTTTAATACTATGATTTACTTAGTAACACAACAAGCAGAGTTGTTTGAGACTTCTAACTACAAGATTATAAGTATAGAAGAATCTTTACAAATGCTATCTAAAGCTAACCTTCTCCAATATGACTCAGAAACTACAGGTTTAGACCCACATATCTGCCAACTAAGATTAATTCAGTTTGGCTCTGATAAATATGATTTTCAGATGGTTGTTGATGTGGAGTCTGTACCTGTATTCTATTATAAAGAAATCTTAGAAACAAAAACCCTAATAGGTCATAACCTAAAGTTTGACCTTAAGTTCTTATATTCTGTTGGGATTATACCTAGAAAGGTATATGACACTATGATTATGGAACAGCTTGCTTTCCTAGGGCATAAATATGATGGAGGACATTACTCTTTGAAGAATACTCTATGGAGAAGGTTAAACGTCTCTATGAGTAAAGAGGTCAGAGATACTATTACTACAGCAAGACTAAATGATTCTATTATTATATATTCAGCTAAGGATGTATTGTATATAGAGAAACTAGCTGCTTCTATCAAAAAAGATTTAGAGGATAAGGGTTTATTAACAGCCTGTCAATTTGAATGTGATACTGTCCCTGTAATGGCTTATTTAGAATGGTGTGGTATTAAGTTGGATGAGAATAGATGGAAAGCTAAAATGGATAACGATTTAATCAGATTGAATGCTGCTACTAAAGCACTAAATGAATTTGTAGAATCTAATCCATTATATGAAGCATATACAGAAATTCCTAAGTATTATGACCTATTTGAGGAAGTAGATTTCTCGCCTAAATGTACTATCAATTGGAAATCATCTAAGCAAGTAATACCTTTCGTTAAGATGTTAGGTTTTGAAACACTTGTTTATGATAGAAAAGCTAGGAGGTTTAAAGATAGCGTAGAATCAAAAGTACTCTCCACACAGAAAGGAATCAATGATGTCTTTCTAAAGCTATACCTAGAGTTTAAAGGAGCTGACAAAGTAGTAGACTCTTTTGGTCAAGTGTTTATAGATTCTATTAACCCCATTACAGGAAGACTCCATACTGATTATCACCAATTAGGTACTGCTTCAGGTAGAATGTCTTGTGGTGGTAGTGATAATAGTGATATAGCTTTATATAAGAAATTACCAAAAGGTTCTTGTAAGAATTTAAACCACCAACAGTTACCTAGTGACCACGAAACTCGTTCAAGTTTTGTATCAGAAAAAGGTAACTTATTTTGCTCTTGTGACTACAGTGCTTAACTAACACTCATACTTAATATAAGTATTTAAATACCAAAAAATTGGGTACCTCTTAGAGGAAACTCTTAGAGAAAAATTGCCGAAATTCAAGGAAGGAGATGGTAACTCTAACCCTGAGCCAAGCTTTAATAATTAATTTATTTTAGAAGGTGCAGAGACTATAATGGCACACCTAAGTTGTTTAGATAAATAATATGGTGAAGGGATAGTCCACCGTGAGTGCGGTGCTTGAAAGTAGATTAGGAGCAGATATTTACGATGAAAAAGCTATGTTAAAAGAGTATATTGAAGGCTCTGGAGATATACATAGTTTGGCTGCAAAAGGTTGTTTCCCAGAAGAACTGGAGGGGGTAGAAGTAAAAGATGTAAAGAAATTAAGACCTGACCTTAGAAAGAAAGCTAAGGCACCTGAGTTTGACTGCAGACTCCTTGCATAGAAATATGTATGTAAAATCCCAAATAACGGCGAAGGTTAATACTAACACCGTGATGGTACTTTTTAGTACCTTCCTAGAGACTACTAATGGGAATCTAAGTATAATCAGTTGTAAGGTTATATATGATTAAGGAATAGTCCATAATAAAATGATTATAGATATTATGAAAAGTAAATACTGTGTTCAGTGCGGTAGAAAGCACAATAGAGATGGTAATTTGTGTAGAAAACACGAATGGCAATTAATGAAATTTGGGGAGTTTAAAGACTCTAATCCTAGAAATAAGTTTGATAAAAATGCCTATACTATTGAAGGTGATACTATTAAAGTAGAATTATATTCATATCCAACTTGGGATATTGCAGGTTATTTTACTGCTAGTTTAGAGGACTTAGAGTTAATAAAGAGTTACAAATGGTCTCTTAATTCTACAGGTTATGTTAGAACTTCTATCAATGGTTCTTTCATTGCTTTACACCATTTAATAATGGGTAAAAGACCTGGTGCTACTGTAGACCATATTGACAAAAATCCTCTCAATAATACTAGAGGAAACTTGAGAATAATAAGTCAAGGAAATAACAATGCAAATAGAGACCCTTACAATAAACTAGAAGTTAAAGGAGTTGAACAACATAAATCTGGTAAATATTCTGCTTACTTTTTTGTAGCAAGAAAGAAGTATTATTCTGGTGTTTTTAATACAATAGAAGAAGCTTCTTTTGCTAGATATATACTAGAGCAAATGTTTTCTCCTGTACCTATCACTCCCTGTAATACAGATTTACATAATTCACTTTCTATTGAGAAGAAAGAAGAAATAATATCAAGACTTAAAAATCATTACAATAAATAAGTGCTTGTCAATTTGGTGGTGGCGCACACGCTATATCACAATCTCTAGCAATTCCTGTAGAAGAAGCTCAGATAATTGAAGATAACTTCTACAACACTTTCACTGGTCTTAAAACTTTTAAGATAGAAGGAGGTAAATTTGTTAGGAAAAATGGTTATATAATTATGTGCCATACTACAGGACATAAGATGTTCTGGCAAGGATTTGATGAATGGAAAGAAAGAGAAGCTAGATATAGAGAGGATAAAAACTTCTGGGATGAATATAGAAAGATAAAAGAATCTAACCCAGAACATCCTCTCGTTTTAGAAGTAAAGAAACATTTTGCTGAAGTATCTAAACAAGAGAGATTAGCTCTTAATGCACCTACTCAAGGTAGTGGTGCTATTATCATTAAGGAAGCAGCAACAAGACTATATAAGTGGATACTTGACAATAATTACTTCAATAAAGTAAAGATTGTTAATATAACACACGATGAAATTAACACTGAATTTCCTGAAGAACTAAAGGATTTCTTCCCTGAATTCTTAGCTAACTTAATGAAAGAGAGTGCAGCAAAATTTTATACAAAACTTGAGTATCCTGCAGAACCAGCTGTAGGAGACCATTGGATTCACTAATTATGATTATAGACAACTTTGATTTAATTGCAGAGTGGTTTAAAGGTTTAGAAAGTAATAAGGATTACTATATACAAGTTGAGATTATTCAACGGAAGAAGGATGGAGTTAATGTAGGTAATAGTACCAGTAATGATAACAGGTCTATTAAGAAATTCTATCCTACTTCTGTTGAAAGTCTGCTTGCTTATAAGGAAAGGATTATAGATATAGTTAAGAGAAATAATGCTCGTGCTTATATATATCCTGCCTATATATCAAAGAAGCAGGTTTACCATAAATTATTGTTAGACTTAGTTTCAAAAGTAACCTCAGAAAACTTTGATAAACCTGTTGAGAATTTAGCACCTGCTTTATGCTCTCAATGTCTAACTAGCAAATATCTGATTTTTGATGTTGATAGTAAGGACCCAGATAAACTAAAAACCACATTAGATGCTGTATCTTCTCTTTCTAAGTCGATAACAGTGTTAAATACAGTCAATGGTTTTCATATCCTGTGTAAACCTTTTAACTACACAGAAATAGAATGGGGTTCTGATGTAGAACTAAAAACAAAAAACCCAACATTATTGTATTATGAGAACGAATAAAGAAGTAGCAGAAGCCTTTGTAGCAGGTGAAACTATGGCTAATGCTAATATGACTAGTACAGGAGATAGATTGTTTTCTTACCATACTTGTATAGGAGAGAGTTTCATTAATAAGCGGACTGAATTATGCTTTATCGTAAATGAAACAAGCTACTCGCATACAACAGCTAGGCATAGAAATCTTATGCTAAATGCATTAAATAAACTTCTATTTCAGGGGTTTATAATACAAGTAACAAGAGTAGATAATGTACCCATAGGAACTCAATCATTAAAACAATATTATAATGACATATAGATTTGAAGAACCACGCTGTGAATATATAAAGCAAAATGATATTGTAGAACACGTAGCTATCTGTGCAAGAACTTGCTATGATTCTGCAGGGTCAGATAATCAAAGTTTATTCAAAACGCTAAACCAAAAACTATTCGATGCACTAAAGAAGAGAGGTCACGTATCTATGCTTAGGCACGCTTCTCTTTACTATAAGATGCCTAAGATAGAAAGGTGGTTTGATTTCCTTAAAGTTCTAGAGTTTTGTCCTTATGTAGAAATAAACGAAACAGATGATTGTTTCTATATGTCTACTAATGTGCAGTTCTTTGATGAAGTTTTAAGTAAACTTCTACCTGAAACTGAGTTAAAGAAGATTGAAATTACTGAAGATAAAGTACCTGAAACTTACAGAAGATTTACCTTTAGAGTATTCACTTCTATTGCTATAGCAAAAGAACTTAATAGAGTATCACCAAATAATATCGCAGAACGTTCTACTAGATATGTAGACTACTGTAGAGCAAAATATGGTGAGATGCCTATTATGAAACCTCATTGGTTTAAGGGTGATAATTCTCCAAAAGAATCTGCATATTTAGGAGCTTTAGAGAATGCTGCTATTTATTATAGTGTTCTTAGAGATAGAGGTCTTCCACCTGAAGATGCGAGAGGTGTTATTCCTCTTGACGCTATGAGTGAAGTAGTATATACTTACACTTACAGAGAATGGGAATTTATATTTGCTAAGAGGGTAAGAAATTCTACAGGAAAAGCTCATCCAAATGCTATTCAAATCTGTAGTATCGTAGAGAACATATTAGATAGTTTAAATAAGTTAAATGGAAGAGAATAAAGATGTTATAAATCCAAATCATTATAAGCAAACATCGATAGAATGTATTGATATAATGACTGAACTTTACGGTAAAAATTCTGTTAAGGAATTTTGCAGATTAAACGCTTTTAAGTATCTTTACAGACACCAACAAAAGGGTTCAGAATTGGCTGACCTAAAGAAAGCTAGTTGGTATCTGGATAGATTAATAAAGCTTTTAGAAAATGATTGATTTAAATTACGAAACAAAGGATGAATTCTATGAGCTACTTGACCTATTAGTAGGTAGTGGTTTCTTAGAAAACTCTGGCATTAAATATAGAGCTAGTCATAATAGTGGGATAACTAGATTAATTTATGTTACCCTTTCTATTCCAATGACAAGTGAAGATATAGCCAGGGAAGTCTTAGAAAGAAATAGAGGGACTATGTTTGTTAGTGACTATAATTATATAGTACACGTTCCTCTATACTCCCTCTTTAAAGAGGATTTGATTGATGTATGTCTACCATTTCAAGTATTTGAAACTAAGAATGTAGATATATTATCAAATAAAACGAAAGTGAAGAATACAACCCTTGACTTAAATAGTCTAAAGGAGTTGGTAAATACAGGTCGTGAGATTTATGTATATGGTAATAGTATTTACTATATCTAAATTTCTTCTGTGAATTGTTGTTTAGTTGGTGGGGAAGGTTGCTGTAAAATGTAGCCTTCCCCATTTTTTTTATAAGTTTCGCATCAGTAAAAAAGTTATTACTATCTTTGTAATAAATCACTTAAAATAAATATGTTATGGTAACATGTGTAAAATTATCAAAGGAACAATTAGCGGTATATAAGGACTTGGATTATAGTGATGGGTTTATTAAAGGTGCAGTATCACTTTACCTAGAAAGAAATCCCTCCCAAGATAAGTATCCTACCGCAAATCAATTACGAGAATTTATACAAAATAGTAAATACGGGGCATATAGTCTAAATTATTACAGCGAAAGAGAGAAATCTGAACCGATTGTAATCTCTACTGCTGCTCACGATTTAAGCCCTTTTAAACCTTTACAGATTACCATTAAGATTGGGGATGAGACAACAATAGCTTATACTATTGAACACGCATTTCTTTTAGATTTTGTTCACAATCTTATAGGTAAGAAAGGTGCTAAGGCATTCTTTGATTCTATAAAGGATAAGACAATTAAGGAAGTTAATGCTAAGGTTCTAGAAGAAAGATTCAAAGAAAAGATAGGGGATAAGACTCTACTTGAATGGTTTGAAGAGAATCCAGAGGCTGTAAGAAAGTCTATGTTGAAAGCTGCTTCTACAGCGTTAATTGTAAACAAGAAGGCTAAGTCTTTATTCTTGGACCATATGGATAAGGACTTAAACATAAAAATAGAATATGGTAAGTACAATGTATTCCCTGAATCTTTAAGACAAGCTTATAAAGAAGTAATTTCAGATGCTCTAAGATTAACTGCACTAAAGGAATTTAGAGAAAGAAAGGAAGAAGAAATTAAAGCCTTAGAAGCTGGTATTAATATTGTAGAAAGAGATGCTGTAGAGCAAACCTTTACTCCAATTCAGAGAGCTTCTAGAGAAAACTATATTGCAACTAGAGTTATCACATTAGGTAACTTAGAAGCTAAAAAGCAAGGTACTACATTTGCTGATTTGGTTTTAGGTAAGAGTATTAATTACTTCATACAAAAGGCTAAGGAAGAGATTGAACTCTCAGCTAAAGGTGAAGATGGTCAATCTCCTGTAGCTATTGCTCTAAAGACTTTAGTTAATTCTGGTTTTGATAAAGTAGCTAGAAAGTCTGGTGGTGTACATAGTATCACCAATGACTTAATGCAAATACATAAGAAACTAGCTAGTAAAGGTCTTAGCTTCAAAACAGAACATTTCCAAAGTATTTTCGATGACTTAGATATAGATGAAGCAATAAAAGATAGAGCTTTAAAGCAAGCTGAATATAGACAAGAAGAGTTCAAGAAGATTCTAAAGCACTTCAACATTCTTAAGAAGGGTGTCAAGATGCCCCTACTTAAAAGAGAGAATATTCGTCTTTCTTCTAAGTTTGAATCGGCTGAAGATATTACGGATGATATTGAAGAAAGAAGTTTTGACTTCTCAGCTAATGAGGGTTATGCTATTGACTCTGTTAATAAGAGAATCAGAAAGCTTCTTAACAGACTCCCTCTAATGAATGGCGATAAATACATATTAGATGATTTAGGAGAGAAGCAATATCTATCTGATACTTATACCTATGCTATAATTCAGAATGCTTTACAGGGTACTCGCTCTTATGAAGCTATGAGAGAAAGGTTGGAAAACCTCTCTAAAAAGTACGCTTGGGTTAAGGCTCTTACTAGTATTTTAGATAAACCTGCTAACTATAAGCCTACTGGTACCGTAGACCAATATGAGATGTTGCATAATGAGTTCTTTGTCTCTTTCTTTAGAAGTAGAACTTATTACCAAGTAAAGAGAGATGTTCTTGTAAGAGACAATTCTCCTGCAGGTCAAGACTTCTTGAGGCTTACAACATTTGATATTAATAATGATAGAGCTTCCTATAGAAATTACGCAGAATGGAGTAACACCTATATGCAAGGTATTATTCTAGACGAAAAATTATCTATATATGATACAGAAGGTAATCTACATAAAGATAAGCTAGAAGCCTACAGAAAGTTTGTAGAAAAGCTTGATAAAAGTTTAAAGCCTAGTGGTGATTATATTGAATGGGAAGCTAATTTTATAAATGATAAAGCAGCCCAAGAAAATATAAGAAGAATGCTTAGAGCTATAGGTATTGCACCTGAAGCTTCTAACATATTTGATTACACTACTAATGAAGCTTTACAGAAACTAAAAGCAGCTAATTATGCTAAGCCTGTAGATAATCTATTGGATAAAATATTCAGCAGTGTATATACATTTATCAATGATGCTGAGGATTTCATAAAGAAGCAGAAAACAGAAGGTAATATTGTAGATGTAAATCTCTTTAACCAATTCAAGCACTCTTATTATGATTTAGGAGAATTAATTCAAACCTCAGATAATGATGCTTTCTTAAAGGCTAATTTCAGAAATAGTGGTAAGATGTATAATTCTTATACAACTCCTACCTATCTACAAACACTCTTAGATAAACTAAGTGGTATAGAAGTAGACAACTATGATGAAATGATTTACGAAGAATACCTAAAGGATAAATTCTTTAAGTATAATTATGTAGTTCAGCAATTAGCTCGTAAACCTGAAGATGGTGGACTAGAATCTAGAGAACTCTTAGACTATAAAGAGATTCTCACATTCCAAGACAAAGAGTTTAAGGAATGGACTGAGAAGGATAAATATATTATGCAACTAGATGAGTTCAAAAAAGAAGAAGATAGTGCTTGGTATCGTATCCCTCTAGCTGGTGAAATCAAGAGAGCTGGTTATTATAGATTTGAAAAGATTACTGATGATAAAAAATTATATGAACTATTCAGAAATTTAGTAAAACAGGAACACGAAAGAATAAAGGAAACAGAAAGATGGGAAGAAGAATCTAAGAAGTCTCCTATAGCCCCAGTAGATAAGATTATTAAGAATGGTAAGAGATTCCACTATTTACCAGCACTTAATACATTGAAGATTGAAGGTCAAACTTTAATGGAATCTTTGGAAAGTGGTGTTATAGGTAATGTACCATTTAGTGAAAATGCTATTATAGATAAATTTGTAAAACAGGTTTTAAAAGATATAGTAGCAACAGAAAAAGCCAAGATAGAAAGTTATGATATTAAAGCTTCTGATACTGATTTAGTATTCTTCATTTTAAATGATTTGTATTTCAGAACCCAATTCTCTCAATTAACAACTGGAGATATGGCTAACTTTGATAGCATTATTGACTATCAAAAGAGATACAAGCAGGTGATGTCAAGCACTACTAGATTAAATAGTGGTAATGATGTTCAGAAGACTTTATATATCAGTGATGAAGTTTTAGCTTCTACTATTCTCCCAGAGATTTCTGCTATAGTAAAGGAAAGAGTTAAGAACAAAGAGCTAACAAAAGAAGAAGGTGATATTATTATTGAATCCTTCAAGGGTGTTAATGCTACTGATGGTCAGGCTTATAGAACCATAGATGGTTATAAGTATATTATGGAGAAGTCTGGTCAATGGACTGATGCAATGGAAGAGTTTAAGAAGAAGCTTGATAAAGCTTTTGAACCTAACTCTGATGTTCATATCTCCTATACAGAAGCGCAAGACTTCTTCTTTAACGCTATTAAGCCTCTTGTCTATGGTTCTTCAATGGTAGACACAGGAATGATTAATACTAAAACAGGTGAGAAGATTTACAAGAGAATCAATCATCAGCATAAGAATTCAGAAGTTCTTATGTTAGCTATTAACTCCTTTGCTACTACTTCACCAACACTTAGAGCTTTAACTACATTTGCTAGAAACAATGGTATTCACGTATTTGAATTTGCTTCTGCAGTTAAGGTAGGCTCTCAAGGTGTTGTCAATCTCTTAGAGAAGGATATAGCAGGTCAGACTATTACTATTAATGAATTAGATAGTGAAGGTAAAGAAGCACCTAAAGAATATACATTTGCTGAAGATGCTAAGCCTTCTGCTGCTAGAAAGCTTATTGCTAATCTATTAGAAGAAGGAAAGATTACCAAGGAGGAATTCCAAAGACTTCATAAGGTAATAAACAATACAACTGAAAAAGAGATTACAGCCAAGCTGGAATCTGCTACTAAGTTGGATGGTAAATTAAATCCTTCAGTAGTACACGAGATTCCTTATTCAAGTTATGGTTTTCAGGTTAATACTCCTGAACACTATTATGATTCTAAGGTGTTAATTGGTACTCAGTTTAGAAAGCTTATCACTTCTAACATTGAACCAAGTAATACTTATGTGGTTAAGACTCTCAATACCGATGGTATGGAGACTGAATTACGTATGAATGGGGGTACTCTTATGCAGACTATCAATGGTAAGATTATTGAGAATGTTTATGATAAATATGAAGAAGTAAGAGAAATATTTGAAGACCCTCTTAAGTTAGAATCTATTATCCAAAGTGAAATTGGTTCTAACCCAAGATATGGTACAGAAATTGCCAAGTTCTTCAACCTTATTAATGACGGTACAATAGAGAATCCCAGACTTAAGTTTGAGATGGCTTTAGAGGACCCTCAGAACTCTAAGATTATTGAAGCTATCTTCTCAGGTATTGCGAAGAATAGAATTAATAAGATGAAGACTGCTGGCGGTTCACTTATTCAGATGTCTAACTTTACTCTATCAGATAAGCTTCAAGTAAAGATGAAGCCTGATGGTAAGAGTATTGATTACATACCAGCTTATGTACCTATTTACTCTAAAGACCTTATTGATTTTTATGGTGATGAAAATGGTAATGTAGACATTAAAAAGATTGAAGAGGAAGCTCCTGAATTACTAGAGATGATTGGTTATAGAATTCCTACAGAAAGTAAGCACTCTATGCTTCCTATTCGTATTGTAGGTTTCTTACCTAACTTTAATGGTTCTTCAATAGTTCTTCCTGCTGATGTTACTAATATCACAGGTTCTGACTTTGACATTGATAAACTCTATATTATGAGACCTTATCTTGAGGTTGAAAGTTATGAGTTAGATGAACAAGATGAAGAAGGTAATAATGTTATAGAAAGAGTGTTAAGAAAGAAATCATATACTGATGGTAATGGTTTTATTGAAGGTAGTACACCTGAAGAGAATTACGCTATGAGAAATAATTTCCTCTTTGACTCTTATATGGCTATCCTAAAGAGTGAACATTCTACTGGAGAAATCTTTGACCCTTCAAGCTTTGCTGTTCTTAATGCTGAAGCTAAAGAATCATTCCTTAGTTCCTTCACTTATGAAGAACTTTACAATATGGTTGAAAAGGCAGGCTTAATGTCAGAGCTTTCTAAGGAAGTTAAATTCACACAAGACCCTATTAAGGATAAGCTTTTAATTCTAGAAAGTCTCAATGAAGAAAGAATCAAAAAGATTATCTCTACATATGAGTCTTCTAATACTCCCTTCTTAAGTTCTACAATGCATTACTTCGAAACTCAGAATGCTGTAGGTTTAGACCTTGTAGGTATTTCAGCTAATGCTAATACCTTTATGGCAGTAGCCCAACAGATTAAGGATGAGCTTCACCTAAAGGAACCTATTGAATATGATGGTAATACTTATAATGGATATGGAGAAATCTATAGCCCTACAGGTAAGAATATTCAAAGAACAGTAGGACAGTTTGTTATTGCAGCAGTGGATAATGTTAAGGCTCCAGCTCTTGCTTATATGAAGGCTGATGTTGGTAACTTAGGTTCTATAATTGCTGGGGTAGCTTTAGGTCTTCCTACTAGAGATTTAGCTATTATGTCTAACTTAGGTTTACTAGCTAGCAAAAGAACTCTAAATAAGGGTAAATCTTTAATGCATTATATGGATGTTTTAAAGAAGGTTGATATGGGTAAAAGTATAGATGAGAATTTCGTTTTAGATTCTAAGACTTTGAAACTACTTCAAGCTTCTTTACCAGACATAAAGAAATTCATTGATGAAACACTTGGAGGTAAGAGAAATTTTGTTGAAGCAGCTAAAGCTCTAGAAGAGAAATTCAGTAATATATCTAAGGCTGATTTAGGAACTATTATTAATGGTGTAGCAGCTATGGTTAGACTAGAAGCTAAACTTATAGATTTAGGTAGTGCTTTTAGAAAGATTATTGGTGTTACAAAATTAGATACCTTTAGAGGTGCCGTAGGTCCTACAGCAGCTGATACTCTAATTAAGTACCTACAAGTAAAAGAAGATGTAGAATATTTAACTAGTGAAATCAGCCCTATAGCTGTAAGTAAAAACTTCTTAGATGTAGATGGTTTTAAGGATAAGACAAAGGAAGAAATAAAGAACGAATTGCTAAGTACTGGTTCACACTTCTACAAAGCATTCTTCTACTTTGGTATGGATGCTGCATTCGATTATATGAGTCAGCATTTCAATGTTCTTAATAAGAATTTCCTACCTGTTATTGAAAGACTTCGTGACTTAGGTATGGCTATTAATGTTAAGAATATTAACTTAGCTTATGAGCATTATATGCTTTATCATATGAGTGGTACCGAAGTAATGAATGACAACTTAAATGAAACTATGTTTAAGGATATTCCTCTTAAATTCATACACCTTCAAGAAAAGTATAAAGAACTAAGGTCTTTACTTATCTTTAAGACTATGAAGAGAGTAATAGAAGGTCAGATTACTTCTCTAGATTTTGTTAATGCAAATGAACTAGAGGCACAAAGAAGAGACCAGTTTACTAGAGAATGGGAGTATCTTCTAGACGTTGGTATTAAGGCGGCTATGGTAGAAGGTGATACACCTGAAGCAAAGAAAGAAAGAGAAAAGCGAGAACTATTTGATTTTGCTATTAATCTTTATCGTTATGGTTTATACAGAGGTAATATAGGTTATAAGTATAAAGGTATTAATCACCTTGCTCCTGCTAGATTGAAACGAATGTTCAATGGTTATGGAGAAGTTGTAGGTAATATGCGTAATATCGTAGATTCTATGAACAATGGTGATGAGAGATTTGTAAAACAATTCTTATCCAACAATAATGTTCTATATGAAAATTATAGAAATCCTCGTTTAACAGCTAACACCTTCTTAGGTGCTATAGATGTTTATTCTGAAGGTTGGTCTGTAGTAGGTATAGATAATATTGAAAACATTACTCGCTTAGATGATGAATTCACCTTATTGACTAAAGGCTCTACTCCCCCGAGTTCGCTTTTAATTAGTGGTGATACTTATATAATAACTTCGTCCTATGGTTCTAGTTTCACATATACTAAGCTAAAGCAGTACTTCTATAATAGCCCATTTGTTAGATATAGTAGATATGAAGATTTCCCTGAAGAGTTTTTAGATAAGGATGAATTCAAGAGTAGATATTTAGATGACATTGAGGCTATTGATAAACTTCGAGAGGAGCAAGACGGTAAAGCTTTAACTCTAAGTAAAAGAGGGAAAGGCAATCCTGATGCTGCAGCTACTAATGCAGCTAAGGGATTATTTGGTCAAACTCCAGAAGCACAAGCTCTAGAAGAAGTTTCTGGGAAAGAAATTCCCGATGCGGCTGGTTTATTTGATTGTGCAGGGGTAAAAAAATAAAAAGTAATTAACAGTTAATATAATGGCAAGTTGTTATTGGATTCCTTCAGTAAGAAACAGAAACAACGACCTAGTGGAAAGTAAGCTCTATAAAGGGCTTACTTCCCTCACTAGGGACAGAGAACTTACTGAAAAGGTATATTGGGCATCTAAGACAGATGTATTCAAAGAGAATTATCCTGGTTTAGCTAAAGATGAAAATGGTGAATATCTATTATCAGAATTAGTTACTAAAACAGGATTTGATTCATATATAGGTATAGCTAATATAGAAAGACAAGCTGGTGCTGGTGAATCTATCTCTTCATATTACGATGGTCTAGTTAAGGCAGAAGAAAAGAATAAGACTAATCCTTTTTCTGAAGGTTATGCCGTGGTACCATTAGGTGATAGGTTAGGTGTACATAAGGGTATTAACTCTGAAACAGTATTAAAAGAAAGAAGATACCACGAGTTCTTAGAAAAGAAGCTCAAGGAATGGGGGGTATCTGTTGGCGTATTAACAGAAGCTGAAGAAAGAGCAGGTTTAAATGGTCTTACTGACTTCTCAAGAGCAAGAAGAACTTTAGATGGTTTGGTGGAGATTATCAGAATAGCTAAAGGAGAGAAAGGTGAAGGTGCTTTATCAGAAGAGTTTGCTCACTTGGCTTTGGAAATGTTAGATGTTCCTCTTAAATCTAGGCTTTATGCTTCTATAACTGAAGAGAAAGCTAGAGAAATTTTAGGAGAACAATACGACCAATATTTAGAGAAATACGGTGACTTCGAAACAGTACAAAAAGAAGTTGCTGGTAAGATGTTATCTAAGGCTTTAGAAAATAACTTTGAGAATACAACTCAGATTCAAAAAGGTTTACTTCAAAGACTAGTAGATTACTTCAAAAAGTTCTTCTCCAAATTTGACCATTTTAGCTTAATGAGAGGTAGAACAGAAATAGAATCTAACTTCAATAAATTAGCTAAAGAAATACTAAATGGTGGTCTTAAAACAGAGATGAGTTTAGTAAATATTTCTGCAACAAAAGCTTTAGCTCAATTAGATAATACAATATCACTAGAATCTACTTTAAGAGTAGCGGTAGAAAAAGCGATTGAAACAGAGCAGAAACGTTTGCTTATTTACAAGTCAGATATGACCTTCGCAGGTAAGCAGAGAAATAAGATAGCAAGGCTTAAGGAAGCTGCTGCATCAGATGCTACACTATTAGAAGGTTTTATGGAGTATGTAGGTTATGCACATAAAGACCTTCATAGCCTTGTAGAGAGAATGAAGAATCTTAGCGGTGCTACATTAGAAGAAGAAGCTAAGCTACTTAGAACTATTAGAGACTATGCTGCATCTTATGATGATACACTATCTTATGCTAGAAGAATTCTATTTAGGTTCAATCTAGAATCAGAAGTATCTGAACCATTAGATGCTCTAGTGAAGAGTATGGAAAGTTCTAGTAACTATATTAAGGATTTATGGAAGGAAGAATCTAAGAGTATTCTAAAGAGATTAGTTCAGCCTATTATGGGTGATGAACTGATAGTACCATTTGGTAAACACGCAGGTACTGTTTATTCTCTTGATAAACTACTAGAGGAAGTATCTGAAGATATTGGTCTATTAGAAAGATGGGTATTACCTATGAATGTATCTACTGATGTTATTCTACAATCAATAGATTATGCTGTCAAGGATAGGTTATATCAATCTAGAAAGATGGCTATAGATTTCGAAAGAAGAATCCTAGACGCTCAAAATAAATTAGGTAAAGATGAATCTACTGACTTTATGTTTGAGAGAGATTCTGAAGGCAATCTTACTGGTAAATATGTAAGAAAATACAATTATACAGCATATGAGAATGCTCGTATTGCATTTGCAAAAGAGCTTGCTGAACGATTTAATATACCTGAAAATGCTAATCCTAAAGAAGTATTAGATAGAAAAGATAGAAGAGCTTATTATCAGGCTTGGCGTAATTGGAGTAGTCACAACCAAGTTGTTACTGAAGATGGTAGAGTACCAGCAGATAAATATCTAAATCCTGCCTTCTCAAATCTAACAGCCAAACAGCTTGAGTACTATAATACCTTTATGGAGTTAAAGACTGAAATGGAACAACTCCTACCTGAAGGTATGACTGATACTTATAACATTGTAAAGGTTAGAGCAAAAGCTGGTGAATCATTACAGAAGGGTAATATAAAGGGTTATGTAAAAGAAAAGCTATCTGACTTTGCATTAGTTACAGGTGAGGACTCAGAAAGACTTGGTGTAGAAAATGTACTTACTGACTTCTCTGGTAACATATACAGATACTTACCTATGCATTATATTAAGACTGCTAAGGGTGAGAATATGAATAGTATGAGTACTAATGCTACCTCTTCTCTTATTCTTTATGGTAATGCTGTTGCTAGATATAATCAGTTAGACCAAATTGCTAATACTCTTGAAGTGTCTTATATGGCATTACAAGATAGAAAGGTTGGTAAGACCAAGAATGGTTTATCACTCAAGAGTATGTTTAGAAATGAAAAGGGTGAGGAAGAAGGTGCTACTGTTTATAAAGAAGATGGTTCTAAGGAACTAGTAAAGAGACTTAGAGATTATCTTGACAAGGCTTTATATCAAGAAGGTGTGCAGGATTATAAGAGAGAGTTCGGTGGAAAGGTCTACTCATTGAAGAAGGCAAACGATGCTCTTATGAGCTATACCGCATTAAAGGGAATGGGTCTTAACTTTGCTTCGCAGTTCGCTAACATAATGAACGGTGTGTCGCAGAACTTAATTGAATCCATCTGGGCTAAGGAAAAAATGACTATGGCAGATATTGGTAAAGCTAACCAAATCTACTTCAAAAACCTTGGTGATATTCTTAAATATAAGGAGACTGGTCAAACATCAAATAAACTAGCAATGCTGTTACGTTTAGTTGATGCTAACCAAGACTGGACTGAATCAGTTAGTGAGAAGTATTCAGGTACTACTCAGATGATTCTAAAGCACCTAAATAGTTCTCTACTTACTATAGGTCAGGGTTTAGGTGACCATTACCTAAAACACCTTACAGCTATAGCCTTCTTAAATAACAAGAAGCTTAAACTTAATGGTGAAGAGGTTGATGTTTTAGATGCTATCGAGGAGTATTATATTGATGAGAATGATAAAGGAAAAGGAATGGCTATTAGATTTAAAGAAGGTGTTACTGATTCTTTAGATGCTAAGGTAGACTTTGATAGTTATTTCAGCAATATGTCTCAGCAAATGTTAAAGCTTAACCAGAGAATGTATGGTGTATATAATACCATTGATAAGCCAGCTTTATCAAAGTATATTGTAGGTAGCTGGTTATTAACATTCAGAAACTGGTTACCTAGAATGGTTCACGCTAGAATAGCTAAAACTCATTACAATGTGGCTGAACAGGAATGGGACCAAGGTTACTATAATAGTTATATTTATGCCATTAAGGAGCTATATAAAGTGAAGAAAGATATAGAATTCCTTGATGCTGTTAAGGTATTATTAGGTAGTCAAAAGAAAGCTGAGGAATTAGGCTTTGATATGAAGGTTATTAACAATATCAGAAGAACCTTAACTGATATGGGACTTGTAGCATTCTTTACAGTACTAAGTATGATGCTTTCACACCTATACGGATTGGATGAAGAAGATAAGAAAAAGAGAAAGCAGAATATCGCTAAGATGTCTCAATTCGATAAGTATCTATTATACTTCGTTACTCGTAATGAAATTGAGTTAGGTTCTACTTCACCATTTGCTTTAAAGATTGCATCTGAACAGACTAAGCAGATTGTTACAAATTCATTTACTCCAGCTTCTACTGGTATGGATATTATTAATAATATGTTCCAGCTAGTATATGTACACGATATTGATGGTTTCCATTTCGGTACAGATAGTAAAGTGTGGGGTAAGGATAAGAGATTCAAGGAAGGTCAAACACCTTTCTGGAAATACAGTAAAGCTTCTACTGCAGCAACAAGGCTTATGTTCCCTTGGGTTGATAATACATCTAGAATGGATGACCCATTAGAACAAGCTAAAGCACTGTTAATCTATAGAAGATAATAAAAAAGAGGTTGAGAATTAACCCAACCCCTTAAACGTAAATAGGCGTATCACTTAATTGTGGTACGCCTATTTTTTTTTATCGTGTGAAAATGTTCTTACATAGCTTTTCTCTTTCAACTATTTCTAATGCTTCGTTTCGTGAAGTATCATCCTTAATTTGATTGACTCTTTCTACGTAAGCTTTTTCCATTGCAGTAAGCTGAGCTATAATCTGACCAGCTATCTTATTAACGGTCTTCTTATAGTTCTGATTCTTTAGGAAACGCTGAACTTTAATATCAGTTAGATTACCAATGATATTAACATCAAGGTCAGGAATATCTAGAGTTTCTATATGTTCTGGGAAAGCAGCCTTCAGGTTTCGTTTTAAAGCTCTCAGAGCCTCTATAAGCGACTTTTGAATAGCTACTGAACCTGCAGTACCAATGTTACTTTCTTTTGCCGTTGTGTTGAGAATATCACGCATTATAGCATTCGCCTTTCTATGGTAAGCTTTTAGGAAACCAATCTTACCATAATTATCCAAGGCATTCTTGATATACCACATAGGAACACGAACTTCAAAAGGTAGCATATTTAACCTATCATCTAATTCCTTGGAGTATCTAGTGATAATGTTATTCTTTAATTGGTATTTCTGTTTATCCTCATCATATACAACTTCCTTTTCTTTTTCCTCCATTAAAGAATCTAACTTTTCTTCTTCAGATTCCTCAGTTAATTCTGGGTTTACTTTTGGTAAATCTCTATCCTCCGTATCAGGTAATTTCTCTTCAGTAACTTCACTTTTAGGCAAATCACTTGGAGTTAATACCTCGCTATCAAGATGAATAGTAGGTTCTATATTACCTGCTTCTTCTCTTTCTAAAGCATCCTCGGCATTATCTTCAATCTTAGTTTTATTGAATTCACCTTTATTGATTGCATCAAATAAACTCTTGATTGGGAGATAACCATCACTTGTTCTATAAGACTTAGTTCTGTTTCTGAAAGCATTAACTAATTTTAAGAAAGTACGAACTAACCAATTCTTCTTTCTTAAGTTAGCTTCATTCTCTTCAGAATATGGAGTTCTGTATTCTACTGGTTTATTACTTTCAATAGCATTAACCAATTCACTGAACTTCATTAAACTTTCAATCTTCTTTAGAGCAAGTATTACACGCTTCTTGTCTTCAGGTTTACCATAAGTATCTGCACCAATATATTGAGCAAATAACTCAGCCATTATCTCTTCAGAATCCATCTTAAATACATCATCAATAACATCACTTAGAATGTTATCTTTTTGATTTAAGAATTCACTAGATGAGAAAAAGCTTAGAAGTAAACTCTTATCCTTAACGTGTAGAGCTTCTCTGTAGAGTTTGTGGAAGGCTTCGTGATATAGAGTATAAGCTGTAGCCTTATTAGATAAAACTATCTTACCCGTTCTACTATCATAGTAACCTTGTGCTTCACCATTTCTACTATTGATTACTCCTGTCTGAATAATCTGCTTTTGTATATCCCAACCTAGCTTAGATTCTACCCATTTAGATTCTTTTGTGAAATCGAAATCCTCACCTATTTTATATTTAGGCGATAATCGGAATAAAGCATCATCACCATTAGGAACACCCCAAAAACTATCAAGGCTAGAACCAGAAAGCTCTTCCCCTTCTACTACCTCTTCAGCAGGGTTTTCTGCAGGAGTATCTGTAGGAGTACCTTCATTAGTATTATCAGCTCCTTCTATAATAGAAGAAGCAGCAGCACTAACCTCGGTACTTTCTGGTTTACCTTCATTATCTGTAGAATCAGTAGAACCATCTGCAGGTCCACTTGTAACTGTAGGGTCTTTATCTGCAGTTACTTTAGCTTCAGGTAATACTCTTGTATCAACTGTAACACCAGAGTCTTGTGTAAATGTAGAAGTTGTACCTTCTTCACCAGGCTTAGGACCATTGTGATTGAAGTAAGCCGCATACTTGAGTTTAATATTATTAGACTTGTGGTCATAATATAAATTCCAGTTTAGAGCAGGTGAATCACTCCCCTTATAAGAATGAGACTTATCTTCTATTCTATCTCCAGAAATTCCTATAGCATTTATAACAGCTTTTTCTGTAGGCTCTAAAGCATCATAAACATTCATAGTTATAAGGATAACAGCTTCGTGTCTAACCTTATCCCATTCAGATTGTTTGCCTACTAGTTCAGCTTTCTCTTCTGCATCTTCTATGCTACTAGAATGTAGGATAGAATCCATAGATTGAGTATCCTTAAAATATAAAGCTCTTGCATAAGCTAAAGCCATTCTAGGACTAGTAAAGCTTTTAGTGAAAACTGTGAATGTTTTATCTATAGTTCTATTTTCTGAGAAAATAGTTTCATCACCTTCGAAAGTAATAGCATCATCCTTATATTCAATAGTTGTATTTAAAGCGGTATTGTAATTAATATTATTTACATATCTATTGATTGTAGTATACACAACATCTGCAGGCTTTGCAGCACCTTTAGAATTTCTAACAGATTCACCATTAAATGTTTTACCTGTCGTAAAGAATACACTACCTAGTGTAGGTTCACTGATATTAGTTCTAGCTATACTTAAAAATTCTTGAGCATAATCGCCCTTATTATCCTTCTTTATATTTTCAGGCTTTGGATAAAAAAGAGCTGAAGATATACTATCAGTTAATTGTGTAGTTCTTTCTTCAACTGTTCCCTTATCTAAAGGTATTGCTGTTATATCAGCATAGAATTGTTCATAAGTACGTGTTCCACCATTCTTTGTGACAACTGTAACAGTACGAGTATTTTTATTACCCTTATCGTCTCTAGTATATTTACCTATAAGTAGTCTAGGACCTCTTTCATCATTCCTATATTTAATAAACAAGTCTCTACCAAAATCAAGATACTTAGAAAGCTGTTCTACTAGATGTTCCATTTCTGCAGGTATCTTTTCCTCAGAAACTTTTACAGAAAGTATTGTTCTATTTTGAATATCAGCAATCTGACTAAGTATATCCTGTACTTTCTTTACTACTTCTTTATCAGGATTTTCCTTTAAGGCTTCTCCTAATGTAGGCATAGATACAAAAGCAGGGTGGAAGTCTCCGTGAATATCAGGTAGAAGAATCATTAAACCTCCTCTAGAAGCTGCTAGAGTTTCAGGCTTAACTAGTACTTTACCATTTACAACCTTATCATTTACAACTAAAGCATTATTGGTTATTACACCAAGTCTAGCATTAGTAGTATCAAAAGATATTGGAGCATATTCTGTAGTGTACTTTATAATACCACCTGTAACAAGAGATACATCAAAGAATTCCTGCATATCTTCTGCAGCATCTTTCTTCTCAAGATATACTTCATTAACACCTTCACCTCTCTTATTGTATAACTCTGTTACAGCTTCTCTGATAGCCTTATTAGCAGGTCTAGAATCATCATTAGTGAAAAGGTCACCTATCTTCTGTAAAGAACCATCTGCAAGACGCTTGTACATAAATACAGTAGGTCTTTGTAGATAGGTAGATTCTTTATTTGTTATAGCTTCAGCTTTCTTCTTTTCAAACTCTTCTTCTATACCAAAGATGATTTCATCACCTACTTCAACATTACCTGAATTCAGGAATTCAAAAGTACCTGCATCCTTTAATTCAGTGTATGTAAGATTAGCCATTTGATAAGCATCAGAAGCTATACCAGTATTTTCTAAACCTTTAGTAGCTGGTACATATTCACTATGCTTATCATTATAGATGGTTTTGTTATGCTCAGAAGTAGCAGGAGCTATAGATTGAGTATCTGAATCTAACTCTACCTTTTCTGGAATAGGTTCGTCCTTCAAATCCTTCTTAGAAGTTTTAGGCTTAGGTTCATCTTCTGGTTCTGGAGTATCAATATCTATTAATCCTTCTTCCGTTATAGCTTGAGTTGGTATAACTTCAGTAGTAACACTTTCTTGTGAAGCAGGATTCATAGGAGAAGCATCACCTGGCTTAGGACCTGTGCTAGTTTGAGCTGCTTGTACTGAAGCCTTCTTTAGATATTCTAATCTATTTTCATACGATTGCTTTATGCTATTAACCATATGTAATATAGCTCCAGCTAAATCACTAACTTCAGATGAATCAAGATTATATTTCTGTTGCATTTCAGATAGGAAATCTGTTACATCATCACTTATAATCTTACCTACATTGAAATCATTATATCTATTTAGATATTCAGTGAAAGCATTGAATACACCCATAGCACCATTCTCAAGCATTTGCATTTGGATATTTTTACCCATAGCTTGGAATACTTGTGATTCAGCATAAGAAGCCCAGATTTCAGGTTTAGTTTCTCTAAGAACCTTGCTTAACTTCTCCCACTTATAAAGGTCTCTTTCTTTCTGATATTCGGAACTATAAGCACCAGAATTTAATCTGCCTAATAGTTCTTTCATATCATTGAAGATACCATCATTAGCTTTACCTAAAGTTTCAGCAATTTCCTTAGATACTTCAGCTCTAGCTTCTTGATTGTATTTCTTTAGAGCTTCTTCAATAAAACCACCTCTAGGGTCTTCCTCTATATTAATAACATTCTGCACAGAAAGAAACGCATTTAAAGCATCTCTACCTTCTCTTGCTTCCTGATTATTAGGGTCTACCTGTAATTGATTATTGAAGATTGATTGAAGTTTTGCAATCGTTTTAGAAGAAAGATTCTCAGGATTAACTTTAACTCCCTTTTCAAATACACTATCTAATTCGTTAAGAGCTTGTCTTTGATTGTATAAATCTTTAATCTGCTTTTGTAACTCAAAGTCCCTCTTTTGGAATTCCTCTAAATCCTCTATTGCGGAATTTTCATTCTGAGCTATCTTTAATTCAGCTATCTTATCATCAATAGATTTGATAGAATCCTTTACATTGAAAGCACTCTCAAGGTTGTCTAAATGTTCCTTAGCTTTATTTGCAAAACTATCTCTTAAAGCATACATAAAGGTTAGTGTAGATTTCTGTTCTTTTGTGAAATCATAACCTTCATATCTTTCATCAACAAGTTTCTTTGCAACATCAAATGAATCCCAAAGTCTATTTAACTTCTCTTGATTAGATTTCATTATCTCTCTAACCTTAGCTAAATCTTCTGGTGATTCATTTAATTTTCTACCATTTTCAGTAAAACCTCCTGTATAGAATTCTCTGTTATTTACTGAGTCAAATTCCTTAGTAGAACTTGATTCAACAAGACTAGATAAATGTTCATCAGTAAGGTTATCTATACTCTGATTTAAAGCTGAGAAAGCTTCCTTAGTTTTACCTAATTGAACTGCAGCATTCATAAAGCTATAGAGAGATAACATATCAGCATCTTCTGATTCATTTATCTTACCTTGGCTTCTAAGATTTGCAGCTAAATTACCTAAACCTTCTGAAGCAAATAATTGTCTATAGGCTTCTTGGAATTTCTCTCTTTTTGCAGAATCTGTTATTTGAGTATATTCATCAACATAAGCATTATAGGCTTTATCCTCTCTGGTCATTCCTCTCCACTGTTCAAACAAGTTATGCTTGATTGGGAATCCCATCTTCTTACCTGTATTGGGGTCTACCTTTCTATTCATATTAGGTGATATACCAATAAAGGTAGATAGAGCCGCAATAACACCTTGTTGTAAAGCTTCAGTAGAAATTAAACCTTTAGCACCTTCAGCGAATGCATCAGTAACACCTTGCCATTTCTCAACCTTATCATAATCATATTGAGCTTTTATATATTGGTCAATAAGATTCTCCGTGTAAGCCTGAGAAGCCTGAGCAAGTGCTTCCTGACCCATTTCTTGTAGAGCTTCATTGGCAGGAACCTTTAAGGTTTCAAATACTTTTCTACCTAAAGCTTTAGCACCAGTTCTCTTGGCTAGACCCTTGACAGACTCTGCTATCTCTTTCTCAAGTGCTTCACCAGTTAAGTTTTTGGCTGTAGAAGTGAGTGTGTTCTTTAATGTATTGTTAGCTACTTTACCTAGAGTTTTATCTCCAAATATCTTACTAGAAATACCTCTGGTTAAAGACTTACTATAGCTACCTACATTACCAAGGAAGCTAGCCATTAAAGCATTAGCTCCTGATAGTAACACAGCTTCAGTAGCAAATAAAGCACCTACGCTTTCATCAGAGTATTTCTTATAAGCATCAGTTACCTTACTAATCAAATCATCCTTAGCTGCATCTATAGTAGCAGATTGTTGTTGAATATTAGCATCATTAAAGAGTTGAGAAATAAGTTCTCTCTTAGCTTCAGCTTTTCTTTCATTAGGAGTTCTAGTATCATTAGGGTCTATTAAACCTGCAGCTCTAGCTTGTCTATCATACTCATCATATCTAGCATCAAAATCTTTTAGATAGGGAGAAATCAAATCTTCTTTAGCTTGGATTGAATCTAGATAAGTTTGATAGTTTTTATCATCTCTTAATCTATTAATCTCAGCCCTATTGGAGTTAGCTTCCATTTGAGCTTCTTGGACACCAGTGAGAATACCAGTTATAACAGGAGGAATACCAGCCATAGTTAAAGCCACAGCAGGAACGGTATGTCCAAATTGTGCTACCGCTTCCATTAATGTGCCTATATTCATAGGTATTATCTCACCTCTTTCTTCCTTAGTCTTGTGTATTCTTAAGGCTTCGTTTGCTCCTGTTGCTGCTACATTAACAGCATCCAAGAAAGCATTCTCCTCTGCAGTGAAGTTATTAAGTATACTCCAACCATCTCTCTTCTGAGTTTCACCTGTTAAGAAACCACCTGTTAAATCCCAAGCTGTTTTACCTGCACCGTAGATTAAACCAACCATACCTGCAGTATCAAATAAAGCATTAGTGATTAAAGCACCAGTACCTTTAGCTATAGTTTCAAAGATACCTTGTCTCTTAGCTTTAAAATCCTCAACGTCTATTAAGTCGTGAGAACCATAATCTCTAACAGCTTCATTATAATCCTTTAAATCTAAACCTTTAGGGAATGAAAAGTTAGCAGGAGGGGTTATATCTTCCCTCCTGTACTTTTCTATAAATTCAGGCTGTGAAACAGTGAAATATTGATTTTCTCCAGTGTTTTGAGCTTTCTGTGCAATACTCTTTAAAGGAGTTAAGCCCTTTTTAGCTGGGTCTGTTTTTAATTGAGCCATATTAAATTATCTTTGAGTGGTATCAATTAATGAACCATCCGCATTATATGTAACATTGTTTATATTAGAAGCACCGTGTGCAGTACCTGCTATCTGTGAAGCACCTTGGTTTAGAAGAGCTAATAATCTATTTACAGATGTTTCATCCTTCTTTTTAGCTAATGCTTTTATTGTAGCTTCAAACTCCTTGATAGGAATATTTTCTACAACAGGTTCACCATTTTTATTGATATATCTAATGTCAATAGTCTTAGAGTTTATCAGGGATTTTATTGGTATAGAATAAGAAGCTTTTCTCATACCTTCACCATCTACCTTATTAAACCCTTCGAATACTATCTTACCCTTTCTTATATCGTATCTAACTGTTGGGTCTTCAAGATTCTTAAATCTATTCATAAAGACTTCAGCATTCATACCATCTGGAGTATTACCCTTGAGAGCATCATATTGAACATTATTGATAATATTCTTCACACCACCAGGGGTTAAATTGATACCAGTGTTATTGTTAATAGCCATAGTATATTCCATATTGATACTACCGTCTATTGTTTGCTGTAAGTATTTATTTTCTTCCTTGGTTAATTCTTGTCCCTTATCTAACTTAGCCATTAAGTCTTTAACCTTCTGGTAACCTACAGGATTTGAATTATAATAATTCATCATCATATCGTAGTACCTGCTACCCTTCTTAGGTAAGAAAGCATCCTTATTGAACTTATTTTGAATAGTTAATGGGCTAAATAAACCATCACTCTTTTCAATCTTAGTTCTAAATCCATTTCTCATTTCCTCCGCTTCCTTTATTCTATCCTCATCTAACTCTCCAGTACTACCTTCGTTTTTAATATATCTAAACCCAGCTTCCATACCAGCATCTGCTTGCTGTTGTTGTGCTAAAGAGGCTCTAAAATATGCCATTTCCTTTTCCTTCTCTCCATTGTCTACAAGTTGATGTTGAGTAGGACCTGTGAGATAAGGCATAGCAGACTTGAATGCGCTATATAATCTGTTCTTACCATTACTGTCTAACTTATCAGCATAACCATAAGTAGCAAGCTGGTCTTCAAACATAGCATTAAGGAACTCTTGAGCAAACTGACCCCCCTTACTCTTAGTAATAAAGTCTATTACTTGGTCTGGAGTCATACCAGCTGTTTGTGAGAACAGGTCGTAATATTTGGAGAACTTCTTTAATGAAGGACTATTAAATTCACCTCTAGCTAAAGCTTGGAAATTCTTAGCTGCTTCTTGATAGAATTGGTCTGCAGAAATATAAGAGTCTGTACCTAATGTTGGGTCATCTAAGAAATCATCAAATTCCTTTCTACCAAATACCCCAATCATCTTGGGGTCTTTATTCTTAACTAACACATCATTTTCCTGTCTTAGTTTGTATCTCTTTAAGGCATCATCTAAAGGAGTAAAAGTCTTACTGAAACCTATTCTTAAATCTCTAAGACTATTAACCATTTCTGGACTGAAGTTTCCTTTATTATCTAGTACACCTCTATCGGATAATTTGGTAGCCATATCTTGAACCTGTTGCATATAAGGTTCGTATAACTCTTTATAAGCCCTTGACTCCTTGGGTAAGAAGCTTTCCATTACCGCCATCTTAGAAGCCATCTCTGCATTTGCAGCCATAAGCGTGTCGTGCTTTTGCTGCAAATACATCAATGGTTTCATCATCTCATCGAATGTGTATGGGGTAAAACGGGCAGTAGTTACTACTCCATTTGCCATATACTATTTATTTTTATTGTATTTAATTCTATTATTCTCAATTTGATATTGAGTAAGAACATTAGCAAATCTTCTATCTTGCTCTTCTCTACCTAAGCTAGCCATAGTATCAACAAACATATTTCTATTAATGCTTCTATTCTGAGCGTTAATAGCCTTTTCTTGTTCACGCATAGCTGCAGCTCTTTCAATACCAGACATTCTCGCAGAATTAATAGAGTGATTGATTTGATAGTTATTGTTAATCTGCTGAGCATTAAACATGTCTTTCTGTCTATCAAAGTCTGCAATTTGTCTTCTCTGCTGATAATTATAGTCGTGAGCTTTAATCATCTCATTACCTATATTACCCATTAGGTTATTATCAGAAGCAAGTAAACCAGCTGTAGCAGTAGCTCTATTACCTCCTGAGTTATTGATTATAGCTTGCCTATTTGCAGCTCCTTGAGATTGTAATCTATTGATAGCATAATCAGTATCAAATGGATTGTAATCAAGGTTACCTGATATTAATTCAGGAGCAACATTTCTAAACGTTCTTCTATACTCATTCTCTAAATTATTGGCTGTAGTAAAGTCGTCATAATTTGTAGCACCAATTAAGTCAGTGAAAGCATTTATACCAGCATTTACTACAGGAGCATAACGAAGATTTGCTGCATCAAAGTTACCAAATTTATTCCATATATTCGAGAATATACCACCTTTACTAGGAGAACCTAAATTAGGATTTAATCCAGCAGTTTGTGGTGTAGAACTCTGTATTCCTGTAGTAGGAATTTGTAGTTCATTATTTGGAATAGCATATGGAATAAGAGCATTATCTCTAGTACTTGCAATCTGACCTGCATCCCATAAAGGTCTAGCATATTCAGGTTCAGATTTTACTGAAGATTTAGATGTAGAGGTACCTTTTGTTCTGGATGCTTTACCTGAAGATTTACTTGTATTATCATCTTTGGTAAATACACTTTCAGTACTAGAAGGAACAACTGAAAATTCTTTAGAGTCTTTTTCATCTTTACTTCCTGCAGGATATTTACCTCTATTTTTACCAAAATATCTATTATGAATTCCTCTTAATCTTACATAGGATTCTGGGTAACCGTAATAGAAATCTTCACCCATATTCCAAGGCTTACCTCTCTTCTCTCCAGAGTCATTGATATAAGGTACTACTGCTATATTTTTATCTCCCCAAAACCCTTCTCGTAATAAAAATTTAGGTATGCTTCTATCAAGACCTCTCGCATTATATTCCGCCCTTTTGATTTTTCTTTTTAAATCCTGTCTTATTTTTATTACAGGTGGGTGGAACATAGTATGTAGATTTTTCTCATATACATTTTCACCAGCATCACCACCTTCAGCAAATAATTGTTCACCACCTTCTGGTATTAATTCCATATTACCTTCTTGCTCTGGTACTAAACCTAAAGACTGAGTTGCTTGTGCTATGATATTCTCCTTTGCTTTTTCTCTTAATCTCTTGGTACTTTCCTGAGCTGACTTTAGCTTCTCTATATTCTGGTCGTAGTACTTTTTCATTATCTCATCATTAGGTCTCTTATCAAGCTTTTTCTTTAAATCTTTTGCTATATCAGCATAAGATAATTCACCTTTCTGAGGAAGACCTAAAACCTTTAGTATAGATTTATCAGGTTTGATTCTATTGGAGAATACATAATCACCAACTTTAACCTCACCTTCTTCAGCCTTCATTGGTTCTTGAGTCTCTGGGTTTACACCAAATTGAACCCCATTGTTAGGATTCTCTTCGTGTGTACCACCAGCATTGAATTCAGTATAACCACCTTCAGCAAATTCTACATTCATATTATGTAAATCTGTAATCTTATTTAGCTTATCCCATTCTATTAATGGTCTCACTGCTTCAGCTTTTCTTGCAGCTTGTTCTTGAGCAGCTTGTTGTTCTATCATAAACTGGTTACCATTCTCTATGAGATTGTATTTAGCTGCATCCATACCGAAGTCTCTATAAGGTACTCCGTTCTGTTGCATAACCTTACCAGTATAAGGATTCTTATATTCCCCGAATCTAGCCATATTACCTAAAGACTGCCAAGCTTTTCTAATACCTTTACCTGTCTTAGGGTCATTAACACCTAGGGAGTAATTGTATAAAGCTTCAGCTAAAGCATCTGTATTACCAGATTGCAAGGCTGTATGTAGATTCTTAAACTTCTTCACATTACCAAAACCTACTGCATAATCTAAAGCCATTAAAGCATCCTGTTGATGTTGTGGTAATTTATGGAAGTTAGGTAATGAGGAAACCTCCTTGATTCTCTTAGCTAGTTCTTTCTCTAATTGTTTGTCAGCTTCTTCTCTGGACATTTCTTTACCAGAGTTAAGGTAATAGTTTATCAAATCCTTATCAGTAAAACCATAACCTATAGTAGCAACAGAGTTACTAGCTACCCTATTATTAGGGTCCCATCTTCTCTTAGCACCTCCTCTATCATCATAGACATAAGGTACAAATGCTTCTTTAGATTTAATGTATTCTCGTAAAGATACCGAGGGGGTATACCCCCCATCAGCGTAGAAAGAGGAAGCTAACCTATTATCATTAGCCGTATCGATGTTCTCCACACTATTAATAAAGTTATCTTGTACGGCTTTATTTGCTTTGGTTATCTGGTCATTCATAGCATTGAGTTTTCTCTTTGCTTTCTTAGCACCAAATATACCACCAATAACACCACCAAGTAAACCTATCCCAGCACCTATACCTGCACCTAATGGTCCAAACATTGCACCACCACTAGCACCAGCTAATGCTCCTTGGGTAGCACCTTTAAACATTGAATTACCATCCTTTATATCAGACATTGAAGCATAATTTAAAGGATTATCCATTGTCCAAGAGTGAAGTAAAGTATTATAGTCATTATAGTCTACAATACCAGCAGTTCTGTTATCAATGCTAGACTGCAGGGATGAAGTATCCTTCATTCCCTGAGCCACATTGAATCCATTTATAACACCACCTACACCATTGATAATAGAGCTAGCACCATTCAATAAATTACCAGCAGATAATGCGCCAGCTCTTGTTGCTGATTCGCCTATATTGGTATATTTTGTATCAGGTATTACAGTAGTGCTAGGTAATTCTCCTGGTAATTTATACATACCAGTTGGTTTAGGTATTTCAAATAGACCATATCCACCATTATTAATATAGTCTATATATGGATTTTTCTTTGCCATTATTCAAAGTATTTAATCTTAAAACTCTTAATCAAGTTATTCGTCTTTTTATCGCATAAACCTTTAAGCTTTACTTTAACCCAAGGGCTTCTGATTCTATCTATTCTGTTCTTTCTATCTCTAGGTAGGAGTGTATTATAGAACCTGAATTTCTTGATAGTAGCATTTGGTTTATAAGTACTCTTCATTCCTTCTACACTACCATACTGATAATTGTTATAGATTTCCAATGAATCAAAAGGTATTAAATCTTTCTCTTCTGTATCTTCATCAAATACAAACTCAGCATTGGTAAATATTCTATCTACAGGATTCAAACTTGGGTTTACTTTATATTCAATTTCCCAAGGTAAGAAGTTATTAAATCTTGTAGGATTTATTGAGTTAGGAATGACAATAACATCTCTGTTAAAATACGAATAAATAAACGAACCTGTAGTATATGTAAAGTAAGAATAAGGGTAAGTATAGAATGACTCAAAAGTACCTAACCCTTCATTATATACTAACTGACCATTCCCACTATTAAAGAATACTCTATGGTCTATAGAATACATACTACTAAAATGCCTAGCTTCTTTGAAGAAAGGAATAAGCAAGGAAGACATACCATTGATTACACCTAATGGTTGTAAACCTTGGCTGTACTGATACAGCTCTTTCTGTTCTTCTGAATAGAAGTATAGGTAATCTAGTGATTTAATTATAGAGCCTTTAGAGCTACTACCAATAGAATCAGAAATATACTTATAACCATCAACCTTATAACCATTGGTAATCTCAATAGGAACACCATCAGAAACAGGTATTTGAACTCTAGAGTTAAATGGTATTACACCAAAACCTCTATCTTGTATAAATAACACGTTATCTCTGAAGGTTACAAGCTTAGTTAATTCACCGTGAGAACCATCTAAATCTATAGTAGAAGCAAGAGAATAATGTGTAAATGTATCTATTGGTTCTCCGTTAGATTTAGCCTTAGACCACGTTACTTGATTGGGGAAGTTATTTTGTAGCTTCCAATCTTCTAGTTTACGATAGATTAAGAAATTATCTTTTTGTGAATATACATCATTGAATTTATTGAAGTTTGTTTCATTGATATTCTGGAATCTGTATATATCTAAATTCTTATCATATCTACCATAAACATTAACTCTTGTTTCTAACGCTACAGATAGTGCTTCAGTTACCTGATTGTAGTCTGTATCCTTATAAGGAATTGTCTTTAAACAATCATACACTTGGAAATAAGTATCACCACCATATAATGGAATTTCCAATGAACCACTATCATCTAATAAATAAGCATCGGAAGCTACAGTCCAAGATAGGTCATTATATTGGTGAGTCTTATTATTGTTTATAATATCTGCTATGAATAATACAGTTTCGTTAGAGTTAATACCAGCTATATGATAGTTAGCATCTTTACTAGTAACTACTGTATCTGCAGGTATTGTAGCTTCATCATTGTATTTACTAACTAAATACTTATTTACTCTACCTATTAAATCTCTAACATCAAACCAGGAAACACCAGGAATTATAACTATTCTTTCAGAGCTTGTATTCTCATTCTCTACATTAACTGCTACTGTAAAATGTGCAGTATCAGTATCAAAGACATTATTTGATAAAGGTTTCTCTACTCTACCTATTCCATTTAATGCGGCTTTTACAGCATCTAATAGATGCTTTTTCAAGAACTTATTAGTATATCTATCTACTGAATTTAAGTATATATCTAATACCTGCGGAACCTTAAAAGTACTACCAGCAAACGTAAAGGAGTAGGGTATATCATCATATCTTGTGTAGACATTTCTCTCCATAAACTTAGTGAATAACTCACCCATAGTATTAACATCTATGTGAGTCTTTTGGTCTGAGTATTTAATTCTTTTACTAGAGTCTGTATGAGCATAACCTAATATATCGGTATTAGATAGGGTATCAATCTTAGCTACCATATGAGGAAGAGACTTGTAAGTTACTGGAACACCTTTAGTGTTATAGTAATCTTTTCCTTCTCTTCTATATACTGGCAGTGTAAGAATATCACCTCTAGTGATAGCTTCATCAAATCTTGTCTTAGGTACGTAATAGTTACCAACAGAAACAAAATCTTTTATATCGTTTGTTACTACTGTATTTACAGTACCTTGATAGAATTTATCCCCAATCTTGTATAGCTTTTCATCAACAGATTCAGTCTTAATTAAATCAGTTAAAGTACCTGATATATCTACATCATAGGTAGTTCTACTTCTCTTATAGTTATATAAGGTTTTAGTCTTTAGTAGATTCTTGTCTGGCTTCTTGCTATAACCTTCAATATTACCTACTCTATTAAATGCTGAACCTATGGAGTATAATGGATTGTATTCTACTGTTAGACCTGTAGGGAATGAACTTAAAGCATAAGGATAACCTATAGTAAAATCACCCTTAGTAGTTTCAAAGGAATCTATATCAGTTAGTCTAGTATCATAACCAAAGAAACCTTCATTGATTCTACATAGACCTACAAGCTCAATTCCTTTAGCGTTATCGGTAGTTACAATCTCATCAATCTCAGGAGTATTTATCGTAACTATAGACCTATCAATACCAAATAGGTGAGTTAGATTAGAACCTCTGAAATCCTCATAGTTAGATAAATCTATGTTGGGATTATCAATGAATAACTCTAACTCAGGAGTTAGGAAACTCTTCTTATCTTGAGTCCACATTCCAACAGGTCTACCGTGTTCAAAAGGAATACCTTTATCACCTTGGAATTCAGGTCTGAAAAACCAAGAAGCTTGTACATAAGGAGAGTTAGTTAATCTGTCTCTTAAATTGAATACTGTAGGATTTAAAACACCTTGAGTGATAACTCTTCTTTCACTACCTTCAGGGTAATGAATAAGTACTCTAGCTGCCTTTATATTTTCATCCTTGTTAGTATCAAATCTTAATGAGTAAACCTGAGCTTCAACCTTATCACCTTTTACTTCTGGTTTTACATTAGGAGTGATTGTAGTAATATCTGAATAACCAACAGGCTTACCCCAAGCATTTAACCACTGAATAATTACTGGGTATTCTTCATTATTCTTTAAGAAGGTAATGTCTCTTTGTGATAAGTCTAGCTGTTCTCTTCTACTAATAGGTATAGTTACCTTTGAATGCTTATTTACAGTAATCTTGGTTTTATCATCTTTGATAGTGGGAACCTGATAGTTACCTAAGAACATTGTATTATCCTTTACTGCAATAGTTTTAGGTATGAAAAACTCAGCTCCTAAGTATAAAAGAATATCAGGGTCTGTTGCAATAACACCTCTATTATTATCAGTATATTCTACTCTACCATTAACAACCTCAAGGTCTTTAACTATATAAGCACTTGGTGTGGTATCTTTTGATGTTCTATGTAATGAATATATTCTTACATTATCATACTCAAGATTAGTTAAAGTTATATCGAATACATTAGTACAAGTTTCTTCAGGTGAACCTGCTCTCTTATCTACTGGAGTAGAATAATAAATTGAAGAGCTTTTGAATATAGATGATTCCTTACCGAACTTATCAAAGTAAGTAAAGAAGTACTGAACTGTACCTGAATGGAATGAACCATCTGCAAATCTCTTATCTATTGTTAGGTTTTCTCTATAATGCAGAGTATGGTTAATGTCAAATATTGTATCGTCCTTACCTAGATAATCCTTATCCCAATCTACTTGTATAACTCTTAATGGATTCCTACCATCCACCCAGTATACTTTAGAAAGAGAATCGGCTTCTTTATAATAAACCCCTTCAATATAACCATCCCTTTCAAGATTAAGGTTACCTTCAAAGACTAGTTTTACTTCTCTTTTTCTTACTAGGTATATCCTATCTTTTATATCTGTAGTAAACAATAACCCCATATCCTCAAAAGGGATTAACCCAATGATAGCTCCCTGAATCTGTGTTTCAGAAATATCATAAGTTAATCCTACATCTGTTACCAACATATTGTTGGTGGAACTTTGAGTTATCTGTACATTAGTATTTCGGAATGAAAACTCAGACTCAGATTTTGATATATCTAAGTCTGGTTTCATACCTTTAATATTAAATGCTATTTCCTTTGGCTTCATTCTAAATTAACCTTTTTAAAGTTGTTGGAATGATGATAGTCAGAGTACCCGTGAATAATCCTACGAATAGTCTCCATTTGGTCAATGGTAGGTACTTTCTTTCTAGTGGTGTAATTCTTAACAGCCCAGCAATATTCCTGTTGAGCATTTTGAAGAATAGATGGGTGAAGCTTACCTAAATCAAATAGTACTGTTAAAGCCTGTTGTTTAACATAGGTTTCTAGTACTCTTAGGAATGCTGGGTCATCAGATATTTTAGGATAACCATCTTCATCTACAGGAATAGTAGTATAAAGAACCTCAACATCATTATTCTCCGTACCTAAAATAAGTACATTGTTTTGTACTTTATATGTTAGGGAATTCCTATCATCGTTATATCTATTTGCAGAGGATATATAAGCTCGTTTACTTTTAGCATCTCTTACAGCTTGTACACTAACTGTATTTTCTGGTAATAACACTCTGTAATCTTTTGCTTCAAATACACCACAATTCTCTTCATATAATTCTGGCGTACCTACAACTCCCATACACTCTACCACATAATCTAAAATATATTCCTCATTTAAATCTGATAGTAGGGGGTGTCGTAGTAATTTATCTATTAATGTTTTTACGGGTACTAACATATTCTAAAGCATCAAAAGTTTCATCTGTAGTAGCTAATTCATATATACGTTTATTTACTGAAGTAGTAAATCTAAATCTCCATTTATTTTTAACGTGAGAGCTACTAGTTTTTTTGATTAATAATATCTTGAAAACAGTCTTATATTCTGAATAGACTTTAACACCTAATCTCCTAGTCTCTTTCCAGTTTATAGGAGGTAAACCAACAAGCTTATCTCCTATAAATCTAGGCTTCATTGTTTTCTTTCTCAGGGCTAATGTACCTATCTGATAAGGCAATCTGACATCCTCCCCTTTAAGGATTCTATCAGTAATCTCCTTATTTCTTTCTCTAACGATTCGGTGTATATCTGATTCGGAGATAAAAATACCTTCATCTTGTAACATCTGCCTAAGTCTCTTTCTATATAGAGCTTTAAGTGTTAGGGAGTTATTAATCCTTATCGTCATTAGACCTTCTATTTCGGTTATTTAAAGACCTTGCTATAGCTTGAGCTAAAGAATAAATATCAGGTAAATCATCTCTACCATTATTGATACCATCCATAGGTCTGTAAGCAGCTTGCATTATATCATTTAATACAGCTTGAATTAAACTTACTATTAGACCTTGTTCTATGATGAATGGTGAATCCATTGGGTCTTGGTAGCATTGGTTGTTGTTATCCAAGTTACTACAATTCATTTCTGCTGGTATCTCATCAACAAAAACACCTGATAATTCAATCTTCTTTAAGTATTGTAATTGACTGTTTTTCGATTTAATGTAAAGTTCTCTATTTGGCATTATGGTAAAATACTTCATTCTTTTACCAAACTTACCTGAGCCTGCATATTTAAACCTAGTGTTCTCTATTCTTTCTAGTCTATCCATACCAGCATAAGCTGTTATATTACCTAAGTAATTTGGGATAGTTCTAGTACTCTTTAGAATAACCTCATCACAATCATCTTCTTTAACTAAATCAATACAAATAGTTTGGAAGTTTGCTGGGTCTATTTTTGATAGGTCTTTAGCATACTTCTGACTTAATAGGTAACCTTTATATTTATTTAGTAGAAAGCTTATATGATTTTCGTTAAGAGAGAAGTCATCAGAAGTACCCTTAACTAGGTCTAAAATCAAATATATAATTTCTCTATAAGTAGTCATAATTATAAAATTAAAATCCTATATACAAAAGTAATGTTTTTTTACTTCATATACAGGATTTTAAGTTTGAACTAATCTAATGCAACTCGCACGTTTTTACCGTGGTCTACTCGTATTACACCATCTTCAGAAGACCTAGCTTTTAATCTAGATTCAATTGGATTATCATTAACAAATTGTCTGTATGATGGGTAAGGAATTAAGCAATCTCCAAAGATGTTTTCAAGGTATTTATATATAGCTTTATAGTCTTCCTCATTCATAAAAATATCACATAACATTTCCTGAATATGAGTAAGAATTAACATCTTCCTTTGTGTTTGTAATGAGGTGCTTCCAGTAGAATAAAGTTGCTTGAAGTAATTATCTATTACCTCTAAAACAAAGTTATTATCCATGGCAACCACATTTCTTTTTAAAGTTTACACTACCTTTCTTATCTCTAAGTAAGTCAAAATACTCTTCAGCTTTAGCCGTATTACCACATTGTAATGCTAGGTCTAAAGCTTTCTTTTTTAGGATAAAGTCTACAAATCCCATATTAATATCTTTGCTATTTTTAATATAGTTCATAGACTTATCATATAAATCTTTGGCGTAATAAGTATAAGCTGTATCTACTTTATTATCCATAGAACAAGGAGTGCTAGGGTCTGGAATACCATCAACCTCTACCTCAATTATAAATAGATAATCATATAGATTGGGAATACCTAAATCTTTAGCCTTAAGTTCTAGCCTCACTCTTTTCCTTTTTAAAGTGGTCACAGCATTCTTATCTACCACTTCATTTTCTTTAGGTAAAACACCATAAAAAGCTTGACAGAAAGAATCTAAAACTTCAGGAACTTTAGTTACGTTGTACTCATACTTATATTCTCCTTTTATATCAGATACTCTAATGCTCTTTATAAACATATCCTTATAATAGCAAATATCTTCTATAGAAGTATCTATTATAAGCTTCTCTGGTTTAACCAATAATTCATTAAAAACAACCATAACCTCTAAATTAAAAATAGGGAGAAGAACAATTAAGTCTTCCCCCTATTATATTATTGAAACTTATCTTAGCATTCCTCAAGAGAAGGACCCTTCTTAGGAGCAGTAGGACTAACAATAGTAGTTTCCTTAGCACCCTTAAGCTTTTCTAGTAGTGTTTCAAGTTCTGCCTTCTTACCTGCAATAGTAATATCCTTCTCAGACTTATAAGAAGTATTACCACTGTCAATGTGAGAATAGTGAATGTCAAGAACATCATATTCCTGAGCTTCATCAGCAACACCTAAAGAAGCACTTAGATAGCTAGAGCAAGAAGGATAAAGATTACCTCTAACACCAAGGTAGAAGTATTCATCGTCCTTAACTAAAATACCGTTACCTACATAGTTATCAGCATTGGTATAATCAAGAGGAGCATTAACTATCTTAGGTCCAGAACCTTCAGTAACAAATGAATCAACATCTAAAGAGATTCTACGAACTCTATTGAATTCATTCCAAAGTTCAGGCTTGTTCTCAATTATAACAATGGACTGAGGAACGATACTTGAATTTGCAAGAGAAGCTAAAAATGTTTCTGTTTTATAACTAGCCTTAACTTCTGTTAGAGTACCTAGATTGGTAGGGTCATCAGAAGCAGTAACGAAGATTTTAACAGAATTGAAAAGAGTCTTTTCAGCACCCTTAGCAAGATGAATAGCTACTTCTGCTACCTTATCTAAAGTCACCATACCAGCACCATCATCTTCATAATGAGCTATAACCTGTAGAGGGTCAGATTCATTAAGATTCTTTATACCAGAAACCTTAAGATTAATACTGAACTTCTGCTTGTGACCACCCTTAGGTAGAATTACCATCTTACCAGCAAGCTTAATTCTAAGGTCTTCCTTCTTAGATAGATTGATATATTCAATATTGCTAATAGGAATAAGGTCTGAACGAGTTACCCCACCGTAACCTCTATATTCAAAGTAGAGGTGATTCTTGGAGTCATTTACGAAAGCCTTCATCTCACCTAAGTCACCCTTAGTATCTAGGTGCTTATCGGCAGTGAAGCCATCTGCTATTTCAAATTTGTTAGCCACATAGTAGTGTCTAACCTGTCTTGAAGTTTGTCCCATATTATTGTATTATATTTTTTAATTTAACCACACTTGTTTTGCTAGAATAACTGCTCTACTTAGTATATTTCTGTGTAACGATTCGTGTAATTCACATTCTTGAGGTGTACTATAACCTACCACAGGAAGTTCAGAGTCTTCTAATACAATAGGTCTAGGACATCTAATATACCTTATAAAGTATTTGTCTGAAGTATTTATGTTCTTATCTGTAATAACCTCAATTAAATTTTGACCTACATTTAATCTCAAGGCTTGCTTAGAAGGACCTGTAAAAGGATTCCTTAGTAGCTTTAAGATTTTATCGTGTGTTGTAGGTAATACTTGAATTATTAAATCTGGACAACCATCTACCTTTTTAAGTATATGTTCGTACAGAATATGTAATAAGTTTTCGGGCAGTTCATATAAAATAGATGATGAACTAATAGTAGGAATACTAGATGAAGACCTGCTTAAATACTTTTCAGCAGTAAGCTTTGATAACTGTTCTTTCAGTAACTCAGTATCTTCTACTCCTTCAATTTTATTACCTTGAACTATATCCAGTATTAAAGCTTCCTGAGCCTGAGTAAGAAAAACACTCTTTTCATACTCAGTAACTCCAGGAGCTTCATTGCTATTAATGTTATTATACAGAATATCGAACTCTCTACTAAAATCTATTAGATTCATTAATTCTATCTATTTCTGCTTCTAACTTAAACTTGAGTTCACTATTCTCTGGCTTGGATAAGAAAATAGCAGCGTTTGTAATATCAGGGTCTTGACCCTTAGGAGCTAGAGGTGTACCATCAGACTTGAGGTAGTAGAAACCACCTCTGTTGCTAAGAAGCTTGGCTTCGTGAGCCTTTCTTACGAGTACCTTATATATTAGGTATTCATCCTCTGCAACATCTATGAATCTCTTAGCGTCCTTCTGAATAAGTTCATTTAGACGAGACTGGATAAACTCAATAGTAGTGTTACTATCAATGTTTGCAGTAGTAAGGATAGAAAGAATAGTCTTAAGTACTTCCTTGTTGTCAAAGTTCTTATCAAGCAATCTGTAAGCCTTCGTGACAAGAGAAATCTTTCTAGCTTCTACCTTTGTTGCTTCCTGTTCGTCTTCAATTATGAATTCATATTCAGACTTAGGATTTCTTTCGAATTCAGCTCTAGAAGGACAAACCTTACTCTTATTGGCTAAGAGAACCTTGTACTTAATATAGTCCTCTGGATTATCGAGCTTCAACCTAATACCTTCTGTGGTAAGCACGATTTTATAATTGTCCCAATAATTGTTTTCCTTCTTGAATACCGAAAGAGCATTGTTAGGAAGACCCATTATATATTCAAGGTAATCCTTTTCATCCTTAGTTAATACATTCACATAATGACCATTCTTTAGGAGAGGTACACAGAGATGAATATAAGCATTTGCAGACTTACCACCATACAGAATGTGATTCTTATTTTTAACTAGTGGTGTTTCTCTTTTTATAAATGAAACCTTTATTGTCTGATTGCTAAGACAGTTCTTAAGCTTTGGTACATTGCTACCATAAATTGCCTGTCTATTCTCTGTGTACATTTCGTTAGTATCCTCGTCAATCACGGGTACTACATCCTCCATTATATCATTATCAATTGAATCCAATTGTGCCATTTTCTTTGCCATAGTTCTTCTCAATTTTTATATATTATTATTCTAAAATAGATGGGATAAATGATACAGCTCTAGTTGGGTCATAAACAATAACACCAACATCTGCCATTCTGTGGATAGAAGCCGAGTCTTCATCGTGAGCAGACTGGATATAACCATTGACAGAATTGAACGAAGCTGTAACAGCAGCCCAAGGATTTCTAACACCGATAACTAAAGAACGAACTTCATCCTGTCCTTCAACTACAACCTTATTAATGTTAGAATCTTCGTGCGAACCTAAATCGAAAATATCATAACGATAAGAGAAAGCATAACCACCATTTGGGTGAGTAATCTTATTTCTCTTGTCATCGTCGTACATCTTGTCTACTTCAACCTTAAGTACGATACCATTAGGAGCGCGGAATTCAGTGAATTGGAAACCAGCAGCTAAGCTGTTCATATGCATCTTAGACTGAACCTTAGAGATAACTGCAGGGTTGTTGTTAGTTAGAACAGTCCAACCAGAAGTAGTATCAAGTACAGCCTTGTGGAATTGAAGCGCACCGAATTCACCAGTCTTCATAACGAAGATTCTGTTATTAAGTTCCTTCTTATTTAGAGAAAGAGAAATAAGAGCTTCTTCTAACATCTCAAGAGAGAACTTGGAGTAGTAAACAGTGTTACCATAAGAAAGCTGTTCGAAGAGACCAGCACCTACCTTGATAGGATTACCAGACTTACCGAAGTCAGTGTATTCACCATTTGCATTTCTGTTAGAAGTAGAGAATGCCATAGCGTTGTTCTTATATTCCTTGAACTTACGCTCTACTGCCCATTCTTCACGGTCCATCCACATATTGAATCTCTTGTTACCATTTGCAGGAGTAGAGATAACATAAGGAGTAGGCATCTTAACATTCTTCTTATTACCAGCAACCTTGTGGTAAATTCTGACAGTAGTGAACTCATTTCTCATCGAGATAGGAGTAGAATGAGAAACACCACCAACCTTACGAGAAAGTTCTCTTTCAACAGGAGCATAAGCATACGAGAACTTTTCACCAGCTAGAAGACGTTCAGCAGGAATACCATCGTTACGACCATTCATAAGAGTTACCTTATAAACAGCAAGGGAACCTTCAAAACGAGGGTCAGCAAGAACACGCATTGGATAGGTTTCGTTTAGGTTACCCCAAAGTACTTCACCATCGTGGAACATATCTTCTTCAAATACTAGGTAGAAAGGTGCGCCATTACGACCTACGTTACCATAAGTAGAGTCAATCACGCTACCATCTTCATCTCTAGCTTCACGGAGAGGAATGTTACGTCTTTCTTCACCTTCTAAATCCCAAGTGTATTCATCTTCCGAGGGGATTTGTTTTACAGGGAAAGCGTTAAGGAAGTCTTCAAGAGTGCTACCATAACGACTGATTAAGGCTTCATTGATACGAAGACCAAGCTTAGCAGGAGTCTTGATACCAGCAGAAGTTAAATGTCTGTCAGTAGTTAAGCCAGACCAGGACTTCATTGCGCCTACAAAATAAGCATTTCTGTTTGTATTCATATTATAAAGTTATTTTTGTTGATTTACCTTTACTATTCTTTCCAACATATTGTAGACCACCTCTAGAGCTAGGGGAAATCTTTCCTTCTAATTCTGCAAGCTTAGACTTAACCTGCTTGTTGGCGGCACCTTTAAATAATTTATCGAAATCTTTAAAACCATTGGTTAGGGTAAACGCAACACTTATACCTCTAAGGTAACGAGCTTCATCTTCTCTTTGAGCTTTTTGTAGAGCAGTTTCAAATTCTCCTGTTTCAGGGTTACGGTATCTTGCATTAGTAGCATCTATAAAAGCTTGCTTTCCAATCTTCTCAGAAACACCAATCTTTTCATAGAAATCTTTTTCTTCAAATACCTTTTGAATATTCTCAGCTCTTTCCTTTGTCTTACGGTCTTCTTCTTCCTTGAGTTTCTTTGCATTCTCTAGCTCATCCTTGAAAGCCTTATCATAGAATTCCAAGCTATCATTGTAAGCTTCAATTGCATCCTCAATATCATCACCTCTTTCAAAGGAACGTTCAACCTCTTTCAGTGCGCGTTCGTGGGACTTACCCATACGAATATATTGGTTGTAGATAAGACGCTTTCTTATGTCTTCATTTTCCTCAGCCTTTAAATCATCTTCTGATAAAGATTCTAGGTATTGAATTGTTCTTTCATATGAAGCAATCTTTGAAGGTTCTACATTATAATTTAATGCTTCTAGAACTCTCTTTTGCTGTTCATCTAAAAGTGATTCAACCTGCTTCTTAAAGAGACTCTTTAAATCATCAGGATTATCTACTTCCTTTATGTCTTCTTCAGTTAAAGAAGATAAAACTCCGTCCTCTAACAAAGCGTTGGCAATGGAAGAGTAAAATTGAGAAGAACCTTCTTCGTCAGATTCGGGAGTTTCTTCTTCTGTATTTTGTTCTTCTTCATTATCACCTACGCTCTCTTGAGGTTCATTATCCTCATCGGTTTCTTCTAAAGAATCTAATTCGTCTATTTCAGAATCATCTTCGGATTCTTCTGGGCTTTCACCACCATTGTCGTCTATATCATCTAGCTCTATTTCGCCAGAATCAGGACCTTCTAAATTGTCCAGACTTTCAATCTCTTCTAATTCAAAATTAATATCCATTTTTTCTTCTCATTTAATTAATAAATTATAGTACAAATATACTGGAGAGACCTTATTTAAAAATCTAATTAAAGTTTTTGTAATTAACTGATTGTTATCGTTATAGTTTCACCTTTATTTTGTGCATCTTTTATACGTGCAGTTAGGTTGTTCATATAGAATGTAGAGTTAGTAACTTTACCAACTGTTTTATTCTCCCCAACTATAATGCAACCAGATGAACTATTTTGGTCATTTCCATTATGTATTAATATACCTTCAAAGTAAGGAACATCAAGTAATCTTGGTAGCTCCCTTTTAAACTTTGGAGAGTAGTTTACCACCACTTTGAAAGTACCATAAGGAATAGCAGTTTGGTGCATAACCTTACTCAAACCATCATCGAATTTCCCATTCTTATTTAGGTCAATAACCTTGTCTTCTATTGTATCACAGTAATAGGTACCATTGATAAAAAGTTTGCCTATAGTATAGTTAGGCTTTAGTGCTATTCTTTTTAGCTCTAGTTTCATATCTATTAGTAAGTTTTTTATTCATAGATTTCACTTCTACGGAAAGCCCATTAACAAGCTTGTGTAAACCTAGAATAGTAGTCTTTAATTCAGAATTCTCTAAAGTTAAAGATTCAATTCTAATCTTAAGATTTTCATTCTCAAGAGTAAGCTTATCAATCTTGCTATTTAGGATATTTCTTTCTTCCCTGTTCTTTACATTCTCTTGCTCTAAAGTATCATTCTTTAATTCGGAAGCTTGAAGGTCAGCAAGAATACCATCCTTAAGCTTAGTGTATGCAGCAAGTCCATCCTCCATATTCTTTATGTAGTTGTTATCAACTTCAGCAGAATATTTCTTCTTCGTGAATATATAGGTTAGGAAAGAACCAACCGCTGTAGTAGCAACGGTAACTAAACCGTTTAAAAGTATTTCATTCATTTTATTACCTCAATAAACTTATTCTGTGTTTCTTTGATGTAAGGGTTCTTCTCTTTTATTTCAACTTCCACAACGACATCTCTCTTTTGGAACCATCTTATGAAGAAACATTTAGATGGTTTTCTCAGTATCTTTTTACTATGTACTATGATATGTTTCTCACTAGTAAAACTAGGAGATACAACCACAGTATTCGGATATTGCAAAGATAAATCTAACTGATACCAAGGGTCTCTGATAATAGTATCTACTTTAAGGTCTTTTACAAAGATAGTATCACTCATCTGTATAGTGTCTACTCTTTGAGCTTGACTCTTAATATAGTAAAGAGCTTTAATCTCTTTTTCTTTTACCTTCAACTCTTTGGCTGTACTCATTAATTCATTAGCTATAGAATCATTGAGATACTTAAGCTCCTTTATAGAGAAAGACAATAATCTATTGTTCGTAGTTATTGAATCTTTCTCTAGTAAGGATGCTTCATAGTTAGATATGAATCTATCTCTATCAGCTTCAGCAGACTTGAGTTT
>ERZ772932.33-NODE-33-length-91627-cov-10.669189_pt1 | contig 91627 bp, 86 predicted proteins | sample MGYA00511684_ERZ772932 | MGnify/ENA primary metagenome ERZ772932 (study PRJEB29015, sample SAMEA2738078) | human oral metagenome | biome: human oral; feature: human-associated habitat; material: saliva | place: China | collected 2210 ...
GTTGTTCCTCCCACATCGACGGGTCCGAGGCCGTCACCGCCGGGTGCTCCTGAGACGGAGGCTCACCAGAGCCTGCATCAGGGGGAGGGATTTCTTGCGCTGCCTCCCCGGTAACTTCTGTGCTATTGCCTTGGTTCCTACCACCGACTATGGGGGATGGGTACTGAGGATCACCTTGGGCAGTGACGGTAGAAAGAACAGTGATAGCGGCAGCCAAGGACGCTATAATTAGTTTCCTCATTTGGAAACCACCTCCCCTTCACCAACCACCCAGCGACCACCCACATATCGAACTCCAAAAACGACTTCCTGCCCTTTATTGGGCTCAGCCACTTCAGGAACTTTTCCTGGATAGCACCAGGTTGTCTGACCGTAGTTGATGACTACCTTGACTCTGTTGTAGTCATAGCCTTCCAGTTTCTCGTAGACAGTGGTGCTGATAATTTCTTGATCCCATTTGTCTGCCCATCCTCCTTTGCTGTGGATGTTGTTGGCATCGTCGATGGTTGATTGGCAGAATTTGCAGCGGTTGTCGCTCATGGCGGCGAGTTCGGTGGTGTTGCCGGTCATGAAGGCGTAGCGGTAGAGCTCGAGGAAGTAGCGGACGCTGGAAGCAGCCCCTTCGGGGCTCTCCTCGTTCATCTGCTCGGGCTTGGCCGGTGCGGGTTCGGCCAGGGCGGCGTCGCGCTTGGCTCGTAGCTCAGGTGTCAGGGCCGCTTCGCGGGAGGCGGTCGCACTTGCGTTGGCGTCAGCGATGCCCTTCTCAGCCCGAGCAACAGCAGCCGACGCGCTGGCACTGGCACTCGCGCTGGCCTCAGCCTTGGCGTCCCTCACCGAGCAGGCCGCTACCCCCAGCGCCAGCACACACACCACCACCAACCCGGCCACACCCCTGCGACGTCCAAGACGAGTGCCGGACTGAGCTTTGTGCCGCGATGGCACCGACCCGCTCGATCGTTGCCGCTCTCCAGTCAGCGCACCCTGTTCCGCCTGCCTGTCGGGGTTGCCTGGGGCCCGGCGGGGCTGACAGGCACGCACAGCCACACCCGACTCCGGAACGGTTGGCCGGATACCTGGCCGCTCCACCCCTCCTGCTGGAGTCGGCTGCTTGATGTGCTTGCCGAGGACGTCGAGCTCCTGCTGGCCGCTATGACCGTGTTCGGTCGGACGTGGTTCCAGTGCGAGTACCCGGCTGGCCGGCCGTCGCGGACTGACGGTCAGAGCCGCTTGCTCCGCGCGCCCATCGGGGCAACTGCTGTCTGGTCGAGCGCAGCGCTCATGTGCAACGAGGCATGGCTCCGACGCTCTCATCTGGTCGGGTACTGGCCGCCGGGCACCGGTGGGCTTGGGGGATCGTAGGGACGCACTCATCACGGAAGCCTCCTCGCCACCGAAACAACTCCATACCCCGCCCGGCCGGGCGACGCTGTCCGTCCAGACGGTGCATTGACATTACCTGCCCCAACACCCCCGCACCAGACCCTGAAGTGACCCTGTGGAAAACCCCGAAACAGGACTCCCCGCACTCCTGTGGAGGTCGGCACCTCTCGCGTCTCCCAGCCCATAGCCATCGACCTCGACCGGGGCCAAGGAGAGTCATCGTGGCTGCGTGACCAGCGGTGGATCGGACCCACCTGACCTCGCACGATTCCACTAACCATCACGCAGCCACAACGGTGCCCTGCGGGACCCAACTGCTGCACTCCAAGGGCTCGGTGAGGTCGCGTGGGGTCCGGTCCGCCGTGGGGCCAGTGGGTAGCGGTGTCCGTTGGTCTCGGCGGTGCGTTGTGAGCCGTTGGTGTCACGATTGGCGACTTTTAGGTGACCGTTGGCTGACGTGCCTGAGCCTGTGTGTCTCTGACCTGCGCATACGTGTCGGAGCATGACGGGAGTCAGTCTGGCTTGTCCCTAAAAGTCGCCTTCAGTGACACCGTACTAAGAGACCCACCCGAATCCGGGTATGAGGAACCGGCCTCGGACGGCACGAGTTTGGCGTCGGTGGTTCCCGGAAAACGCAACGGTTCAGCGAAGAGTGCGAAACGGCTCTGAGCAGGACGCAAGATCGAGAGGAGGCGGATCAGCCCCCCGCTATCCGAACGGCAGCGGCCCTGCACCCCAATGTAGGTGAAGCCGACGAGTGTTAGGACTGGGGGTGGCGTCTGCCGGCCGCCCCGCTCAGGCGAAGACGACGGTGCGGTGCCCGTTGAGCAGCACCCGGCGCTCGGTGTGCCAGCGCACCGCCTGCGCCAGCACCCGGCGCTCGACGTCCTGCCCCTTGGCCTGCAGCATGGACACGGAGTCCTCGTGCCCGGCCCGCGTCACGTCCTGCTCGATGATCGGCCCCTCATCCAGGTCCGCCGTCACGTAGTGCGCCGTCGCCCCGATGAGCTTGACCCCGCGCTCGTGCGCCTGAGCGTAAGGGCGCGCCCCCTTGAAGGACGGCAGGAACGAGTGGTGAATGTTGATGACGCCCCCGTGCAGCCGCTCGCACAGGGCGGGGGAGAGGATCTGCATGTAGCGGGCCAGCACCACCAGCTCGACGTCGAGGGAGTCCACCAGCCCCAGCAGCTCGGCCTCGGCGGCCTCCTTGGTCTCCTTGGTGACCGGGATGTGGTGGAAGGGCACCCCGTAGAACTCGGCGACGTCCCGCAGCGTCTCGTGGTTGCCCACCACGCCGACGACGTCGACCGGCAGTCCCTGGCTGCGGGCCCTGAAGAGCAGGTCGGTCAGGCAGTGGCCCTCCTTGGAGACCATGATGAGGGTGCGCATCGCGCGCCCCACCTCATCGAGGCTCCACTCCATCTCGTACTCGCCGGCCAGCTCGGCCAGGTCCTTCTCCAGCTCCACGCGCGGCACGGTGGTGAGCACCTGGACCCGCATGAAGAACAGGCCCGTGGAGGAGTCCCCGAACTGCTTGGACTCGGTGATGTTCCCGCCGCGGCGCGCCAGCGTTCCGGTGACCGCGTGGACGATCCCCGGGCGGTCGGGACAGGACAGGGACAGGACCAGGTGAGCGGCGGAGTCGGTGGGCGCCGTGGAATGAGCCATGGCCTCAGCCTAACCGGGACCGGCCCCTGCCGTAGAAACGGCTCAGGTGCCGGTCCCGGAGGGTCCGTGTTCCTTGGCTTATCGTCGCGGCTCAGCCCTGACGGGCCTTGAGGCGGGGGTTCTTCTTGTTGATGACGTAGGTGTGGCCGCGGCGTCGGACCACCTTGGACCCCGGCTGCTTGGCCAGGGACCGGATCGAGGCACGAACCTTCATGTCGGCTCCTTTCCTTCTTCGTGTCCAGTGAGGGCGGTGAGAGATCGACGGGGAGAGGCTTGGGTGCCCCGCCTGTGCGCCTACCGCTTGCGCTTGCCGTAGCGGCGCTCGAACTTCTCCACCCGGCCGGCCGTGTCCAGGATGCGGCCCTGGCCGGTCCAGAACGGGTGCGAGGCGCTGGAGACCTCGACGTCGTAGACCGGGTAGGTGTTGCCGTCCTCCCACTCGATGGTCTCCGACGACGTCAGGGTCGAACGGGTCAGGAAGGCGAAGCCTGCGGACTTGTCGCGAAAGACAATGGGCTGGTAGCTGGGGTGGATCCCAGGACGCATACGAGCTCCTTGGAAGGGGGTGAATATGAGAACTGACGTGGTGAACGAGTACCGGCAGCGGTGCTGAGAGGGGCGCGGTTGCGAGCGTGCTACGCCGCGTCGTGGGCCCCGGCGGGTGCGGGCCCACAGCCCCACCCCGCCCGCACCCGCCTACCAGGAGGACTTGACGATGCCCGGCAGCTCGCCGCGCAGCGCCATCTCGCGGAAGCGCACCCGGGAGGTCCCGGTGACGCGCAGGTGCCCGCGCGGGCGACCGTCCACCGCGTCGCGCCGACGCAGGCGAGTGGGGGAGGCGTCTCGCGGCAGTGCGTGCAGCGCCGCCATCGCCTCATCGCGCTCGTCCTGGCTCAGGTGAGGGTTGACCGAGGCCCGCTTGAGCTCGGCACGGCGCTCGCCGTAACGCTCCACCACCTGCTGGCGCCGCAGCTCGGCGGCGATCTTGGACTTCTTGGCCATCAGCGCGACTCCTTGTACTCCACGTGCCGGCGCACCACCGGATCGAACTTGCGCAGCACCAGCCGGTCAGGGGTGTTGCGGCGGTTCTTGCGGGTCACGTAGGTGTGGCCCGTCCCCGCGGTGGAGACCATCTTGATGATCGGCCGCAGGTCCTTGCCCTTGGCTCCGCTCATGACAGCTTCTCCCCTCGGGCGAGCATCTGAGCCACGACGACGTCGATGCCCAGCTTGTCGATCGTGCGGATGCCCTTGGCGGACACCGTCAGGCGCACGGTGCGCCCCAGGGACGGCACCCAGTAGCGCTTGCGCTGCAGGTTGGGGTCCCAGCGCCGGGGCGTGCGCTTGTGGGAGTGGGAGACGGACCGGCCGAAGACAGGCCGGGCCCCCGTGACTTGGCAGTAGGTGGTCATGACGAGCATGATATAAGAATGATTCTCAGTTTCGTCAACTCTGCTGGAGGACCTCGTGACCGATCCCTCGGATGACTTTGCCGGCAACCTCGCTGACATCCCCGGCTCCCCGGCCGACGGCCGGCACACCCTGGCCGTCATCGGCGCCGTCGACCCCGCCCTGCTGGACCTGGTCGACCTCGCCCTGGCCGGCCAGGACGCCGTCGTCATCCGCGCCGGGCTCCACTTCGCCACCGATGATGAGGCCGGCAGCGGCGACACCGACGACGACCTGGTCCGGCTCGTCAGCCACAGCTCGGCCGAGGGCTTCGACGACGAGCCGGTCAGGCTCGACGTCCCCATGCCCTCCACCTGCCCCACCTGCTCCCTGCGGGAGGTCCTGGCCGCCGTCGCCCAGGACCGCGCCGCCCAGGACCCGGGCGGCACCACCGTCATCCTCCTGCCGGCGGCCATCGAGCTCGCCCACCTCCTGCCCGGCCTGGCCGAGGAGCTCGCCGGCACCGGCGTCAGACTGGCCGGAGCCGCCCACGTCCTGGACGCCACCACCGCCCTGGACGAGCTCCTCGAGCACCGTCTGCTGAGCGCCTTCCCCGGCGACACCCGCTGCACGGGCGCCGTCCACCTGACCAACCTCGGATACGCCGACCTCGTCCTGGCCCTGGGACGCGACGAGGACCCCGCCGGGGCCGACCTCATCGAGCACCTGCGCCCCCACGACGCCCTCCTGCTCCCGGGACTCGACGCACCCCTCCTGGAAACCCTCACCACCCTCACCCACGACGCCTCCGCCTCCTTGAGCCGCATCCACCCCGCCACCACCAGCGCCTGGGGCGGCCCCGACGAGCACGGCGTGTGGACCCTCGACCTCAGCGCCTCCCTGCCCTTCCACCCCGAGCGCCTGCGCTCCCTGGTCGTCGAGCTCGCCGGTCAGGGCCTGTGCGCTCGCGGCTGCTTCTGGCTGCCCAGCCGCCCCGGCCGGGTCTGCACCTGGGAGGTCGCCGGAGGCGCCGTGAGCGTCGGCGACGCCGGTACCTGGGCGGAGGTCCCGGCCGCCCCCTCCGGCGCCGGCGACGACGCGTCCGCCGAGCCACGCTGCCACCTCGTGGTCACCGGCGTCGGGGACGAGGAGATGCGCGAGCAGGTGCGCCGCGCCTTCTCCCGGATCCTCCTGCGCCCCGAGGAGATGGCCCAGGCACTGGCCTGGATCGGCGCCGACGACGGCCTGGGCGACTGGTTCGGGCAGGACGACCAGGAGGGCTGAGCGCCCGCTGCCTTTGTGCGAGCCCCACCCGAGGTGGCGCGGGGCGGCACGTTGCGGCGCTGGGCGGTGCGGCGTGGCCGGCACGTTGCGGCGCTGGGAGCCGCTGGCCTGCACTGTGGGCTGGGGGACGGCACGGCTCCGCTCCGGCACGGTAGGGTGTTCCTGTCGCGACTGGCGCCGGGTGGATCACCACCGGGGAGCGGCACGAACACGACTCCGGGGTCGCCCGCCTGGGCCACGGATCGCCCACCAGTGCGCGCACAGCCGCCTGCCATGGCGCAGCGTGCGCCCCACATCTGAGGAGAGACATGACCGCGCAAGCCGTCACCCCGTCCCTGAACCAGCCGCTGGCCGAGCTCGACCCGGACATCGCCGAGGTCCTCACCGGTGAGCTCGCCCGTCAGCGCGAGACCCTGGAGATGATCGCCTCGGAGAACTTCGTTCCCCGGGCCGTCCTGGAGTGCCAGGGATCGGTCCTGACCAACAAGTACGCGGAGGGCTACCCGGGGCGCCGCTACTACGGCGGCTGCGAGGTCGTCGACGTCGCCGAGTCCCTGGCCATCGAGCGTGCCAAGGCCGTCTTCGACGCCGAGTGGGCCAACGTCCAGCCCCACTCCGGGGCCCAGGCCAACGCCGCCGTCCTCCACGCCCTGGCCACCCCCGGCGACACCCTCCTGGGCCTGTCCCTGGCCCACGGCGGCCACCTCACCCACGGCATGAAGATCAACTTCTCCGGCAAGAACTACAACGCCACCGCCTACGGCGTGGACGAGACCACCATGCGCATCGAGATGGACCAGGTGCGCGAGGCCGCCCTGCGCGAGCGCCCCTCGGTCATCATCGCCGGCTGGTCGGCCTACCCCCGCCACCTCGACTTCGCCGCCTTCCGCTCCATCGCCGACGAGGTCGGCGCCGCCCTGTGGGTCGACATGGCCCACTTCGCCGGACTCGTCGCCGCCGGCCTGCACCCCAACCCCGTCCCGCACGCCGACGTCGTGTCCACCACCGTCCACAAGACCCTGGGCGGCCCCCGCTCCGGCATGCTCCTGTCCAGCCGCGCCGAGCAGTGGGGCAAGAAGCTCAACTCCGCCGTCTTCCCCGGCCAGCAGGGCGGCCCCCTCATGCACGTCATCGCCGCCAAGGCCGTGGCCATGAAGATCGCCGGCACCGAGGAGTTCCGCGAGCGCCAGGAGCGCACCGTGCGCGGCGCGGCCATCATCGCCGAGCGCCTGGGGGCCGACGACGTCAAGGCCGCCGGCGTCAGCCTGGTCACCGGAGGCACCGACGTCCACCTGGTGCTGGTGGACCTGCGCGACTCCTCCCTGGACGGCCAGCAGGCCGAGGACCTCCTGCACACCGCCGGCATCACGGTCAACCGCAACGCCGTCCCCTTCGACCCGCGTCCCCCGCGCGTCACCTCCGGCCTGCGCATCGGCACCCCCGCCCTGGCCACCCGCGGCTTCGGGGAGGCCGAGTTCACCGAGGTCGCCGACATCATCGCCGCCACCCTCGTCCACGGCGCCGCCGGCACCGCCGACGACGAGACCCTGGCCGCCCTGCGCGGTCGCGTGCGCGCCCTGACCGACGCCTTCCCCCTCTACCCGGGGCTGGCCCAGTGAGGGCTCCCTGGAACGGGGCGGCCCGGGTCCTGGACGGCAAGGCCACGGCCGCCGCCCTCAAGGCCGAGCTCAAGGAGCGTGTCGCGGCACTGCGCGAGCGCGGCGTCACCCCCGGCCTGGGCACGGTCCTGGTGGGGGAGGACCCCGGCAGCGTCAAGTACGTCGCCGGCAAGCACGCCGACTGCGCCGAGGTCGGCATCCTCTCCATCCGTGAGGACCTGCCGGCCACCGCCACCCAGGCCGAGGTGGCCGCCGCCGTCGACCGCCTCAATGCGGATGACGCCTGTACCGGCTACATCGTCCAGCTCCCGCTGCCGCCGGGCGTGGACACCAACGCGATCCTGGAGCGCGTGGACCCGGACAAGGACGCCGACGGCCTGCATCCCACCAACCTGGGGCGCCTGGTGCTGCGGGCCTCGGGGCCCATCGACTCGCCCCTGCCCTGCACGCCGCGCGGCTGCATCGAGCTCATGGAGCGCCACGGCATCGACCTGGCCGGCCGCAACGTGTGCGTCGTCGGCCGCGGGGTCACGGTGGGCCGCTCCATCGGCCTGCTCCTGGGCCGCAAGGACGTCAACGCCACCGTGGACATCTGCCACACCGGCACCACGGATCTGGCCGAGCACGTGCGCCGGGCCGACGTCGTCATCTCGGCGGCCGGCAGCCCCGGCATCATCACCCCGGAGATGGTCGCCCCCGGCGCCGTCGTCCTGGACGTGGGCGTCTCGCGCGTCGTCGACCCCGCCACCGGCAAGGGCCGCATCGCCGGTGACGTCGCCGACGGCGTCGACGAGGTGGCCTCCTGGCTCTCACCCAACCCCGGCGGCGTGGGGCCCATGACCCGCGCCCTGCTTCTGGCCAACGTGGTCGAGACCGCGGAGCGCTCGCTCTGAGGGACGTCGCCGCTCGCCCGACCGGCCGATAACCTTGAGGCCATGACGGACGAGTCCCACGGCGCCCATCCCTCCCATCCTGACGGCCCCACCCATCCGGCTGAGTCGGCAGGCTCCCCGAGCTCCTCGGAGCCTGAACCGACTCAGTCGGAGGTGTGTCCGCCGACCCCCGCGGACGCGGCGCCCGTGTCGCCCTCGCCGGAGGCGACCGGCTCCCAGGACCCGCAGCCGCACAGGACTGGCCTGCGGCGTCGGACCCTCATCCTCGGTGCGGCCGGCGCCGGCGCCCTCATCGTGGGCGGAGCCATCCTGGTGCGCTGCACCACGGGGCGCCGGAGCTCGCCGACGCCCACGGCCACCGACTCGTCGGCCTCGGCCGCCTACCGCCCCGCCTACCACTACAGCCCCGCCACGGGGAATCTCGCCGACCCCAACGGTCTGGTCCTCTACGAGGGCGAGTACCACCTCTTCCATCAGCAGGACGGCACCTGGGGCCACGCGATCAGCTCGGACATGGTGCGCTGGAAGCGCCAGGGGACGGCCCTTGAGCACGACGCGCAGGGCCTGGCAATGTCCGGCAGCTGCGTCGTCGACGGGGCCAACACCTCCGGCCTGGTCACCGGCGGCGGCCTGGTCGCCGTCTACACCTCCACCCAGGGCGGTGAGGCCCAGTCCCTGGCCTACTCCACCGACCGGGGGAGGAGCTGGCGGCGCTTCTCCGGCAACCCGGTCATCCCCAACGACGGGCGCAAGGACTTCCGCGACCCCAAGGTCTTCTGGCATGAGGACTCCAAGGCATGGATCATGATCGTCTCCGCCGGGGACCACGTCTCCCTCTTCCGCTCCACCGACCTCAAGGCCTGGAGTCACGCCAGTGACTTCGGCCAGGGCATCGGCTCGCACGCCGCCGTGTGGGAGTGCCCCGACCTCTTCCCCCTGACCGACTCCAGCGATGGGCGCGCCCGCTGGGTCATGACCCTCTCGGTCGGCGCCAACGAGGAGACGGCCGGCTCCACCGCCCAGTACTTCATCGGCGACTTCGACGGCTCCGTCTTCTTCCCCGAGGATCGCGACACTCGCTTCACCGACGTCGGCCAGGACTTCTACGCCGCCCAGAGCTTCGAGCACGTCGAGGGCCGCCGCGTGTGGATGGCCTGGCTGGGCAACTGGAACTACCCCTACTCCCTGCCCACTGGGGACTGGCACGGGGAGATGAGTATCCCGCGCGAGCTGTCCCTGACCACCATCGGCGGCAAGCGCACCCTCGTGCAGAAACCCGTCCCCGAGCTCGACGCCCTGCGCGGGCGGGCCGCCGACCTCTCCGGCCTCAAGGCCACCGACACGGTGACGACTCTGGGCACGGGCCGCACGGTCGAGATCGACCTGACGTTGGACGTCTCCCACGCCTCTGAGGCCTGGCTGGGCCTGGCCCGCGGCACGGTTGACGGCAAGACCCAGGAGGTGCGCGTCGGCGTCGACATCTCGGCCGGCACCCTCTACCTCGACCGCACCGACGGCGGGCTCACACAGGTCGACGGCAAGGACGAGGGGACCACCACCGACTTCGCCCTGCGTCGCCAGACGCAGTACCGCCCCACCGGCTCCACAGTGCGTCTGCACCTCTACCTGGACCGCTCCAGCCTCGAGGTCTTCGTCGACGACGGCGCCACCGTCGGCAGCCTCCTGGTCTTCACCGCCCCCTCCTGCCAGGAGATCGTCCTGGGAGCCAAGGGCACGGCCACCATCACGTCGGGAAGCCTCACCCCCCTGGCCGCAGCCCTGTAAGGACGCCGCAGGACACGTCGACGACAAGGAGGCGGGGCCGCCGGAACTTCTGTTCCAACGGCCCCGCCTCCTGCTCGAGCAGTGATGCCCTGAGTACGGCGCCTACTTCAGCCGCTGCGGGCGGGTGTCACCGCCGTTGGAGCGGGCCCGGTCCGAGGGGATGTCCGCGAAGCCCCCCAAGCCGTTGGTGCCGTAGGTGCGGTCCACCGAAGTGGTGTCCCCGGAGATGTTCAGCTTCACCGTCGGGGCCAGCGAGCCCCCGCGCACCGGGTTGCCGTCCTTGTTACCGCCGACGGAGTCGATGAAGGACTCCACCAGGCCGCCGGGCATGACGTAGTGCGAGTAGGACTGGAAGGTGTACGGGCTCTGGTTGAAGTCCGGCGAGTAGGGCTTGCCCGGGTTGAAGTTGAGGTTGATGGGGTTGCCCAGTGCGATCCCGGTGTTCTGGTTGAGCGGCTTGTAGTCGCTTCGCAGCCCGTCGCCCACGAAGCCGTAGACGCCCTCGGGGCCCTGGAGCCCGTCGGCATAGGTCTCCCGGTGCGAGATCGTGAACAGGTAGTACTTGCCGTCCTGGAAGTAGATCTGCGGACGCTCGGTCTGGTCATTGACGCAGTTGCCGCTCAGCAGCGGAGGCAGGTACTCCCACTGGGTCATCGCCTTGTTCTTGGCCCGGGCCAGGCCCACGTTGGCCAGCTGGTAGTAGCCGCCGCGCTGGTTGACCGCCTCGACCGTCTCCGCCTTGGGGTCGCCCTGCTCGTAGCCGAGGTCCTCCGCGGTGCAGGTGGCCACGGCGGTGTTCTGACCGGCCTTGGCCGCGGCGTCGACGTACTGCTGCTCACGGACGAAGGCCGAGTTGCCCTCGAAGACCATGTACTCGGTGGGGTCCGAGGGGTTGTTCTGGTCGCGGAAGGTGAAGGGGTCGCGGAAGTTCACGCCCGGGTTCTGCTCGCGGGTCTGGTAGTACTTGCCGTCCGGGACGAGCAGCTGGTGCTGGGTGCGGAACCCGGTGAGCCACACGCCGTTCTCGTCAGCGTAGATACGTCCCTCGGACTGCACGATCCGCGGGTCGTAGGGCTTGGAGGCCGCGTTGTTGCCGTCCTGACCGTAGCCCCCGTCGCCACTGCCGCCGGTGGTGGTGTTGTAGAAGGCCACCGAGGTGTAGAACATGCGGATCTTGTTGCCCTCCATGAGGCGGGCCGAGCCGGACCACTCGGTCTGGGCCGTGAAGCTCTGGTCCTCGAAGATCGAGCCGGAGGCGCCGTCGGGGAAGACGTGCCCCCCGTAGATCCACCCGCCGTTGGAGCTGCCCGCGCCGTCGGCCGAGGAGGTCTGCGTGCCGGCCTTGCGGTAGAAGAAGCCCAGACGCGCGTGGGTGTGGCGGTCGTCGAAGGTGTAGCCGGCGTGCCGGTCGGCCACCAGGGAGAAGGCGATCTCCCAGCCGTTGTAGGAGATCTGGTGGGCGGCCTCATCGGTCAGCGTCCAGGTGTCCCACACCCATACGTCGTCGCTCGTGGCCGGGAAGCCGTTGGAGATCTCCGGCATCGTGAGCTGCTCGGGCATCGAGTTGGTGCCCGACGGCGCATTGGGGTTGGAGACGCGCTGGATCTGCATGGCGTCGGCGCGGGTCCACTTGGCGGTGTAGTTCTCCTCGACCCCGTGCGCCGCACCGGTGTGCTTGGTGGCGTTGGCCCAGCCGGGGTTGTCGGCCTTGAAGCCCTTCGCGTCCTGGGCCGCGGCCCCACCGGCGGCCTGCTGGTCGCTCTGGCCCGCCTGACCCTGCTCGGTGGGGCTCTGGCTCGCCTGCGCCTGGCCGGCAGGGGACTGGTCGTTCTTCTGGGCCGCTCCCGCTCCCGCCTCGGGCGAGGCCTCGGCAGTAGCGGTGGCGGTGGGGGAGGCGCTGGGGGAGGGCGTCTCATCGGCGAGCGCTGTGGTGCCGGACCCGGCCACCAGGAGTCCGAGCGTCAGCGCCACGGCCAGTCGTCTGCGACGGGCGCGGAACGAAGTGTGTGTCACGGTCATTGTCCGTACTGTCCTTACTCATTGAGGGATGAGGGTGTCAGTGCGCCGTGAGCCTTTGTTATGTGATCTCCCAGGCCCAACCTTAGGAGAACCTGGGGGTGGAGGGACAGGTCTTTGGACCGCTCTGTCAGTATCGGGACACTGCCACCAAAGATGTAGGCCCTGCATTCTCAGGGTTTCTTGAGGTTTTTGGCGTTTTAGTGACATAGACCACAAGCCAGTGGCTTATCGTCCGGTTAGTCTTGAACGCGTTCTCCGTGAGCTGTCTGGTCTCCCAGCCTGTCGGTTCAGGTGGTCGTCCGCTGCCGGGCGGCCCCGTGTCTAACGGAGATCCTGTGAATACTCTTCCCATCCGTCTGCGACGGTTATCCGCTTCAACAATCGCTTTGCTGGCTGCGCTCGCCCTGAGTGCGGCCGGCCCGGCGGTGGCCGCTACAGCGCCGAATACGGCGGGGCAGTCCACCACCTCCCTGCGCAACACCTCCACGGTGAGCGCCCAGTCCCTGGCCCAGATGGTCGCCGGTCCGAAGGCGACAGTCTCCAACGCATCCGTCTCCGGCAAGGACGTCCAGATCGGCACGGTCAAGGGACTTCCCGGTGACGGCAACGCCATCACCGAGGGTGTCGCCCTGTCCACCGGCTCCCTCGTCGACCCCGATCCCGCCGCCGACTCCGATACCGACATCACCCGCTCCGCGGTCCTGGGGCCCAACGACGCCCTGGACACCACCGGTGACTTCGGCCTCGCCGAGGACCCGGCAGGACTGGCCAAGGTGGCCGGCACCGACGTGTATGACGAGGCCGTCCTGGAGTTCGACGTCACCGCCACCAGCTCCACCATCGTCCTCTACTACAGCCTCGGCTCCGAGGAGTACGCCGGCGCCACCGAGGGCACCCCCGCCTCCTGGCAGTCGCGCGGATACAAGGACCCGCTGAGCATCCAGGTCAACGGCACCGAGTGCGCCCACGTCCCCGGCACGCAGACGGCCGTGAGCGCCGCCTCGATCAACGAGTCCTCCAACGCCGCCTACTACACGGCCAATGTCTCGGGACACACGCCGGGGCAGATCCCCGTGGAGTTCAACGGCTACACCTCCGCCCTGCCCTGCCAGGCCTCCGTCACCCCGGGGCAGAAGGTGCACGTGCGCGTGGCCATCGCCGACGCCCAGGACGGTCAGCTCGACTCCACGGTTCTCCTGCGCACCCAGGGACTGGGCTTCACCGACAAGCCGATCACCGATCCCTGCAACGCCAAGGCCGGTACCTGCGACATCCCCGGCAACAGCAAGGGTTCCAACGGCAACGGCTCCAACGGGGCGAAGAACGGCAAGGACTCCGCCACTCCGCCCGGTCAGGGCAAGCCGGGCGTGACCGACTACAGCGCCGCCTCGCCCACCGCGAGCCCCAAGAAGACTGTGGCCGGTCTGCCCCTGACCGGAACCCAGGCGCTCTTCCTGGGAGGTATCGCCCTGCTGCTCCTGGCCGGCGGAGGTGTCGCGCTCATGCTGCGTCGTCGTCGCCTGACCGGCTCTGAGGCCGGCTGACAGAGACTACGGCCAGCAGACGGCTGACGGGGCGGATGAGGCTGTCCTCATCCGCCCCGTCAGTCTGTGTCTGCGGCTCACCGCTGTCGGGCGCTCAGTCCTCCTCCTGCCGGGAGGTGCGACGCGCCGCCAGCTCCTTGGCCAGCATCGCGCAGCCCAGGATGCACAGCGGCATGGAGGCCAGCCACAACAGGGTGCTGATACGGGACAGCAGCGAGGTCTGAGCCAGCACGGGCAGGGCGGCGGCGATGACGATGACCGCCATCCACGCGCCGACTCGTCGGGCGCTGCGCGGCGCCCGGGCGTCGTCGGGTTCCATGACCCGATCCTCTCACCCGGTGATCTCGAACCTGCGCTCATCCAGGCAGCCGGCGCGCAGGTCGGTGACGGTGAGCCGGCGCACCGAGGCCCACCGCGGGCCGTGCCGCAGCCACGCGATCAGCCGACCCACGGCCTCCGGCTCGCCCTGGGCCGTGACCTCGACGTCGCCGTCGGGCAGGTTGCGGACCTGCCCCACCACTCCCAGCTCCTGGGCGGTGTAGGCGCAGTGGTAGCGGAAGCCCACCCCCTGGACCGTACCCTGGACCAGGACGTGAACGGTTCTCACGGTGCTGGCACTCCTACCGGCGTCGCTCATGGCCCTATCGTCTCAGGCTCAGGGCCGAGCGCGTAGGCTTGCCGCCATGCGTATCGCCACTGTCAACGTCAACGGCATCCGGGCTGCCGCCCGCAAGGGCATGGGGGAGTGGCTCGCCGCCTCCGCCCCCGACATCCTCCTGCTCCAGGAGGTCCGGGCCGACGAGCAGATCGCCGTCGACCTCCTGCCCGGCTACGAGGCCGCCATCTGGCCCTGCCGCATCAAGGGGCGTGCGGGCGTGGGTGTCGCCGTGCGCGAGGGCGGCCCCGCCACCCTCGGCGAGCTGCGCTACGGCGTGGCCGCGCCCGGCACCGAGGAGCCCGACGTCGACTCCGGCCGCTGGCTCGAGGCCGACCTGAGCCTCACCGGCTTCGACGGTATCGAGCGGCTCACCGTCATCTCCGCCTACCTGCACTCGGGTCAGCTGGGCACCGAGAAGATGGACCAGAAGTACGCCCACCTCGAGCTCGTAGACACCCGTATGGCCGAGCTCCTGGCCGCCGCCCGCGATGGCGGCCCCCAGGTCGTCATGGCCGGGGACCTCAACGTGGTGCGCTCCGAGCGCGACATCAAGAACTGGAAGCCCAACCACAACAAGATCGCCGGCGTCATGGATGAGGAGATCGCCCACCTGGAGGGCTGGTTCGCCTCGGGCTGGGTGGACGCCTCGCGCCACCTCGTGGGGGACGAGGAGCAGGGCCCCTACACGTGGTGGTCCCAGCGCGGCAAGGCCTTCGACAACAACACCGGCTGGCGGATCGACTACCAGGTCATCACCCCCGCCCTGGCCGAGCGGGCCCACAGCGTGGCCGTGGACCGGGCGCCCGACTACGCCTCGCGCTGGTCCGACCACGCCCCGCTCGTCGTCGAGTACCGCTGAAGACGCGGCTGACCTTTTCGGAGAACACGTCGGGGTCGGGCACGTTCAGGTGCCCGACCCCGACGTCGTCTCAGTGTCTCAGTAGCGGATTGCGTCGATCGGCCGGATGCGGGTGGCCACGATCGCCGGGATGATACCCGCCAGCGCGCCCACGGCGGTGGCCGCGATGAGGCCGATGACGGCCGCCACCATGGGGAAGGGCGGGGTCGTGGTCACCGGGATGCCCAGGAAGGTGCTCAGCGGCATGAAGCGCATCCCCACAATCGCGATCCCGATGCCGACGACGCCGGCGACCACGGTGGCCACCACCGACTCCAGCATGATGGAGAAGAAGATGCGTCGGCTCGTCGCCCCGAAGGAGCGCCGCACCCCGATCTCGTGGATGCGTTGGCGCACGGTCACCAGTGAGATGTTGACCAGGCTCAGGGCCCCCAGCAGCATGACGAACACACCGGCGGCCGTGACCACCTGGGTGAAGGTGCTCGCGCTGGAGGTGAGGCCGCCGCCCTGGAGGTTGTCCTCGGCCTGGGTCGAGCCCTGACCGAAGCGCGCGTCCAGGTCCTTCTTGGCCAGGCTGGCGACCTCCTTCGCGCCGTCCTGCCCGGCCCATATCTCCAGCGTGGGGGCGGGGCGGGCGGCGTCCTTGGGCAGCCAGTGCTCGTAGGGCGTGTTGAGAGCGAAGGCGGTCACGGGCTGCGTGCACGGCAGGCCCGCGTCCCGCTCGGGGTCACCGCTGCAGCCGATGAGGGAGAGGTCCTCCGCCTCCAGGACGCCGACGATCGTGAAGGAGGTCTGCACCGGGGAGAAGGAGGTGACGGTGACCGGCTCGGTGAGCTGCTGGATCCCCAGCGCGTCGAGGAAACCCTGGGTGACGACCATGCTCGGGGACAGGTCGTCCTCGTCCTGCGCGGTGAACCAGCGCCCCTGGGAGACGGTCTTGTGGTGCAGGAGCCCGTAGCTCAGGCTCACGGTCTGGGTGGGCACGCTCCGAGCGCCGTCGGGGAAGGAGAAGCGCACGTTGGAGGTGTAGGTCGTCGCCCAGGACTTGACCTCGTAGCGCTCGACGAAGCTGTTCATCGCCCCGGAGATCTTCGCCGCTGTCGCAGCGCTGGTCGTGGAGCCCCCGCCCGCGCCGCCTGCGCCACCCGCAGCGCCCGCACTGCCTGCGCCACCGGCACCGCCCGCACCGTCGCTGCTGCCGCCGCTGGCACCTGAGTCGCCGCCGGTGCTCGACTCGGGGGCGTCGTCGGCCTGGAGGGCCTGGTCCAGGCCCTTGCCGGTGGGGCTGACGTTGATCGTCACCGTGCCCGGGCGGCCGGTGTACTTCTCGCTGACCTTGTTGATGGCGTCGACGGAGACCTGACCCAGGGCGATGACGAAGGTCATGGCCGCCACCGCCGCCGCCACGCCCACCAGCGACAGCAGGACTCTCAGCTTGCCGATGCGCAGCTGGGCCCAGGCCTCGACGATGGCGCCGAAGAATCCGGTGAGAATGCCGTTCATGAGGCTCCTTCTTGGCTGGTGGGCGCGGACGGGTAGGGGGATTCCGGAGGGGCGGTGACGACCTCACCGAACTCCTCCAGGCTGCCGACCTTGCGACGCATGACGGAGATCGGGGTGAGGGTGCCGTGATCGAGCCGGTACTGGGTGTGAGCGCGGCCGGCCACGGCCAGGTCGTGCGTGATGATGATGAGGGCGGCACCGTTCTCGGCGCACTGACGCTCCAGGAGCGTCATGACCGAGTTACCGGTGTCGACGTCGAGGGCACCGGTGGGCTCGTCGGCCAGGATGACGCTGGGGCGGCGCGACAGCGCCCTGGCGATCGCCACCCGCTGCTGCTCGCCTCCCGACAGGCGCGAGATGGGCGAGCCCACCTTGTCACCCAGGCCCACGGCCTCCAGCAGCTCGGTGGCCCGTGCGCTGCGGGTCCAGAAGGCCCTGCCGGTGTCGTACAGAAGGGGCGCCGCCACGTTCTCGGTGGTGGTCAGTCCCGGGATGAGGTTGAAGGACTGGAAGACGAAGCCGAAGGTCTGTCCCCGCAGGTGGGCGCGGCGACTCTCCCCGAGCCGGGAGGTGTCGGTGCCCGAGAGCGTGTATTGGCCCGATGTCGGCTTGTCGATGAGACCCAGGATGTTGAGCAGGGTGGACTTTCCCGTTCCCGAGCGTCCCACGATGGCCACGTGCTCACCGGGGGAGACGCTCAGGTTGACTCCCGTGAGGATGTGCAGGGGCTCGGAGTCGGGGACGGTGAAGGTACGGGTGATCTCCCGCAGCTCCAGCAGCCCGCTCACAGGATCTCCTTGCCTTCGGAGTCGTAGCAGGCGGAGTTGTCCGGCTCGCAGGTATCCGGCGTCCCGGTGCGGCGCGTGTCCTTGTTGGGGACGAACTGCAGGACCTGCTGGTCGGCCTTGAGACCGGCGGTGATCTGGATGTTCGTACCGTCCGTGATCCCCAGCTTCACAGCGGTCTTGACCGCCTTGGAGGTGTCCCCGGAGTCGGGCACCAGCCACACGAAGCCCGAGCCGACCTTGCCCTCCACGGCGGTGACCGGAACCATCAGGGCCTCTGAGGCGCTGCCGGCGTCAACGCTGATGGTCGCCGGCATACCGGCGAAGACCTTCTGGTCGCCGGGAACCGCGCAGCGCATCTCCACGCTGGTGCCGTCGCCGGAGGTGGTCGTCGTCGAGCCGTCCCCACCGGTGGTCGTGGAGGTGGAGGCCTTGGTGCCGACCTTGAGGTTGTTGCACTGGAAGGGCGCCGGGCCCCCCTCCAGGGTCAGGGTCGCGGCAGTGGGTGCGTTGGTGAGCCGGTACTGCTGCGCGGCGCTGACGGTCCCGGTGGCCGAGTAGGTCGCGGGGGTGATGGTGGCCACGACGACGCCGACGCCGGTCTCCTGCTGCTTGAGGACCTTGGGGGTCACGGTGCCGCTGACGGGGGCGTAGATCGTGGACCAGGTGACCTTGTCCTCGGTCGGGGTCTGGGTGACGTTGCCGTTCTCATCGGTCTTGGTCACTGGCGGCTGGGACTCGGAGTGCTTGATGTAGAGCAGCGGGTCGCCGGCACTGACCTGGGTGTCCTTCTCCACGGCGACCGAGTCCACGACGCCGGCCAGGTCGGCCTGGACCTCGACCGTGGCGTCCTGAACGATGTGACCCTTGACCGAGACCGTGTTGGAGATGCTGCCTTTGGTCACGGGGACGGTCTTGACGTCGGCGGCGTAACCCGGGGAGATGTCAGCGGTCGTACCGTCGCTCTGCGAGGGGAAGAAAGCGATCTTCACCAGGGCGACGGCGACGATCACCGCGATGAGGGTCTTGAGGGCGGGCCAGACGAAGCGCTTCACGGCGTCCTCCATGGAATGCGGCGGGATCAGAACCGGGTAGGGGCCCCGGGTTCCTGATTAATACGCGCAGAGACTACGGCAGGAGTGGATGTCTGACCTCATCCTCAAGGAGGAACGCTGACGGCCCTCTCCGACCAAGGTTGGAGAGGGCCATCAGCGTCAGGCGCGGGGGCTCAGCGGTGCTTCGGGCCGCTCAGGCGAGCCTGCCGGCGGGGGCGGCGGGAACCGCGTCGAGGAAGGCCGGCGGGTTGAAGCTCTCGCGCTGGTAGGCCTCGGCCACGGCGCGGGCCACGTCGTGGACGGCGTCGGCCTCCACCAGGGCGATCGCCGAGCCGCCGAATCCACCGCCGGTCATGCGCGCCCCGTGGGCGCCGGCGGCGCGGGCCGCCTCCACAGCCACGTCCAGCTCGGGGCAGGTGCACTCGTAGTCCACACGCAGTGACTCGTGCGAGGCATCCATGAGCCTGCCCGCCTCGGAGAGCTTCTCGCCGCGCAGGGGCTGCCCGTCCTGCAGGAGCGCCACGAGCCGGCGGGTGCGGTCGATCTCGGTGACGACGTGGCGAGTGCGCTTGACCAGCTCGTCGGCATCGGCGCCGTCGGTGGCCGCGAGGCGCTCCAGGGCGCCGGGCAGGTCCTCGATCGCGATGTCCGCCAGGAGCTCCACCCCGAGGATCTCGGCGGCCCGCTCGCAGGCGGCTCGCCTGGCCCCGTACTGGCCGTCGTCCAGGGAGTGCTTGGCCTTGGTATCGATGACCAGGAGGGCCAGGCCCTCGGCGGCCAGGTCGAAGGGCACGTGGGTCACCGAGCCGTCGCGGCAGTCCAGCTCCAGAGCATGGCCCTCGCGACAGCGTAGAGAGGCCGACTGGTCCATGCCGCCGGTGGGGGCCCCGGCCATCTCGTTCTCCGTGCGCACGCAGTTGGTCACCAGGCGGGCGCGCCCGGCGTCGTCGGGCTCCTGCGCAGTCCCGGCCAGGCCCAGGTGCGCGACCTCGTCAATGGCGACGGCGGCCGAGCACTCCAGGGCCGCCGAGGAGGACAGTCCGCCTCCTAGGGGCACGCAGGAGACGAGGGCGGCGTCGAAGCCGGGCAGGTTCTCGAAGCCGTCGCGCTCCAGGGACCAGGCGACGCCGGCGATGTAGGAGGCCCAGTGCGCCACCTCCCCGGGGGTTCCCTTCGGGCCGATCGTGTCGAGGTCCATGACGTCGACCTTCTCCCGGGTCTGGGGGGAGACCAGGCGCACGACGCGGTCCTCACGGCGCCGCAGCGCCAGGTGCGCCCGGTGGGGCAGGGCGATGGGCAGGGCCAGGCCGCCGTTGTAGTCGGTGTGCTCGCCAATGATGTTGACGCGCCCGGGGGCGTACCACACGCCGTCGGGCTCGGCCTCGAAGACCTCCCGGAACAGGGCGGTGGCGGCCTCGGCGCCCTCCTGGGGGCTCAGTGCAGGGGCGAAGACGGGAGCATCGTTGGTCATCGTGATCTCCTGTGGTGGGTTGTTGTGAGTGAGCGGACAGGCTGAGGAAGGGGCGGGGCCGGGTCAGGTGGCGATGGTCAGGCGGGTACCGGCCTGCGTGAGCGCGTCGACGCCGTCGGCGTCGGGCTCGGCCTCGGTCACCAGGACCCCGATGTCCCGGGTGGCGCAGAAGGAGCGCAGCCCCAGCACCCCCCACTTGGAGGAGTCCAGCGTGGCCACCACCGTGCGTCCGGCGGCGACCAGCGCCTGGTTGGCGGAGGCCTCCTGCAGGTTGGGGGTCATGAGCCCGGCCTCGGGAGTGAAGCCGTGGGCGCCCAGGAAGACCCACTCCACACGCATCGTGCTCAGTGCGTCGATGGCCACCAGACCCACCAGGGCGTTCGACGGCGTGCGCTCGCCGCCGGTGATGACCACCGTCGGGGCGTCGCGGTTCTCGGCGCGGGCGGCGTCGGCGGCGTCGAAGAGCACCTGCGCGGCGGGCAGCGAGTTCGTGATGACGGTCAGGGTGGGGAAGTGCTCCAGGGCGGTCAGGGCATGGGCGAGCGCCAGCGTGGTGGTCCCGGCCGACAGCGCCAGGGAGTCCCCCGGGCGGACCATGGCGGCCGCGGCCTGACCGATGCGGCGCTTGGCCTCCAGGTTGAGGGTCGACTTGGCGGTGAATCGCGGCTCGAGGGTGGTGGGGCCGGCGGCCACCGCCCCGCCGTGGACGCGCTCGACCAGCCCCTGGGTGACCAGCTCGGTGATGTCGCGGCGCACGGTCATCTCCGAGATGCCCAGCTCCTCGACGACGTCGGCCACCCGGACCCCGCCGGTGGCCGCGACCCGTTCCAGGATGTGCTCCTGGCGTTGACGGGCGAGCATCGGGGCCGGACGGGGCGATCCGACGGTGGAGGCTGAGGGGCCGGGTTGCATGGGGACAGTCTGCCAGACCTCGAGGCCAAAAACGCCATGTCCGCACGTTCCCGCACAGAGTCGCACAGGCGGCGGTGGGGCGGCCGTTCCACCCGTTCGGTCGGTCATGGCGCACTCATCCCGCTCGTGCCGCGCTCCCGGCTGGGATAACAGGGAGGTGACACGGTAATGTGTTCGGGTCACCCTCAGGGCAGCCGCTCGTCCTGACGCCTGACACCTCATCATCTCGATCAGTAGTCACCCCGTAGGAGCCCAGGAGTCATGCAGATCCCCGCACCAGGCGCGCACCAGTGCGTCATCGGTGTGGCCATCGCCCTGCCCTCCCACTACGCCGCCCAGGTGCGAGCGGTGCGGGAGGCCGCCGGGGATCCTCTGGCCGAGGTCGTGCCGCCTCATATCACGCTGCTGCCGCCCACGGCCGTCGACGTCGACGCCCTCGATGAGATCATGCAGCACCTGCGCGATGTGGCCGCCGGGACGAGCCCCTTCAAGGTGCGCCTGGACGAGGTCGGCACCTTCCGGCCCGTCAGCCCCGTGGTCTACCTCGGCCTGCGCAGCGGCGCCGAGGAGTGCGACCGTCTTCAGGTGCGGGTGCGCGACCGCCGGGGACCCCTGGCCCGTTCGCTCAGTTTCCCCTTCCACCCGCACGTTACCCTGGCCCATGAGATCGCTGAGGACGGCCTCGACACCGCAGCCAGAAAGGGGGCTGACCTCACCATGGACTTCACCGTTACCGAGCTTCACCTCTACCGCCACCGCAGTCGTTCCGCCCGCCACGGCGGTAGCCAGTGCCCGGATCCCGAGGGAGGCTGGGACGTGGTGGCCGTCTTCGCCTTCGGGGGCTCCCTGGCCCCTGACGCCTCCACTGACGCTGCGGCGCCCGCAGTGCCGATGCCCCCGACGGCTCCGGCGGTGTCGGCATGATCGAGCGCGTCAAGGAGCTGCTGGAGGCTGGGCGGCGCACGAGGATCGGCCGAGCCCTGATCCGCTACGGCACGGCGCGCGGCGCACTCATGGCCGGAGGGATCGCCTATACAGGCATGTTCTCCGTCTTCGCCGTGCTCGTCATCGGCGTGAGCATGCTGATGGCCATGCTCGGTCGGTACCCCAGCATCCGGGCGGCTGTCGTGGACTCCATCAACTCCCTGCTGCCCGGTGTCATTGACACCGGCAGCGGCACGGGGCTGGTCACAGTGGAGCAGCTGACCCTCCCCTCGGCGCTCAACCTCGGATCGGTGCTGGCGGCCGGGGCCTTCATCTACTCGGTCATCAGCCTCATGGGCACTCTCAAGATCGCCTTGCGGGCCATGTTCGGACTGGTCAATCCCGTCATGAGACCGGTGGTCGGGCAGCTGGCGAATCTCGGGGGCTTCCTGGTCATCGTGGTTGGAGTGCTAGTGACCGCCGTCGCCTCGGTGGTGACGACGACCCTGTCGGGCAGTGTCGGTCGCTCCCTGGGGCTGCCGCAGTCGCTGACCGGAACCGGGGCGTGGGTGATGACGCTCCTGCTGTCCTTCATCATCGACACTGGTGTCCTGGCATTCCTCATCACCATGTGTGGCATCCGCCCTCCCCGACGCGACCTGCTGCAGGGCTGCATGCTGGGCGCCTTCGCGCTGGGCGTGCTGCGCCAGGTGGGAACCGGGGCGGTCGGCTCGGTGACGCGTAACCCGCTGCTGGCCTCCTTCGCCGCCATCGCCGTCCTCATCTTGTGGCTGCACCTGACCAGCCGCGTCGTGCTGCTCGTGGCGGCCTGGATGGCCAACCCGCCGCTGCCCCGCGACGTCGGCCACCCCGACGAGGTCCACGCCCACGAGCGTCCCAACTACGTGACGCTCTCCGTGCCCGAGACCCTGACCTGGCCCCGCCAGTCCATCACCGGCAGCCTCGAGGCGGACCCGACGGCGCACCCCGACTACGTCCCCCCGGTGCCGATCCCGTGAAGGTCGGGTCCCGGCGCTGCCGTGAGCCCGACCTGGTGAACAGGCGGCGGGCCGGGACGATAGCCTGTGGCGGTGACTGAGATTTCTGGCAACCCTGGCACGTCCGATCGCCCCGCACAGCCCGACGGCTCGGCGCCGGCCATTCACGCCATCATTCCCGCAGGCGGTGCGGGCACCCGGCTGTGGCCGCTCAGCCGCCGCCGGCGCCCCAAGTTCCTTCTCGACCTCACCGGGGCCGGCCGCAGCCTCCTGCAGGACACGGTCGAGCGCCTGGCTCCACTGACCGCCACCACGACGGTCGTCACCGGTGTCGCCCACATCGCTGCCGTGGCCGACCAGCTCCCCAGCATCCCGCGCGACAACCTCCTGGCCGAGCCCTCCCCGCGCGACTCCATGGCGGCCATCGGCCTGGCCGCCGCCGTCATCGCCCACCGACACGGACGAGACGCCGTCGTCGGCTCCTTCGCCGCCGACCACACCGTGGCCGACCGGTCCGCCTTCGCCGACGCCGTCCGCCAGGCCGCCCGCCTGGCCGAGCAGGGCTGGGTGGTCACCATCGGGATCGAGGCCACCGGCCCCTCGACCGCCTTCGGCTACATCCACGCCGGCGACCCCACCGACGTGCCTGGGGCCCCCGACGGACGCCGGGTCCTGGGCTTCACCGAGAAGCCCGACGCCGACACCGCCGCCGCCTACCTGGCCACCGGCGACTACCGCTGGAACGCCGGCATGTTCGTGGTCCGCGCCGGCGTCCTCCTGGACCACCTCGCCGGGCTCAGGCCCCAGCTGGCCCAGGGCATCGAGGCCATCGCCGCCGTCTGGGACGCCCCCGAGCGCGAGGAGGTCCTGGCCGAGCGCTGGCCCGCCCTGGAGAAGATCGCCATCGACCACGCCATCGCCGAGCCGGTGGCCGCCGCCGGGGGAGTGGCCACCGTGCCGGTCTCCATGGGCTGGAATGACGTCGGCGGATTCGACGCCCTGACCGAGCTCGTCCCGCCGCGCACCCAGGGGCCGGCCACCGGTGCCGGAGTGCTCGACGACACCGACGGCGAGACCCCCCGCGCAGAGATCCGGGCCCTCGACTCCGACGGCGCCCTCATCGCCTCCACCTCCGGGCGCACGGTCGTGCTCCTGGGAGTGCCGGGCACCGTCGTCGTCGACACGCCCGACGCCCTCCTGGTCACCACCCCCGAGCACGCCCAGGACGTCAAGAGCGTCGTCGACGCCCTCAAGGCGGCCGGCCGAGAGGACCTGCTCTAGCCGAACCACTGCACCGGGGACCGTCTCTCCCCTCGACTTCTGAAACGCCCACGCGGGCGCGATTCCGGGTATGGCTGGTCGCCCCGAAGGCAATGGTGGGTCGATGGAAGAGGTCCGGCGGCTCGCCAGTGTCCATGGCGCTGACATTAGCTCCGCTCCGGCGCCGCACGCCGAGGACAAACCGCGGTATTTCAACGATCCTCACCGGCCACTTTCGTGGCGGGTTCGCTAATGTCAGTTCTGTGGACACTGGTTGCCTGTGCGACCGGCTCGGCGGGGGCCTTGCGGCACGGCCCGACGCCCTTACCTCAGGCCCGACTCCGGAAGAAGACAGTCCTCCGGCGCCGGGCCCCTCATTGAAACCACGACGATCACGACCTGATCCCGGTGGAACAGGTGGTGTGAGAATGCGAGGTTCTCGCCTATCCTTGACACTCGAATGTGTTCCCCGTCGCACGCGAGAACCACGGAGGTTTCCATGAAGAAGGCCTGCTCCGCGATGACGCTCGGCGCAGCCGTGGCCCTGGCCCTGGCCGCCTGCGGGACGCCACCGGCCCAGCGGCCCACCCGCAACCTCGAGGGCGCCAAGAACTTCACCGCCTGCATGCTCTCCGACGAGGGCGGATTCGATGACCACTCCTTCAACGAGTCCGGCAAGAAGGGCCTGGACCGGGCCGGCAAGGAGCTGGGAGTCAAGACCATCGCCGTGCAGTCGGAGAACTCGGCCGACTACGCCACCAACATCTACGCGCTCATCCAGCAGAACTGCAAGCTCGTCATCGGCGTCGGCTTCAACATCGCCGCCGACCTGACCGAGTCGGCCAAGGCCAACCCGGACATCCAGTTCGCCCTCATCGACGCCTCCTTCATCGGCGCCGACGGCAAGCCCGCCACCCTGCCCAACACCAAGCCGCTGCTGTTCAAGACGGCCGAGGCCGCCTACCTGGCCGGATACGCCGCCGCCGGTACCTCCCGCACCGGGGTCGTGGGCACCTACGGCGGTAAGCCCCTGCCCACCGTCCAGATCTTCATGGACGGCTTCGCCAAGGGCGTGGCCCGCTACAACCAGGACACCGGCGCCCAGGTCCAGGTCAAGGGCTGGGACACCACCACCGGCAAGGGCGGATCCTTCGTCGGCAACTTCACCGACGCCGCCAAGGGCCAGGCCATCACCGAGCAGTTCATCTCCCAGGGCGCGGACATCATCATGCCGGTGGCCGGCCCCGTCGGCCAGGGCACGCTGTCCTCCGTGCGCCAGAAGAACGACGCCGGGGGCACCAACGCCGTCATCTGGGTCGACTCCGACGGCTACACCTCCTCCGGTGACGGCAGCATCATCATGACCTCCGTGGTCAAGGAGATCGGCAACTCGGTCTTCGACACCGTCAAGAACGCCTCCGAGGGGAGATTCTCCTCCGAGCCCTACATCGGAACCCTCAAGAACAACGGGGTGGCCGCCGCACCCTTCCACGACTTCGACTCCCGGGTGCCGGCGCCGGTCAAGGCCAGGCTCGAGGAGCTGCGAGGCCAGATCATCGACGGGTCCCTCGACGTCTCCACCCCCTACGACCCCTCCTGACCGCCCGGCCGGGGCCGGCGCCCCGAGCCTCCACCGCCACCCGGAAGCGAGTCTGTTGTGAAGCTTGAGCTGCGCGGGATCACGAAGGCCTTCGGGCCGCTCGTGGCCAACGACCACATCGACCTGACCGTCGAACCCGGCCAGATCCACGCCCTGCTGGGTGAGAACGGCGCGGGCAAGTCCACGCTCATGAACGTCCTCTACGGCCTCCACCAGCCCGACGCCGGAGAGATCCTCATCGACGACGAACCCGTCACCTTCTCCGGTCCGGGCGACGCCGTGGCCGCCGGCATCGGCATGGTCCACCAGCACTTCATGCTCGTGCCCGTCTTCACCGTGGCCGAGTCCGTCGCCCTGGGCTACGAGCCGGTCGGGTCGCTGGGGCTCCTCAACACCGGCGCCGCCGCGGCCAAGGTCACCGAGATCTCCCGCCGCTTCGGCTTCGACGTCGACCCCCACGCCCTCATCGAGGACCTGCCCGTGGGCGTCCAGCAGCGCGTGGAGATCATCAAGGCCCTGGCCAGAGACGCCAGGATTCTCATCCTCGACGAGCCCACCGCCGTGCTCACCCCGCAGGAGACCGACGAGCTCATCGCCATCATGCGCGAGCTCAAGGCCTCGGGCACCTCCATCGTCTTCATCACCCACAAGCTGCGCGAGATCCGCGAGGTCGCCGACACCATCACCGTCATCCGCCGCGGCCGCGTCGTCGGCACCGCCGAGCCCACCGCCTCGGCCGCCGAGCTCGCCGGCCTCATGGTCGGCCACGACGTCTCCCTGACCGTGGACAAGCCCCCGGCCGACCCCGGGGACGACGGGCTCGCCCTGGAGGGCATCAGCCTCATCGAGGACGGCGCCGCCCTGCTTGAGGACATCGACCTGCACGTGCGCGCCGGCGAGATCCTCGCCATCGCCGGCGTCCAGGGCAACGGACAGACCGAGCTGAGCGAGGTCATCCTCGGGCTGCGTCCGCCAACTACCGGCTCCATCGCCTTCGACGGCCAGGACGTCACCCGCCACACGGTGCGCCGCCGCCTGCGAGCCGGACTGGGCTTCGTACCCGAGGACCGCACCACCGACGGCATGGTCGCCGAGCTCTCCGTCGCCGAGAACATGGTCCTGGACCGCTACGACGACCCCTCCCTGGGGCGGGGCCCGTCACTGTCCCCGACGCGCGTGCGCCACGCCGCCCACCGGATGCGTGAGGAGTTCGACGTGCGCGTCACCGACGTCGACGACGCCATCTCCACCCTCTCGGGAGGCAACCAGCAGAAGGCCATCCTCGCCCGCGAGCTCTCCCGGCCCCTCAAGGTCCTCGTCGCCTCCCAGCCCACCCGCGGCCTGGACGTGGGCTCCATAGAGTTCGTCCACCAGCGCATCGTCGCCGAGCGCGACACCGGCACCGCCGTCCTCATCATCTCCTCCGAGCTCGACGAGATCTACGCCCTGGCCGACCGGATCGCCGTCATGTACCGCGGACGGATCGTCGGCACCGTCCCCGCCGACACCGCCCGCGACGCCCTGGGCCTCATGATGGCCGGCACCCCCGCCGAGCAGGCCCTCGACCCTCAGGAGCAGACACGATGAGCACCCCCACCACCGGCTCCAGCACCGAAGCGAGCCCGACGCCCCCGCCCGAGGAGCAGGCCAAGCACGTCCCGAGCGGCCAGGCCGCCCTGCTGCGGCAGGTCGCCTCCTCACCGGCCGTCGTCGGGCTGCTCGCGGTCCTGACCGCCCTGATCCTCAGCTCGATCCTCATCCTCGCGGCCGACTCCGAGGTGCGCTACACCGCCACCTACCTGCTCAACCGCCCCGGCGACTTCCTCCACGCCACCGCCTCCACCCTGAGCGAGGCCTACAGCTCCCTGCTGCGCGGTGCCGTCTTCGACTGGCGCGCCACCACGGGTGTGCGCATGATCCGCCCCATCACCGACACCCTGACCAACGCCACCCCGCTCATCATCGCCGGGCTCGGCATGGCGGTGGCCTTCCGTGCCGGCCTGTTCAACATCGGCGGCCAGGGGCAGATGATCCTCGGGGCGATCACCGCCTGCTACGTGGGCATCGCCTGGAACCTGCCCCCGGTGGCCCACCTGCTGCTCGCCGTCGTCGGAGCGGCCTTGGGAGGACTGGTGTGGGGCGGCATCGCCGGCGTCCTCAAGGCCCGCACCGGTGCCAACGAGGTGATCGTGACGATCATGCTCAACTCCATCGCCGCCCACCTGCTGTCCCAGGTGCTCAGCCTCAAGGCCTTCAATGGGGAGGGGGAGACCGGTAACCGCAAGTCCCTGACCGTGGCGGATACCGCCCAGTACCCCTGGCTGGCCGGCGACTCCTTCCGCCTCCACGCCGGTTTCCTCCTGGCCCTGCTGGTCGCCGTGGCCGTGTGGTGGCTCATGGAGCGCTCCCGCCTCGGCTTCCAGCTGCGGGCCACCGGCCTCAACGCCGACGCCGCCCGCACCGCAGGCATGAGCGTGCCCTGGGTGACGAGCCTGGTCATGATGATCTCCGGCGCCCTGTGCGGGCTGGCCGCCACCGCGCCGGTCCTGGGCACCCAGAAGAGCATGGACGAGTCCGTCGTGGGCACCATCGGTTTCGACGCCATCACGGTGGCGCTCCTGGGCCGCTCCCGCCCCCTGGGGACTGTGCTGGCCGGCCTGCTCTTCGGGGCGCTGCGCGCCGGTGGGACTGCCATGCAGGCCGCCCCGGGCACCCACATCAAGATCGTCCTGGTCCTGCAGTCCACGATTGTGCTGTTCATCGCCGCGCCGCCCCTGATCCGGGCCATCTTCCGGCTCCCGGAGCGCCGCGACGCCCTCGGCGCCGCCGCCCCGTCCCCCGCCTCAGTGCCGGCCGTAGCCCCGGCCGCTCCCGCCGCGAAGGAGGCCTGAGCCATGAGTGCATCAACTGCTTCTGCCGACTCTCACGCCGCGACCGCATCGGATGCCTCCGTGCCCGTGACGGCGGCGCCCATGGATCTGAAAATCCCGATCACTGGCGTCGTCGTGCTCCTGCTGCAGGGGCTCATGGCTCTGGGGGCCCGCGGCTCGACCACCTTCGACCTGACCGCCTCCTCCGACCTCTTCCGGCTCGGGGCCCCCGAGGTCAACGCGCGCCTGGTCATCCTCACCACTGCCGGGATCGTCGCGGTGGCCTCCGCCGTCGCCTTCGACCGCTCCCGGTGCCGCCGCAGGATCCCGACCTGGGCCGCCGTCCTCATCGGCGTCGGATTCGTCGTGGCCTTCCTGGCCTGGGCCGGGGCCGGAAGCCGCGGCGTCATCCCCCTGGTGACCATCCTGTCCTCCGCGCTGGGACTGAGCGTCCCCCTCGTCTACGGCTCGCTGGCCGGGATCATCGGGGAACGCTCGGGCACCATCAACATCGCCATCGAGGGCCAGCTCCTGGGTGGGGCCTTCCTGGGGGCCGTCGTCGCCTCGGCCTGCTCCAACCCCTGGGTGGGGATCCTGGCCGCCCCCGTGGCCGGAGTCCTCGTGGCCCTCCTGCTGGCCCTGTTCGGCCTGCGCTACCGGGTCAACCAGATCGTCGTCGGCGTCGTCCTCAACGTCCTGGTCTCCGGGCTCACCGGCTTCCTGTTCTCCACCTTCCTGTCCTCCAGCCCCAGCCTCAACCGGGCCCTGCGCCTGCCCACCCTGGCGGTGCCGCTGCTGTCCCGGATCCCGATCATCGGGCCGGTCCTCTTCCGCCAGACGATCCTCGTCTACCTCATGTACGCGGCCGTGGCGGTCCTGTCCGTCATGCTCTTCCGCTCCCGGTGGGGGCTGAGGCTGCGGGCCTGCGGTGAGCACCCCAAGGCCGCCGACACCGTCGGCATCAACGTCATGCGCACCCGCGTGGCCAACCTGGCCCTGGCCGGGGCGCTCGCGGGACTGGGAGGGGCCTTCTTCACCGTCGGCTCGGGCCTGTCCTTCGAGAACGACATGACCGCCGGCAACGGCTACATCGCCCTGGCCGCCATGATCCTGGGCGCCTGGCGGCCCCTGGGCTCCCTGGGGGCGGCCCTGCTCTTCGGCTTCGCCACCTCCATGGCCCAGACCCTGCCGGTCATCGGCAGCTCGGTCTCACCGGACATCATCTCCATGATCCCCTACATCGTCACGATCCTGGCGGTGGCCGGATTCGTGGGCAAGGTGCGTGCGCCGGCCGCCGAGGGGGTGCCCTACCCGTGAGCAGCATCGTGCCCACCGAACTGACCGACGCCCACTGGCGGGACCTGCACGAGCTCGCCGTGGAGGCCATGACCCACGCCTACGCCCCCTACTCCCGCTTCAAGGTCGGTGCCGCCGCCCTGGTCGACGACGGCCGACTCGTCTCGGGGTGCAACGTGGAGAACGCCGGCTACGGCGTCACCCTGTGCGCCGAGTGCGGCCTCGTCTCCGAGCTCACCCGCACCGGGGGCGGGCGCCTGGTCGCCTTCGCCTGCGTGGACGCCCACGGCCGGGCCCTGGCACCGTGCGGGCGCTGCCGCCAGCTCCTGAGCGAGCACGCCGCCGACGGTATGGTGCTGGCCATGCCCTCGGGGATGATGAGCATCGACGAGATCCTGCCCGACCGCTTCTGCGCCGACGACGTCGAGCGCGTCGTCGGCCAGCAGACCTGAGGGCCGGCTGACCAGCAGCCACAGATGGAGGAGAGCCCCATGACCGTCCCCGCCGCCATGCCGGGCGTCGAGCCCTTCGACGCCGTCGACGTCATCGCCGCCAAGCGCGACGGCGCCGCCCTGACCGACGCCCAGATCGACTGGGTCGTGGACGCCTACACCCGCGGCGCCGTCGCCGAGGAGCAGATGAGCGCCCTGGCCATGGCCATCTACCTGCGCGGCATGAGCCGGGCCGAGATCGCCCGCTGGACCGAGGCCATGATCGCCTCCGGGGAGCGCATGGACTTCTCCGGCCTGCCCCGCCCCACGGCGGACAAGCACTCCACCGGGGGAGTCGGGGACAAGATCACCCTGCCGCTGGCGCCGCTCGTGGCCGTCTTCGGCGTGAGCGTCCCCCAGCTGTCCGGGCGCGGGCTCGGGCACACCGGCGGGACCCTGGACAAGCTGGAGTCCATCCCCGGCTGGCGGGCCGACCTCACGGGCGAGGAGATCGTGACGATGCTCGATGCCGACGGCCCCGGCGCCGTCATCTGCGCCGCCGGGGCGGGACTGGCCCCCGCCGACAAGCGCCTCTACGCCCTGCGCGACATCACCGCCACCGTCTCCTGCGTCCCCCTCATCGCCTCCTCGATCATGTCCAAGAAGATCGCCGAGGGCACCGGCGCCCTCGTCCTGGACGTCAAGGTCGGCTCGGGCGCCTTCATGAAGGAGTTGGGCCAGGCCCGCGAGCTCGCCTCCACCATGGTGGCCCTGGGTACCGACGCCGGAGTGACCACCCGCGCCCTGCTCACCGATATGTCCACCCCGCTCGGGCTCACCGCCGGCAACGCCCTCGAGGTCGCCGAGTCCCTCGAGGTGCTCGCCGGCGGGGGACCGGCCGACGTCGTCGACCTCACCGTGGCCCTGGCTCTGGAGATGTGCGCCGCCGCCGGCAGACCCGTCGAGGAGGACCAGGCCCGCGCCGCCCTGGCCGACGGACGCGCCATGGACATCTGGCGCGACATGATCTCCCGCCAGGGAGGTGACCCGGACGCACCCCTGCCCCTCGCCCCGGAGACCGAGACCGTCACCGCCCCGGCCGACGGGGTCCTCACCACCTTGGACGCTCTCGCCGTCGGGGTGGCCGCCTGGCGCCTCGGGGCCGGGCGGGCCCGTAAGGAGGACCCGGTCCAGGCCGTCGCCGGCGTCACCATGCACGCCAAGCCGGGCGACGAGGTGCGCGCCGGCCAACCGTTGCTCACCCTGCACACCGCCACGCCCGAGCGCTTCACCCGCGCCCGGGAGGCGCTCGCGGGCGGCATCGTCATCTCCGAGGCCGGATCGCCGGAGGCGGCCGACGCCGTGGCCCGCCGTCAGCGCGGCGTCATCCTGGAGCGCATCGGATGACCGCGTCCCGGCCGTTGCCCCCGACCATCGTGGCCCGGGCCGTGAACTCCCGGCTGCGAGTGGGCCGCCTCACCCAGGCGGGCCAGGCCATCACCCTGACCCAGACCGACGCCACCACCTGCGGACCCACCTGCCTCCTGGCCGCCCGCCTGCTCCTGCAACCCGGCGAGCGCGCAGCCGTGACGGACGACCTCGCCCAGGAGATGACCGCCTCGCCACCCGGCCGAGAGGGCAAACAGCTGGTCTCCGTCCTGTCCCGCCACCAGGTGCGGATCCAGCGGGCCATGAATGTCCGCGGCCTGGGGGTCCTGCCCTGGCCGAAGGCGCTGGGCTCCACGCCCTGGTCTGTGGCCCGGCAGATGACCGAGATCGTGCGCACCTGCACGTTGGGCGGAGGGCGTCGTCGTTACACGGTGAGGTGGGTGAGCGACCACGGCCCCGCTTGGGGCAGTGAGGTCGCCTCTATCCGAGATGCGCTGGCAGGCGGACTCCCGGTCATCCTGGTCTCCGGCGGCCCGCTCGTTCTCGATGACGACGTCGAGGGGGAGCCCACTGCGAGGGCGAGGCTGCGCACCTCCCTGGCCCGGACCCCGGCCGTGCCCCGACACTACGTCCTGGCCCTGCCCTGGCGGACCATCGGGCAGGAGGACCCCGGTGAGGGGAGCGCACATGTCTACGAGCCCTCCAGCGGATCCGTGCGCCCCCTCGACCTGACCGCCCCGCGCGATCCGCACCGCCCCGGCCCCCGCGAGCTCGGCAACTGGCCCCGCGTCCTCGCCGTCATCGCGCCCGAAAACAATCCATGACGAGTACCAGTTGTGTGGGAGTGATATCCATGTCGACACGGCGAGCCATGCCACTCATCACTGTGCGCGATCTTGATGCTGCCATTGAAGCGTATCGTCGCCTCACCGGGATGGAGGTGGTCATGAATCATGGCTGGATCGCCACCCTGTCCCCGCCAGGGGATCGTTCCATCCAAATCAGTTTGATCGCCTCGGATCCCACTGCTCCGGTCAACCCGGCGGTCTCCATCGAGGTGGATGATCTGGATGATGCCTACCGGATCGCTCGGGAGAACGGCTGGGAGATCGTGCATGACCTCGCTGTGGAGGAGTGGGGAGTGCGTCGTTTCTTCTTCCGGGATGCGGACGGAAACATCGTGAACGTCCTGTCTCATCTGTGATTCCAGCACTGAAGGTGCATCGCGTGGTGCTTTGCCGCATGAGGCGGGTCGGTCCATGATGGATGAACTCTCGTGAAAGGATCCCCATGACCACGCGCGACCGGATCGCCCGCCTCATCGACCACACCCTCCTCAAGCCCGAGGCCACTGTCGCCCAGGTCGACGCGCTCATCGCCGAGGCCGCGGACCTGGGCACCTACAGCGTGTGCGTCTCCCCGAGCCTCCTGCCGCTGGAGGTGCCCGACGCACTGCACGTGGCCACCGTCTGCGGCTTCCCCTCCGGCGCCCACGCCACCTCCGTCAAGGCCGCCGAGGCCGCCGACGCCCTGGCCAAAGGCGCCGAGGAGATCGACATGGTCGTCAACCTCCGCCTCGTCAAGGAAGGTCACATCGACGCCGTCGAGGCCGACATCCGCGGCGTGCGCGAGGCCTGCCGGGGCGCCGTCCTCAAGGTCATCATCGAGTCCGCCGCCCTCACTGATGAGGAGATCGTCTCCACCTGCCGCGCCGCCGAGGCCGCCGGAGCCGACTTCGTCAAGACCTCCACCGGCTTCCACCCCGCAGGCGGAGCCTCCGTCCACGCCGTCGCCCTCATGCGCGCCACCGTGGGACAGCGCCTCGGCGTCAAGGCCTCCGGCGGCATCCGTACCGCCGCCGACGCCCTGGCCATGGTCGAGGCCGGAGCCAACCGCCTGGGCCTGTCCGCCAGCGCCGCCGTCCTGGAGGGGCTGGCGGACTGAAGGGAACCGTGCGTCGTCGCACGTCACCGCAACTCACGGACGGGCCCGGCATAGCAGCCGGGCCCGTCGTCGTCCCCTTCGGTATGCAGCAGGAAGGAATGCCTCAACTTGCCAAGTTTCGGGTCTCCGAAACTATACTCGGCTCTATGAGAACCATCCCCAGTATGAGTCGCCGCAGCGCCGCGGCGTTCGCCTGCCTCGCCCTGTCCGCTCCTGCCCTGGCTGCCTGTGGTCACAGCTCGACCTCGGCCGACGCCGCGGGAACGGTCAAGGCGGTCGCCTCCACCACGCAGATCTGCGACTACATCACCCAGCTCGCCACCGGCGACGCCTCCAGTGATCTCTCCTTCGACCGCACCGGCGCGGACGGCAAGACCCAGCACTTCGGAGCCGACGCCGCCAAGGCCAAGTCCCACCTCACGCTCACCTGTCTGCTGGCCCCCAATGCCTCGGCCCACGAGCACGACATGACCACGGCCCAGTCCAAGGCCCTGTCCGAGGCGGATCTCTTCTTCATCTCCGGCGTCGACCTGGAGCACTTCCTGGACTCCGCCGTCGACTCCACCGGCTTCAAGGGCACCATGGTGGTGACCTCCGGGGTCGCCGGGGCCGCCGACGTCGATGACCTGGCCGCCCAGAAGAAGAAGGAGGAGGCCAAGCCCTACAAGGTCGACCGGGGCAGCGCCAAGGTCGAGGTCGCCAAGTGGCCCTTCCCGCCGGAGGAGGGCGAGAGCGAGCCCGAGTTCCGCTTCGACCCGCACGTGTGGACCTCACCGAAGAACGCGATCGTCCAGGTCACCAACATCGGTGCCGCCCTGGAGAAGGCCGCCCCCGACCAGGCCGGCGTCTTCCGCAGCCACGTGGACGCCTACGTCGCCAAGCTCAAGAAGCTCGACGAATGGGCCGCCGGCTCCCTCAACTCGGTTCCCCAGGACAAGCGGGTCCTGTTCACCAGCCACGACGCCTTCGGCTACTTCAGCGAGGAGTTCGGCGTGAAGTTCGAGGGGGCCGCCCTGTCCGACTTCAACGCCCAGCAGGACGCCACCGCCGACAAGATCCAGCAGACCGCGGACAAGGTCAAGTCCTCCGGGGCCGTGGCCATCTTCGCTGAGAACTCCAACAACCCCAAGTCCATCCAGAAGGTCGCCGAGGTCGCCGGAGTCAAGGCGGTCATCGGTGATGAGGCCCTCTACGGCGACTCCCTGGGGACCCCCGGATCCGACGGCGAGACCTACATCGGCTCCATCCTCCACAACGTCTCCAACCTCACCAAGGCCTGGGGCGGCACGGTCGCCGAGATTCCTGCCGACCTCGCCCAGTGGAGCCCCAAGGCCTCCGACGTCAAGTGAGGAACCGTATGACAGACCCCCGTGATCGCACTCCCGCGATGACCTCCCCGACCACCCTGACCGCTGCTGCCGAACCGGTCGTCACCCTGGAGGACGCCTCCTTCTCCTACGGCTCCTCCACCGTGCTCACCGGTGTCACCGGTCGGGTCCCGGCCGGGCAGGCCCTCGCCCTCGTGGGTCCCAACGGCTCGGGCAAGACGACACTCATGCGGGCACTGCTCGGCATGGTGACCGTCAGCAGGGGCCGGGTGCGTGTCAACGGGGCGGCACCGGGCAGAGCGCCACGGGGGTCCGTCGGATACGTTCCTCAGCTCAGCGACCTCGACCCCACCTTCCCCGTCACCGTGCGGGAGGTGGTCCAGATGGGCATGTACTCCCAGCTCGGCATCCTGCGGCGCCCCGGCGCCGAGGCCCGTCGTCGGGCGCTGGAGGCCCTTGACAGCGTGGGTCTGGCCGACCGCGCCGACAGGCGCTTCGGCACCCTGTCCGGCGGCCAGCAGCAGCGCGTCCTCGTGGCGCGCTGCGTGGCCGCCCGGCCCCGCCTCATCCTCCTCGATGAGCCCTTCAACGGCCTGGACCAGCCCAACCGGGACGCCCTGCTGTCCATCATCACTGACCTCAAGGACCAGGGCATCTCCCTGGTCATCTCCACCCACGACCTCGTTCTGGCCCAGGAGACCTGCGAGCAGGCGGCCCTCCTGGCCGGACGGCAGATCGCCTTCGGACCGCGCGACGACGTGCTCGTGGCCCGCTACATCGACGAGGCCTACGGCGGCCACGGCACCACCCGGCTGCTGGGGCTCCGTTCCGGCGCGGGCACGCAGGAGCCGTCATGAGTGAGGCGATGAGGCTCTTCAGCCAGGCCCTCGAGCAGCTGCGCCTGGCGGCCCTCAACATCCCCGGGCTCACCGATCTGGCGACGTATCCCTTCCTCTTCCGCCCCCTGGTGATGGTGGTGCTTCTGGGCGTCGTCGCAGGCGTCATCGGTGTCATCGTCAACCTGCGCAGCGCCGAGTTCAGCGCCGAGGCCATGGTCCACGCCGTCTTCCCCGGGATCGTCGCCGGCGCCGTCTACTGGGGGATCGACGCGATCATCCCGGCGGCCTCCGTTGTCGCCGTCGCCGCGGCCGTGGTGCTGACCATCGTCTCGCACCGTTCGCATCGGGGGGAGGCCTCCGAGGCCGGCACCGCCGTCGTCCTCACCAGCTTCTTCTCCGTCGGGCTCATCCTGTCCCTGGCCAAGGGCGACATGTCCGGCCAGCTCGAGGCCCTCATGTTCGGCCGCCTCCTGGAGGTCACTGATGCGCGCCTCGCCCAGGCGCTCATCGTGTGCTCCGTCGCACTGCTGCTCATTGCGGCGACCTGGAAGGAGCAGGTGGCCTACGCCTTCGACCGCACCGGCGCCCGCGCCTCCGGGCTGAGGCTGCTCGCACTCGACCTGATCCTCAACACCGCCATCGCTGCCGCGGTCGTTTCCGCCTCGACGGCGGTGGGGATCCTCCTGGTCATCGGCTACCTCGTTATCCCCGGTGCGACGGCGCGCGTTCTTGCCTCCCGGGTACGCACCATGGTCCTGGTCGCCATCGCCGTGGGTGTGGGCGGGGGGTACCTGGGCATGCTGCTCATGGCCCTGCCCGGGACCTCCGACAAGCCGATCTCACCGCAGGCCACCGTGGCCCTGGTGATGACCGGGATCCTCCTGATCGCCGTCGGCGTCTCAACCGCGCGCGAAAGGCTGCGCGGGCCGGCTCGGCGGGCCGGCTCGGTGCAGTCCGCGGCAGCTGCGTCGACCTCGACGACGGTAGGTGCGAAGGCCAGTGCCGATCCCATCGGGGGGCCGGAGGACTCGGCGAGAGGCGTGACCCTGACGGCCAAGAGGAGCCGGGTATGAGAATCGGGTTCGACATCCTCTTGCTGCCCATCGTCGAGGTTCTTCTCATGGGGCTCCTGGCCGGGCTCGTGGGGGCGCTCGCGCTGGTCCATCGCCGGATCTTCTTCACCGAGTCACTCACTCACGCGACCTTCCCGGGCGCGATCGTCGGCGTGGTCGCAGCCGCCTGGTTCGCGCGGGCGATCCTCGGCCAGCGCGCCGACTTCACCCTCCTGTCCGCGCTGGTGCTGGTGGGAGCCGCCTTCATGTGCCTGCCGATGATCTGGCTCATGCGGCGACTGTCCCAGGTTCCCGGGATCTCCTCCCAGTCTGCCGCCGGCGTTGTCCTCACCTTCGGATTCGCCCTGGGCTACTTCCTCAACAAGTGGTTCGCCCCGCTGCCGATCAAGGTGGACTCCTTCCTGGCCGGTTCCGTGCTCAACGTCAACCGGGTCGATGTCATTGCCGTCGGCGTCGTCCTGGCGCTGACGGTCCTCGTGCTCCTGGTGGCCGGGCGGTTCCTCACCTTCTACAGCTTCGACCCGCTGGGGTATCGCGCCAGCGGTCTGAAGCCCGCCTGGGCCGAGGGGACCGTCATGGTCATGATCACCCTGACCATCGTGATGCTCGTTCCCGCCGTCGGCACGATTCTGCCCATCGCGCTCATCGCCGCGCCCGCGGCCGCGCTGGCGCCGTGGACGCGCACCATGAGCCGGCTGCTGATCGGCGCCCCGATTCTCGGTGCGGCGACGTCCCTGGCCGGGCTGTTGATCGCAGTGCAGCTGAGCCTGTCCGCCGGCGGAGTCATCGCGGTGACCTCCGGGGTGGTCTACCTGGTCTCAGCCCTGGTCCACTGGGCCGCGATGAGCGGAGCCCGAGCGCGGGTGCCGCTGCTACGCCGGGGCTGAGCCCGCGCCGATCCTGCGCGGGCGCTCTCGGCGACGTTGAAGCGAGGTCTGCGGTGGTTCAGCCCGGCTTCAGGTGGCGATCCCCAGAATGCCGCGCAGGTCGGCCTTGATGGCCTCCAGGCGTTCAGCGGCCGCCTCGCGCACCTGCGCCACCGGAGTGTCATTCGTCGGCAGAATCACTTCGCAGTAGCACTTGAGCTTGGGCTCGGTTCCCGAGGGGCGCACGACCACTCGGTCATCCGAGGCCGTCACCCACACCAGGCCGTTCGTGGGGGGAAGGGTACCGCCGTTGCCGTCCGAGACGCCGTCGAGCAGATCCACGGTCGTGGTGACCGGGGAACCGGCGAGCTTGGCCGGCGCCCCGCCCGAACGCAGACGCTCCATAGTGCTGGTGATGATCTCGAGGTCATCGACCCGCATGCTCAACGGGCTCGTGGCGTGCAGACCGTGGTCACGCGCGAGCCGGTTGAGCAGATCCTGCAGGGTCCGGCCCTGCTGCTTGAGCACGGAGGTCAGCACCGCCAGCCGCACCGAGGCGGAGATGCCGTCCTTGTCCCGCACCGCGGCGGGATCGACGCAGTAGCCCAGGGCCTCCTCGTAGCCGAAGACCAGGCCCGGCTCCCGGCTGATCCACTTGAAGCCCGTCAGCGTGCGGCGGAAGCCCAAGCCGTGGGACTGGGCGATCCGGCGCAGCAGGCGGGAGGAGACCACGGAGCAGGCCAGAACCCCGTTGCCCGCGAAGGCAGCCAGCTCGGCGGCCTGCTCACCCAGGAGCGCGCCGACCTCATCGCCCGTCAGCTGACGCCAGCCGCCGGGAGCATCCTCGTCCGGGATGGCGGCGGAGCAACGATCCGCATCGGGATCGTTGGCGATCACCAGGTCCGCCTCGACCTGCCGGGCCTTGTCCAGCGCCAGGTCGAGCGCCCCGGGCTCCTCCGGGTTGGGGAAGGCGACCGTCGGGAAGTCCGGATCCGGCTCGAACTGCTCAGCAACCTCGACGACGTCGGTGAACCCGGCTCGCGCAAGGACCTCACGGCACGTGGCCCCACCCACGCCGTGCATCGCCGTCAGCACGATCCTCACCGGGGCGGGGGCCGTCATCCGAGCCGCCTGAGCGGCCCGCTCGATGTACTCCTCCCGGATCTCCGGGTCGACCGTTTCCCAGCCCGACTGCGGGCGGGGCACGGAGCTGACCGGGCCGACGGCGTCGATCGCCGCAGCGATCTGGCTGTCATAGGGGGGAACGATCTGGGCCCCCTGACCTGAGTCGGTCACGGCCCGTCCGCCCAGGTAGACCTTGTAGCCGTTGTCCTGCGGAGGGTTGTGCGAGGCCGTCACCATGACGCCGGCGTCGGCCTCCAGGCGCCGCAGCGCGAAGGCGAGTACCGGGGTCGGGCAGTGCGACTCGAAGAGAATGGCCCGACCGCCCGCGCCGGTGACGACCGCGGCCGTATCGAGGGCGAACTGCTCGGAGTTGTGGCGGGCGTCGTAACCGATGACGACGCTGAAGCCCTCACCGAGACGGTCCTTGAGGTAAGCGGACAACCCCGCCGCGGCGCGGATGACGACGACCCGGTTCATCCGGTTGGGGCCCCCGCCCAGACGACCTCGCAGGCCGGCCGTGCCGAAGGCGAGGGTGCCGCTGAAGGCGTCGCTGAGGGCCCTGCGAGCCGCCTGGGCCTGCTCGCCATGGGAACGGGCGGCGCTCAGCAGCTCAGTGAGCTCGGCGCGGGTGACGGGGTCCGGATCGTCCTGGATCCACGCGTCCACGGCAACGTCGTCGTACACATCTTCAGGGCCTCGGGTCATATCTGCGACGGTACCGCGCGATAACTTCTGGAAACGCTCACAATGACGCTCCTCACTGGTGTTTCCAAACACAAGGAGAATTCAGTCACCAGGGTGACGGGGTGCCCCTGAAGATAAGGGATCTTGAATTAAATTAGCGGTATAATTCGGGTTTGTTTTGAGAGTTCTGAGAGATGAGATGCTGGTGAGAAGGATGTGGGTGGCAGGGGTGAATTTCTGGGACTTCTGTCCCTCACGTGTCCTCTTCTTCTGCGCACCGAATACGTCGCCGTCTCGGCGGGTTTAGGGGATCATGGCCGCATGAGTTCACGTCAGTCCTACCGCAAGGGACCAGTGGTGCTGCGCGGCACCCAGATCCCCACCCAGACCACCGACGCGCGACTGCTGAGCAGTGACGCCGACGCCGACTGGCTCCACGCCGACCCGTGGCGGGTCATGCGCATCCAGGCGGAGTTCGTCGAGGGCTTCGGGGCCCTGGCGGAGCTGGGGCCGGCCATCAGCGTCTTCGGGTCGGCCCGCACCAAGCCCGAGGATCCCACCTACCGGGTGGCCATGGAGGTGGGGGCGGGGCTGGCACGCGCCGGCTACGCCGTCATCACCGGAGGCGGCCCTGGCATGATGGAGGCCGCCAACCGCGGCTGCCACGAGGCCGGCGGCACCTCAGTAGGGCTGGGTATCGAGTTGCCCCACGAGCAGGGCATGAACGAGTACGTCGACCTCGGGGTCAACTTCCGCTACTTCTTCGCCCGCAAGACCATGTTCGTCAAGTACTCCGACGGATTCGTCGTCATGCCCGGCGGAATGGGGACCCTCGACGAGCTCTTCGAGGCGCTCACCCTGGTCCAGACTCAGAAGATCTCCTCCTTCCCCATCGTCCTGGTGGACAGCGGCTACTGGGGTGGGCTGCTGGAGTGGCTGCGCACCTCGATGATCGAGCGCGGCATGATCTCTACGAGCGACCCCGACCTGCTGCACGTCGTCGATGACGCTGAGGCGGCCGTGGACTACGTGGTCAGTGCGGCCCGCAGGCTGCGCGACGGCCGGGCGGGGGCGTGAATCGCGTCATGGCGGGCCCGTCCTCGAACGTTGCACCTTGAATGTCGTAGAATATGACAGGTCGCGCGGCGATGTGCCCGCGCAGCACTGACGAAAGGTGAGCACATGGCTGCCATGAAGCCCCGGACCGGAGACGGCCCCCTCGAAGTCGTCAAGGAAGGCCGCGCCATCATCATGCGGGTTCCGCTTGAGGGTGGTGGTCGACTCGTCCTCGAGATCACGGCCGATGAGGTCAAGGCACTCGGAGAGGCTCTGGCCAACGCCAAGATCTGAATGATCCTGGCGCCCGGGGGCAGCTGGGTACCACTGGGACCTCGGCGTCGAGGAGCCGGTGGCCGAGTCATCCAGCCTCGCGAGAGAGGGTCGGACCCGATGTGGGTCCGACCCTCTTCGTCGTTCCGGCCGGTTGGGCGGTGAACAGTCAGGTCTGGCGCACGGAGACGAGCAGGCCGTCTCCGACGGGCAGCAGCGTGGTCAGCAGCGCGCGGGAGGCCCGCAGCGCCTTGCCGAGCTCGCGGGCTGCCACGGTGGTGACGTCGCGGCGGGCCGGGTCGGCCACGTGGTCGTTCCACAGTGCCCGGGTGACGGCCAGGACTCCGCCGGGGCGCAGCATCCGCAGGGCGTTGGAGGCCAGGAGGATCGCCTCCTCCGGGGCGACGTCGAGCACCACCATGTCGTAGGAGCGGGCCGCCATCCGGGGCATGACGTCCGAGGCCCGCCCCTGGATGATGCGGGTGCGCGAGGAGGGATAGCCGGCCCCGTCGAAGGCGCGACGCGCCTCGCGCTGGAGCTCGGGCTCGACATCGATCGTGGTGAGGACCCCGTCAGTGCCCATGCCGCCCAGCAGCCACAGGCCCGAGACGCCGGTGCCGGTGCCGACTTCGGCCACGGACTTGGCTCCCACTGAGGCGGCCAGCATCCGCAGCGCTGCTCCGGTCCCCGAGGACACCGGGGTGATGCCGAGCTCGAGCCCGCGTATGCGGGCCTGGGCGGTGGCCTCGTCCTCCGCGGTGAAGTCCTCCGTGTAGGACCAGCTCAGCGTCTTGTCCGCACTCACTGTGAGCCTTTCTTCTGCTGCGGGGTGCCAGGCGCACCCCTCAAGCCACATTGTTCCAGGTGTTCGGCCCGATAGGCGGAAGGGCGCTCGCCCGGGTGAGTCCGCCGGTAGGCGAACCAAGGCGGATTCGGAGCGGTGGGACTCCCTATACTGAGCGGCGTGTTCGGCATCAACGGATCTGAGTTCCTCGTCATCATCCTGGTGGCGGTGATCGTGGTGGGGCCGCAGCGCTTGCCCGAGTACACCCGCAAGCTCACGCAGATGGTGCGTCAGCTCCGGGTGTTCCTGGACAACGCGCGCAGCCAGATCGCTGAGGAGGTCGGTCCCGAGATGGCCGACCTGGACCTGTCCAGCCTCGATCCGCGCCAGTACGACCCGCGCAAGATCGTGCGCGACGCCCTGGGGGAGGACATCGACGCCATCCGCGAGGATCTCGCCCACCCCTTCCGCTCCGTCGGCTCAGCCGCCAAGGAGATGTCCGACGACGCCGCACAGGCCGTCAACGACGTGGTCAAGAAGGACCGGGCCACGTCGCTGAGCAAGCAGATCGAGGCCAAGCGCGACGAGCGGCTGGCCGAGAAGGACGCCGAGAGGGCTAAGAACAGCGGGAGCCCCGAGGACTCCGAGAACTCTGAGAGCACTGAGGGTGCCCAGAACACTGAGAGTCCGCAGAGCGCTGAGCAGGCAGCTGCCGCTCCGCCGCGGGGAGTGCTTCAGCAGGCGGACGACGCTGAGGACGAGTCTGCCTCCGAGCAGGCTGAGTCGGTCGAGTCGGCTGAAGCGACTGACGGAGCCGATGAGACCGAGCCGGAGAAGACCGAGGACGCCGAGCAGCCGGCCGAGCCGGAGCCGGTGGAGGTTCCGACAAGCCTGGTCGAGCCGCAGGCCGCTGCCTCCGGAGAGGATGCAGGGGATGCCGCCTCGGCGGGTGATGACTCCCGTAACCGCGTGCGCCCTCTATCGCCGCGTGACATCGTGCGTGCGGCCAACGCCGCCGCCCGCACCCGTGCCGAGGCCGCGCGTATCGCCGTCGACTTCTGATCCGTCGAGAGCCGGTGTGGCCGGCTCAGGCCGGGGTGACCCCCAGGCTCTTGCCGGCCAGGCCGCGGGAGCGGTGAGTCAGGCGCTGGGCCACAGCGGACAGCTCCAGGGCCGCGGGGGCGTCGGCGGCCGGCTTGCCCTCCTCGGCCACGGTGGCCGGCAGGCCGGTGTCGGAGCCCTCGCGCAGGCGGATGTCCAGCGGCAGCTGGGCCAGCAGCGGCACCTCGTAGCCGAGGGTCTCGCTCAGGGAGGCGCTGACGGTCTCGCCCCCGCCGGAGCCGAAGATCTCCAGGCGTGAGCCGTCGGGCTGGGGCATGTAGGACATGTTCTCGATGACGCCCACCACCTTCTGGTGCGTCTGGGTGGCGATGAGGCCGGTGCGCTCGGCGACCTCGGCGGCGGCCGTCTGCGGGGTGGTGACCACGAGGATCTCGGCGTTGGGGAGCAGCTGGGCCACGGAGATCGTCACGTCGCCGGTGCCGGGCGGCAGGTCCAGCAGCAGGACGTCCAGGTCGCCCCAGAACACGTCGGAGAGGAACTGCTGGACGGCGCGGTGCAGCATGGGGCCGCGCCAGACGACCGGCTGCTTGTCCTCCACGAACATGCCGATGGAGATGACCTTCACGCCGTGGGCCACCGGCGGCACGATCATGCCGTCGAGCTGGGTGGGCACCCGCTCCACCCCCAGCATGCGGGGGATGGAGAAGCCGTAGATGTCGGCGTCGACCACGCCCACGCTCAGGCCCTGGGCGGCCATGGCGGCGGCCAGGTTCGCGGTCACCGAGGACTTGCCGACCCCGCCCTTGCCGGAGGTGACGGCGTAGACCCGGGTGAGGTTGCCCGGCTGGGTGAAGGGAACCACCGGTTCGGCGGCCCCTCCGCGCAGGCGACGCCGCAGCTCGGCCTTCTGCTCGTCGTTCATGACGCCCAGGCTCACCTGCACCTCGGTGACACCCTCGACGGCGCTGACCTCGCGTCGGGTGTCGGCGGTGATCGTGTCCTTCAGGGGACAGCCGGCCACGGTCAGGAGCACCTCGACGCTGACCACGCCGTCCTCGGCGATGTCAACGGAGGAGACCATTCCCAGGTCGGTGATGGGGCGGTGCAGCTCGGGGTCGATGACCCTGGCCAGCGCCTCCATGACGGCGTCGTGAGTCGGTTGCGTCATGGGCCCATCCTAGGGGTGCCGTCGAGCGCCACGACAGGTGGCGAGTCCCACGTGAGGGCCGGGTGCTCCCTCACTGGGTGGTGCGCTGTCCAGGAGTGGTGCTGGGCTCGTCGTCGCCGCTGTCTTGGAACTCGGCGATCTCTTCACGGGTGAGGCGCTCCTCGGCGAGGATCTCGCTGAGCATGTCGCGAAGTTCGCTGCGCACGAAGTCGCGGGTGGCGACGTCGTTCATGGCCAGGCGCAGGGCGGCGATCTCCCGGGTGAGGAACTCGGTGTCCTCCAGGTTGCGCTGGGCGCGCTGGCGGTCCTGCTCGGCGGTAACCCGGTCGCGGTCGTCCTGCCGGTTCTGGGCCAGCATGATGAGGGGGGCCGAGTAGGAGGCCTGGGTGGAGAAGGCCAGGTTGAGCAGGATGAAGGGGTAGGGATCCCAGGCCCGCTGCATCTTGGCCAGGATGAGGTTCGCCACGATCCACACAGCGACGAAGATCGACATGTAGAGCACGAACTTGGGCGAGCCCATGAAGCGGGCGGTGGCCTCGGCGAAGCGGCCGAAGCCGTCCGAGCGCGAGGCGTAGGCCGGATGCGTCCTGCGCAGCCACCGCAGGCGACTGTCGGGCAAGGGCTGGTCGAGCTGGTCAGGCATTGGCGCCCCTCTCGATCGTCTCGTCGGTGACGGCCTCGTCGGCCACGCGCCAGTCGTCGGGCATGAGGTGGTCCAGGACGTCGTCGACACTGACAGCGCCCAGCAGGCGTCCGGCGTCGTCGAGGACCGGCAGGGCCGTCAGGTTGTAGGTGGCCAGCAGGCGGGTGACGGTACCGATGGAGTCCTCGGGGCGCACGGAGTCGACGTCGGTGTCCATGATGGAGCCGACCATGCGCTGAGGGCGCTCGCGCAGGGCCCGCTGGAAGTGGATCATGCCCACGAACTTGCCGGTGGGGGACTCCAGGGGAGGGCGGCACACGAAGCCGACGGCGGCCAGGGCGGGAGGGACCTCGGCCTTGCGGGACTGGGCCAGGAAGGTCGCCACCGTCGACTCCGGGGGCAGGATGATCGGCTCGGTGGTCATCAGGCCGCCGGCGGTGTACTCGTCGTAGGCCATGAGGCGGCGCACGTCCTCGGCCTCCTCGGGCTCCATGAGGCCCAGCAGCTCGGCGGCCTTGAGCTGGGGGAGGTCGGCGACCAGGTCGGCGGCGTCGTCGGGCTGCATGGCGTCCAGGACGTGGGCGGCGCGCCCTGCCTCCAGGCGGGACAGGAGGGCGACGGCGTCCTCGTTGCCGAGCTCCTCCAGGACGTCGGCCAGGCGCTCATCGGTCAGCTCGGCGGCCACGCGCATCTGGCTGTCCTGGGGCAGATCGCGCATGACGTCGGCCAGGTCGGCCGGCTTGAGGTCCTCCAAGGTGGCCAGCAGCGCGGTGGCGCCCTGCTGGTCGGCGCTGGCGGCCAGGCCGCTGACCTCGTCGGGGCGCACCGTGAAGGTCTCCCCGCGGCGCAGGCCCAGGGGGCCCGAGGAGGCCCGCTGGACGAACAGGCGGGTCACCTTCCAGTCCATGCCGCGGTCACGCTCGATGGCCACGTCGCGCACCGTGACGTTCCCCGAGCCGTCGCGCATGGTGACCACCCGGTCCAGCAGCTCGCCGACGACCAGGGTCTCGACGTGGCGCTGGGTGAAGCGGCGGATGTTCATCAGGCCCGTGGTGATGACGGCCCCGGGCTCGATGGCGGTGATCCTCGACAGGGGCAGGAAGACGCGGCGCCGGCTGGAGACCTCGATGACGAAGCCGACGGCCCTGGGCTCTCCGCGCATCTGCAGCAGGACGACGACGTCATGGACCTTGCCCACCTCATCGCCCAAGGGGTCGAAGACGGAGGTACCGATGAGGCGGGCCACAAAAACCCTGCTGGTCGTGCGCGTCCTGGTGTTCTCCACAAGCCAAGCCTATGCGCCTGAGGCGTGATTGCCTGTCGATGGGTCCGTACCGCGTGCCCGCGCGTGCGACGATAGCCCCCATGAGTGCCAATCCGAGCCCGTTGTCCTCCCTGACCTCGTCCAGTGGTGGTGTCATGCCCCAGGGGGAGGAGGTGGCCTCCTTCGCGACCTACCCCGAGGCGCAGAGGGCGGTCGACGCTCTGTCGGACCAGGGCTTCCCGGTGCAGCACCTGGCGATCATCGGAACCGACCTGCGTCAGGTCGAGCGCATCACCGGGCGTATGAGCTGGGGGAGGGCGGCGATGTCAGGGGCCCTGAACGGCCTGTGGATCGGGGTGTTCTTCGGCATCATCATGTCGGTGGCCGGCAGCAGTGGTCCCAGGCTCAACTTCTGGGCCTGCGTCCTGTTGGGGGTGCTGTGGGGGATCGTCTTCCAGCTCTTCAGCTACGCCCTGACCCGGGGGCGGCGCGACTTCACCTCCATCAGCCAGGTCGTGGCCTCGCGCTACTCGATCCTCGCCGCCCGGGAGATTCACGAGGCCAGCCAGGCTCTGGCCGACGTCCCGGGCAACCTCGCGCGTGGGGCGGGCGCGCTGCGGCGCTCCCAGGAGCGGCGCCGTGCGCGGCAGGAGGCCTCCGGGCCCACCGCCTTCGGCTCGCGCCCCGACGAGCAGCCCCGCTTCGGGGTGCGCCTGCCGCAGCCTGGCAGTGACGCTCCTGAGCGGACCCCCACCGCCTCGGCCGGCTCCGCCTCCGGCGCCCCGGCCGTTGCCGAGGACTACGACCCCTTCCTGCGCCCCTCGCGATCGGAGGGTCGCAAGGACCCGGGGGCCCCGGCGTCGTCGCAGGAGTCCGGCGATGAGACCGGTTCCGGTGACAAGGGCTGAGCGGCGCTGAGGGACGAGGGAGCGCGACGATGAGCATTCCGGTGGGGCTGTCGACCGCCTGCGTGGTTCCCGGCAGTGTTCCCGACACCTTCGCCATCGCCCAGGAGCTGGGCTACGACGGCGTCGAGATCATGGTCTGGAGCGAGAAGGCATCCCAGGACGCCACCCGGCTGGCGGCCCTGGTGGAGAAGCACGACCAGCCGGTGCTGGCGGTCCATGCCCCCACGCTGCTGGTGACCCGCGGGGTCTTCGGCGCCGATCCGTGGGACAAGGTGGACCGCTCCATCGAGCTGGCCCACTACCTCGAGGCGCCCACGGTGGTGCTGCACCCGCCCTTCTTCTGGCAGACCCGTTACGCGCGCTCCTTCATCGCCGGGGTCGCGCAGCGCGAGGCGACCACGGGCATCCACCTGGCGGTGGAGAACATGTTCACCTGGCGGCCTCGCCACGCCCACTCCACGCGCGACTTCCAGGCCTACTCGCCCACCTGGGATCCGGTGGGGCAGGGCTACAAGTCGGTGACGCTGGACATCTCCCACGCCGCCACCTCAGGCTCCGACGCCCTGGCCATGGCCCGTGCGCTGGGGCCCACGCTGCGTCACCTGCACCTGACCGACGGCGTGCCCGGGCCCCTGGACGACCACCTGCTGCCCGGGCAGGGCAACCAGGACTGCGCCGGGGTCCTCAAGCACCTGGTGGCCACCGGCTTCGAGGCCGGTGGGGGACAGGTCGTTGTCGAGGTGACCACCCGCTCCATGACGGCCGCCCAGCGTCTCGAGGGCCTCGCCAGCTCGCTGGCCTTCGCCCGTGAGCACCTGGAGGGCGGGGAGCCGGCTCACATTCCCGAGCCGACCCGCAAACGCTACCGCCGCTCCTGACCCGGCCTAGCAGTAGGCGGCCTCGTGCTCGAGGTGCGAGACGGGCTCGAGCTGGAAGGTCGCGTGCTGGATCCTGACCGGGAAGTGCTCGGCCACGCAGCTCTGGAGCCGGTCGAGGATCTCCTCGGTGTGACCGTCGCGCAGGCACTCGTCACGGACGACGACGTGCGCGGTCAGCACCGGCATGCCAGAGGCGACGGTCCAGGCGTGCAGGTCGTGGACCTCCTCGACGTGGTCGACCCCGAGCATGTGGGTGCGCACCTGCGCCAGATCCAGCTCCTTGGGGGTGAAGCCCATGAGGACGTGGCCCGCGGAGCGCAGCAGGGAGACGGCCCGCGGCAGGATGAGCGCGGCGATGACGAGGGAGACCGCCGCGTCCGCACGGGTCCAGCCGGTGTATGCCACGATGACTGCGGCGATGATGACGCCGACAGATCCCAGGGCGTCGTTGAGAACCTCCAGGAAGGCTGCGCGCATGTTGAGGTTGTCGCCGTGCCCGCCGGCCAGTACCAGTAGCGCGATGATGTTGGCGACCAGCCCGATGACCCCCATGACGAGCATGCCGGAGGCCTCGACCTGCGGGGGCTCTACGAGATTGTGGACCGCCTTGAAGGCCACGAGGGCGCCGACGACGGCGAGCATGCCCGCCTGGAGCGCGGCCCCGATGACCTCGGCCCGGCGCATGCCCCAGGTGGAGCGGTCCGTGGCCGGCCGCGTGGACAGGTGCGCCGCCGTCAGCGCCATGACCAGGCCGGCGACGTCGGTGAGCATGTGCCCGGCGTCGGCCAGCAGTGCCAGTGAACTCGTCAGCAGCGCCGTGACGATCTCGGCCACCAGGACGGTGGCCGACAGGCACAGGGCGACCAGGAGCCGACCGCGTGAGGCCCCGGCGCCGTGGTTGTGCGAGTGACCGTGGGAGTGGTGGTGGGAATGGGTGTCGGGCTCGTGGCCGGCTGGGGTGCTCACTGCGGCTCCTTGCTCCGGCTCGCTCCGTCCGCGGAGATGACGGCGGCCAGGGACTCGGCAGCGGCCAGGACCTGCTCGATGGCCTCGGGATTCTCGATCCGGCTGACGTTGGCCCGTCCGTGGGAGTGGCTGGAGATGAGACCGGCGCTGCGCAGGATCGCCAGGTGCTGGGAGACGGTCGACTGGGCCAGGCCCAGGTGCTCGGTCAACTCCACCACCCGGTGCTCGCCGCCGTGGAGGTGGCGCAGAATCGCCAGGCGGGTGGCGTCCCCCAGGACATCGAGCAGGGAGGCCACGGTGGAGGCCTCGCGCACGGCGCCGTGGTCCTGGGGGCGGTCCTCGGGCAGCAGTCCATGTTTCATCGTCATGCGGCGATGCTATTCGCGGATAACGATGGGTGGCAAGGGAGGTGACCGAGCAGTCAGTCAGGCGGCAGTCAGTCGGCGACGAGTCCGCTCACCCAGGCCTCGACCTCCTCCACGGTGCGGGGCACGTCCTGAGTGAGACGCTCCACGCTGCCGTCCTCGCGCACCACGACGTCGTCCTCGATGCGCACGCCCGTGCCACGCATCTCGGCGGGCACCAGCAGGTCGTCCTCGCGGAAGTACAGTCCCGGCTCGATGGTGAAGCACATGCCCGGCTTGAGCTCGGCCTCCATGTACATCTCGCGGCGCGCCTGGGCGCAGTCGTGGACATCCAGGCCCAGGTGGTGGCTGGTGCCGTGCACCATCCAGCGCCGGTGGTACTGGCCCTCGGGGGCCAGGGAGTCGGCGGCGCTGACGCCCTCGGGCAGCATCCCCCACTCCTCCAGGCGGGCGGCGATCACCTCCATGGCGGCGGCGTGGACGTCCTTGAAGCGGCAGCCCGGCGTACCCGCACGGGCGAAGGCGGCGTCGGCGGCGTCGAGAACCGCCTGGTAGATCCGGCGCTGAGCCTCGGTGAAACGGCCATCGACCGGGATCGTGCGGGTGACGTCAGCGGTGTAGAGGGAGTCGACCTCGACGCCGGCGTCCACCAGGACCAGCTGGCCGGGCTCGACGGCGCCGTCATTGTTGATCCAGTGCAGCGTGTTGGCGTGGTTGCCGGCCGCCGCGATCGTGTCATAGCCCAGGCCGTTGCCCTCCTCACGGGCCTTGGCCCCGAAGGCCCCCTCCAGGACCCGCTCACCGCGCCAGTGGCCGCGGGCCCGGGGGATGGAGCGGATGAGGTCGTCGAAGCCGGCCTTGGTGGCGGCGACGGCGGCACGCAGCTGGTCGATCTCCCAGGGGTCCTTGACCAGGCGCAGCTCGCTGGCGGCCTCAGCCAGACCGGCGTCCACCTCCGCGGCGCCCTGGCCGGTCTGCAGCCCGACCGTCTCCCGCGTGGTGGTCACCAGAGCGGTGACGGACTCATCGGCCTCGGCGACGACGCGCAGCCGCACCGCGTCGGGACCGGCGTCCTTGGCCAGAGCGTCGGGCAGGGAGTCGATGTGGGCGCAGCGCATGCCGGTGGAGGCCTCGACCTCCTCCAGGGAGGGCCGCACCCCGACCCACAGCTCGCCGTAGCGGGGGTCGCCGTAGAACTCCTGGCTGGATCGCGAGGCCCGGGGCCGGAAGTAGAGGACCGCCTCATGCGTCGGGGCGACGTCGTCGGTGTCATCGGAGCCGTCCGGGGAGCCCGCGTCCTGACCTGGCGCGGTGAGGGGGTCCAGGACGAGCACGGCGTCCGGCTCGAAGTCCGTGCCGGTTCCCGCCAGATGGGCGAAGGCGCTGTGGGGCCTGAACCGGTAGTCGCAGTCGTTGTTGCGCACCTTGAGCGCGCCCGCGGGCAGGACCAGGCGCTCGCCGGGGAAGAGCCTGCCGAGGGCCTCACGGCGGGCGGCCGCCCAGGGGGCTGCCTCGCTGCGGGAGGGCAGACCCTCGGGACGCGGGCCCCACCCCGAACCGATGAAGTCGCGGAAGGCCTGGTTCTCGGGCTGTCGGGACCGGTTGGAGCCTCGCGCCGCCAAGGACTGGGGGGCCTCCTGCGAGGAGGCGGGGGTCTCGTCGGACGGGCGGTTGTCTGCGGGAGAAGTCGATGCCATAGGGGCATCATTCCACTGTTGGGCCCCAACCGGCGCTCGGTGGGGTACTCAGGAACGCGGGGGCGGCTCAGTCCTGCTCATCGGCCGGGAAACGCACCCCCACCTGGCGACGGGCCTCCTGCAGGACCCCGACCGCCGCCACGGAGCGGCTCAACGGGTGCAGATCGGACTGGCGCGCTCCGGCCCGCACCAGGCGGCACACCTCGGCCAGTTCGTAGGCGAGCTGGTGACCGGACGACTCAGCGCCTCGCTCAACCGACAGGTCCTCATCCGTGCCCGTCGCCGCCGCCGCCGGGCCGCGCAGCCCAATGCGCCGGGGCCACTGGCAGTCGTCAATGCTCAGCACGTCATGGTCCCCGGCGAAGCTCGACTGTGTCCCCGGGGAGGTCTTGGAGTGCAGGCAGACGACCTCCAGCCCGGCGTGCTCACCGCAGTCGTAGGACAGGACCGCCGTGCCCCGTGCGTCGACACCGCACTCCAGCAGCGTCCCCGTGGCCGTCACCCGGTCCGGCTCGCCGAAGAGGTGGATGGCCAGGCTGACCGGGTAGATGCCCAGGTCCATGAGGGAGCCGCCGCCCAGAGCCGGATCGAAGGCCGGTGGCAGGCCGCCGGAGCGGTAGAGCTCCATCCGCGAGGAGAACTGCTCCTTGGACAGCACCACCCGGTGCAGCCGCCCCAGCCGCGGCAGCTGTTCGCGCAGCCGGGCCACTCCGGGCTCGAAGGCGGACAGCCACCCCTCCATGAGGAAGCGGTCGGCCGCCCGTGCCGCCTTCACCATCGCCTCGGCCTGCGGGCGCGTGAGGGCGAAGGGCTTCTCCACCACCACGTGGAAACCTGCCTCCAGGGCCGCGATCGAGTGCTGCGTGTGCAGGGAGTTGGGGGAACCCACATGGATGACGTCGATCGGGTCGGGCGAGCCCGGGCCGTGGGCGGTGAGCATCTCCTCGAGCGAGGCATAGGCATACGCAATTCCGTGCTCGGTGGCGAAGGCGGCGGCGCGCTCGCGGTGGGCGGAGGTGACGGCCACGATCTGTGCATCCGGCTCGCGGGCGACGGCCTGGGCGAACCAGCGGGCGATGAAACCGGCCCCGATCACCCCGAAGCGGACCGGGGCGTCGTCGGTGCGCCGCGTGGTGGGCACAGTATTGCTCATACGGCTCGGCTCGCTCATGCCGTCCAGTCTTCCACGCCTCCCTACGCGCTGCCGGCACTTACCTACACTGTCCCGGTGCGCATCGACCCCCACACCCACTCGGCCTGCTCCGACGGCACCGACTCGCCCGCCGAGCTCATGGCGAAGGCGGCCGCGGCCGGCCTCGACGTCGTCGGGCTGACCGACCACGACACGATGGCCGGCTGGCAGGAGGCGGCCCGGGCCGTCCCGGACACCGGTATCGCCCTGCTGCGCGGCACCGAGATCTCCTGCGCGGCCGACGGGGTCACCCTCCACCTGCTGTCCTACCTGCACCGGGCCGACGACGCCGGGCTGGAGGCCGCCTTCGCCCGCGCCCGCCGCTCGCGCGACAGCCGGGCCCAAAGGATGGTCGAGCGCCTCAGTCAGGACTACCCGGTCACCTGGGAGGACGTCCTGACCCAGTCGGCCGACTCCCACACGATCGGCCGGCCCCACATCGCCGACGCTCTCGTGGCGGCCGGCTCATTCCCCGATCGCAACGCCGCCTTCGCCGGGCCGCTGGCCACTTCCTCGCCCTACTACGTGCACCACTGGGCACTGGACCCGGTGGAGGCCTGCCGTCTGGTGCGCGCCGCCGGTGGGGTCCCGGTGGCGGCCCACCCGCGCGCCGCCTCCCGCCAGCGCCGCCTCGTGCCCGATGAGACCTTCGCCCAGATGGCCGAGGCCGGCCTGGCGGCCCTGGAGATGAACCACCGCGACCAGGACCCCGAGCAGCGCGAGCAGGTTCGCCTCCTGGCCCAGCGCCTGGGCCTGGGGTTGTCGGGGGCCTCGGACTACCACGGCACCGGCAAGCCCAACCGTCTGGGGGAGAACCTCATGCCGCCCGAGCTGCTGGAACAGATCCTCGACGAGGGCGCCCTCGACCTCGTCCGCCCCTGAGGGCCGACCGGCCACGGCACCCGACTCCCGCCGAGCGGCAGTGATAGAAACGCCCCATGCTGCAGTCCGTCTTCGACACCACGGTCTTCGCCACGACCTTCACCACGCTCCTGGTGATCCAGGACCCGTTGGGCGCCATCCCGATCTTCCTGTCCCTGACCTCGCGACAGACACCCCCGGAGCGCGCCGCCTCCGCACGCCAGGCCACGGTCGTCTCCTTCGCCGTCATCGTGCTCTTCGCGGTCTTCGGACGCTATATCCTGAAGTTCCTGGGCATCTCGGTGCCCTCCCTCCAGGTGGCCGGCGGACTGCTGCTGCTCCTGGTGGCCCTGGAGCTGCTGACCGACAAGGTCGATGAGAGCCCCGATCCTGATGCCGTCACCGCCAACGCCGCCCTCGTGCCCCTGGGCACGCCCCTGCTGGCCGGGCCCGGTGCCATCGTCGCGGCGATGGTCGCCGTGGACACCACCGGAGGCGGGGTGGCCGGGTGGGTCTCCGTGACGGCCGCGATCATCGGCACGCACATCGCCATCTGGGCCTCGCTGCGCTTCTCCCTAGGGCTCAACCGGGTGCTGGGCACCTCCGGCATCCGGATCCTCACCCGGGTCATGGGACTGCTCCTGGCGGCCATCGCCGTCCAGATCATGGCCGACGGCGTCTTCGCCTTCCTGGAGACCCGCCTCTGAGCCGGCTCCGCCCCGGAGTCGGACAGCGGCTGAGACCCATGTGAGTCTCAGCCGCTGCTTGTCAGTCCTACTCGCCGGCGGTCCCGTCAACCGGGCGGCCGCCGCGCGTGCGCTTACGGGTGCGCTTGCGTCGGGGCTTGGTCTCGCCGTCGGTAGAGCGCCGGGAGCGTTCGCCGCCCTTGGAGTCCTTGGTGCCCCTGCCGCCGCGGCCACGGCCGCGCTCTGAGCGCCCGCCCTGCCGGCCGGACTGCTTGCGCCCACGCTTGCCGGTCTCACCCAGGTCCTCGATCTCCTCGGCGTCGAGCCCCTCCAGGGTGCGCTTGTGGCGGGGCAGGCGGCCGGTGACCTTCTCCGGGATCGACAGGTCGGAGAACAGGTGCTCGCTGGTGTGGTAGGTCTCCACCGGCTCCTCGATGGGCAGGCCCAGAGCCTTGGCGATGATCCGCCAGCGCGGCACGTCGTCCCAGTCCACGAAGGTGACCGCCGTGCCGGAGTTGCCGGCGCGGCCGGTGCGCCCGATGCGGTGGACGTAGATCTTCTCGTCCTCGGGGCACTGGTAGTTGATGACGTGGGTGACGTCGTCGACGTCGATGCCCCGGGCGGCCACGTCGGTGGCCACCAGGACGTCCACCTTGTTGTTGCGGAAGGCGCGCAGGGCCTGCTCGCGGGCCCCCTGGCCGAGGTCGCCGTGCAGGGCCCCGGTGGCGAAACCGCGGGCGCGCAGGTCGTCGGCCACCCGGGCCGCCGTGCGCTTGGTGCGCGCGAAGATGATGGTGCGCCCGCGCCCCTCGGCCTGGAGGATCCGGGAGACGACCTCCACCTTGTTCATCGAGTGGGTGCGGTAGACGACCTGCTGGACCGTCTGGACGGTCATACCCTCGTCGCCCGGGTCCTGGGCGCGGATGTGGGTGGGGCGGGTCATGTAACGGCGCGCCAGGGCGACCACGGCCCCGGGCATGGTGGCGCTGAAGAGCATCGTGTGCCGGTCGGCGCGGGTGCGGGCCAGGATCTTCTCCACGTCGGGAAGGAAGCCCAGATCCAGCATCTCGTCGGCCTCGTCCAGGACGACGGTTGTGACGTGAGCCAGGTCCAGTACACCGCGCTCCATGAGGTCGATGAGTCGGCCGGGCGTGCCCACGACGACCTCGGCTCCCCGCTCGAGGTCCTCGATCTGGGGCTCGTAGGCGCGCCCGCCGTAGACCTGGACGATGCGCACGGTGCGCTTGGCGGCAGCCGTGGACAGCTCTTCGGCGACCTGCTTGGCCAGCTCACGGGTGGGCAGGATGACCAGGGCCTGGGGGCTGCCGGAGGCGGGATCCTCGTCCCAGCCCTCCTCCCCGGGACCCAGGGTGTCCATGAGCAGGGGGATGCCGAAGCCCAGGGTCTTGCCGGTGCCGGTCTTGGCCTGGCCGATGATGTCCTGCCCCTCCAGGGCCACCGGCAGGGTGAGGGCCTGGATGGGGAAGGGGTGGGTGATGCCCTTGGCGTCCAGGGCCTCGCAGATCTCCGGCTCGACGCCGAAGTCGGCGAAGGTCTTGCGGCTCAGGTCGGTCTGGGCGCCCTCGTCGGTGATGTCGGGAGTGGCCTCGTCCAGGACGGGGGCGTGGGCGCCGGCCGTCTCGATGATCCCGGACGGGGCGGTAGTGGCGCCGGCAGCGGCGTCGGCACCCTCGATGGTGGTCTGGTCGTCTGTGGAGTTGTGGTCGGGCTCGACGGCGTCGGCCCCGTGCTGCTCGTTGCTCACGAGGTTCCTTGTCTTCTGATCGGGTTGAACCGCTCCGGCGCGGCTGTCGCTCGCGCGCACAGTCGGGTGCGCTGCGTGGGCGTTGGCGCCGTCGGATCTGGCAGCCGATCGCGAGTCATATCTGAGTCCATCTGACGACCGGGCAACCGTGGACGCCGTCAGCGTAGCGGGAAAACATGATGATGGCCTGTCTGGATGGGGAGGTGCGCCGTCGGCGTGGTCGATGTCACGGCTGTGCTTCATGCACGGCAGGACCTGGATACGATGGTGGCCATGTCCCAGATGCCGACTCCGTCACCTCAGCCCAGCGCCTCCACCCCGATGCAGGTCGGTCCTCACGAGCTGTCCGTCGTCGGCGTCGTCGCGATCTCCCGCACGGCGGCCTGCACCCGCTACGCCAAGGATGCCGATCGGGCTCCGCGGATGACGGCCCGGGTCGACCTGCTGCGCATGAGCGCGTGGGAGGTCGCCTCCTTCGACCGGGTCGTGGAGCTGGCCGCGACCCACGGCATCGACGCCCTGGGGGCGGCCGAGCGCTTCACCGACGTGCTGGGTGACTTCGACGAGCGGCTGCGGCCGCTGGACTGGGCCGAGCGCCTGCTCAAGACCTACATCACCTTCGGGCTGCTCATCGACTTCGGGATGGCGCTGAGCGAGTCGTTGGAGGATCCCTTGCGCAGAGGGCTCGTCCACGAGCTCAGTCAGGACCCGATCAGCACCTACGCCATCGCAGAGCTGGAGGAGGTCATTGCGGCCGACCCACAGCTGGCCGCCCGGCTGGGGCTGTGGGGTCGGCGCGTCATCGGTGAGGAGATCGGAACCTTCCAGAGGCTCCTGGGGCAGTTCCCCGAGCTCCTCGGGCAGATGGCTCAGGAGCAGCTCCACTCGGTGCTGACCCAGGGGGCGGTCTCGCGCATGAGAGGGCTGGGCCTGAGGGTCTGACCGTCTCTCAGCACGTCCGAGCGATGAAGATGTGAAGTGCCCAACAGTGGAGTAGTGCCCGTGTCGGTGGCGTAACAGGATCCGGGCTGCGTTGGGTAAGGTGTCTGCATCCACATCCTCATCACCCGATGTGAGAGTCGTGGCTCTCACGTCCTGAAGGAGTTCCCATGAAGCGAAGCGTATGGATGGCCGCGTCCGCGGCCGTGGCCCTGTCCGTCGTCCCGGTCGGCGCGGCTGCTGCCGAGACGGACCCCGCTCCTGCCTCCGAGCAGGTGGCGCCGCAGTCCGGTGGCGCGAAGGCCGACGCTCCCCAGCCCGACACCCCTTCCCCGGCCGCCCCCAAGCCCGATGGTGACAAGCCTGCCCCCGCCCCCGATCCTGCTCCCGCCCCCGCGGAGGACGCGGGCAAGGCGGCACCTCAGGCTCCGGGTGCCAACAACGCCGCGGCGCAGCAGGAGAACAAGCCGGAGGCTCCGGCTGAGCAGTCCCAGCCGAACCAGGGCGACCAGCAGCAGGGCGATCCTGCCGGTTCCCAGGCTGCTCCCGAGCAGCAGGCCCCGGCCCCCGAGCAGTCCTCTGAGGGAGGCGCCCCTGCGGCTGCCGAGGAGAGCGCCCCCCGGGGCGCCGCGGAGGCTCCCGGTGAGCAGGCCGCGGCACCCCGCGAGCAGGCTGCCTCTGGCCAGCAGGGTACCGCCACCGCAGGTCGCTCCACCCTCGCTCAGACCGGAGCGGGAACGACCGCCGCTTGGATGGTGCTGGGCACCGGTGCGACAGGCGCCGCCATGCTCATGGCTCGCCGTAGGCTGACCTACTGACACACATCGGTCCTTGACGTTGAGGAGAGGTCTGGCCCATGGATGACCGGATGCTCGACGGGGACAGGGTGCTGTGGTTCATCGGCGGCAGTCCTGAGCGTGCTCAGGAGGCCCTTGCCGCCGGACACGCCTGGACGCCCGAGCAGCGTGCGCAGCTCGAACAGATCGCAGCATCTGCCGGATATTCCCCTCAGCAGCCTGCCGGGTACCCGCCTGCTCAGCAGCAGGTGCCCGTTCAAGAGCCCGCGCCCGTGTACGGGGCGCCTGCGCAGCCCGCGGCCTTTGATGGCGTATTCGGGGGCGACGGCGCTCGTGGCGGCACTGTGGACTACGGGGCGGCTCAGCAGCCGACTCAGCCTGCTCAGCAGCCGGCTGCGGTCGCGCCGCCCCAGCCGCAGATGGCGACACCGACGCAGCCTCAGCCGCAGGGCTACAGGCTTCAGCCGTTGCCCGCGGTGACAGAGACGGAGGCACCGCAGAGCGATGTCTCCCAGTACCCGAGCAGTGCTCCGCGTCGCGGTTGGGTCCTCCCGGTCGTGGCGGTCAGTGTGCTCGCCCTCGGGCTGGTCGGGGGTGCGCTGGGAGGGCACTGGCTGTGGCCCGGTAAGGACGCGGCGGCTCCGTCGTCCTCCGCTGCGGCGGCCCCTGCTGTCAACAAGCCTACGACCCTGCGCGCCGGCAGCGGTTCCTTCGTCTGCTCCTCCGGCGGGACCGGAGTCTCCTGCTGGGGCGCTGACGCCCAGGCCAACACTCAGGGCGCACGGGTCTCGCCGACGGCGGTGCCCGGCCTGGAGAAGGTCAAGGTCTCTGCGCTGAGCGTGGGCAAGGGCTTCGCCGTGGCCGTGGACGACTCGGGCAAGGTCTACGCCTGGGGCGCCAACGAGGTCGGCCAGCTCGGCAAGAAGACTGATGAGGCGCTGGTGAACCAGGCCGTGGAGGTCGGCAAGCTGCCGGCCGCTCCCACCGCGCTCGTCTCCGGTTACGAGCACACCTGTGCGCTCGCCAAGGGCACGGTCTGGTGCTTCGGCTCCAACCGCTACGGACAGGTCAACGGAACTGTCTCCGACACCCCCTCAGGGTTGGCGAAGGTGGACAAGATCGACGGGGCCACCCAGATCGGCACCTCCGGCTATGACACGTGGGCCACGGTTGACAAGGGGACCTGGACCTGGGGGAACAACTCCTGGGGACAGGCCGACCCCTCGCAGAGCGTGGTCAACGTGGCGCCGACCCTGATCCCTGCGAGCAGCTGACGCTGGCATCGGCAACGCAGTAGCGCCCAGCCTCCTTCAGGAGGCTGGGCGCTCGACGTATGTCGCGACGACGCTTACTTGTCGCCCTTGAGGTGGTTGACCGCACCCTTGATGGCGTCCTTGGCGTCCTCGGCGACCTCCTTGATCTTGCCCTCGGCCTGCTGGAGCTTGCCCTCGGTCTCGGTCTCCTTGTTGCCAGTGACCTTGCCCGCGGCCTCCTTGGCCTTGCCGGCGAGCCTGTCGAAGGTTCCGTTGTCGCTCATGAGAGCTCCTTTCCGTAGTGAGTCTCCACGAGGTGGAGACGTGGAGGATGGCTCGACTATACAGGTGTACATCTGAGACGGGACCCGATATCCAGTGAGAGTTTCTATGGAGATCGCCTCAAGCGTGTGACATATCCTATTTTGTTGGGGATGTGGTTGCTCAGTTCGTCTCTCCGGTGTCGTTCGGCGCATCTCAGTGCCCGTAGACTTCAGGCACCTCTCCTTCGAGAGCCTCCTGATACCGACACCGAGGTCGATCGCCCATGAGCAGTACACCCGCGGACGTCCCCGCCGCCACCCGAGTCGAGAACGCCGGTCTTGACGTCATCTCCGAATCCGATCGCAAGGGACGGCCGAGCGATCTCTTCATGCCCTGGTTCGCGGCCAACATCTCCGTGCTGGGACTGTCCTGGGGCGCCTGGGTCCTTGGATTCGGACTGTCCTTCTGGCAGGCGGTCGTCGCTGGCAGCGTCGGTGTCATCGTCTCCTTCCTGCTGTGCGGTGTCGTGGCCGTCCTGGGCAAACGAGGCAGCGCCCCCACCCTGGCGCTGTCCCGAGCAGCCTTCGGCTACAACGGCAACCGCCTGTCCGCGGCCCTGTCCTGGATCCTCACGGTCGGCTGGGAGACCGTCCTGTGCGTCTCCGCCACCCTGGCCTCGGCCACGGTGTTCCAGGCCCTGGGCTGGCACAACCAGGTCGGTGCCCAGATCCTGGGCTTCCTGCTCACCGTCGGCCTGGCCGCCAGCGCCGGCATCCTCGGCTTCGAGGCGATCATGAGGGTCCAGACCTGGATCACCTGGGCCACCGGTGTCCTCACCATCATCTACCTCGTCCTCGTCGCTCCCCAGATCAGTATCCACAGGATTCTGGCCCTGCCGTCGGGCGGGCCCGCGGCCTTCATCGGAGCCCTGGTCATGGTGGCCACCGGCTTCGGCCTCGGTTGGGTCAATGCCGCCGCCGACTACTCCCGCTACCTGCCCCGCAAGGCCTCGACGGCCGGCGTCATTGGCTGGACCACGCTGGGATCGGCACTGCCCTGCGTGGTGCTCGTCTTCTTCGGCATCCTCCTGGTGGGCTCCGACGCCGAGCTCGGCCAGGCCATCAACGCCGACCCCATCGGTGCCCTGACCACGATCCTGCCCACTTGGTTCCTCATCCCCTTCGCGATCGTCGCCATCCTGGGGCTGGCCGGCGGCATCATCATGGACCTGTACTCCTCGGGCCTGTCGCTCCTGGCGACCGGTCTGCCCGTACGCCGACACGTGGCCACCTCCATCGACGCCACCATCATGACCGTGGGCACCATCGCCGTCATCTTCGGGGCCGATGACTTCCTCGGCCCCTTCCAGGGGTTCCTCACCACCCTGGGAGTCGTCATCGCCGCCTGGGCCGGAGTCATGGTCGCCGAGGTCATTCTGCGCAAGCGCGACTACGACGAGGAGGCCCTCTTCACACCCGACGGCGTCTACGGCTCAGTCAACTGGGAGGCCATCGCCCTCGTGGCTGCCGGTTCCGTCGTCGGCTGGGGGATGGTCGTCAACTCGGCCGCCTCCTGGTTGTCCTGGCAGGGCTACCTGCTCGGGCCTCTCGGGGGTCGCGACGGGGCCTGGGCCGGAGCCAACCTCGGTGTGCTGGTCGCCCTGCTCATCGGCGTGCTCGGGCACCTTGCTTTCGGTCGAGGCCGGGTGGCCCTCCAGGAGGTCCGTTCGTGAATGACAACGCCACAGGCTTCTCCCTCGGGCCAGAGCGCTTGGAGGCCCTGCGCGCCTCTGGCGGAGCGGGAGGCCCCGGTCCGGCCATGGAGGGCGCCCACCAGATTGCCCGACGCACCGGCGTGCCCCGCCACGACCTCCTGGTGGTCCTGGGGTCCGGCGCCGCTGACGCCTTGGCGGCCTGGGGTGAGCCGGCTGCGAGTATGCGCCTGTCCGACCTGCCCGGGGTCATGGTCCCGGTCGCGCCGGGGCATGAGGACCGCCTCGACTCCTATGTCGTCGCTCGTGGCCGGAGGATGGCCGGACAGGAGGTCGGGGGAGAGCGACGCGTCCTCGTGGCCCGCGGACGGACCCACCTCTACGAGGGGCACGGCCCCGGACCAGTGGTCGCCTTGGCCCGTATCGCGGCCGCTGCCGGCGTACGCGGGGCCGTCCTGGTCAACGCCGGCGGCTGCCTGCGTAGCTGGGGCATCGGCGAAGTCATGACGATCACCGACCACCTCAACCTCACCGGCTCCTCGCCCTTCGACGGCCCGGTCTTCACTGACGTTCGCAGTGTGTGGGACGACGAGCTCGCTGACGTCCTGCGCGGCGTCACAGAGAGGTCGGGCGTCTATGCCGCTGTGCGTGGGCCGGAGTATCAGACCATGGCGGAGACGCGAATGCTGGAGTCCGCCGGTGCCGACTGCATCGGCATGTCCACCGTCCTGGAGGCCATCGCACTGCACCAGCTCGGGGTGCGCGTGGCCGGCATGAGCGTCGTCTCCGACCTGTCCTTCGCGCAGGCGCCCACCGATCCCGACGAGGTCGTCCGACTCGCGGCCGGTGCGCACACGACGATCGCCGCCGGCATCGAGGCGGTGCTGGCGGCGATGTCCTGAGCTGCCGACATCGACGATGCTCTCGGCCGGTAGCGATCTGAGACGTGTCTGGGACGCCCGTCCCCGCACGGCGGCGAGCACGAGCGCCTAACCTTGCACCTATGACAACTGATGCAAAGACGCCCAACCAGGCTGTCACGACCCGCACCGAATCCGACTCCATGGGCACCATCGAGGTGGACGCCAACCGTTACTGGGGGGCCCAGACCGAGCGGAGCCTGCACAACTTCGACATCGGCCGCGAGACCTTCGTGTGGGGCCGCCCCATGATTAAGGCCCTGGGGATCCTCAAGAAGTCCGCCGCCCTGGCCAACGCCGAGCTCGGTGAGCTGCCCGCCGACATCGCCGAGCTCATCGCCAAGGCCGGCGACGAGGTCATCGCCGGTGACCTCGACGCCGAGTTCCCGCTCGTGGTCTTCCAGACCGGCTCGGGCACCCAGTCCAACATGAACTCCAACGAGGTCGTCTCCAACCGCGCCATCGAGCTGGCCGGCGGCGAGCGCGGCTCCAAGACCCCGGTCCACCCCAACGACCACGTCAACCGCGGCCAGTCCTCCAACGACACCTTCCCCACGGCCATGCACATCGCCGTCGTCAACGAGCTGGCCGCCATGTACCCGCGCGTCCAGCAGCTGCGCGACACCCTGGACGCCAAGGCCAAGGCCTACGCCGACGTCGTCATGGTGGGCCGCACCCACCTGCAGGACGCCACCCCCATCACCCTGGGGCAGGTCATCAGTGGCTGGGTCGCCCAGATCGACTTCGCCCTCGACGGCATCCGCTACGCCGACTCCCGCGCCCGTGAGCTCGCCATCGGCGGGACCGCCGTCGGCACCGGCCTCAACGCTCACCCGAAGTTCGGGGCCCTGTGCGCCAAGAAGATCTCCGAGGAGACCGGCATTGAGTTCACCCAGGCGGACAACCTCTTCGCCGCCCTGGGTGCCCACGACGCCCTGGTTCAGGTCTCCGGCGCCCTGCGCGTCCTGGGCGACGCCCTCATGAAGATCGCCAACGACGTGCGCTGGTACGCCTCCGGCCCCCGCAACGGCATCGGCGAGCTCATCATCCCGGAGAACGAGCCCGGTAGCTCGATCATGCCCGGCAAGGTCAACCCCACCCAGTGCGAGGCCATGACCATGGTGGCCACGAAGGTCTTCGGCAACGACGCCACCGTCGGCTTCGCCGGATCCCAGGGCAACTTCCAGCTCAACGTCTTCAAGCCGGTCATGGCCTGGTGCGTTCTGGAGTCCATCCAGCTCCTGGGTGACACCTGCGTCTCCTTCGACACCAACTGCGCCTACGGCATCGAGCCCAACACCGAGCGGATCAAGGCCAACCTGGAGACCAACCTCATGCAGGTCACCGCCCTCAACCGCCACATCGGCTACGACAAGGCCTCCAAGATCGCCAAGAACGCGCACCACAAGGGCCTGTCCCTGCGCGAGTCCGCCCTCGAGCTCGGCTTCGTCACCGCTGAGGAGTTCGACAAGTGGGTCGTCCCCATGGACATGACTCACCCCAGTGCCGCTGAGGACTGATCCTCAGGACTGTCCCCCGTAGCTGACGACGGCGTCGCCCTTCACGTGAGGGCGGCGCCGTCGTCGTACGAGCCGAGCCCACATCGTGGCTTGCTCGCCAGCACGCGGATGCCGACTCACAGAAGCGGCACAGCCCCGTCCTGGGATCGTCCGTGCCTTAAGGTGATGTGCTAGCCACGTACGCAGACACCCGAGCGAGGCACGCGACTGAGCGTGCCGGAGGGAACCACGATGAACCTGCCACGACGCACCGTCCTTGCCGCCCTGCCCGCCACGGCGGGACTCCTGGGCCTGGGAGCCTGCTCCACCGGAGGAGCCACCGCGCAGGCCTCCTCCACGGCCTCGTCGCAGGCGCCCACCGATGCCAAGCTCGCCCTGGACCCCGCCGCCTGGCGCTACGACGCGGAGCACAAGGTCTACTACCAGCTGGGGCTGCGCTACGTGGCCACGCCCCAGGCCGCGGACTACGAGACCCTGGGCATCTACGTGCCCGGTGCCTACTTCACTGGGAAGGACAACGGCAACGGCACCTACGCGGTCACGGTCAACGCCTCGGGCGCCGTCGGCAGCTTCACCGCTGCCACCGCACCCACCGTCTTCCCGGTCAACACCCCGGGATACTCCGCCCAGAAGCCGCCCACCGAGTACTCCTACGACATCATCAAGGCCTACATGGAGGCCGGCTTCATCTTCGTCCTCGCCGGTCTGCGCGGCAAGGACTCCAACTCCCAGACCTATTCCGGCAACGCGCCCTGGGGTGTTGCCGACCTCAAGGCCGCCGTGCGCTATCGGCGTTACAACTCCGCAGCCGTTCCCGGCGACGCCGCGAAGGTCTACGTCTTCGGGCACAGCGGGGGAGGGGCGCAGAGCGCCGTCGCCGGAGCCTCGGGGGACAGCGAGCTGTTCGCCCCCTACCTGGCCGTCCTGGGGGCAGCTACCACTGACACCAGCGGCAAGGCGCTGTCCGACGCCGTCGCCGGAGCCATGTGCTGGTGCCCGATCACCAGCCTGGACAGCGCCAACGCCGCCTACGAGTGGAACATGGGGCAGTTCGCCTCCTCCGACACCCGGGCCGAGGGCACCTGGACGCGGGTCTACTCCCAGGACCTCGCGGCCGCCTTCCCCACCTACCTCAACGGGCTGAAGCTCACCGACTCCCAGGGCAAGCCCCTGACCCTGGAGTCCTCCTCCCAGGGCACCTACCTGTCGGGCTCCTACTACGACCACCTCGTGTCGGTCATCCAGAAGTCCCTCAACGACTTCCTGGCGGCCACCACCTTCCCCTACACGCCCGCCTCCACCGAGATGGCGGGGATGGAGCCCAGCGGGGGCGGTGGGGCGCCGTCGGGAACCCCGCCCAGTGACTCCGGCGGCACGCCACCCAAGGGTGGGAGACCCGGAAGCGGTGGTCAGGGCAGTGGCGAGTCCACCACCTACAAGACGGTGGAGGAGTACATCGCCTTCCTCAACTCCTCCTCGCAGTGGGTCACCTACGACGCCTCCAAGAAGACCGCGACGATCACCGGGCTGCAGGGCTTCGTCACCTCCCAGAAGAACGCCTCCAAGGACGTGGGGGCCTTCGACGGCGTGGGCCGCGCCCAGACCGAGAACCTCGTCTTGGGCTCGGGGGAGAACAAGCAGCACTTCTCCTCCCTGAGCCGCGAGGTCATCTCCAAGGGGCAGTCCAGGTACTCGGGGCTGTCGGGCTGGAACAAGGACTACGGCGTCGCCGCCTACGAGAAGGACCTGGCCGCCAAGGACTCGGTCGGCACCGACATGGTCACGCGCGTGGCGATGTACGACCCCCTGTACTACCTCACCCAGGACTCCAAGGGGCGGGGCAGCTCGACCATCGCCCCCGCCTGGCGCATCCGCACCGGCATCACCCAGGGCGACACGGCCTCCACCGTCGAGGTGAACCTCGCCCTGGCGCTCCAGCAGGCCGGAGCCGGCAACGTCGACTTCGCCACCATCTGGGGGCAGGGGCACACGATGGCCGAGCTGACCGGCACCGGCGAGGAGAACTTCATCGCCTGGGTGACCAAGCAGGCCTCCTCCTGAGCGCAGGACGTTCAGGAGACTGCGGCGGGAATCCCGGGGAATAACGACGGCGATGGGGCGGTTGAGCCGACCGGTTTCCATCCGTCCCATGAATCGAGCGCTCATGCTGACCGCCGCAATGGTCCTCGCCGTCCTGGCCGCCGCACTCCACGTCCTCATCTTCTACATGGAGTCCATCGCCTGGGAGGGGCCCCTGGCCCGCAAGACCTTCGGAGGCACGCCCGAGGAGGCCAGACCGCACGCCTTCTACGCCTTCAACCAGGGCTTCTACAACCTCTTCCTGGCTCTCCAGACGCTGGCCGGAGTCGCCCTGGCGGCCCTGGGGCACGTGGCGCTCGGTGCCGCCCTCATCCTGGCCGGCACTGGAGCCATGCTGGCGGCCGCCGTGGTCCTGGCTCTGGCCTCGGCGCCCCACCGCGGCGCAGCCGCCAAGCAGGGGATCCTCCCGCTGCTGGCCGTCTCCTGCGCCATCGCGGCACTCCTGGGCTAAGCCGCTCCGCTGCGACCCGGTCGTTCGCCGTTAGCCGCACAGGACGACATCAACCCCGACTCCCCGCAGCTCCTCGAGTGCCTCGGGGTCGATCTGGCTTGTTGTCAGCAGCGTGTCGAGGTCCTCGATACGCCCGAACCGGTAGGTGTTGGTCTGGGTGATCTTGCTCGGTGCGGTCGGCAGAACGCGTCGGGTGGAGGAGGCCATGATGGCGCGCTTGACCATCGCGTCGTCGGACTCCATGACGGTCAGGCCCTCATGGGTGGACACGGCGCAGGCGGACAGGACCGCGACGTCGGCGCGGAACGCGCGCACCGCCTCGACCGCCTCAGCGGAGAACAGGGAGAGGGACTCCGGATCCACCGGGCCGCCCGCGATGGTCACCGCGGCTCCACGCACGGAGGCCACTGCCGCCCCGGCTCCCAGCGACAGGCACAGAACCCGGATGTCGCGGCCGGCCAGTTGCTCAGCCACCATCTCGCAGGTGGTCCCCGAGTCGATGATGACCGCCTCCCCGTCCTCGATGAGCTCGGCAGTGGCCTGCGCCAGACGGCGCTTGATCTCCACATCCTGCCTGCGACGCATGGAGGCCGGTCGGGCGGCTCCACGGCGCGGTGCACGCAGAGCCCCGCCGTGGACCCGGGTCGCCAGGCCCTCATGGGCCAGCTCTGCCAGGTCCCGGCGGATGGTGATGACCGAGACCCCGGTCAGCCGGGACAGCGCCTGCACACTGTGGACCGTGGTGGGGCTCAGGGCGCGCAGTATCGTGCGGCGCCTGTCGTGGGGACTCTCGCGCATGCTTCCTCCGCATCGGTAGCAACGAGGTGATCGTTTTGCTGGAGAACGAGCAATGACAATGATCGTATGGTCTTCTACTGTTGGTGTCAACGGATCGGAGTTTCGGAAATCCGTTGATTCAATGCCAAAAAATCGCTGCCTAGAAGAGTGATCGTACGATCATTTCTGGTTGTCGGTAGTGATTCTTCACCGTCAGGAAAGGAATGACCATGCCGTACCTCGACCACGTCGCCATCTGGGTCGCCGACCTCGACAGCGCCCGCGACTTCTACTCCCACTGGTTTGACGGGCATGCCAACGGTCTCTACGAGAACCCCAGGACCGGCCTGCGCACCCACATCCTCCACTTCGCCGAGACGCCCGCGGGCGAGCGGGGGACCCGCCTGGAGATCATGACCCGTCCGGAGCTGGCCGAGGGGCGTGAGGCCGCCGGGCTGGGGTGGGCTCACGTCTCTTTTGGCCTGCCGGGGTGCGAAGACGTCGACCGCCTGGCTTCCTACATGTCGGAAGCCGGTGTGCCGGTCGTCGACGGACCTCGCGAGACCGGCGACGGGTACTACGAGGCCACCGTGCTTGACCCCGAGGGCAACCGCGTCGAGCTCGTTGCCTCCGACTACTCCGACGACGTCGCCCTGCGCCCGGCCTTCTGATCCGGACCTTCTGATCCGGAAAGCCCGCCCGGGGTCGCAGCCTGGGCATGCAGTGCGGGAATGGTGCGCACCGCTGCGGTGTTGAGTGGGGGCAGCTCGTCGATACCTTCGACGTGTCGATGGCGAGCACCTGGGTGTTTGCTTTCAATCCTGCACCAATCGCCTTGGGAAAGGCTGCCACCTGGCAGATCGGCAGATGGTGGCTGGTACGGTGGCCATACGCCATCGGGCCGCGCCGCCTAAGGCCAATGAGAGGACACCCGGCACCCGCAATGAGCAGCACCATTACCTTCGATGCCGTTACCAAGTCGTACCCGGCCGGGAGGGGCGCCGAATCAGGTTCCCCCGCCGTCGACTCCTTCACCGCCCGTATCGAGGCCGGCACCACCACCGTCCTGCTGGGATCGTCCGGCTGTGGCAAGACGACCCTGCTGCGCATGGTCAACCGCATGGTGGAGCCCTCCAGCGGCCGGGTCCTCATCGATGACGAGGACGTCGCCACCCGCGATGCCGTGGCTCTGCGCCGCTCCATCGGCTACGTCATGCAGAACGCGGGGCTGCTGCCGCACCGGCGCGTCATCGACAACATCACCCTCGTGCCCCGCCTCCAGGGCGTCGACCGCCACGACGCCCGGCGTCGGGCTCTTGAGCTCATGGACATGCTGGACCTCGACCGCGACCTGGCGGGGCGCTACCCCCATCAGCTCTCCGGCGGCCAGGCCCAGCGGGTCGGGGTTGCCCGTGCCTTGGCGGCCGACCCCGAGGTGCTTCTCATGGACGAGCCCTTCGGCGCCGTCGACCCGCTCGTGCGCCGCGATCTCCAGCGCGAGATGGTCCGCATCCAGGCCGAGCTGGGTAAGACCATCATCTTCGTCACCCACGACGTCGATGAGGCCCTCGCCCTGGGCGACGAGATCATCCTTCTGCGCGAAGGTGCCCAGGTCGCCCAGCGCGGCAGCGGTCCCCAGCTGCTGGCGGACCCGGCCGATGACTTCGTCGCCCGCTTCCTCGGCCTCGACGACGCCGCCCGCCAGCTTCAGCTCACGGACGTCGCCGAGTCCCGGATCGTCCTGGACCGGGCCGGCCGCGCCGTCGGGCGCCTGGCCGACGAATCCTCCTCGGAGGCGGAGGAACGGGCATGAGCTGGGTCCTGGCCAACCTGCCCACCATCGCCGGCCACCTCCTGGCCCACCTGCTCCAGGCGGTTCCCGCGATCATCGCCTCCTTCGTCCTGGCGATCCCCATCGCCCGGCTGGCCCGTGTGGCCCGGCCGTTGCGAGCCGTGCTGGTGACCGGCTCCTCGCTGCTCTACGCCGTCCCCTCCCTGGCCCTGTTCGTCATCCTCCCCATCATCCTGGCCACCGGCATCCGCGATCCGCTCAACGTCATCGTGGCACTGACCCTCTACGGACTGGCGCTCCTGGTTCCGGCCACCGCCGACGCACTCGACGCCGTTGACGCCCGCGTCCTGGACGCCGCCACCGCCATGGGCATGGGGCGCCTGCGCTGCTTCCTCACCGTCGAGCTGCCGCTGGCGGGCCCCGCGATCCTCACCGGCCTGCGCGTGGTGACGGTCTCGACGATCTCACTGACCACTGTCGGGGCGGTCCTCGGTGTGCGCAGCCTCGGCTGGCTGTTCACCGACGGCTTCCAGCGCGGCATCACCGCGGAGATCGTTACCGGCCTGGTGGCCACCGCGGCCCTGGCCCTCGTCCTGGACGGGCTCGTCCTCGCTCTGGGGAGGCTGTGCCTGCCCTGGACCTGGAAGCGCGCCGGCGACGCCGGGGCAGTCCCTGCCGGAGCCTGCGCAGCCGCCGCGAACAGTCAGGAGGGCAAGGCGTGAGGTTCGTTCTGGCCGCCCTGGCCTACGTCGCCGATCCCGCTCACTGGAGCGGGGCCATGGGAATCGGCCCGCTGCTGGTTCAGCATGTCCTCTACTCCCTGGCCGGTGTCCTCATCGCCGCCCTCATCGGGGTCCCCGCCGGCTGGTGGGTGGGGCACACCGGACGCGGGCGAACCTGGGTGCAACCGCTCAGTGGTACGGCCCGCTCCCTGCCCACCCTCGGCCTCATCACGCTGTTCGGCCTCGTTCTCGGGGTCGGCCTGAGCGCCCCCATGATCGCCTTCGTCATCCTTGCCCTGCCCAGTGTCCTGGCCGGAGCCATGAGTGGGGTGAGGGCGGCCTCAGCCATGGCCGTCGACGGCGCCCGGGCCAGCGGTATGAGTGAGCTGCAGGTTCTGGGCCGGGTCGAGATCCCCCTGGGGGCGCCGCTGCTCGTCGGCGGGCTGCGCTCGGCCAGCCTCCAGGTCATCTCCACCGCCACACTGGCCGCCTACACCGGCGCCGGCGGGCTCGGCCGACTCATGTTCCTGGGCCTCAAGACCCAGGACTACGTCATGATGCTCTCCTCGGCGCTCCTGGTCATCGCCCTGGCCCTGGCCTCCGAGGCCATCTTCGCCCTCATCCAATGGGGGGTCACGCCCCCAGGTACCCGGCAGCACCGGAAGGAATCAGCATGACGGCACCGTCCAACCCGCGCCCCGGCAAGCAGCTGACGCGACGCGGCCTGTTGGCCGGCGTCGGCGCGACCACCGGCCTGCTCGCCCTGAGCGCCTGCTCCGACACCGATCCCTTCGCCGTCGACCAAGCCTCGGGGGGCTACTCGGGCGGCCCGATCATCATCGGCAGCCAGCAGTACTACTCCAACGAGATCATCGCCGAGCTCTACGCCCAGATGATGGAGAAGACGGGCCTGACCGTCACCCGCCAGTACCAGATCGGCCAGCGGGAGGTCTACCTGCCCGAGCTCGAGGCCGGCAAGATCCACGTCATCCCCGAGTACGGTGGCAACCTGCTGGAGTACTACAGCAAGACCTCGGCCTCAGGCAGCCCCACCGCCGCGACCGCCTCCCGCACCGGCGGCGATACCGCCTCCATTCAGGACACCCTGCTGAGGACCCTGCCGCACTCGCTGACCGTCCTGAACCCGGCCGAGGCGACGGACCAGGACTCCCTGACCGTCACCAAGGCCACCGCCCAGGCCCACTCCCTGACCTCCATCGGCGACCTGGCCTCGCTGGGGCGCTCCGTCACGATCGCCGCGAACTCGGAGTTCGCCACCCGCCCCTACGGCCCCAAGGGCCTCAAGGCCGTCTACGGCGTCGACGCCTCCGTCACGCCGGTGGAGGACTCCGGCGGGCCTCTGACCGTCAAGGCCCTCACCGACGGCACCGTCGATGTCGCCGACATCTACTCCTCCGATCCGGCCATCGGGGCCAAGGATCTCGTCATTCTCTCCGACCCTCAGATGCTCATCCTCCCGCAGAACATCACCCCGCTGGTCTCCGCCTCGCTGCCGGCCATCGCAGCCACCGCCATCAACCGGGTCTCGGCCCTGCTGACGCCCGACGAGCTGCGCTCCCTCAACCAGCGCTCCACCGGCGAGAAGCTCAGCTCGAAGGTCATCGCCACCGACTGGCTCACCTCCAAGAAGCTGCTCTGAGCGGCGAGAGGACCGCGGTGCTCGGCGTGTCAGTGATGGCGGGGAGCGTGCGCGACGACAGTTAGTGATCTCTTGCATACAGTCACTCTCTTTCGGAAAGTGGGTTCGCGTGAGAGAGTTTAGTTGTTCGTTCAACAACTAAACTCTCAAGGAGCTCTCATGTCCGTCCCCTCCATCTCCATCATCGGCGCCGGCAACATCGGATCAGCGGTCGCAGGTCTGGCAGTCAAGGCCGGTGCCAGCACTCAGGTCCTGGTGCGCGACGCCTCCAAGACCGCCGACCTGTCGGGCGTCGAGGTCGCCGAGATCGGTTCGCCCCTGACCGGTGACATCGTCGTCCTTGCCCTGCCCTACGCCGCCATCGACGACGTCATCGCCACCTACGGCGCGCAGGCCTTCGCCGGCAAGGTCGTCGTCGACCCGACCAACCCCCTGGACTTCACCACCCTCGACTCCCTCGTCCCGGCCGGCAGCTCTGCGGCCGCCGAGTTCGCAGCGAAGCTCCCGGACGCCCAGGTGGTCAAGGCCTTCAACACCGTCTTCGCCGCCGTCCTGGCGAGCGGCACCATCGGCGCTCGCCCGGCCACTGTCCTGGCCGCCTCCGACTCCGCGGAGGCCAAGGCGGGCCTGCGCTCGTTCGTCGAGGCCGCCGGACTGGCGTGGGCCGACGCCGGCGAGCTCAAGCGGGCGGAGCGTATGGAGGCGCTCGGGGCGCTGAACATCTCCCTGGGTGTCACGGAGCAGATCGGTTGGACCGGCGGCCTCGCCGTCGTGTCAGAGTGAGCCTCGAGTGAGCCTCGAGTGAGCCTCGATTAAGGCTCCCGGTTCGCAGGTAACCTGTCGTCATGCCCGTCGTCGGCCGCTCACACGCGTGGGTGGCCGACGACGGATCAGCGACCAAGCACACGAGGAGACGACGTGGCCGACACCGAGCAACCGACCGGCACGCAGCAGGCGGGGGAGATGGCGCCCGACCCCTATAGCCGCAGCTGCCCCTCACGCGGCCTGCTCAAGTCGCTCGGCGACCTGTGGACCGTGCTCGTCGTCGGGGCGCTTCACGAAGCGGGCCGGCCGCAACGATTCAAGGAGATATCGACCCGCGTCGACGGTATCTCCACCAAGATGCTCACCCAGACCCTCAGGGGCCTTGAGCGCGATGGACTCATCGAGCGCCATCAGTACCCTGAGATCCCACCGCGAGTGACCTACGAGCTCACCGACTCAGGCAAGGGGCTGGCGGAGGCGCTGGCTCACGTCGAGGCCTGGGCCACTGAGCACCTCGGCGCTGTCAGCCAGGCCCGGGCGCGCTACGACGCCGAGCACTGAGCATCCGGTGAAACGCCCGCCGAGGGCGTTTCAAGCGCGTCTACAGGTGCCGCCAGGTCTCCACGCGCCAGCGCGCATCCCCGGATGTGGGGCGCCACTGCCCCCGCGGGTCGGAGAGGGCCGGGTCGATGGCCCACTCCTGAGTGCTGATCCCCGGCGCGCGCACCAGTGCCGAGCCGGGCAGGCCGCGCTCGCGGGCCCGCTCGGTGGCGTCCAGATCCAGGATGCTGACGACGAGCACATCGGGCAGGCCGTCAGCCAGCGCCTGCTCGTAGACGCTCCCGCCACCGATGACCCACAGGCGGGGCAGCCCCGCAGCATCCCCCTCGCGGGGGTCGTGCCCCAGCTCAGCGGCCAGGCCCCGCGCCGCCAGCGAGAGCCCCTCGCGCAGCGAGCCGGCACGGACCGCCCCCTCGGCCCGCCAGGAGCCGTCACGGGTGAGAACCACATTGCGCCGCCCGGGCAGGGGGCCTCCCAGTGAGTCCCAGGTGGTGCGCCCCATGACCAGCCCGCAGCCCATGGTCGTGGCCTTGAAGTGGGCGAAGTCCGCCGGCACGCGCCACAGCATGCCGCCGTCGGCTCCCAGGACGCCGGTGACGTCCTGGGCCCAGATCATCCCCAGGCCGCTCATACCGCGACCGGGGCCTTGATCGTGGGGTGGTGCTCGTAGCCCTGGGAGGCGTCGATGTCGTCCATGTCGTAGGAGTCGATGGACTCCGCCCGCTCCAGGTGCAGCGTGGGGAAGGGGTGGGCGCTGGGCACCCGGGAGAGCTGGGTGCGGACCTGCTCGACGTGGTTGTCGTAGATGTGGCAGTCTCCGCCGGTCCAGATGAGCTCTCCGGGCTCCAGGTCCGTCTGCTGGGCGAGCATGTGGGTCAGCAGCGCGTAGGAGGCGATGTTGAAGGGCACCCCCAGGAACAGGTCGGCGCTGCGCTGGTAGATCTGCAGGCTCAGGCGGCCGTCGGCCACGTAGCACTGGAAGAAGGCGTGGCAGGGGGCCAGCGCCATGGAGCCCAGCTCGGAGACGTTCCAGGCCGACACCAGCATGCGCCGCGAGTCCGGGTCGGTGCGCAGCGTGTCGATGAGTCCGGTGATCTGGTCGATCGCGCCCCCGTCCCGGGTGGGCCAGGAGCGCCACTGCGAGCCGTAGACCGGCCCCAGCTCACCGGAGTCGTCGGCCCACTCGTCCCAGATGGTGATGCCCCGTTCCTGGAGCCAGCGCACATTGGTCTCCCCGCGCAAGAACCACAGCAGCTCACCCTTGACGGCCTTCATGGCCACGAACTTCGTGGTGATGCGGGGGAAGCCGCGGCGCAGGTCGTAGCGCAGCCGGCGGGCGAAGAGTGAGCGCGTCCCGGTGCCGGTGCGGTCGGACTTCGCGGTCCCGTTGGTCAGGACCTCGGCCAGGAGGTTCTCGTAGGCGACGTCGACGCCTGGCGGGGGGACGAGCCCCATCCGCGCCAGGGCCGGGTACTGGGCGGCCGACGGTGAGGGTTCGCTGCCGCTGCCGATACCGCTCACGCCTCGATCACCTCGACGTGGGAGCTGTCGACGTAGTCGCTCAGAGCGAGCTGGGGCCCCAGCGCCGCCTGCGCTCCCTCGATGACCTGGTTTGCCAGTGCCCGGCCCCCCTTCCAGCCGATGGCTGCCCCGATCCCGAAGGGCAGGAGGCGCCCCAGCGCCAGCGCCCCGCCCTTGGCGGCCGAGCGCTTGGCCACCCGCTTGATGAGGTGGGCGTTGATCGACTTCACCGATGGCAGGGGCATCTGCATGAGCAGCTGAGCCGCCCAGAACATTGAGGACAGACCCAGCTGGCCCTGAACCGCCTCGGATCCCTCCTTGCCCAGAAGGGCGGAGAGGACCAGGGCCCGACGGCGCTCGGTGTCGACGACGTGGACCCCCTGGATCTCCGCGACAGTCAGGACGTAGGTGACGGCCGAGGCGATGAAGGCGGCGCTCTGGCCGACCGTCAGGGCAGCGGCCGCGCCCGTACTGATGGCCGGTATGGCCGCGGAGGCCCCGACCGCCCCCGATGACAACCCTGCGTCCCGCCGGAAGCGGGCGCCGGCCATCTCGACGAGCTCGGCGGCGTCGGCCCCGGGTCGGTCCCGGCGCATCCGTGCGACGCGCTCCTCGATGCGGGAGGCCGGGATGGCGATGGCCTTATCGAGGGCGCGTTCCAGCGCTGTGGAGCGCCCGGAGCGGGAGGTGTTCACAGTGGTCTCCTTACCTGAGTGACGCAGGGGCCTCGGGGAGCGCGGCCGGTTCAAGGGCCGGAGTGCTTGAGGGCTCAGTCCTCGTTGGGATCGACGATCGTCGTGGTGTAGGAAGCGCCGTGCTCGATGGTGTGGCCCACGGTGCAGTGACGGTCGACGGCGCCGGCGACTCGCTGGCTGAGCAGCTCGCGCTGCTCGGCATCGAGCGAGGACAGGTCGGTGACGATCTCGACCTGGAAGGACTCGTAGCGCTCCTCGGCGTCATTCTTGACGGTCGAGCAGCCCACGGTGGCCTCGAAGTCCTCGCCCAGGGCCTTGGCCAGCCGGTGGTCGGCGGACAGGGTGTTGCAGGTGGCCAGGGCGATCTTCATCAACTCACCGGGGGAGAACTCGCCCGGGCCCATGCCGATGCGGACCTCAGCGCCCGAGGAGTTGCGACCGATGTACTGGCGGGTGCCTGCGCGCTCGGCCCACACGGCGTTAGGGGCGGAGGCGGCTGCGTTAGAAGTGCTCATGGCCTGATCGTGCCATGAAACCGGGCGAGACTCGGCGGTGGAACTGGCGTACAGCCCCGTGCTGCGCCACTGGCGGACAGGGGCGCAGCACGGGAATAACGCCGCTGGGCGACGCAGCGCACAGTCCGTGATCGGGGCGGGCGATCGAGGTGACCGATGGGGGGCGATGTAGACGCGATGGAAGCGCGGCTCAGTGCTCGGCGAGCCACGCGGTGGCCCGGCGCTCCTCGTCCGCCACGACTCGGCCGACCATGCCCATCGCCTTCTCCTCGATGGTCTTACCGACCAACGGCACAGTGACCTTGAGATCGACGTCCACGGTGACGGTGGTGGCCTCACCGGCGGCCTGCGTGGCGGGAGACATGGTGGAGGTGGCACTGACCTTGACCGGGGCGTTCTTGATCGTCACGTCGTAGCCGCCGGAGCGTGAGCCGTCATCCTTCGGCTCGCCCCAGGACTCGGCCACGGAGAAGGACACCGCCGAGCGCACGAACCTCGAGGCGACCGAGGGCAGCTGGGAGGGCTGGATGCTTCCGGCGATGGTGGCCACGAAGCCCTGGCCTCGCTGGGCGACGTCCACCGAGGCGTTGTCGAGCCCGGCCCGTGAGACCCGCGCCTCCTGGTAGGCGGGGTCGGCGAGCATCTGCGCGGTGCGTGCAGGAGTGGCGGGATAGGTGATGGTGATGGTCTTCCTCATGGTGCGATCCTGTCATGTTTCGCCGGTCCGGGGCATGCTCCGCCCTCCGCGGGGACGCAAGCCAAGGCGTGCTCGTGCGGTTGAATGCGGGATCGCTCAGTTCCCGAACATGTGTCCTGCTTGGCAATTAGCCGGCTCAACGAGCCGGTTACGCTCACTGCCGATAACCTTGAGAGGTGCCTAATCTTCTGCCCAGCGCCCTGAGAGACGCAGTCGACCTCGCCGAGGCCGACCTTGACTGGATCCACCAGCTGGTGGCCGACTGGCAGCTGATTGCGGACCTATCCACCTCTGACCTGGTCCTGTGGGTGCGTACCCGTGCGGGGCGCTTCATTGCCGCGGGCCACACCCGCCCCTCGGGGGGAACCACCGTCCACCTCGAGGACGTCGTCGGGCGGCGCATGCCGGCCTCGCGTGAGGCCATGGCCATGGAGTCACTGTCCACCGCCCAGATCCAGGACGCGGCCGAGCCCTACTGGACCGGTACCGCCGCGGTCCAGGAGGAGTACATCCCGGTCGTTCACGCCGGCACGCCGATCGCCGTCGTGACTCGGGAGACCTCGGTGGGCGTCATCCGGGGCGGACGCATCGTTGAGCGGGAGATGGAGGAGATCGCCGAGGTCCTGTGCCAGATGACCGCCTCGGGCGACTTCCCCATCCAGGGCGCCGGCACCACGATCCGCCACGGCACGCCGCGTGTGTCCGACGGCGTCCTGCGCCTGGACGAGGAGGGCCGGATCGTCTACGTCAGCCCCAACGGGCGCTCCTGCTTCCACCGCCTGGGCATCGAGGGCGAGCTGGAGGGGATCCTGCTGGCCGAGGCCGTCACCTCGATTATCCCCGCCCGTACCCCCGTCGATGAGACGCTGGCCGTGGTCCTCATGGGCAGGCAGGCCTGGCTCACTGAGGTCGAGGTCGGGGGAGTGTTCCTGTCTGTGCGCTCCATCCCGCTGACGCTCAAGGGGCGCCGTTCCGGGGCGGTGCTCCTGGTACGTGACGTCACCGAGGTGCGTCGGCGTGAGCAGGTCCTGCTCAACAAGGACGCCACCATCCGGGAGGTCCACCACCGGGTCAAGAACAACCTGCAGACCGTCTCGGCGCTGCTGCGCATGCAGGCCCGCCGCGCCTCGAACGAGGAGACCCGTCAGGCCCTGTCCGAGGCCGAGCGCCGGGTGACCACCATCGCCACCGTCCACGACGCCCTGAGCCATAACGTCAATGAGCACGTGGACTTCGATGAGGTCTTCTCCTCCATCCTGCGCATGGCCGCGGTCGTGGCCACGCCCACGGGTGAGGTCAGCACCAAGCTGGAGGGCTCCTTTGGCGTGGTCGATGCCGACACGGCGCAGGCGCTGGCCACGGTGCTGGCCGAGCTCGTGACCAACGCCGTCGAGCACGGCCTCGATGGCCGCGACGGCCGCGTGACGGTCACGGCCCACCGTGACGAGGACCGGCTCGAGGTCCACGTGATGGACAACGGTGCGGGCCTGGCGCCGGACACCCTCATGACTGGTCTGGGAACGCGGATCGTCACCACGCTCGTGCGCGGGGAGCTGCGCGGGGTCATTGACTGGGAACCTCTGAGTGGAGGGGGCACCGACGTCGTCATTCACGCCCGCCTTCACCAGAGGGCCGCCAGGGCTGAAGCCTGACCTTTCCTTTTCCCGCTGTAGAGAATCCCTGGATCAACAAAACGGTGTTCGCACGATTAACCGTGCGAACACCGCAGTGTTAAGAACTCGATCAGTTTTCAGGAAGACCGGCGGGCCCGGGCCGCCCTGCGCTTGAGGGAACGGCGCTCGTCCTCGCTCATGCCTCCCCAGACGCCGGCGTCCTGGCCGTTCTCCAGTGCCCACTTCAGGCAGGTGTCCACCACCTCGCAACGGCCGCACACCTCTTTTGCCTTGGCGATCTGGGCAATGGCGGGACCGGTGTTCCCCACGGGGAAGAAGAGCTCCGGGTCAACGGTGAGACATGCGGCTTGGCTGCGCCAGTCCATAAGGGCCCCCTACAAGGTCATCGGTCATGCGGCTGGCGCCGGCCCAGCTTGTCAGGGAACGGCGGCCGCGTCTGAGAACAACTTTCACACGACGGGGGGCGGTGGGCAAGACCTCGATCATGAGACCTGTGCCGATACCCTGTCGTGATCCTCACAGGATGCTGAGCTGTTGAGATAACACTACTTTCCTTCATTGAGAATGCCTGTTAAACAGGGTGTTCAATAGGACGATCATTATCTTCGGGCCGGGGTTGCACGATCTGAATGGGCAGGCACGTTCCGCGATAGACGAGTGCCCCACGACCGGGCAGCGTCATCGCTCTGGGGTCGGTGACGGTCCGCAAGGAGATGCCGGCGGCCTGATCGGCAGGGCGCATACCGGGCCACAGTACGACGAGCGCCTCACGCTCACGCATGGTGGAGATCGCGCCGCGGAAGGTCGTGGCGACCTTCTCCGTCGAGGCGGAGGCCAGGACCACCTCGGAGCGCGCCAGCGCGGCCTCCACCTGAGTGGCGGTGGCGATGTCCGCCAGGTCCAGGTCGTCAACGACGAGGGGGTCGGAGGCCATCGCCTGGGCCAGAGCCCGCAGTGCCGTGGAGCGCCCCGAGCCGGGAGGCCCGGCGACCAGGACGCTGGTGTGAGCCGGAAGCGTGACCGGTGCCGCCGCGTCTCCTCCCACAGCCCAGGTGCCCTCCGGGACGTCCTCCCAGGTGAGCCGGGTCGGCAGCGGCTCGAGCCGCAGCGCGCGGGCGCCCTCGCGCTCGGAGGCGGATACCGGGAAGTCCGCACGGAGCACGATCTGGCAGGCGGTCGTCGTCGCCCCGTCCAGGATGACGCCGCGCCCCGGGGCGCCGCCGGTGACCACCCCGCGTGGAAGACCAGCGAGAGCGGCCTGTGTGCCGGTGGCCGCACCGAGAACCAGCCTGAGGCCCATGGATCCGGCCCACCGGGCGGTGGAGGCGACCAATGGGGCGGTCAGCAGTAGGGGAGTACCCGCTGCGGACGTGGTGCGGATAACGGCCTCCAGCAGGGCGTTGCCCTGGCCGGGGCCCAGCACCTCATCGATGGTCGCGATGAGTGCGTCGACGTTATCGAGGCACAGCAGGTCCGTGCCGAGGTGCCCGCTGGCGGCGAGTCCCCACAGCCGGGCCAGGCGTCGCGGGTCCTCCGTGCCGACCACCGTGCCCACCCCGGGGTGGGTGAGGAGCTCGCGCATGGGTGAGGCCTCGTCCGGGGCCTGGCCGGAGGCGTCTAAGGTCGGGGAGGCGAAGCCGCACAGGTGCACCCCTCGGCCCGCGCCCAGTGCCGCTGTCGCCGCCGAGGCAATGACAGTGGACCGCCCTGACCTCGGGGCCCCGAGGACCAGCAGCGGGCGTGTGACCCGCCAGTGCCACAGCCCCAGGCTCTGCTGGCGAGGAAGATCGGTCACGGCCAGGAGAAGACGGTCCTCGTCGCACACGGACAGCCCTGTGTGGTCGGCAGGCTCCGTGGGGGCGAGCGTCCCGTCGGCTCCCTGCTCCTCAAGATCACCCGGTGCCCGGGGGCCCCGGAGCCGAACCAGCTCGAGAGCCTCGGCCGCGCTGATCGAGGCGGGCAGGGCCGGCGCCCAGGGGCGCCACGGGGCGGCGTGCCCCTGGGCCGCGCGTGAGATGAGGTCGACGATCCTCTGGACCTCACGTGTCGAGCCGCACCAGGGGGCCTGAAGCACCTGACTGCCAGGGCTGGGAGAACCACTGGCCCCGTTGCCGGGGCCTCGCGGGTCGGGGCTGCCGTCCTCGACGCCGCCGGCGCCACTGACCAGGACCCGCCCGGGATGATGACCGATCCGGGCGGCCCCGTCGTGCCCCAGGACGTCCCTGGAGTCAGCGGCGTCGAGCACCCGCAGGCACACTCGCAAGGAGGTGTTGGCCCGAATCGCCGGGGACACGGCCCCCTGAGGACGCTGCGTGGCCAGAATGAGGTGGATGCCCAGGCTGCGCCCCTGGGCGGCGATACGCACCAGTGACTCCAGGACCTCGGCGTGCTCGCCGGCCAAGGTGGCGAACTCGTCCACCGCCACCACCAGATCGGGGACGACGACCTGTGTCGGCAGGCAGGAGAGATCCTTGGCGCCGTGGGCGGCCAGGATCCGCTCGCGGCGGCGCACCTCGGCCTCCAAGGAGGACAGGGCGCGCTGGGTGCCGGCGGGATCCAGATCCGTCAGGACCCCGGCCGTGTGCGGCAGGCCGGCGAGGGGGCCGAAGGCGGCACCGCCCTTGTAGTCGACCAGGACCAGGGTGAGGCGGTCCGGCGCTCGGCTCAGTGCCAGCTGCACCAGCCACGAGATAAGCAGCTCGGACTTCCCCGAACCCGTTGTCCCGGCCAGCAGGGCGTGCGGGCCGTCCGCCACCAGGTCGGCACGTACCGGCCCCTGGGCTCCCACGCCGAGCACCGCTGACAGCGCCTGCGCGCCCCGGGTCGGCGAGTGCGCCTGCTCCTGCCACTGCTCCCGCAGCTCGTGGGCGTCGAGGTCGTCCATGACCGTGCGCAGGGGGACCAGATCGGGGACGCCATCGACCCGGGACGACGACCGGGGCGGTTCCGTGATCCGGGAGCGACTCAGGTGTTGAACCGCCTCCCACCAGGTCGGTGAGCACGACGGCGCCCCGGCCGGAGCGGGCCGTGTGCTCAGCGCCTGGGGCGGGACCCTATCGTGGGCGCAAGTCACTATCTGTGCGCTGTGAGGGTGGGCCTGCGGGCCCCAGGCGAGGCGTAGCCCCAGCCGGCCGCTCGCCATCTCCCATCCCTCACTTTGCGCACTGTCCCGATGGCCCGCGCGTTCATGTCGCAGGGCTCCTGACGGGGCATCCAACACGGTCACCCGGACCTCGTCGCGCGCCAGAAGCTGGGCACACCACCATCGCAGCGCATTGCCGGCGCCCTTGCCCACCAGGGCCAGGCTCTCGCCGTCGCAGAGCGTCAGGACGCAGCGTCGTCGGCGAGCGGCACTCCACGCGGCCAGGACCTCCTGAGCGGCGGAGGCGGGCGCTGAGCCCTCGGACGGGGAGTCCCGGACGGCCTGAGACATGCTGGAGCGCGCGGCGACGGCCAGCAGCATCGTGGCAGGGTCCGGCTCATTGCGCCTCCAACCCGGTCGGCGTCCCCGGTGGTGCCGGCGAGCGCGCCATCGGGCCCCACCGGCACGCCCGGCACGCCCGGCGCGCTGGGCTCGCCGTTGTTGCAGGAAGGGCACCAGACGCATGATCGTCATCGTGACCATCGGCGCCACCATGACCATGCCCATTGCACCGCGGCTGCCCGTCCTGAGCGCGATCACTGCTGAGCCGCCCATGACCAGGACGCAGACCAGTGAGCCCACCATCAACCATGCCGTTGACGAGGCCTGTGTCGCAGGGGCCGCCACTACCAGGTCGCAGGGGCGCCGACGCACCTCGAGCACGCTGTCTCCCAGCCGCAGGAGCGTCCCCTCCTTCATCCTCGTCTCCCGGCGCATACGCAGCCACAGCCCCAGGTGCCAGTAGCGGTAGGAGCCGTTGGCCGATCCGCAGTCCTGCGCCAGGACCCGGCCGCCGTGAAGGCGCAGGCGCAGATGATGGCGGGAGACCAAGGGGTCACTGAGAACCTCGCCCCGGCCCAGAGAAGCGCCGTCCCTGACGGCCATCACCAGGCCACGGTCAGGACCGTCCAGGACCGCGAGGTGCCACGGACCGGCCAAGGCGGCCATGGCCGCCTCCGCGGCTGCCTCACCCGCTGAGCGCCGGCGCAACGAGGACGAGGCCTCTCCCGGTTGGAGCCAGTGGTGGTCCGGGACGGCGGTGGTAGAGCTCATTCGTCCAGAATCGCCGTAGGGGGTCGTTGCGTCATTGTCAGGCAATCCCGGGTGTGGACAACCTAGCCGTTCGGGGATGTTCATGGTCACTGTGGACACGGGCGGATCCCGGTGTGAACCCGGTTTAGGGGAAGATGGCCCCATGACTGACACCGACGCGCCCCGCGGATCCGCCCCCGCCCCCTCCTGGGCACGCTCCGATCAACGTGGCCCCGTGGATCTGAGCGCCATCCCCACCGCCGCCCGGGAGCGCTGGAGTGAGCTGGTGCGTGACATCGAGGCCGCCCGCGACGCCTACTACAACGCGATCGATGCCGAGAGCCCCCTGTCCGACGCCGACTACGACACCCTCTACCGGGAGCTGGAGGGACTGGAAGCGGCCCACCCCCTCCTGGCCCGAGCCGGATCACCGACCCGCTCCGTGGGCGGGCGCGCCGTCACCGACTTCGCCCCCGCCCCGCACCACGAGCGCATGTACTCCCTTCAGGACGTCTTCTCCCTCGACGAGGTCCAGGAGTGGGCCGAGCGCATGGTCTCCGAGACCGGGGTCGGTGACGACGAGCTCGCCATGACCGCCGAGGTCAAGATCGACGGCCTGGCCGTGGCCCTGACCTACGAGGACGGCATCCTCACTCGGGCCGCGACCCGCGGCGACGGCACCACCGGTGAGGACGTCACCGGCAACGTGCGCACCATCGCCTCGGTCCCCCTGGTCCTGGCCGGCGACGCCCACCCCTCCCTGCTCGAGGTGCGCGGAGAGGTCTACTTCCCCACCCAGGACTTCGAGGCCTTCAACGAGGAGCGCCGCACCCGCAACCTGCAGCGGCAGGCCGACGGAGCCCCCCTCCTGCAGGTCTTCGCCAACCCCCGCAATGCGGCCGCCGGCTCGCTGCGCCAGAAGAACCCCGCTGTCACCGCCTCCCGGCCCCTGGCGATGATCGCCCACGGGGTCGGTGCGATCACCCCCGCACCGGGGGAGAGACTCCCCACCCGGCAGCACGAGTGGTATGAGCTACTGGCCGGCTGGGGGCTGCCGGTGTCCCCCTACAACGCCGTGGTCAGGGGGCGCGCCGAGCGTGAGGCCTACATCGAGCGCTACGCCGCCCACCGCCACGACCTCATCCACGAGATCGACGGCATCGTCTTCAAGCTCGACGACCACTCCCTTCAGCGCCGCCTGGGCCACACCTCCCGAGTGCCCCGCTGGGCCACCGCCTACAAGTACCCGCCCGAGGAGGTCCGCACCCGCCTGCTGGACATCGCCGTCCAGGTCGGACGCACCGGCCGCGTCACGCCCTTCGGCATGATGGAGCCGGTCCTGGTCGCCGGCTCGACGGTGGCCCGCGCCACCCTCCACAACGCCACCGAGGTGGCCCGCAAGGGCGTGCGCATCGGGGACATGGTCATCGTGCGCAAGGCCGGCGACGTCATCCCTGAGATCCTGGGGCCGGTCGCGGACCTGCGTGACGGCAGCGAGCGGGACTTCGTCATGCCGACGCACTGCCCCTCCTGCGGCACCGAGCTGGCGCCGGCCAAGGACGGCGACGTCGACCTGCGCTGTCCCAACACCCGGTCCTGCCCCGCCCAGCTCACCGAGAGGATCGCTCACATCGGCTCCCGGGGCGCCCTGGACGTCGAAGGGCTGGGGGACGAGGCCGCCGGCGCCCTGACCCGCCCCGACGCCGGACGCCGCGAGGCCCTGACGGCGCTCGCGGCGGGGCGGAGCCTGGAGACCGAAGGCGGACGGCTCAGCCTCCCGCCCGGAGAGCTCGACTCCCTCCACGTCTCCCAGCGGGTGGAGGCCGTCGAGGAGCTCCTGAAGCAGGCGGGGATCACCGAGCAGACACCGGTGCTCACCGGCGAGGCCGCTCTGTTCGACCTGACCGAGGACGACCTGCGCGAGGTCTTCGTCTGGCGTCCCGTCTCCCGTCGGGGCAGGCCCACCGGTGACTGGCGCCTGAGCCGGTTCTTCTGGACCAAACAGACCTACGACGCCGACGGTCGGGTCAAGAAGGCGACAGCTCCGGGGAAGAACGCCACCGCCATGCTCTCTCAGCTCCGCCAGGCCCGCAGCCGCCCGCTGTGGCGCATCCTGGTGGCCCTGTCTGTGCGCCACGTCGGCCCGACCGCCGCCCGGGCTCTGGCGGCGCGCTTCAGGTCCCTGGAGGCCCTGTGCCAGGCCGATGTCGCCGAGCTGGCCGAGGTCGACGGCGTCGGCCCCACCATCGCCGAGTCCTGGGCCAGGTGGCGTGAGGTCGACTGGCACCGTGAGATCCTCAGCCGCTGGGAGGCCGCCGGGGTCCGCACCCGGGAGGAGGACTCGGAGGAGCAGGAGGAGCCGGCGCGCACCCTGGAGGGCCTGACCGTCGTCGTCACCGGCTCCCTGGAGGGATTCACCCGGGACAGCGCCAAGGAGGCCATCGTCTCGCGCGGTGGCAAGGCCTCGAGCAGCGTCTCGAAGAAGACGAGCTTCGTCGTCGTGGGGGACAAGGCGGGCTCCAAGGAGACCAAGGCCCGCGAGCTGGGGCTGACGATCCTTGACGAGGAGGGCTTCGTGGCGCTCCTGGAGGGCGGACCCCAGGCGGTCTCCTGAGGACGCACGAACGGGGTGGGGCACCTCCTTGTCAGGAGGTGCCCCACCCCGTTCGCGACTCGGCCGTTGCTGGCGCTGATACCGGCTCAGTAGTGGCTGTGGACCACCGTGTTCGTGTCGACCCAGTTGTAGATCCACTGCGCCTCGGGGACCGGCATGTTGACGCAGCCGTGAGAGCCGGAGTACCCGAAGCTGGAGCGCCAGCCCGCGCCGTGGAAGGCGTAGCCGCTGTAGAAGTAACTCACCCACGGGACGTCCTCGGCGACGTAGGGGGAGCCGTCGGCGTTCTCACCGCGCATGGTCTGGGACTCGTACTGCAGGTAGACCTTGTAGGTGCCGGTGACCGTGGGGGTCTCGGCGGCGCCGTCGACGATGGAGACCGGGCCGTGCACGACGGTCGCCCCCTCGTAGGCGGTCACCGTCTTGTTCGACAGGTTGAGGTCGACCCACTTCTCACCAGGAGCGGCCTGGTAGGGCAGCTTCTCCGCACCATTGGCGATGGTGCGGTCCTTCCACTCCGCCTTGACCGTCGTGGCCTCGAAGGAGCCGGAGTAGGCCTTGTTGCTGCCCAGGGACTGCGTGATCGAGGTGGCCACCGCATCGGCGTTGTTGACGGTCTTGCCGTCCTTGGCCTCTGTCGGGGTGGAAACCACCTGGCCGCTGGCATTGACGTTGCGCTCGCCGGTGACGGGCTCGGAGCTGGCCTCCTCAGCCTTGGCCTTGACCCACTGGGAGACCTTTGAGGAGTCCACGGCGATGGTCGGGGCGGACTCGGTCGAGTTGGTGATCTTGATCCACGAGGCCTTGTCCGTGTTCTCCGCCGTGTAGGAATCCTCGCCCATGGTGATGGTGACGTCCTGGGAGACCCAGCTGTTGGCCTTGTCAGCGACCTTCTGGGCGTCGGAGTCGGAGACCTTCGGGGCGGCGTCCGTGATCGTCAGGGAGATCGACGAGGAGTCCAGGGACGTGGCGGCCTTCTGCGCGGCCTGGGCCAGGGTGTTGGCGTCCAGGGAGGATCCCTTGGCCGAGCTCGTGGTGGTGAAGGTGGTGCCGTCCTCACCCAGGACCACGGTGGCGTTGTGTGCCTTGGCACGGTCCTCGGGGATCAGGGAGGTGGCGTAGCTGCTCACCTTGGTCTTGTCGGTGGTGGAGACCACCGGGACCTCGCCCTTGCCCTGGGAGACCAGGGCACGGAACTTCTCACCGAGCGTGTCGCCCCGGGCCATGACGGCGTCGGCGGTCGCCTGGGCGTCCACGGTGGTTCCCAGGTCCGCCAGGGATGCGCTGGCGGTGACGTCTCCGGAGATGTCGACCTTGGTGCTCTTGGCGCGCTCCTCAATGGCGGCCACCACCTCCTGCCGGCTCTTGCCGGAGACGTCGGTGCCGGCCACCGTGGTCCCCGGGACGGCCCGGCCGTCGTAGTGCGCGGCGTAGGCGTAGCCTCCGGCACCGGCGACACCCAGCAGGAGGAGCGCTGCGGCCGCGACCCCCAGGGGCCAACGGCGACGACGCCGCGGCTCGGTCGGGGACGGCTCCGCATCTGGGGACGTCAGCGCCCGGAAGGCATTCGTCCCCGGGACGGCCGTGGCGGAATAACCGGCGCCGACTGTGCCCTCGGCTTCTGAAGCGCCCTCGATCATCGGCTGATCGCCGGGCTCGCTACCGGAGCCCGGTTCCGAGGTCGCTGCCGGGGCGATGGCCTCGATCTCCTCAGTACTGCTCTGCTCGGCGCTCGTACCGCTTGAGGCGGTATCGGCGGAATGGGCCTGCGGTGCCGTGGCTCTCGCAGCCGCCTGGAAGACGGACTGACGACGCACGCCTTCGGGCTGCCCGTAGGGCGTGCTGAGCACAGTGGTCTCGCTCTGTGAGGCTTCTCCCTGGTGCTGCGTGCCTGCGGGGGAAGTGTTGCTGCTCATGCATCCTCGTCCCTCGGCCACGGGTCCCGTGTGGGGCGGGGTGGCCGAATTCAGTGGTCCATCCGACCTCCGGTGTTCCAAGATGCTGGATGGAGGTCTGACCCAAGGGCTGTTCCTGGTCCGACCTGCGTCAACGCGGCAGCGCCGTCGCCGGCGGGGCGGTCCTCACCCTGGTGATTACCATGACATCTGTGAAACGAGATGATGTCAATCATCCTCGGGGATGAGACTCTGTGAGATCGCACGAATTCGGTGTCGGTTCAGTTTCCCAGGAACCCGCAGGGCCTGGCGCCATGCACCGCCGGCGGGCGAGGGGGCGCCGATTCGGGCCGTGCGTGCCGGTCGCACCTGCGATGTCGACGCGGTGGGGCCGCAGCCCGGCTCGACCCGGCTAGACTCCACACCATGTCTGCTATTTCCACTGATGAGGTCGCACGGGTTGCGGCGCTGGCTCGGGTCGCCCTGAGCGATGAGGAGGTGTCGCGCCTGGCCGGAGAGCTGGACGCGGTCGCCTCCTCCTTCGCCCGGGTCACGAGCGTGGTCACGCCCGACCTGCCGGCGACCTCCCACCCCGTGCCCCTGACCAACGTGCTGCGTGAGGACGTTCCGGCCCCCACGCTCGACGTCGACGAGCTCCTGGCCGGTGCGCCGGCCAGCGAGGACTCCATGTTCCTCGTTCCGCAGATCCTGGGGGAGGACTCCGCCTCATGAGCGTTCACAGCACCAACGCCCTGGCCGACCTCATCAGGAGCAGCGCCGCCGATCAGGCCGCGGCCCTGGCGGCCGGGGAGGTCTCCTCACGCGAGCTCACCCAGGCCCATCTCGACCGTATCACCGCCGTCGACGGCGCCGTGGGAGCCTTCCTCAACGTCGATGCCGAGTGCGCCCTGAGCCAGGCCGACGCCGCTGACGCCGCCCGCAAGGAGGGCCAGACGACCAGCGAGCTGACCGGTGTGCCGGTGGCCGTCAAGGACCTCATCGTCACCCGAGGTCAGGTCACCACCGCCGCCTCACGGATCCTCGAGGGATGGGTGCCGCCTTATGACGCCACCCTCGTGCGCAACCTGCGCGCCGCCCGCACCCCGATCCTGGGCAAGACCAATCTCGACGAGTTCGCCATGGGCGGCTCCACCGAGCACTCGGCCTTCGGCCGCACCGCCAACCCCTGGGACCTGGGCCGCATCCCGGGTGGATCCTCGGGTGGCTCGGCCGCGGCCGTGGGCGCCTACGAGGCCCCCATGGCCGTGGGCACCGACACCGGAGGCTCGATCCGCCAGCCCGCGGCCGTCACCGGCACAGTCGGCGTCAAGCCGACCTACGGCACCGTCTCGCGCTTCGGCGTCATCGCCATGGCCTCCTCCCTCGACACGCCCGGCCCCATGGCCCGCACGGTGCTGGACACCGCTCTGCTGCACGACGTCATCGCCTCCCACGACCCGCTGGACTCGACCTCGCTGCCGGACGCCCCGCGCGACATGGCCGCCGTGGTCCGGGCCGCCCAGGAGAGGAGGGACCTGACCGGACTGCGGGTCGGCGTCATCTCCGAGCTCGACGGCGGAGAGGGCTACCACGACGGCGTCGTGGCCTCCTTCCACGCCGCCCTGGAGCTGCTCGAGGCGGCCGGCGCGCAGGTGGAGACCGTCTCCCTGCCGCATCTGGAGTACGCGCTGGACGCCTATTACCTCATCATGCCCGCCGAGGCCTCCTCCAACCTGGCCCGCTACGACGGGATGCGCTACGGCCTGCGGGTCGAGCCGACGTCGGGACCCGTCACCGCCGAGACCGTCATGGCGGCCACCCGCGGGGCGGGCTTCGGCGACGAGGTCAAGCGCCGCATCATCCTGGGCACCCACGTGCTGTCGGCCGGCTACTACGACGCCTACTACGGCTCGGCCCAGAAGGTGCGCACTCTCGTGCAGCGCGACTTCGCCGCCGCCTGGGACAGGGCGGACATCCTCGTCTCGCCCACCGCTCCGGTGACGGCTTACCGCTTCGGGGAGAAGGACGACCCGCTGGCGATGTACAAGCTGGACGTGACCACGATCCCGGCCAACCTCGCGGGGGTCCCCGGCATGAGCCTGCCCTCGGGCCTGAGCGATGACGGGCTTCCGGTGGGCTTCCAGATCCTGGCGCCGCAGAGGGCCGATGACCGCCTGTACCGCGTGGGAGCCGTCCTGGAGGCCGCGCTGGAGGAGACATGGGGGGCGCCGCTGCTGTCGCGTGCGCCCGAGCTGGAGGAGACACGATGAGTGACACGCTGATGGACTTCGACGAGGCCGTTCGTCGCTACGACCCGGTCCTGGGACTCGAGGTGCACGTCGAGCTGGGGACCGCCACCAAGATGTTCGACGCCGCCCCCAACGTCTTCGGCGCTCAGCCCAACACGATGGTGACTCCCACGTCGGTGGGCCTTCCCGGTGCGCTGCCGGTGGTCAACGCCCGCGGCGTGGAGTACGCCATCCGTATCGGTCTGGCTCTGGGCTGCGAGATCGCGCAGTCCTGCCGCTTCGCCCGGAAGAACTACTTCTACCCGGACCTGGCCAAGGACTTCCAGACCTCCCAGTCCGATGAGCCCATCGCCTACGACGGCGCCCTGGAGATCGAGATGGAGGACGGCTCCTTCTTCACCATCCCGATCGAGCGCGCCCACATGGAGGAGGACGCCGGCAAGAACACCCACATCGGAGGTGCCGACGGCCGCATCGAGGGCGCCAGCCACTCCCTGGTGGACTACAACCGCGCCGGCGTGCCGCTGGTGGAGATCGTCACCCGCCCCATCGAGGGCACCGGCGCCAGGGCGCCTCAGGTCGCCGCCGCCTACGTGCGCACCCTGCGCGACATCTTCCGGGCCCTGGGCGTCTCCGAGGCGCGTATGGAGCGCGGCAACGTGCGCGCCGACGTCAACGTCTCTCTGCGCGAGTCGCCCGACGCGCCGCTGGGCACCCGCACCGAGACTAAGAACGTCAACACCTTCCGTGGGATCGAGCAGGTCGTCCGCTACGAGATCCAGCGTCAGGCCGCGATCCTGGCCGCCGGGGGAGAGGTGCTTCAGGAGACCCGTCACGGCCAGGCCGACGGCACCACCCGCGCCGGTCGCGTCAAGTCCGACGCCGACGACTACCGCTACTTCCCCGAGCCGGACCTCGTGCCGGTGGCGCCCAGCCGCGAATGGGTCGAGGAGATCCGTGCGGGGCTGCCCGAGATGCCCGCGGCCAAGCGCCGTCGCCTCAAGGCCGAGTGGGGCCTGAGCGACACCGAGATGCGCGACGTCGTCAACGCCGGGGCGCTCGAGCTCATCGAGGCCACTGCGGCAGCGGGGATCACCGGTCAGGCCGCCCGCAAGTGGTGGATGGGGGAGCTCTCCCGCAGGGCCAAGGAGCAGGAGACGGCCCTGGAGGACATGGCCGTCACGCCCGAGCAGATCGCCGAGCTGCAAGGGCTGGTGGACTCCGGGCGCCTGACCGACAAGCTCGCCCGCCAGGTTCTCGAAGGGGTCCTGGCCGGCGAAGGTGATCCTGAGGCCGTGGCCGCTGCTCGCGGCCTCGAGGTCGTCACCGACGACTCCGCGCTGCTGGCCGCCGTGGACGAGGCCCTGGCCGCCAACCCGGACGTGGCGGACAAGATCCGCGGCGGCAAGGTCCAGGCCGCCGGCGCCATCGTCGGAGCCGTCATGAAGGCGACCCGCGGCCAGGCCGACGCCAAGCGCGTACGCGAGCTCGTCATGGAGCGCGTGCAGGGCTGAGGCGGGTCTCGCCGCAGGTCTGCTGAATCCTCTTCTCCTTGCATCGCCCTCCCGTACTGAGGGCGGTTCGGGACAATCCGGCCCGTCACCGCTGCATCCAGCCAGTGGTGACGGGCCGGACTGTCCGTTGCCGGCGGTTCCCCTCAGCATCCCCGGCGGCTCGCGTCGGTGATGGAGGGCTTGCGCGCAGGGTGAGATTGCTTGCGAAAGCCGCTCGAAATCTCAGCATCCGGTCAGAATAGGACCGTCATCCGAGTGGCTGGCGGTCGGTGAGAGATAGGCTCGGAGTACTGACCTCAAGTCCCGCCCATCCCACGAGGAGTGCCCATGGTTCAGCCCAGTCCCAGTTACACCGTCGCCCTGTACCTCGAGGTGCCCGCCTCCCAGAAGGCGGTGGCCCGCCTGGTCGACACCGCCACTGCGACTGGTGCCATCGTCACCGGCGTCGACGTGGCCGATTCCGACGGCGACAAGCTCACTGTCAATCTCACGGCGGACACCCGGGACTCCAAGCACCGCAACGAGCTGGTTGCCAAGTTGGAGGAGATTGACGGCGTCGTCGTCCGCAACGTCGGCGACTCGACCTTCCTGACTCACGTCGGAGGCAAGATCGAGATCGCTAGCAAGTACCCGATTCACAATCGTCGTGACCTGGCCCGTGTCTACACCCCCGGAGTGGCCCGCGTCTGCAAGGCCATCTACGACCACCCCGAGCGCGCCCGGATGCTCACCATCAAGAAGAACACCGTCGCCGTCGTCACCGACGGGACCGCGGTCTTGGGGCTGGGGGACATCGGCCCGTCCGCCGCCATGCCCGTCATGGAGGGCAAGGCCGTTCTGTTCAAGCAGTTCGGCAACGTGGACGCCTGGCCGGTGGCCCTGGACACGAAGGACCCCGAGGAGATCATCTCCATCGTCAAGGCCATCGCCCCGGCCTACGGCGGCATCAACCTGGAGGACATCGCCGCCCCCAAGTGCTTCGACATCGAGGCCCGCCTGCGCGAGGAGCTCGACATCCCGGTCTTCCACGACGACCAGCACGGTACCGCCATCGTGACCCTGGCGGCCCTCATCAACGCTCTGAAGATCGTGGGCAAGAAGATCGAGGACGTGCGCATCGTCCTGTCCGGTGTCGGTGCGGCCGGCAGCGCCATCGCCAAGCTGCTCATGGCGCACGGCGCCACGGACATCGTCGGCTACGGGCGCACCGGGGCCCTGTCGGCGACGAATACCGAGGGGATGAACGAGCACCGCAAGTGGCTGGCTGAGAACACCAACCCGCGTCAGGTGACGGGCTCCCTCAAGGAGGGCCTCAAGGGGGCCGACGTCTTCATCGGCGTCTCGTCGGGCAACCTGCTCGAGCCCGAGGACCTGGAGGTCATGAACGACGGCGCCATCGTCTTCGCCATGGCCAACCCGATCCCGGAGGTCGACCCGATCCGTGCTGCCGACTACGCCGCCGTGGTGGCGACCGGACGCTCGGACTTCCCCAACCAGATCAACAATGTGCTGGCCTTCCCCGGGCTCTTCCGCGGCCTGCTGGACACAGGCATCACCGACATCTCCACCGAGCTGCTGCGGGCCGCGTCCACCGGTATCGCCTCGGTGATCGCCGACGACGAGATCAGCCCGGTGTACATCATCCCCGGCGCCTTCGACACCCGGGTCGCCGACGCCGTGGCCAAGGCGGTCCGCAAGTTCGCCGAGACGGAGTGAGAAGCCTAGGTTCCAGGTGACGTAGCCAGGGGCGTGAGACACCTTCGGGTGTCTCACGCCCCTGGCGGTACTCAGGACCTGGGCCGAGCTCGCTCGTCGGTCACGACGACGGAGACATCAGCGCAGCCAGGAGTCCCCGACCAGACGAGACCACCAGGTGCCCAGCCCCAGGGTGTCGCCGGCCCGAGTCAGGGCGAACAGGATGGCGGACAGGGTCAGAACCCAGTGAAGATCGACCAGGGGGTTGGTCGCGGCGTTCTCGGTACCTCCGGTTCCGATGGGCCACAGGGCCAGATACAACGGCACCATGAGTGCTGAGGCCGCGAATGCGCTCACCTTGAGCCCAATTCCCAGAGTCAGGGCGACGCCCACCCCGAGCATCCCAGCCATGAACAGCCAGTCGCCGACCGGGTTGGCCAGCAGCTCGAAGGCGCTCCCGAAGGGGCTGTGAACCGCCACGCCCTTGATGAAGCCCTGGGCGGGCTGGCCTCCGTGGATCCAGGCCATCTGACGAGGGGTGGAGAATCCGAGGCCGAACGTCTTGTCCAGGAAGGTCCACAGGAAGATGAAGCCGACGACGATCCGTAGGATGGCCAGCACGATGCGAGCCGACGGGCTGGTCACGATGTCGGATCCGGAACGAGGGCGCTTGGCGCCACGAGTGGAAGCAGGCACGGGAGGTGCTCCTTGATGATCGCTGGGGTCCGATTCCGGACGCCAGTAGTTGAACCGTAAACTGACTGGCCGATTGTAGCCATACCGGACTGCTCGGTGGATACTGACGAACGGCGGGGTGTTGTCGATACGCAGCGATACATTCATCGAAACGGTTGGAATGGCAGGGAAAAGTCGATGTGTCCTGGATCATGGACGATCGGTTTGACGTCCGCGGGGTGGACCTGCCTAAAGTACAGCCCGCTGCCGAACGGCTCGGGCCTCGCTCCAGGCCTTCCGGCGGTGAACTCACTACAACAGAACGTCGATCGGTGTGACCGGGAACAATGCTTCTGAGGTTGACGTCGAACCGGCAAATGTTCTAGAGTAGCGGAGTTGCTCGCCAGAGCGAAGTCAAGTCGGAAGACTTGATTGAGCTGCGGCTGGGTGTGTTGTTTGAGAACTCGATAGTGTGTCATGTTTTTTATGCCATGGCCCT
>ERZ772932.37-NODE-37-length-90083-cov-10.250522_pt1 | contig 90083 bp, 67 predicted proteins | sample MGYA00511684_ERZ772932 | MGnify/ENA primary metagenome ERZ772932 (study PRJEB29015, sample SAMEA2738078) | human oral metagenome | biome: human oral; feature: human-associated habitat; material: saliva | place: China | collected 2210 ...
GGCCAGGGCGGCCAGGGCGCTCCCCTCGCGGGCCTCGGCGGCCTCAAGGGCGCTGCGGGCCTGCTCGAGGGCGGCCAGGCTGGCCTCGTGGCGGCTGCGGGCCGAGGCGACGCGCCCGCCGGCTCGGGCGATGGTCTCACGTCTCTCTGAGACGCGTCGCTGAGCCGCTGAGAGCTCCTGGTCGGCTGCCTTCTCGGCGGTTTCCGCGTCCGCACGCACCCGGGTGGCGTCGCCGAGTGCGGTGCGGGCCGCCTCGAGGGTGTCGGCGAGCTCGGCCTCCTCCCGGCCCGCGGCCTCGGCCCGCCGCTCGAGCTCCTCGGGATCGGTGCCGTGGCTCGGGGCCGGGGCGGAGGCCAGGAGCCGGATCCGCTCGCCGGCCACGTCCGCGAGCGCCCCGAGGGACTGGGCCGCGCCGGTGAGCTCCTCCCAGATGCTGCCGGCCCGGGCAAGGCGCTGGGCGGAGGTGGTCTCGATGGCGGCCAGCTCGCTCAGGCGCGCCCTGGCGACACGCTCGGCCTCCTCGACGGCGCTGCGGCGCCGGGCCAAAGCCTCCTTGTCCTCGTCGCCGGCCTCCAGGAGGGACTGGGCCTGGACGACGTCGTCGGCCAGGAGCCGGGCAGTGGCGTCACGAACCTCGACCTGGATGCTCCGGGCGCGCCGGGCGATGGCGGCCTGCCGGGCCAGGGGGCCGAGCTGACGGCGCAGCTCCTGGGTGAGGTCGGCGACGCGGGCGAGGTCGGCGGCCATGGACTCGAGCTTGCGAAGGGCGCGCTCCTTGCGCTTGCGGTGCTTGAGGACGCCGGCGGCCTCCTCGATGAAGCCGCGGCGGTCCTCCGGCGTGGCACTCAGGACCGCATCGAGCTGCCCCTGCCCGACGATGACGTGCATCTGGCGTCCCAGGCCCGTGTCACTGAGGAGCTCCTGGACGTCGAGGAGGCGGCAGGGGCTGCCGTTGATGCGGTACTCCGACCCGCCACCGCGGAACAGGGTGCGCGAGATAGTGACCTCGGTGTAGTCGATCGGCAGGGCGCCGTCGGTGTTGTCAATGGTCAGTGAGACCTCGGCGCGCCCGAGGGCCGGGCGGGAGCCGGCGCCGGCGAAGATGACGTCGGCCATGGAGCCGCCGCGCAGGTTCTTGGCGCCCTGCTCCCCCATAACCCAGGTCAGGGCGTCGACGACATTGGACTTGCCGGAGCCGTTGGGGCCGACCACCGCGGTGATGCCGGGCTCCAGGCGGAGGGTGGTTGACGAGGCGAAGGACTTGAATCCCTTGATCGTCAACGTCTTGAGGTGCACGGGTGCCACCCTAACAGCGCGGGCGGTTGAGACGGGGACAGGCACGACAAAGGGACTTGACATCACCACGTTGGACAAGCAGACTTTCCATATCAAGTGGCCGGCATGCAGCGTGCGCCTGCTTGACCACCCCCGCCCCACCCCCGAACCCGAAGGAGCCACGATGCTCGAACTGTCCGGCCTGTCCAAACGCTTCGGGAGCCTTCAGGCCCTGGATGATCTCTCCCTGTCCCTGGACCGCGGCGAGATCGTCGGCTTCGTCGGTTCGAACGGGGCGGGCAAGTCCACCACGATGCGCATCGTCATGGGGGTGCTCGCCGCCGACTCCGGCGCCGTGACCTGGATGGGCGCCCCGGTGGACGCCGCCATCCGACGCACCATCGGCTACATGCCTGAGGAGCGCGGCCTCTACCCCCGGATGAAGGTGGCCGAGCAGCTCGTCTACCTGGCCCGCCTCCACGGACTGTCCGCCTCCGCCGCCAAGGCGGCTGCAGACCGGTGGACCGAGCGTCTGGACCTGGAGGGGCGCCGCGGCGACGAGGTGCAGAGCCTGTCGCTGGGCAACCAGCAGCGCGTCCAGCTGGCCGCCGCACTGGTGAGCGACCCCGAGCTGCTCATTCTTGATGAGCCCTTCTCCGGCCTGGACCCGGTGGCCGTGGACGTCATGAGCCAGGTCCTCCTGGAGCGGGCGGCCGCAGGCGTGCCCACCCTCTTCTCCTCCCACCAGCTCGACGTCGTCGAGCGCCTGTGCGACCGAGTGGTCATCATCCGCTCAGGCCGGCTCGTGGCTGACGGCACGATTCCCGAGCTGCAGGCCACCGAGACGCCCCGATGGCGAGCCGTCGTCGAGCGGACCGCGGGGAGTCCACCGGTGCAGGCGGCCTCCCTGAACCTGCCCGCCCCAGCGGTCGAGCTCGATGATGCCGGCCGCCTGGTCATCACCGCGGCGGGAGCCGATGAGCAGGCGCTGCTGAGCACTGCCCAGCGCCTGGGGACGGTGCGCGAGCTCGGCCCGGTGCGCCACCGGCTCACCGAGATCTTCCGAGAGGTTCTGACCACCAGCTCCCACGAGGGAACCGCAGACGCCAACGAGACGAAGGAGGCACGCTGATGAGCGACCGGACCACCCCCATCACTCGCCGTCAGGAGATCGCCCTGGTCACCGGCCGGGAGCTGCGGGCGCACCTGCTGAAGAAGTCGACCATCATCCTGACCCTGGTGCTGCTCATTGCCGCCGTCGGTGGCATCGTCGGAGTGAAGCTCTACACCGCCGGCCAGGACCAGGCCTATCGGGTCGGGCTCAAGGGCGTGACTCTCACCCAGGCCACCGGGCTGGACAAGGTTGCCGCCTCCAACGGGGAGACGATCAAGCTCGTTGATGTCTCGGCTCACCAGGCCAAGGACGTCCTGGCCGACGACGCCCCCGAGGGCACGCCGCACGTGGACATGGTCCTGGACGTCTCCGGCTCGACCCCCACCATCACGGTGGAGAAGTCGGCCGACGACGCGGTCGTCTCGGGGGTCACGGCCTACCTTCAGCAGGCGGCTCTGGGTCAGCAGATCGCGTCCTTGGGAGGCGACCCCGCCCAGGTGGCCTCTCAGCTCAGTACCGCCAAGCCGCAGGTCACGGCGCTCCATGCCCCTCAGCGCGATTCGGCAGAGTTCGGCTCGCGTTACGCGATCCTCATGACGATTGACGTCCTGCTGCTGTTCGCCATCATGGGCGGTGGCCAGTTCATCGCCCAGGGGGTGGTGGAGGAGAAGTCGAGCCGGATCGTGGAGATCCTTCTGGCCTGCGTGCGGCCCAGCTCGCTGCTGGCCGGCAAGATCCTGGGGATCGGTATTGCCTCGGTCCTGACCACGGGGGCCGTCGCCGTGGCCGGGGTCGTCGCCGCGAAGGCCACGGGAGTCATGCCGGACATCAGTCTCAACCTGGACGGTGTGCTCGTCGCGATGATCGTGTGGATGATCGTGGGCTACGCGATCTTCGCGGTCGCCTTCGGGGCCGCTGCCTCACTCGTGAGCCGCCAGGAGGACGTCAGCTCGGTGAGCATGCCCCTGGTCATGCTCTCGATGGTCCCTTACGTCCTGAGCTTCTTGATGGCCACCGGGGACACCAACAGCATGACCTTCCGGGTCCTGTCCTATGTTCCGCCCTTCGCCCCCTTCATGATGCCGGCGCGCCTGGTGCTGGGGGTCTCCTCCTGGACCGAGCAGCTGATCGCCCTGGGGCTCGCGCTGGTCTTCCTGCCGCTGCTGGTGCGTGTGGCGGCGGCGATCTACACCAGGGCCGTGACCCGCACCGGTGCCCGAGTCCCCCTCAAGGAGGTCCTCAGGAGGGCCGAGCAGGCCTGAGCGGGGCCTCATCGGCTCGCGCCGGCCACATGAGACGACGGTGGTGCGCCTTCGTTCTCAGGAGGCGCACCACCGTCGTCCCGTGTCGCGCATCAGGCGCCCTGCGGGAGGGGCTGCGGGTCAGTCGGCCAGCTCGGGGAACCAGATGGCGATCTCTCGGGCCGCGGACTCGTCGCTGTCCGAGCCGTGGACGAGGTTGAGGATGGCCGGGGTGCCCCAGTCGCGTCCCAGGTCTCCGCGGATGGTGCCGGGTGCGGCCGTGGTGGGGTCGGTGGGGCCCATGAGGCTGCGCACGCCCTCGACGACGCGCTGCCCCTCGGCGACCGCGGCCACCACGTTGCCGGAGGTCATGTACTCCACGACGCCGGGGTAGAAGGGCTTGTCCACGTGCTCGGCGTAGTGCTGGGCGAGGATCTGCTCGGTGGGAGTGAGGACCTTCAGGGCCGTCAGGGTGTACCCCTTGGCCTCGATACGACGCAGGATCTCACCGGTGAGGCGACGCTCGACGGCGTCGGGCTTGATGAGGACGAGGATGCGGCCGGCGTGGGAGGTGCTTGCCATGGGGGCTCCTTGGTGGGTTGGCATTCGAGGGACCGAGTGGACCATAACGGGTTCGGGCGCCTGCCCGCCATGGCGGAGCCGGTGGAGTCAGGCCTGTTCGACAACCAGGATCGGGTCGGCGGCGCGGTCGCGGGCGGCATCGAGGGCGGCCTGGAGAATGAGTGCGGAGGACTGGGCCCCGGGATCGCGGTGGCCGCAGGAGCGCTCCCCCAGGAAGGAGGCCCGACCACGGCGGGCCTGGAGGGGCTCGGTCTCCTGAGCCCCCTTGGATGCGGCCTGAGCGGCTGCGGCGAGGACACCGACCTCGTCCTGCCCGATCTCGGCGGCTTCCCTGGCGGCCACCGCCGCAGGGCGCCAGGCGTCGGCCATGGTCTTGTCCCCACTGACGGCATGCCCCCGGGCCTCCAGCCCCGAGGTGGCCTCCTCCAGGGCGCGGGCCAAGTCCCCAGGCCCCCAGGCAGCGGCCTCACAGGAGCGGGAGGCCTTGAGGAAGGCTGTTCCCAGCAGCGGCCCACCGGCACCACCGACGGTGGCCATGAGCGTGGTGGCGACGAGCTTGAGGACCCCTCCGGGACTTGCCGGGATACCTCCGGCCTGCTGAGCGGCATCGAGCTTGGCGACCACCGCCTTCATGCCACGCTCCAGGTTGTCCCCGTGGTCGGCGTCTCCGATGGCTCGGTCCAGCTCGGTCAGCTCCGCACGGTTCTCAGCGATCAGCTCGGCGGATCGACGGGCCCAGTCAAGGGCCCAGGCGGCGTCTAAGGACATACTGCTTCCTTCTGGGGTCTTAGCAGGTGTTGGTTCCAGGCCTGACCGCCACGCACCCGAGGGTGAAGGACGACCATGCGGCTGTGATCGGGCCCCGCACGGCCCCGATGGGTCCCTGCGCATCCCGGGAACATCCGTGGGACGCGCCGGAGCAGGTCGACGAGGTGCTCACCGCCCACTCGCGTTTCCATCCTCTCACGCACCTGGCCACCTCGCGCGCTGAGACGGCCGCAGGGCCTGCGACCAGCCCAAACGCACATGTCTGCGCAGTTGGAACGGAGACTCAAGAAGCGCCGTCGAAGGAGCGGACCGCTGCTGTCAGGGCCGGCCGAACAGGGCGCGGGCCTCGGCGGCCAGAACGACGGAGCCGACGATGAGGATTCCTGAGGCGGTCAGCGGGGCGTCATACCCCTCGGACAGGGCGACCGCCCGCTCCACTCCCTCGCCGAGCTGCTGGCTCACCACGACGCGGTCGGCGCCGTAGACCTCCCGGGCGATCTCGCCGAGGTCCTCGACGTCCATGGCCCGGGGTGAGTCGATGGGGACGCACACGACGGCGTCGGTCACCGGTTCCAGGCCCGCCAGGATGCCCTCGGCGTCCTTATCGGCCATGACGCCCAGGACCGCGACGAGGTGCTGGAAGCCGAAGGCCTCCTCGATGGCTCCGGTGAGGGCCTCGATGCCGTGGGGGTTGTGTCCGGCGTCGACCAGGACCGTGGGCGAGGATCGCAGCACCTCCAGACGGCCCGGGCTGGTGACGGAGGCGAAACCGTCCTCGACGATGCGCGCCGGCAGCCGGCGCCCGCCGTGGACCGCTTCGGCTGCGGCCAGGGCCAGCAGGGCATTGTGCGCCTGGTACTCCCCATGCAGCGGGACGAAGGCGTCCTCGTAGACGGCCGCCGCCGTGGCGAAGGTGACCATCTGTCCGCCGACGGCGAGCTGGCGGTCGAGGACCTGCAGGACGCCGGCCTCCGGCGAGGTGGGATCCTCCTGAGGGTCCCGCTCCCGACGCACGACGGCCCGGTGAGAGGCCGCCGCCTGCTCGATCTCGGCAGCGGCCTCGGGGACCTGATGGGCGACGATGACGGTGGAGCCGTCCTTGATGATGCCGGCCTTCTCGTGAGCGATCTCGGTGATCGACGAGCCCAGCCAGCGCTCGTGGTCGCGGCCGATCGGGGTGATGACGGCGACGTCGGAGCTGATGACGTTCGTGGCGTCCCACCGCCCGCCCAGGCCCACCTCGATGACGGCGACGTCGACGGGGTAGTCGGCGAAGGCGGCCAGCGCCATGACGGCCAGGACCTCGAAGAAGGACAGGCGGGGGCCACCGGCGGCCTGGGAGCGCTCATCGACCATGGCGACGTATGGGGCCACGTCCTCCCAGGCGGCGATGAAGCCCTCCTCACTGATCGGTTCACCGTCGAGGCTGATGCGCTCGCGGATGGTGGCCAGGTGCGGGGAGGTGAAGCGACCGGTGCGCATGCCGCCGGCGGCCAGCAGCCGCTCGGCCATGCGGGCGGTGGAGGTCTTGCCGTTGGTGCCGGTGATGTGAACGGTGCGGTAGGTGCGCTCGGGGTTGCCCAGGAGGTCGAGGACGGCCTCGACTCGCTCCAGGGAGGGCTGGACCTGGTGCTCAGGGGCGCGCGCGAGGATCTCCGCCTCGACCTGGCGCATGCGGGCGGCGACCTCGACGCCGCGGGCGGCGGCTCGCAGCTCGCGCAGGTGCTCACCCTCGGAGTCGTCGGGGAGCTGCGGCTCCCAGGAGTCCCAGTCGTCGGAGTCATCGGCGTCCACCTCGGCCAGGAGCTCCTCGAGGCGATCGGTGCCACCGCCCGGGATCATGTTGGCGGCGACGAGCTCACGCAGAGCCTCGAGGTCCTCGCGGTCCTGAGCCTCGGCGTCGGCCTGTTGCTGAGCACCGGCCTCCTGCAGCTCGGAGACAGAGACGGTCAGTCCCTCGGCCGGGCCGGGGGCGCCGGCGGCCTCCAGGTAGGGCAGGAGCTCAGGGTCGATACCGGCTTCACCAAAGACGGCGTCGACAACCTCCTCCCCCGTGGCCCCCTCGGGGATGCCGAAGGCGGCACCGGGCCTGACCTGCTTGGAGTCGTCGTCTACGGGCACTGTGCCATCCTTTACTCGACGTGACGGGTTGGGCGGAGGCTCTCTCAAGCGCCCCCTCCCAGCCCTAATCTAGCCGAGGCCCGAAGACTCCCAGCCACTGCATAGTCACGACTGATCGGCAGGGGAATCACGTGAGCGCAATCTCTCACAGCACGGCCCGCACCCGAACAACAATTTCTTCTTAAATCTTTTTTCGGAGTGCAAGCACATCAGGACGGCTTCGACAATACGACTACCATGATTGTTGTACAAAAACTCGATGAATACATCCTAATTCTCGGTGAAATATTTGAGGAATTCACCAGGGAACCCTATGGGTATAGGGGTAGACATACCCCCCACATGCCTGCCTAGGCTTCCTCCATGCGTTTGTCAGTGATTGGTTGCGGATATCTCGGTGCTGTTCACGCTGCGTCAATGGCGGAGCTCGGGCATGATGTGGTGGGTGTGGACGTCGACGCCCACAAGGTAAATCTTCTGAGCAACGGCAGGGCGCCGTTCTTCGAGCCCGAGCTGGAAGGGCTTCTGGCCCGTAACGTGGAGGCCGGACGCCTGACCTTCACTCAGGACTTCTCCGCCATTAAGGGAGCCCAGGTCCATTTCATCGGCGTGGGCACACCGCAGTCCGAGTCGGGGGCGGCGGACATGACGTACGTCGACGCAGCCGTGACCGCCATGCTCCCCCACCTGGGGCACTGCACCAGCGGCCCTGAGGTGGTCGCCGGCAAGTCCACAGTTCCCGTTGGCACCGCCGCCCGCCTGTCCCAACTGATCGAGCCGACCGGGGCGCTGCTGCTGTGGAACCCGGAGTTCCTGCGGGAGGGCTTCGCAGTTCAGGACACGCTGCGTCCGGACCGGATGGTCTACGGCCTGCCGGAGAATCCCGACGCCGCCGGCCGCGCCCAGGAGACGATGGACGCGGTCTACGCGCAGATCCTGGCCACCGGCACCCCGCGTCTGGTCATGGACTACGCCACCGCCGAGCTGGTCAAGATCAGTGCGAACGCCTTCCTGGCCACGAAGATCTCCTTCATTAACGCCATGTCACAGGTCTGCGACGCCGCGGGGGCCAATGTGACGGCCCTCGCTGAAGCGATCGGCATGGATGACCGTATCGGGCGCCGGTTCCTGCGCGCCGGTATCGGCTTCGGCGGAGGCTGTCTGCCCAAGGACATCCGTGCCTTCCAGGCCCGCGCCGGCGAGCTCGGCGTCGGCGACGCCCTGGCCTTCCTCGCGGAGGTCGATCGCGTCAACGACACCATGCGTGCCGGCGTCATCCGCACAGTCGCTGAGCTCCTCGGTGAGCACACGTCGGCGGCCACGGTGACGGTCCTCGGGGCCGCCTTCAAACCGGACAGCGACGACATGCGCAACTCTCCCGCCCTGGATCTCGCCGTGGAGCTGTCGGGCATGGTCGAGCGAGTCGTCGTGCACGACCCGGCCGCCGGCCCGATCCTCACTCAGAGGACGAACCGCCCCTACGAGGTCGCCGCCTCAGCGCAGTCCGCCCTGGAGGGAACCGACCTGGTCATCATCGGCACGGAGTGGCGCGAGTACCAGGATCTTGACCCCGCCCAGGCGGCCGGTCTGGCACGTAACCGCTATGTCATTGACGGACGCAACTGCCTGGATGCACAGGCCTGGAAGGCGGCCGGTTGGAGCTACCGCGGCATCGGCCGACGGTGAGCGGCTTGGGCGGCGCGGGCTCCTCAGCGCCGCCCAAGCCTGCCGGCGAACGCTGCGGCTACGGCTCGAGCGCCGCCACCCAGCACTGACATGTCGCTGGTCGCCAGGAGAATCAGGCAGGCCCAGACTGCCCCGTTCAGCCATGAGCCGCCGTCGAAGGACGTGCACACGGCCATGACGCTGAGCAGCACGAGCTGGTAGGTCAGGCGCGAGCGGTCCATGGGCAGATCGATGCGGCGCCTGAGGTCCCGGGCTCGCACCACCAGGACGAGGGCGTAGGCCACCGCTCCGGCCAGGCCGGCGCCCCACGGCCCCATGAACGGCACGAGAGCCACACCGAGGACCACGTTGACCACCGCCCCCATCATGGTGGAGACCATGAGCATGCGACTGTTCATGAGCGCCTGGTAGAAGGTGCCGAAGAAGATGGTCATGACCCCGAAGGTCGCCGCCAGCATGAGCAGGGGGACGTAGCGCCACCCCTCGGCGAACTCGGCCTGGAGCATCACCCTGGAGATTGGCCGGTTCAAGGCGATGACCAGCCCGGCGGTCGACAGAGTGGCCAGCGAGTAGCCCCGCAGAACGGAGCCGAAGAAGGCGCCTCGGTCGGGCGAGTCGATCTCGCGGGCGGTGGAGTACTGCCAGGCCTGCTGGAACACGGAGGCCACGATGTTGATGAGTGAGGGCATTTTGCTCGCCGCGGTGAAGAGCCCGGCAGCCGTCAGGCCGCTGCCCCACAGGACCACGTACCGGCCGGAGACGCTGACCAGCCACCACGACAGCAGGTTGGGCACGAGCGGCAGGCTGTAGACGAGCATCCGGCGCAGCAGGTCGCGGTCGACTCGGAATGGGGCCAGGAGCCGGTACTCGGCCGACCCCAGGAAGGCGGCAAGACCACCCACGAGGTAGCCGATGGTGAAGGACCACAGGTACCCCTCCACGCCCAGGTGCGCGCGGACCAGGAGCAGGTAGGTGGACACCACCATGGCGAGAGCATTGATGAGCCCGTAGACCACGAAGCGGCGCACGTGGCCCAGCCCACGGGCGAGCTGGGTCGTGGCCTTGAAGACGCACACCGAGCAGAACAGGACGAAGAACGCTGCCGCATGCTCCATGTTCCACAAGACGCGCCCCAAGGCGCACAGCACCCCGGTGCACAAGCCACCCCCGCCGAGAACCAAAAGGGAGTTGGCGAAGAGCTCATCCTTGGGAACGTCGTCGTCGATGGAGAACCGGTAGAGGGCCTCCACCACGCCCGCCGACAGCAGCGGCAGCACGATCTCGATCGCGCTGTTGAGCAGCTCGGCCGTCCCGTACTCACCGGCGGTCAGGGCGGTTGTGTACAGGGGCATGAGGACCAGGGAGACCGCCTTGACCGCCAGGCCCCCCAGGGCGAAGACCAGGGTGTTGCCCAGCAGGAGCCTCATGCGCCCCTTATGGCTTGCCGACATCGAACTGAGCCTTCCACTTCTCGATGCGGTCGAAGTCCAGGCCATGGATCGCGGTAGGCCAGGAGGACTCGACCAGGTCGGCCAGATCGGTCTCGATGGAGTCGCGCTCCACCAGCGGCAGGGAGTAGTCCTTGGCCATCTCCCGCGCGCGGTAGTCGATGGCCACGATAATGGCGCGCCGCTTGCGCTGCAGGGCGAAGATGCCCCCGTGCAGGCGGTTCCCCACGTAGTCGACGCCCCGGTCGAGCACCTCCCGGAAACCTGCCAGGCTCGGCGTGACGATCTCGACGCCGTCGGCCGCTCCCAGCGACTGCAGGTAGTCCAGGTCGTCGATGGACTGGGGCCAGAAGTGCAGTCGCGAATAGCTCCTGCGAAGCACGTCGACCATTGCCCGGTCCTTGCGCGGGTTCGGGTGGTAGGAGGTGAGCGTGAAGACCACCTCGTCGCCCTTGGTGCGGGCGATGGTCTCGCAGTGCTCAGGGGTCAGTCCCCACAGGGTGGGGCAGCCGGTGTTCCAGGCCCGCAGACCCACCCGCTGCAGGAGATGCTTGGTGCGCTCGTCACGCACCGAGTGCACCAGGTCATGGGACAGCACCTTGCGGTAGAGGGCTCGCGTGTAGAGGTTGACCGATGAGGAGTTGGCCCCCGCACCCACGCCCAGACACACCGTGCCTGTGGCCATCCCGCAGTTGAGGTAGTTGATGTTCCATGTCGGCAGGGGCCGCAGCATATTCGTGTACAGGGCGTTGGTTCCGCACAGGAGCTTGATGTCGGCTCCTTTGAAGATACTGAGTTTGCGCTTGGACATCAGATACTGCGCCGGCGTGTACATCGGGGTGTGAGTGGCCAGGCGCATGACATAGTTCGATGAGAACAGCTCACGCCAGTTCATCTCAATGGATCGCCCAATGATCTCATCCCCCATATTGAGGGATCCAACAGATGTATCCAAAAGCAGAATACGCTTCATAACCTTCCCTTCTTGCGTCAGCAAGATACTTCAGCTCAACCAGTCAGATCGGCCCGGCAAGAATACGTCGTGTCGGCGGACCCGCTTTCCCATAAACGTCACGAAAAGACAACAGGGATCATCACACTGTACAGTTAAGACAAAACGCACTGGTTGACACAAAAGCATTTTCACAAGCAGGGAAGTAGATCGTCGCTTCTCACACAGAGCCGTTATACCGCGCACATCCTGCACCGACACCCCGGGTCAGAGCTGACGCATCAGTCCCCCACTCCTGTGCCTCAGGGACTCCGCAACGGCTCGAGCACTGTTGGTGAGAACCGTGATGTCGCTGGTCGCCAGCAGCACCAGGCAGGCCCAGACTGCCCCGTTCAGCCATGAGCCGCCATCGAAGGACATACATGCGGTGATACTGATGAGCAGTGCGAGCTGGTAGGTAAGTCGAAGGCGGTCTATCGGCAGGTTGATGCGGCGCCTGAGGTCCCGTGCCCGCACCACCAGGACGAGCATGTAGGCCACCGCTCCGGCCAGGCCGGCGCCCCACGGCCCCATGAACGGCACGAGAGCCACGCCGAGGATCACGTTGACTCCCGCGCCCAGTGCAGTCGAGGCCATGAGAACGCCGCTGTTCTTCAAGGCCTGGTAGAAGCTCTCGAAGAAGATGCTGATGACCCCGAAGGAGGCGACCAGCATGAGCAGGGGGACGTAGCGCCACCCCTCGGCGAACTCGGCCTGGAGCATCACCCTGGAGATCGGCCGGTTCAGGGCGATGACCAGCCCGGCGACCGTAAGGGTTGCCAGCGAGTACCCCCTCATCACGACGCCGAAGAAGGCGCCTCGGTCGGGTGAGTCGATCTCGCGGGCAGTGGAGTACTGCCAGGCCTGCTGGAACACGGAGGCCACGATGTTAACCAGCGCAGGCATCTTGCTCGCCGCGGTGAAGAGCCCCGCGGCCACGACTCCGCTGCCCCACAGGACCACGTACCGGCCGGAGACGCTGACCAGCCACCACGACAGCAGGTTGGGCACCAGCGGCAGGCTGTAGACGAGCATCCGGCGCAGCAGCACCCGATCGACTCGGAACGGAGCCAGGAGCCGGTACTCGGCCGACCCCAGGAAGGCGGCAAGACCACCCACCAGGTAGCCGATCGTGAAGGACCACAGGTACCCCTCCACACCCAGGTGCGCTCGGACCAGGAGCAGGTAGGTGGACACCACCATGGCGAGCGCATTGATGAGCCCGTAGACCACGAAGCGGCGCACGTGCCCCAGACCGCGGGCGAGCTGGGTCGTCGCCTTGAACAGGCACACCGAGCAGAACAGGACGAAGAACGCTGCCGCATGCTCCATGTTCCACAAGACGCGCCCCAAGGCGCACAGCACCCCGGTGCACAAGCCACCCCCGCCGAGAACCAAAAGGGAGTTGGCGAAGAGCTCATCCTTGGGAACGTCGTCGTCGATGGAGAACCGGTAGAGGGCCTCCACCACGCCCGCCGACAGCAGCGGCAGCACGATCTCGATCGCGCTGTTGAGCAGCTCAGCCGTCCCGTACTCACCGGCCGTCAGCGCAGTCGTGTACAACGGCATGAGGACCAGCGAGACCGCCTTGACCGCCAGGCCCCCCAAAGCGAAGACCAGAGTGTTACCCAGCAGGAAAGCAATGCGTCCCTTATTGCTTGCCGCCACCGAACTGCACCTTCCGGGCCTCGATTCCGACAGAATCATCACCCATGTTGACTGAGCAGATAGAGGTACCCCACTGCAGAACCCATGTCATGCAGCCGTCTCCCTGATGATCCTGGCCGGAACTCCCGCGACCGTCGCACCGGCAGGGACATCGTGGATCACAACGGCACCCGCCCCAATCATCGCGCCATCACCAACAGTGATAGGCCCGAGGATCGTCGCGCCACAGCCCACGACTACGTCCTTTCCTAACACGGGAACGGTCTGAATTCCCTTGCGACCACCGATCGTCACGTTTTGACCGATATGACAGCCCGTGCCGATCACGGCGCGAGGGTGAATCACAACTCCCAGAGCATGGTGCGGAAAGTCTGTATTCTCACCAATGCGGGCAGCATACGGAACGTCACAGGCGAACACCACACGCATCGCTCCGCGAATGAGGTATGCGGCGGGCGCAAGACGGTGCCGTGAAAGCCACCGGGCAGCCGCATATGAGACGTAAACAGGATCTATCATGAGAGCCCTTTCTCGAGGAACGTATGGTAGGGGAACAGGTGGTACCACTCGGGCCGGTACAGGAAGAAGATCGTGGAGGCTGCGAAGGCGATGATGACCAAAAGAGCACCGATGTATGAGCGCTCGGGCCGGCGGCCCTGCACGGTGAGGTTCACCAGACCGATGACGAAGGGCATCGTCAGGTACATCTCCAGACGGTCAACGAGGTTGAAGCCCAGGGACACCGTCACCATGGCAATGTTTGCAACAGCGAGTGCCAAAAGGTTGCGGGTATTCCCGGACGGATCACTCTCCACCGCAGCGTTCCATCCGCAGGTGGAGGCCAGAAGTATGAGGAAGATGCGCACTACGATCAGCAGAACGGTGGCCGAGCGCACTCCGCCGTCGGCGTAGTCGCTGTTGAGGTAGTGACCGTAATAGGCGGAGGACGCCGCCAGGGAGTTCATCACCCAGCTCAGTGAGAGCATGCTGGTCCCGATGAGGGCCCCCCATTTGATCCAGTCACCGAAGGTACTCAGCCGCATGGCGGAGACGAGGTAGATGATGAGCAGGAGCAGGGCGCTGACATGGAACTGGGAGGCGAGCACGATGAGCAGGGCGTAGCGCAACAGCTTACGCTCCATGAGCGCGGGGACGGCCAGCAGGAAGATCGCCACCGCAATACCCTGCCGGGCGAGGAGTGTGAAGTCGTAGAAGGCGGACATGCCGAAGGCGAGGAGGACCGCCAGGGAGTAGTTGGCGGCGTACCGCTTGATGAACAGCACCGCTGATCCGTAGACGAACACCGAGATGATGAGCAGCAGGATGTTGAAGCTGTCCGTGATACGGCTGACCAGGTAGTTGAGTACGACATAGCCGTACTCGAAGCGGCTGACGGTGAAGGCTTCCTGGAGGGAGGTCGTCGCCTTGATCTCCTCGAAGACCCGGTGGTACTCAACCGTGTCATTGCCAACGCTGACGGCTCGCATGGAGGAGAAGGCCACGAAGGCCACGAAGGCCACGACCAGAATGACCCGGGAGCCCCGCCGACTGGCATTGCCCCGCAGCCCCAGGAGAGCTGCTGGCAGGAGAAGAGCGGCGAAGAGCGCGAAGTGAATCCACATGCTTCGGCATCACCATTCCGCCAGCGCATGGTAACGGTGCGCCAGCCGCTCGGCTTCGTGAGTGATGTCGAAACCCGCGACGCGCGTGGCCCGCTCCCCCTCAGCCCTGCGCCGCGGGTCCCGTCCGTGGTCGAGGGCCTGGCTGACATGGTGCGCCCACTGAGGCGCAGGCGTGTCCAGTGGCAGGAAGGAGACCTCCCCGATCGTGACCTCATCGGTCACCTCGTCGGAGCACACCAGCGGGAGCCCCGCGCACTGCGCCTCCACCCCCACCATCGGCAGTCCCTCGTAGAGGGAGGGCAGAAGGAACATGTCCATCGCCTGGTAGAGGTCAGGGACGTCCTTGCGGTCCCCCAGGAACAGAACGCGGTCACTCAGGCCGCGCTCGGCCACCACGGCCTCGATGCCCGGCCGTAGCGGGCCGTCGCCGATGAGCATGAGACGGGCCTCGGGGCGCGCACGGAACAGCTCAGTGCACACATCGATGAGGAACCGGTGGTTCTTCTGCTCACTGAACCGCCCCACATGGCCGACGACGGGCGCCTCCCCCAGCCCCAGCCGGGAGCGCACCTCGGCACGGACCGACTCGTTGAAGCGGTATGTCTCCACGTCGATCGCGTTGGGAACCACCTCGAAGCGGCCTGAGCCGAACAGGAAGTCGCCGGCCGCCCGGGAGCAGGCCAGGCGCACGTCGGAGTAGGCCCCGATATTGCGGCAGACGAGCCAGTTGCGCAGGCTGCGCAGCCGGGAGTCGGAGTACGCCGTCGCATGGGAGTGGACGGCGAAGGACCGCACCCCGTGGCGATGGGCCACCGGGTAGAGGAAGCGCGACAGGATGGGGTCGTGCAGGTGCGCCACGGGGTACTGCCCCGCATGCTGCTCCAGCACCTGCCCCAAGGAGGATCGGATGCGTCCGATATGGTTCCCGGCATCGATGACGTAGCAGCGCCCGCCCAGTGCCTCGATCTCCTCACGGTGGGTCTCGTCGGGCGTGGCGTAGCAGAAGAAGTCGAACACCACCTGCGAGCGGTTCATGTGCCTGAGGTAGTTCATGAGCACGCTCATGACTCCGGAGCGCCGGGAGATTGATGAGTTGATCTGCAGGACCCGCAGGGGGCCGCCCCCAAGGTCCCGCGTGGTCGATGACTGTTCCTGACTCATTGCCTGTCTGCCTCCGTCGGCCCCGGATCGGTCCGGGGAACTGCTCGTCCTGCTAACGCCGGCCCTCATTTCACCTTGAGGGTCTTGATGAGGACCCATACGCCGATGTGGAAGACGGAGCGGGGGACGCTGAGATGCTCGATGTCGCGGTAGAGCGTCCAGTGGTACTTGACCAGGCTCCGTTTGTTGGCCGACACCGATCCCGAGCGGAGCCGGTACCTCATGAGCACCACCGGCATCCCCCAGATGTAGGGCTCGGTGCGGAGCATGCGCAGCCACAGGGCGTCGTCGTTGCGCTTGCGGATGTTGGGAACCTCGAACTTGCCCAGGCGCGCCACGTCGTACATGACCGTGGAGTTGCCCACCGGGCAGTCCAGGAGCAGGCGGTTGTAGCTGATCCTGGCCGGGCTGCGCACGATCCTGCCGGTGGGCACGCCCTGCTCGTCGACCTGGGCGTAGGCGGTGCAGGACATGGCCACGTCACGCGAGGTCATGAAGTCGATCTGGCGCCTGAGCTTGTCGGGGTGCCACAGGTCGTCGGAGTCCAGGAAGGCCATGTAGCGCCCCTGGGCCAGCTCCATCGCCCGGTTACGGGCCATGGCGGCACCGCTGTTGGTCTCCAGCCGCACGTACCGGATCCGCGGGTCGTCCTTGGCCAGGGCCCCCACGACATCGGTGGTGTCGTCGGTGGAACAGTCGTCGACGACGATCAGCTCCCAGCGGGAGTAGGTCTGGGCCTGGACGGTCGCGATGGTCTCGGCGATGAAGGCGCCGCAGTTGTACGTCGGCATGATGATGGAGACCAGGTCGGAGTCCAGTTCGCGATCGCGCTCAGTGCCTGCTGTCATGCTTGCTCCTTAGGTGTCGTCGTTGCGCGCCTCACCTGGCCACCGCCAGGACGGTCCTCAGCGCGATCGACAGATCTCGTCCGATGCTGAAGTTCTGGACGTCACGCAGGTTGAGGCGCATCTTGGCCGGCAGGACCTGAGTGAGGTAGGCGTCCTGGCCCGGCGGGGCCGCCGCCAGGATCTCGGCCTCGTCCTTGAACTCGATGGAGGCCGTGGAGGTGACTCCGGCGGGCAGCAGCAAGGTGGCCCGCATCTGCGGGGTGTACTGCTGGACGTACTCGGGCACCTCCGGCCTGGTCCCCACGAAGCTCATCGTGCCGCGCAGGATGTCGATGAGCTGACTGATCTCATCGAGCCGGTAGCGGCGCAGCACCGCTCCGACCTTGGTGACCCGGGGGTCGTTGCCCCGGGTGATCTGGTCACCGGGATCTGCCGGACGGTGCGTCATGGTGCGGAACTTGACGATCCGGAACTCGCGCCCGAACTGGGTGACCCGCCGTTGGCGGAAGAACACCGGTCCGGGCGAGTCCAGCTTGATGAGGGCCGCCAGGATGATGAACAGCCACCCGAGCAGCACCATCAGGATCGTCGCTCCGACGACGTCGAGCAGGCGCTTGAGCCGCAGCTGGACTCCGCGCCGTGCCAGTGCCTCGTAGTAGGGGCGGACCTCCTCGGTGCGCAGGGAGGCCGGCAGCTCCTCCCAGGGCGGCATCGTCATGAGCGGCCCATCGCCGCGAGCGTCTCGAGCGCGCAGCTGATGACGTAGTCGACCTGCTCGTCGGTCAATGAGGTGTGCAGAGGCAGACTCACCTCACTGGCGTAGAGGGCGTAGGCCTGCGGGAAGTCCTCAATGGAGAAGCCGAGATCGCGGTAGGCGCTCAACAGGGGCAGCGGCTTGTAGTGGACGTTGCAGGCCACGTCCGCGCGCGCCATGCGCTCGATGAACTCGTTACGCGCCTCCTCCCCCAGGCCCGGCAGGTTCGCCAGGTAGAGGTGCCCGGAGGAGACGCTCCCGTCCTCGTAGTGCCGCAGCGATGTCACGCCCGCCGGTGCCAGGGCCTGGTCGTAGCGGGTGATGATCTGGCGCCGACGCTCGAGCATCGAGTCGTAGCGGGTCATCTGCGCCAGGCCGATCGCGGCGCACACGTCAGTCATGTTGCACTTGTAGGCGGGGCTGACGACGTCGTACTCCCAGGCCCCCAGGCGGGTCTTGGACAGGGCGTCCTTGCTCTGCCCGTGCAAGGACAGCAGCATGTACTGGCGGTAGAGCTCCTCGTCCAGGCCCAGCTCCGGCCTCCACGTGACGGCGCCGCCCTCCGCGGTGGTCAGGTTCTTCACAGCGTGGAAGCTGAAGGTGGTGAAGTCAGCGGCACTGCCCGAGGGCGTGCCGTCGCGGCGAGCGCCGAAGCTGTGGGCGCCGTCGGCGACGAGGGCGACACGTCCCAGCGCCTCCTGGACCGCCCCTGCCGGTGTGAACAGGTGGCTGTGGCTGTCGACGACCGCGCGCAGCGCCGGGTAGTCGCACATGCGCCCACCGATGTCGACCGGGATGACGGCCTTGGTCCGCGGGGTGATGGCGGCCTCCAGGGCGCCGGGGTCCAGTCCGTAGCCGCCGTCGGCCTGGCCGGCATCGACGATCACGGGGGTGGCGCCCACATGAACGATCGGGGAGGCAGAGGCCGTGTAGGTGTAGGCCGGCACGATGACCTCGTCTCCGGGACCGATGCCCAGGACCCGAAGAGTCAGCTCCAGCGAGGCGGTCGCGGAGTTCAGGCAGGCGGCCCGGGTGGTTCCACAGCGCTGCGCCACCTGCTTCTCCAGGGCCTTGGTGCGCGGTCCGGTGGTGATCCAGCCAGAGCGCAGTGCATCCACCACTTCCTGGCACTCGGCGTCGGTGATGTCTGGAGGCGAGAAATCAACACGCATCAGTCAGCTGTCCTCACTGTTGGCGACGGATTCGTACTGTTGTCAAAACGTGGGTGATAGGTGGGCACCGCGCGAGCAAGCTCCCGCTTGATCTGCTCGCCGCCCTGGGGCAGGCAGGCCATGAGCCGAGCGATCTTGTCCTCCACCTCCAGCCTGGTGGGAGGCGGTGCTGTGGAGACGAGGATCGAGGGGTTCTGCGTGGGATGCAGATCCTCGTCGTGCATCTGCAGCTCCTCGTAGAGCTTCTCGCCAGGACGCAGCCCGGTGAAGACGACCTCGATGTCACGCCCCACCCGCAGGCCCGAGAGCTTGATGAGGTTGACGGCCAGGTCGTAGATCCGCACGGGCTTGCCCATCTCCAGGATGAAGATCTCTCCGGCCTGGGCCATGGAGCCGGCGGTGATGACCAGCTGGGCCGCTTCGGGGATCGTCATGAAGTAGCGGGTGATGTCGGGGTGGGTGACAGTCAGCGGCCCGCCTGATCTGAGCTGGCGCCTGAACAGCGGGATGACCGAGCCGTGGCTGCCGAGCACGTTGCCGAAGCGCACGGCGGCGAAGACGGTGGAGCGGCTGGTCTGGGCTAGGGCCTGGATCTCCAGCTCGCACAGCCGCTTGGTGGCCCCCATGACGTTGGTGGGGTTGACCGCCTTGTCGGTGGAGACCAGGATGCAGTGGCTGCAGCCGAGCTCCTCCGCCAGACGGCAGACGACCCAGGTGCCCAGCACGTTGTTCTCCACGGCCTCACGGGCGTTGTCCTCCATGAGCGGCACGTGCTTGTGGGCCGCTGCGTGGAAGACGACCTTGGGCCGGTACCGCTGGAAGCAGTCGCGGACGATGCGCTCGTTGGTCACCGAGCCGATGACGACCGAGAGCGTCACCCCCAGCTCGGTCGCCTTGGGCTGCATCTCGTGGACCAGCTCGTAGGCCGTGTTCTCGTAGACGTCGAAGATGATGATCTGGCTGGGCCGGGCCTCGATGAGCTGACGGACCAGCTCAGAGCCGATGGAGCCACCACCGCCGGTGACCAGGACGACCTGGTCGCGCACGTACCCCATCCCCGTGGAGTCGAAGGCGACCTCGTCACGGGAGAGCAGCTCGGAGATCTCGACCTCCCGCAGTGCGATCCGCCCGTCATCCTGCTGGGCCAGGTCCCGTACGTTCGGGAGGGTGAGGATCCTCAGGCCCGTTGTCAGGCAGATGGACAGGATGCGCTGACGCTCGGAGGCCAGCGCCGAAGGGCAGGCCAGGACGATCTGCTCGGCCCGGCACTCCTGGGCGATGCGGGGGATGTCGTCACACGCACCGTAGACCTTGACGCCGTGGACGTGGCGACCGTGCTTGGTGATGTCGTCATCGACCAGGGCCACCGGTTCTCCGCACATGTCCTCGTCCCCCAGGTGCATGCGCTTGATGGTCAGAGAACCGGTCTGCCCGGCTCCGACGATGAGGGTACGGGGGCGGGAGCCCGGCTCACCTGCGCGAGCACTGCGCTGGGCGCGGCTGTGCCACAGCGCCCGGGCAGCGAGACGAGTCCCCGCGGTCATGATGACGAGCAGCGCCCAGGCCATGACGTAGGAACGCACTGACAGCCCACCATCGAAGGCCAGGGAGAAGAGCAGGTCGCCGCAGATCGAGCCGACGACGGTCGCATACAGAATCCTCAGCGCCTCCGCCATCGAGGCGTAGCGCCACAGGCTGTTGTACATCTTGAAGGTGGCGAAGACGCCCACGTTGACGATCCCGAGCACCCCGACGGCCAGGAGGCCGCCGGTCGCCCCCGTGGCGGTCGCCCACTTCGTGGTCCCCCAGGCCGCGGAGTACAGCGCCATATACGTGGCCAGGAAGTCGACGATCATCAGGGCGAGGGGCTCGAGCCGGCACAGGGCGAAGCCTCCCCGCTGCGCGCCGCAGTCCGACGGTCTCACGGGCGCTGAGCCCGGTGCTGAAGGGGCGCCCGCGGTGGCACCCCCGGGCGCTGCGAGGGATCGTGCGGGTTGAGGTGCGCCGGGGCGGCCAACCTCGGTACTGCGCTCATCACGGCCGGTGGTGCCATGGGAGTCCTGATGTGCTTCAGCCATGAGTCGTCACGCTCCATTGAGTCTGCTGAGGAGCATGGGACACACCGCCTGAGAGTGAGGAACTCCGTTCAAGCGTTTGACACCGGCAGGAGCGACAGATTTCAAATGTCATCAGGGTTTCAATCTGCATATGGGCGAGCAGGTTTCACTGCTTCGCGGGACGGACTTGGGGATGCGGCTCCTACTGCTCAACAGGAGGAAACGGCACAGAAAAGGGCATACGGAACCCATTGAACCATCACTATTAGATTCCGTATTTAATGCTCAGCATTAATCTAACACCAAGAGCCACCGATTGGAAGATTTTGAGGAGACTACTCCTCGATCATCGTTTACCAACAGAACCACTTCGGCGCAATGGTATAAAACCACAGGCGGGCTACACCCGACAACCTAGAGCGACACGATCCATTCCAGCCGAAACCCGGAGCACACACCCCACCGACTAACGTCAGTGCGGCCGCAAGGTAACATTTGAATAAATGTCCTTGACATCACGACTCGGCTCTCTGCGCAAGTGCCGCATTCAGTGAAGGAAGGGTCAGACGGTTGCGCTCTCGGCATGAGTGACGGCGGTCTGGGCACTCCGACTACCGCGCCCGAGATCGGACACGTTGGTGAGCACCACGCCGAGCATGTGCCCACCTCCCTGCCCCACGGCCAGCGCGGCCTCGCGAAGCTCTTCAGCAGACGTGCGCCCGGCTCGCGCCACGAGGAGGACGCCACCGGCATACTCGGCCAGCACCACAGCGTCGGTGAAGCGGCACACCGGAGGCGCATCGATAATCACGATGCGGTCTGCGGCCAGATGATGCAGGAGGTCGCTCATGTTGCGGCCCCCGAGCAGCTCAGAGGGGTTCCCAGGCATGTCGCCGGCAGGCAGGAGCTCCAGGCCCGGCACCTCGCCTTCGACCAGGACCTGGCTGAGACGAGCCGTCCCCACCAGGACCTCCGCGAGTCCCGGGGCGCCCGGGGCGCCGACCGCACTCGGCGAGCGCAGATCTCCTCCGACCAGGACGACCCGATGACCGGAAAGAGCCAGGACCCGCGCCAGACCGGCAGCCGTCGTCGAGGCCCCCTCCCGCGGACCAGCAGAGGTGACGACCACGACCTGCCGAGCCCCGTGAGACAGGGCGTGAAGCACGTTGGTGCGAGCGGCCCGAAGCCGTTCCTCGACCTCCGTCTGCGCACCACGCCCCAGCCGCAGAGGCGACGGATCCTTCGGCAGCACACCGAGCACGGGCGCCGACAGGGCCTTGCGCACATCCTCCGGCCCCTTGAGGCTCTTATCGAGCAGCTCCTGGACGAGAATCCACACGTATCCCAGAACCAGACCGGCCAGCAGCCCCACACCCACACAGGTGACCAGGGCGGGGGACCGAGTGGCACTCACCAGCTCGGCGGAGGACAGCAGGGAGATCTTCACCGGAGAGTCACTGCCCTCCAGCTCGGTCACCTCTTCGGCCGTCTGGCGGACGACCTCATCGGCCAGAACCTGAGCCTGACGCGAGGTGGAGGCCTCCACGGAGACCTGCACCGACACAGTCTCAGGCGTCCGCGCCGCCGACACCGAGGAGGCCAGCTCCTCCGGGGTGACATCCAGCTTGAGGGACTCGATCACGCGCTGGGCGACCGCCTCCGAGGTGAAGACCGGAACAGCGGCTTCGGCCTTCAGGTCGGCGAGCTGTGCCGCGTTGTAGTGGGACTGCGTGTTCAGCCCCGGATCTCCGCCCACCTCCACGTGCAGGTAGGCCTGAGCCGTCGCCGTGTAGGAACTCGGTGTCACAAAGGCAAACGCTATTGACAATAGTACGCAGATCACGATCGCCAGCGCGAGAGATCCGAAACGTCGACGAGTTAGATGAAGAAGGTCCTCGAGCGTCATCCGCATGCCACCTGTCATTATTCAGGACTGATAGGACACAGCACTCACCAGCATGAAGCGACAGTCACGATACTCCACGAAGGAGCGCCAGAATTAATGACACAGACAGTAACACGCAAGAGCCCTAACAGGGCAAGTAACCGACGGATTTAATGAGAAAGCCCTCACCCACATCGAGAGACTTGAGAGGTATCACTAACCAAGCACGACGATCTTCGTAGAAGATCTACAGACACCATTCCCTGAGCATTAAACCATCACAGGATGATGCCCTTGAAAGACTTCTTCTCGGGAAGGACGATTCGATCACCGAATATACGGTTGTAGCGAGCGGGAGCGAATTCAGACAATCCATCGGCGTCGGTGAAGGTGATCTCACCGAAGTAGACACGTCCCCCCACCTGGTAGAAGTCAACGCGCGAGCAGGCGAACCCCTTCCCGAGCCTGCTGGCCAGCCGGAGCATGGTCTCCAGGCCGCTCGGCGGGGGAACGTCCGGGGCGCGAACAGCCTCGCAGGTGTACTCGAAGGGGGCTCGGGTCCAGTCCGGCAGGTAGGTCCCCCGCATCGCGCGCCCCGCACGCCTGTCCACAGTGAAGGCGAACTGGACGACGCCGTCGAACACCATGAACTTGTAGTCCCGCAGCCCCCCTGTGCCATCACGCAGGAAGCGCTCGCACACGATGCGCGGCTCGCAGTACTCGTAGTGCAGCTCGAAGCCGCCCTTCATCGCCTGACGCAGACCGAGCCACTCCCTGAGGCGTCCACGGGCCCACTCCTCATCAAGAGCGCTCTTGTTCGGTACGAGGATGTTCCACCCCGAGCCGTGCGTGGCCTTGAGGACGAAGCTGGTCGGCAGGGAGGCGAAGTCGATCTCATCAGGCGAGTCCCACACACCCAGCAGGGGTACGAGGTACTCCTCCCCCACCGTGTCGGCGACCCACTCGCGCACCAGGAACTTGTCCGCCAGACGCCCTTTGAGGGGTGTGGAGTCATAGAGCTTGAGCCAGTGGATCTTCTCAGTCATAGTGCGCGGCGCCTCCAGGTGGCAGGGGCGCCCCTTGAAGAGCCAGTACCAGTGTTTGAGGGCCGCACGGTACTGGGGCGGCGACAGGTGACAGTTGCGGTGGTAGATCGCCTGCTTCAACCACCCCTGAGCCGGCGGGGGAAGAACTGCTTCTGCAGCACCCTTGATACTCATCGTCCGCACCTCTCACAACCAAGGCCACCAGCGAGCCTGCTCCAGGAAGAAAGCTTCGCACGACGCTCCCCTACCGCCATCATGGCGGTAGAAGGCATGCTGACCGGGAGATGGGAGAGGCGAACCGCGGGAGGAGGAGCACCGTTGCTCAACCAGGTCCTGGTGGCCGAGCAACGGGATTATTCTGCCTCACACCTCAGGTAACAGGAAAGTTAACCTACCGGCGTGTCGGATCGGCTCCGAGTCGCCGTGCGCAGCACCCCTCCCGACAGCTCATCGCCACGATGACATCACTGGGCTGGGCCGGAGAACCTCAACTCGTCTCTCCGACCTGGATGCAGGAGTGGGGTCGGCCAGACCGAGCTCATCGGTCTGGCCGACCCCACGGCACAGCCTGTTCGGCTGCTGGGTCAGCTCTCCCTCGCCTCGGCGACCTTCTCAACCGTGGCGGTGGGCTCCTTCACGGCCGGGTCGGCCACGACGGAGGCGTCCACGCAGCCGACCTCCCGCTTGATGAGGTCCAGGTGGGCGCCGGTCCAGGCGTCCTTGTCCTGCGGAACCCTCAGCTCCAGGCGGATCCGGTCCCCCACGTGCAGTCCGGCAGCCTTGCGCTCGTCCTGGACCAGACGCACCAGGTCGCGGGCCCAGCCCTCGGCCTCCAGGGCTTCGTCGAGGGCCGTCTCCAGGACCACGAAGGCCCCCGAGGGCAGCATGGTGGCGGCCAGGGAGTCGTCGTCGACCTCGATGCGGGTGGTCAGGGTGAAGGCGGAGTCCTCCGCCTCCAGGACCACGGGGGCGCCATCGAGCAGGACGTCGTCGAAACGCACGTCCCCGTCCTCAGTGAGCTCCCACTGGCCCGCCTTGACGGCGGCGAAGAGCTTGGAGGTGAGCTTGCGGACCTCGGGGCTGAAGGCGCGCGGGTTGAGGGCCAGGTCCGTTCGGGCCTCGTAGCCGGCGGACTCGGCGTCCAGGACCCGTACCTCCTTGACGTTGACCTCCTCGGCCACGAGCTCGCGGAAGGGGGCCAGCCCGGCCGGGTCAGCGGTGGCGACGGTCAGGCTGCGAAGCGGCTGGCGCACGCGCAGCTTCTCGGCCTTGCGCAGGCTCAGGGCGGCCGAGACCGCGGCTCGGGCCTCATCCATGGCCGCCACGAGCTCGGCATTGGCGACATGCCCGGGCAGCGAGGGCCAGTCGGTCAGGTGCACGGAGCGCCCACCGGTCAGGCCCCGCCAGATCTCCTCGCTCACCAGCGGCGCCAGCGGCGCCATGACCTCGGTGAGCACCCGCAGCACGGTGGCCAGGGTGTCGAAGGCGGCCCTCTCGCCGTCGGTGAAGCGCTGGCGCGAGGTGCGCAGGTACCAGTTGGTGAGCACGTCGAGGAAGTCGCGGATCGTGGCGCAGGCCCCGGTGATGTCGTAGCCGTCCATCTGGGCGGCCACCGTCTCGGTCAGGTCCTTGGTGCGGGCCAGGACGTAGCGGTCCATGACGTGCAGACCGCCGTGCTTGGCGAACAGGCTCGCGTCGTCCAGGTCGACGCCGCTCGTGACGTAGCCGGACTGACCCACCTGGCCCGCGTAGAGGGCGAAGAAGTACCAGGTGTTCCACAGCGGCAGCACCACCTGGCGCACGGTGTCGCGGATGGCCTTGTCGGTGACCACGAGGTTGCCTCCGCGCATGACCGGTGCCGAGAGCAGGAACCAGCGCATGGCGTCGGCCCCGTCGCGGTCGAAGACCATGGAGACGTCCGGGTAGTTGCGCAGCGACTTGCTCATCTTCGCCCCGTCGTTGCCCAGGAGGATGCCGTGGGAGACGCAGGAGGTGAAGGCGGGCCGGTCGAACAGGGCGGTGGCCAGGACGTGCAGGGTGTAGAACCAGCCGCGGGTCTGGCCGATGTACTCCACGATGAAGTCGCCCGGGTAGTGCGACTCGAACCACTCGACGTTCTCGAAGGGGTAGTGCACCTGGGCGAAGGGCATCGAGCCGGACTCGAACCAGCAGTCCAGGACGTCGGGGATGCGGCGCATCATGGACTTGCCCGTGGGGTCGTCGGGGTTGGGCCGCACGAGGGTGTCGATGAAGGGGCGGTGCAGGTCGGTGACCTTGACGCCGAAGTCGCGCTCCAGCTCGGCGTAGGAGCCGTAGACGTCGGTGCGCGGGTAGTCGGGGTTGTCGCTGACCCACACCGGGATGGGCGCGCCCCAGAAGCGGTTGCGGGAGATCGACCAGTCGCGCGCGTTCGCCAGCCACTTGCCGAAGATGCCGTCCTTGATGTGGCCGGGGTACCAGTCGATGTCCTGGTTGAGCTCGACCATGCGGTCGCGGATCGCCGAGACGCGCACGAACCAGGAGGAGACGGCCTTGTAGATGAGCGGCTTGCGGCAGCGCCAGCAGTGCGGGTAGGAGTGCACGTAGGAGGCCTGGCGCACCAGGACGGCCCGCCGGCTCTCGTCGCGGCGGGCCAGGGGGCCGGTTCCGTCGCGCAGGTCGGCAACGATGGGCTTGTTGGCCTCGAAGACCTGCAGCCCGGCGTAGTCGCTCACCTCCTCGGTCAGGCAACCGCCGTCGTCGACGGGCACGACCGTCTCGATGCCGGCCTCGGTACAGGCGATCATGTCGTCCTCACCGAAGGCCGAGGCCATGTGCACCAGGCCGGTTCCGTCGGAGGTGGTCACGAAGTCGGCGGCGATGATCGTCCAGGCGTTCGGCCCGGGCGCGGCGCCCTCGGCCCGGTGGGCGGCGTCGTCGAAGTAGTCGAAGATCGGGTGGTAGCGCCGCCCCACCAGGTCGGCCCCGGTGCAGGTGGCGAGCACCTGCGGGTCCTCACCGAGCTCGCGGGCGTAGGCGCCCAGGAGGTCCTTCGCGATGACGACGTCCTGGCCGGCCACCGGCGAGTCGAGGTCCTCATCGACGTGGACGGTCACGTACTCGACGTCGGGGCCCACGGCGATGGCCAGGTTGGAGGGCAGCGTCCAGGGGGTGGTAGTCCAGATGAGGACCAGCTCGGGGCGCTCGGCGCCCTGACGCAGCGGCTCCTCCAGGCGCAGGCCCACCGTGACCGTGTTGTCCTGGCGGTCCTGGTAGACGTCGTCGTCCATCTTGAGCTCGTGGTTGCTCAAGGGGGTGCGGTCGTGCCAGCAGTAGGGCAGGACGCGGTAGCCCTGGTAGGCCAGTCCCTTGTCCCACAGCTGCTTGAAGGCCCACAGCACCGACTCCATGTAGTCGGGGTCGAGGGTCTTGTAGTCGTTGTCGAAGTCGACCCAGCGGGCCTGCCGGGTGACGTAGTCCTCCCACTCCTTGGTGTAGCGCAGGACGGAGGAGCGGCACTCCTCGTTGAACTTCTCGATGCCGATGCCGCCGGGGCGGGTGATCTCGGTGACGTCGTCGATGCCGAGCAGGCGCTGGGCCTCGAGCTCGGCGGGCAGGCCGTGGGTGTCCCAGCCGAAGCGGCGCTCGACGCGCTTGCCGCGCTGGGTCTGGTATCGCCCGACGGCGTCCTTGACGTATCCGGTCAGCAGGTGGCCGTAGTGGGGCAGGCCGTTGGCGAAGGGCGGGCCGTCGTAGAAGACGAACTCGTCGCAGGGCTCGGCGCGGTTGTCGATGGAGGCCTGGAAGGTGCCGTCGGCCTTCCAGTAGGCCAGGACGTCCTCCTCAATGGCGGGGAAGGAGGGCGAGGGGTCGATCTGCTCCCCCGGGCGGTGCAGGGGGTAGAAGGCGGCGCCGGTCGGCTCGCTGCCGTCGGCGGTGGTGCTGTCAGCCATCTTCTCAGCCATCGCGGTGTGCTCTCGTCTCACTCGTTCCTGCCGCCTCGGGCGGGTGCCCGGGGCCTGACGAGGACGACGTCGGCTCCCGACCGGGCCTGGTGCCCGGCTGGTGCCGCACCGCGGTACCACCTCGCTTGCCGTACTGCGCGCCCCATCCGGGACGGTGTGCACGACCGCTTCGTTTCCAGCTGTGACGGGCTGTCCCGTCCGGTTCTACTGAGGGCCGACGGCGCTGGTGCGCCGGGGTCCGGTTCTTCCGGAGGCTCGCCGGTGATGGCCGGGTCAGTGCCTTTGCTCCGGGGAGTGTAGTGGGGGGCGTGCCGCCGGGGCCAGTTCACGCCGCGGCTTGGCGGCGTCATCCTCCCCACACCCGGCGGTGGAATAGCGGCGGGCACCACCTTCCCTAGCCCAGACCCGACCCCAGCGCCAGCGCCAGCACCAGCGACCGAATCTGCACACACCGACAAGAACTTCACAATCGACACGAATACGCGTCGCCTTTGAAGAAAATGTTGATCTGTGGGCGGTGCTGCTGGTCGCCGGCTCGGAGCCGCTCGGTCTAGCCGTACCTCTAGCCGGCTGCGTTGAGCTCCTCGACGGCCTCCTGAGGGAGACTGAAGCGCGTGGCCTCGACGGCGTCAGTGAGCTGGGCGACGCTGCTGACGCCCACGATCGGGGTGATGGTCGGCTGCTGGGCGTTGAGAAGGGCCAGGACGACCTGGCTCGGCTTCATGGCAAGACGCTCCGACCACGTGCGCAGCGCCGTCAGCCGCTTGTCAGTCCCCGGGTGCCTGTAGGCCTCGGGCAGCGGGCGCTCCGGGTGCTCGTAGGCGCCGGTGAGCAGCGGCGTGTAGGCCCACAGATCCAGTCCGCAGCGCTCGGCGAGGTCCTTGCTCTCGATGGTCATCATCCCGTGGGGGTGGTCCTCGCCCTCAACCGGAGTATCCGGCCTCGGGTGGAGGTATGACTCCCGCAGCTGCAGGGCGCTGAAGCCGGCCGCGCCTCGCTGCTGGGCGTGCACGTTGGCTGCGGCGGCGTACCAGGCCGGGTGGTTGGACAGCCCGATTCGCGCGGTCAGCCCTTGGTCAACCAGAGCGCCGAAGGTCTCCGCGACATCCGCGACCGGCTGCGCCCGGTCCTCCATATGGGCCCAGTACATGTCGACGCGCTCCGTCTGCAGGCGCTGCAGACTGTCCCGAATGGCCTGGTTGACGGTCTCCCTGCCCAGCCCTTCCACGGCGCCCGGGAAACCGTGGGGGTGGGTCGGCTCCGCACCGACCTTGGTGCTGATCCTCACCTGGTCGCGCACGCCGCGATCAGCGAGCCACTGGCCGATGACGGTCTCGCTCTGGCCCCCGAGGCCGGACTCGGATCCCCAGAAGGCGTAGCAGTTCGCGGTGTCGATCCACCGGCCGCCCAGATCCAGGTAGGCGTCGAGGATTTCACGGGACTGGGCTGCGGGCAGGCGGGTTCCGAAGTGCATGGTGCCCAGCGCCATGCGGGGGTGTGCGTCAGTCATCGGGTTCCTCTCCTCCGTGTCATCGCGGTGAGTGCTGCGAGGCGTGCCAGCGACCGTAACCGAATCTGCACACACCGACAAGAACTTCACAGACGACACGAATACGCGTCGTCTGTGAAGAAAAGGTTGATCTGTGGGCGGTGGTGCCGGCGTTCTCAGCCCTGAGTGCTCGGAGAGGCGTCCTGCTGCTGGAGGACGCCCGAGGAGCCTGAGCCGCCCTTCTGGTTGCCGTCACCCGAGCCGGAGCCCGACTGCTGGTCGCCGCTCGAGCCCGAGCCACTGGAAGCGTCCCCGTTGGGGGTAGTCCGGCCGGCTCCGCCGGAGCCTCCTCCCGGACCTCCCTGGCCGTTCTGCCCGTTCTGGCCGCCGGGGCCTCCCTGGCCACCCCGTCCGCCGGGGCCGCCGCCGGGCATCTGTCCACCGGGCCCGCCTTGACCGCCGGGCCCTCCCCCGCCGGGACCTCCCTGGCCCCCTCCGGGCATGCCCTGGCCGTTGCCGGCTCCCTGCTGCTGGGCCTGACCGTGCTGGGAGTGGGAGCTGAGGAGCTCATTGGTCCCCCACCCGGCCCCGAAGGAGCCCGCCAGCAGCGCCACCCCGGCAGCGCCCACGACGGCGCGACGGCGGTACCAGGGCCCACGAGCCTTGCTCCGGGCCTTCTTGGCCGCCGCGGACGTAGAGGGCACGACGCCGATGGTCGCGGCGTTCTGAGCATCCGGAGAGGCCCACGCACCGCCCAGCCTGGTGTCGGCAGTGCTGCTGCCGACAGCCGAGCGAACCGTCCCGGAGCCCCTGGCGGAGTCCTGCGTGACCTCCTGGGCCTGAGCCTCGGTCCTCACCGCCCCTGAGTCGGCGCTACCCGCAGCCTCCTTGAGGTCCTCTACATCCGTGTTGCCGTCCGTGCTGCCGCCAGTGTTGCCGTCACTGCCAGGATCGCCTGCGGCGCCCTGCGGCAGGCGCTGCGTAGTGACGTTGGCGGCATCGGCGGCGTCCCGGATGGGAAGGCTCTCCGTGGCCGCGTCGCGCGGGGAGGAAGTGGCCTCACCACCGGAGGAGACGTGCTTGTTCATGGGTGTCCTTTCAGTCTGGTTCCCGGCCCGGCCGGGGCTGGAAGAGACGTTAGGAACCCGCGCTGTGCCCGGGACAGGTCGAGCCTGTGGACCACCTATGTCTGGCCGTCCCGCTCCCCTACTGCTCCCGGGCCACCAGCGTGTTGGAGGCCTGGGCCCGTGGCCGCACCACCATGGAGTCGATGTTGACGTGGGCGGGCAGCTCCAGAGTCCAGGCGATGCAGGCGGCGACATCGTCGGCGCTGAGTGGCTCGGCGACACCGGCGTAGACCTTCGCGGCGGCCTCGGCGTCCCCGTGGAGGCGGTTGAGGGAGAACTCCTCGGTGGCCACCATGCCGGGGGCGATCTCAATGACTCGCACCGGCTCCCCCACCAGCTCCAGGCGCAGCGTGTTGGCGATGATCCGCTCGGCGTGCTTGGCCGCCACGTATCCGCCCCCGCCGGGGTAGGTGTCGTGGGCCGCCGTGGAGGTGAGGAAGACGAGGTCCCCGCCCCGCTCCCGCAGCCCCGGCAGGAAGGCCTGGCTCACACGCAGGGCCGCGAGCGCGTTGCGCTCATACATGGTGGCCCACTCCTGGACGCTGCCCTCGGCGACCGGGTCGACCCCCAGCGCACCCCCGGCATTGTTGACGACGGCGTCGACAGCTCCCCCGGCCAGCACCTCACTGGCCAGGCGCTCGACGTCGCCGGGCTCCTGGAGGTCGGCGGCCACCCAGGTGCAGCCGGTCTCGGCGGCCAGCGCCTCAAGGCGCTCCACCCGCCGCGCGGTGGCGACGACCTCCCACCCGTGGGCGCGCAGGAGGCGGACGGTGGCGGCACCGATACCGGTGGAGGCGCCGGTGACCAGGGCGCGGCGGGCCGGTGCGGAGTCGACGGTGACGTTCTTTCGGTTCTCGCTCATCGGCCCACGATACGTCCCCGTCACGCCCACCTGGCACAATCGGCCGCGATTCACACGGGTTCACCCAGCCCCGCTCGCGAAGCCCAGCACAGCCGGCCCCCATCGGAAGGCCCCCTATGAACGCCATCATCCTCGCCGTCCTGGTCATGCTCATCCTGGCGATGCTGCGCGTCCATGTGGTCCTGTCCCTGTTCGTCGGCGCGCTCGCGGGCGGACTGAGCGCCGGCCTGGGCATCAGCCGCACCATGGTCGCCTTCCAGGACGGGCTGGCCGCCGGAGCCAAGATCGCCCTGTCCTACGCGCTGCTGGGGGCCTTCGCCATGGCGGTGGCGCACTCGGGCCTGCCCCAGCTGCTGGCGAACTGGCTCATCGGCCGTATCGAGAACAAGGACGAGTCCGCCTCCCGCAAGGCCGTGCGCACCACCACCATGCTGGTGCTGGGCGGGCTCACAGCCATGGCGGTCATGAGTCAGAACCTCATCCCGGTTCACATCGCCTTCATCCCACTCGTGGTCCCGCCGCTGCTCATCGTCATGAGCCGCCTGCAGCTGGACCGTCGCGCCGTGGCCTGCGCCATCACCTTCGGGCTGGTCACCACCTACATGTTCCTGCCCCTGGGCTTCGGACGGGTCTTCCTCCACGACATCCTCTACGCCAACATCGAGGAGGCGGGCCTGGACGTCTCCCAGGTCCCGGCCACCCAGGCCATGGGGATTCCGGCACTGGGCATGCTCGCGGGGCTGCTCATCGCCGTGTTCGTCACCTACCGTAAGCCCCGCGTCTACCGGATCGAGACCGGCAGCACCACCGGCTCGGGCGAGGAGGACTCCGGCCCGGTCGAGATCGACCGCCACAAGGTGGCAATCGCGCTGGTCGCCGTCGTCGCCTGCTTCATGGTCCAGACCTTCCTGACCTTGACGGAGTCCGAGGCCGACCCGCTCCTGGTCGGGGCCCTGATCGGCCTGCTGCTGTTCATGGCCACCCGGGTCGTCACCATCGCCGAGGCCGACGACGTCTTCACCGGCGGCATGCGGATGATGGCGCTCATCGGGCTCATCATGATCACGGCGCAGGGCTTCGCCAATGTGCTCAAGGAGACCAAGCAGATCGAGCCGCTGGTGACGTCGGCGACCTCCTTGTTCGCGGGCTCCAAGCCCGCCGCCGCCTTCGTCATGCTGCTCGTGGGCCTCATCGTGACCATGGGCATCGGCTCGTCCTTCTCCACCCTGCCGATCATCTCGGCGATCTACGTGCCGTTATGCGTCTCCCTGGGCTTCTCGCCAGTCGCCACGGTCTCCCTCATCGGGACCGCCGGGGCCCTGGGGGACGCCGGCTCACCGGCGTCGGACTCCACGCTGGGGCCCACGGCCGGGCTCAACGCCGACGGGCAGCACGACCACATGCGCGACTCGGTCATCCCGACCTTCCTGCACTTCAACATTCCGCTGCTCATCGCCGGGTGGATCGCCGCCATGGTGCTCTGACGGCCGACCGGCGCCCCGGAAGTCGCACTGCCTGGCGCACAGCCGCGGTACGGTGATGGCCTCATGTCGCTCACGAGCAGGAGGCCTTCATGCGTATCGGGTTCATCGGCGCCGGCAACATGGTCAGCGCCATTGTGCGAGGGGCCGTGGCCGCGGGAACACCGGCCGGGCACCTGCTCCTGACCAGCAAGCACGGCTCCGCCGAGCGCCTGGCCGGGCAGGTCGGGGCCGTCCATGTGCCCGACGCCGCCGAGCTGGTGTCACGCAGCGACGTCCTCATCCTGGGCCTCAAGCCCTACGTCATCCCCGATGTCCTGCCCCGGCTGTCGGAGGCCATCGCCGGCAGCCGACCCCTGGTGGTCTCCATCGCCGCCGGTCTGACCCTGGAGCGCCTGGAGTCGATGCTGCCGGACGGTACCCGGGTGGTGCGCACCATGCCGAACATGGCTGCCTCCGTGGGCGAGTCGATGACGGCGCTGGCCCCCGGCAGCAGTGCGAGCGCCGAGGACCTCGAGACGGTGCGCACCATCATGGAGACCATCGGTCGCACCGTGATCCTGGAGGAGAAGGACTTCTCCTCCTTCATCGGTCTGGCGGGCTCCTCCCCCGCCCTGGTGTGCGCCTTCATCGACGCCCTGGCGCGCGCAGGCGTCATGGGCGGCATCCCCAAGGACCAGGCCGTCCAGATCGTGGCCCAGGCGGTGCTGGGGACCGCCCGCACCGTGCAGACCGAGGCTCAGCGCACCGCTGAGGGAGGCCACGGCCGCACCCCGGCCGACCTCATTGACGCGGTCTGCTCCCCCGGAGGGACAACAGTGGCGGGCATGGTGGCCCTGGAGCGGGCCGGTTTCTCCGACGCCGTCGTGCGCGCCTTCGAGGCCATCACCGAGAGGGACCGCGAGCTGGGCGCCTGATCGCAGTCCCAGGCCCAGGCCCAGGCCCAAGGTCCCATATCTCGCCTATCCGCTGCCTCAGACCACCACCGGCACCGCATGCGGCAGCGCGATCTTATTCCGCGTCCTGACGGGTTAAAGTGCACCCCCAACACCCCTGCCGTGACTCGAAGCACAGATCATTCCTGCTTGTCGCCAGGTAAATGCATGGTTAATGTTTCGGCCATGACCTTCTCTCACGCAGCACTCTTCAGCGGTACCTATCCCGCTGATCTCCTGCGTGCCCATGCGGTCATGTGTTGTCGGGCCTGACCAGCGCCTGACACCACGGGGACTTCCCCCGCAACGAGGTATCCGGCGCAATGAAGCGTCCGGAAGGCCCCGTTGAGACGGCTGACGCCAACCGAACGGCCCTGCAGGCTCTACACGCAGCAGCACACCAGGCCGCCCCCGGACGCTCCTCATACGCCAATGACACGCCACCGTCATGGAGGAGCAATGACCACCACCGTCACGCCACCCGCCCGCACCCTGCGCCCACCGCGCAAGGCCCGCTCCAACGGCCAGTGGGCCCTCGACGGGCGCAAGCCGCTCAATGACAACGAGGCCTTCAAGCAGGACGGGGACCCGCTGGCGGTGCGCGACCGGATCGTGCGCATCTACGGCCCCGGCGGCTACGAGAGCATCGCACCCGATGACCTCAACGGCCGTTTCCGCTGGTGGGGTCTGTACACCCAGCGCAAGCAGGGGATCGACGGCGGCCGCACCGCCCAGCTGGAGGCCTCGGAGCTGTCCGACCGCTACTTCCTGCAGCGGGTGCGCCTGGACGGTGGCAGCCTGAGCCGCGAGCAGCTGCGGGTGCTCGGCTCGGTCTCCAACGACTTCGCCCGCGGCACCGCCGACATCACCGACCGCCAGAACATCCAGCTGCACTGGGTGGAGATCGACAACGTGCCCGAGCTGTGGCAACGCCTGGAGTCGGTGGGACTGACCACGATTGAGGGCTGTGGGGACACGCCTCGGGGGTTCCTGGTCTCCCCGGTGGCCGGCATCGCCAAGGACGAGGTCATCGATCCGACCCCGCTGGCCCGTGCCATCAAGGACACCTACCTGGGCGACCCCGAGCTGGCCAATCTGCCCCGCAAGTTCAAGACGGCCATCACCGGCTCCCCCAGCCTCGACATCCTCCACGAGATCAACGACATCTCCTTCGTCGGCGTCAACCACCCCGAGCTCGGTCCCGGCTACGACCTGTGGGTGGCCGGCGCCCTGTCCACCGCCCCACGTCTGGGTCAGCGGCTGGGGGCCTTCGTCACCCCTGAGGACGCCCTCGACGTCTGGTACGGCGTCATCCGCATCTTCCGCGACTACGGCTACCGTCGCCTGCGCAACAAGGCCCGGCTGAAGTTCCTCATGGCCGAGTGGGGGCCGGAGAAGTTCCGCCAGGTCCTCCAGGACGACTACCTGGGCCGTGCCCTGCCTGACGGCCCGGCCCCCGAGGAGCCGAGCGGGGACTCCGACCACATCGGCGTCCACGAGCAGAAGGACGGCCGCTTCTGGGTAGGGGCCAAGCCGCCCGTCGGCCGGTTGAGCGGGGACGTCCTGCTGGGCCTGGCGGACCTGGCCGAGCGGGTCGGCTCCAACCGGGTGCGCACCACCCCGCTGCAGAACCTGCTGCTGCTGGACGTGCCCGCCGATAAGGTCGACGACGCCGTCGCCGGCTTGCGCGAGCTGGGGCTCGATCCCGATCCGGGCGCCTTCACCCGCTCGACCCTGGCCTGCACCGGGCTGGAGTTCTGCAAGTTCGCGATCGTGGAGACCAAGAAGCTGGCGGCGCGCGTCTCGGCCGAGCTCGACGCGCGCCTGGCCGACACCGACCTGGAGCGGCGCATCACCCTGACCGTCAACGGCTGCCCGAACTCCTGCGCCCGCATCCAGATCGCGGACATCGGCCTCAAGGGCCAGATCATCACGGTCGACGGCGAGCAGATGCCCGGCTTCCAGGTGCACCTGGGCGGCGGCCTGGCCACCGACGGACGCGCCGAGGCCGGCCTGGGCCGCACGGTGCGCGGGCTCAAGGTCCCCGCCTCCGGCCTGACCGACTACGTCGAGCGCCTGGTGCGCCGCTACCTGGACCAGCGCCTCCCCGAGGAGAGCTTCGCCCAGTGGGCGCACCGAGCCGATGAGGAGGCCCTGCAGTGAGCGCCACAACCACTGACCGCGCCCAGGCGTCCCTGAACGTGGCGCACCGTGCTCCTGCCGCCTCGGGGTCACGGGGAGCCGGCTCGGCCCCGCTGCGGTCCACCGAGGAGCTGCGCGCCCTGGCCGAGGCCGGTGCGCGCGAGCTCGGTGACGATGCCCCGGCCCTCGACGTCGCCCAGTGGGCGGCCCAGAACTTCCCCGACACGCTGGCCGTGGCCTGCTCCATGGCCGACGCCGTCCTGCCGCACGTGGTCTCCCGGGTCCTGCCCGGCGTCGACGTCCTCTTCCTGGACACCGGCTACCACTTCACCGAGACCGTGGGCACCCGCGACGCCGTGGCCGCCACCATGGACGTCACCGTCGTCGACGTGACTCCTGAGCTGAGCCTGGCCGAGCAGGACGAGCGCTACGGGCCGGATCTGTGGTCGCGGGACCCGGCCGCCTGCTGCCGTCTGCGCAAGGTTGAGCCGCTGGCGAGGGCCCTGAGCGGCTACGAGGCCTGGGCCACCGGGGTGCGCCGAGAGGACGCCCCCACCCGCACCCACACACCGTTGATCGGCTGGGACGCCACCCACGAGATCGTCAAGATCAACCCCCTGGCCGCCTGGAGCATGGAGGAGCTGACCGGCTACGCCGACCAGCACGGCGTGCTCATCAACCCCCTCCTGTACGACGGCTACCCCTCGATCGGCTGCGCCCCGTGCACGGCGCGAGTCAAACCCGGAGATGATCCCCGTTCCGGCCGCTGGGCCGGATTCACCAAGACAGAATGCGGAATCCACCTATGAGCATCACCCTGGCCCACACCCGTCCGGCCCCCGTCCCCCATCAGACTCCGGAGCTCGAACCGGCCGGCCTGGCCGACCTCTCCCGGGCCCCCGCCACCTCTGAGGCCCTGGACATCCTTGACGTCCTGGAGGCCGAGGCCATCCTCGTCATACGGGAGATCGCCGCCGAGTGCCGCCGCCCCGTGCTGCTGTTCTCCGGGGGCAAGGACTCCGTGGTCATGCTGCACCTGGCCCGCAAGGCCTTCTGGCCCGCTCCGATCCCCTTCCCCGTCCTGCACGTGGACACCGGCCACAACTTCCCCGAGTTGCTGGCCTACCGCGACCGGACGGTCGAGGAGCTCGGTCTGCGGCTCGTGGTGGCCCGCGTCCAGGACTACATCGACGACGGCCGTCTGCGCGAGCGCACCGACGGCACCCGCAACCCGCTCCAGACGATCCCGCTTCTCGACGCCATCGAGGAGGGGGGCTTCGACGGCGTCTTCGGCGGTGGGCGCCGCGACGAGGAGAAGGCCCGGGCCAAGGAGCGCATCGTTTCCCTGCGCGACGAGTTCGGCCAGTGGGACCCGCGCAACCAGCGCCCCGAGCTGTGGAACCTGCTCAACCCCCGCCACCGCCCCGGTGAGCACGTGCGGGTCTTCCCCTTGAGCAACTGGACCGAGCTGGACGTGTGGCGCTACATCGAGCGCGAGGACATCGCCCTGCCCGGCCTCTACTACGCCCATGAGCGTGAGGTCTTCCTGCGTGACGGGATGTGGCTGGCGGCCGGGGGCGTCAACCGGCTGCGCGACGGCGAGCAGGTGGTCACCCGCACCGTGCGCTACCGCACTGTGGGCGATATGTCCTGCACCGGCGCCGTCGAGTCCACGGCCGCCACCAACCACGACATCGTCCTGGAGGTCGCCGCCTCCACCCTGACCGAGCGGGGAGCCACCCGCGCCGATGACCGCCTGAGCGAGGCGGCCATGGAGGACCGCAAGAAGGAGGGCTACTTCTGATGAGCACCCCCACGCTCACCGACATCCCCGCCGAGGCCGAGGCTCGCGCCGCCGCCACCGGCTCGCTGCTGCGGCTGGCCACGGCCGGCAGCGTCGACGACGGCAAGTCCACGCTCGTGGGCCGTCTGCTCTTCGACTCCAAGTCCGTGCTGCGCGACCAGCTGGCCGCCGTCGAGCAGGTCAGCCTGGATCGGGGCCTGACCAGCGCCGACCTCGCGCTGCTGACCGACGGGCTGCGGGCCGAGCGCGAGCAGGGCATCACGATCGACGTCGCCTACCGCTACTTCGCCACCCCGAGGCGCTCCTTCATCCTGGCCGACTGCCCCGGGCACGTGCAGTACACCCGCAACACGGTCACCGGCTGCTCCACGGCCGACGTCGTCGTGCTGCTGGTGGACGCCCGCAACGGGGTCCTGGAGCAGACTCGCCGCCACCTGGCGGTCGCCGCCCTCCTGCGCGTCCCGCACGTCATCGTCGCGGTCAACAAGATCGACCTGGTGGACTTCTCCGCCGAGGTCTACGCGGCCATCGAGGCCGATATCCGTGCCGTGGCCGCCGAGCTGGGCGTGGCCGAGATCCATGTCCTGCCGACCTCCGCGCTCCTGGGGGACAACATCGTCGAGGCCTCGACCAGCACGCCCTTCTACGAGGGGCCGACCCTGCTGGGTCTCCTGGAGTCCCTGCCCACCGCCCGCGACGAGGGCGCCTTCCGTCTGCCGGTCCAGCTGGTCATCCGCCCCCAGGGGGCGGCGCCGAGTCCTGAGCTGCGCGACTACCGGGGCTACGCCGGGCGGATCGCCTCGGGCACGGTGCGCGTCGGCGATCCCGTGGTGGTGCTGCCCTCGGGCAGGCGCTCACGCGTGGCCGGCATCGACCTGGGCGAGCGCAGCCTGGAGGAGGCCGTTGAGGGCCAGTCGGTGACGGTTCGCCTGACCGACGACGTCGACGTCGCCCGCGGTGACACTCTGGCCGCGGCGGGGGACGCGCCCCAGGTGCTCACCGAGGTCGACGCCCGCGTGTCCTGGCTGAGCGAGGAGCCCCTGCACCCCCGGGCGCGGGTGCTGCTCAAGCACGGCGCCCAGACGGTCCAGGCGATCGTGCGCGCCATTGAGGGGCGCCTCGACCTGGATGACCTGACCACGGTGCCGGCTGACCGCCTGGAGCTCAACGACATCGGCCTGGTGCGGCTGCGTCTGGCCTCACCGGTGCCCTTGGCCGACTACTCGGTCTCCCGGTCCGACGGCGCCTTCCTCCTCATCGACGCCCACGAGGGCGGAACACTCGGGGCGGGCATGGTGCAGCTGGCAGGCACAGGGCGCGGAGAACCGGCTGCGGCCACCTCCTCAGGCAGGGGCTGAGGCATGACCCACGAAGTCTCTCCCCATGTACCCGACGGTTCCACCGGCTCAGCGGGCGGCTGGGTGGCCCTGGTGGGCGGCGGCCCGGGCAGCAGCGGCCTCATCACCGCCCGCGGCCTGGAACTGCTGGGCCGGGCGGACGTGGTCGTCGTCGACGCGCTGGCCCCCCGCGACCTCCTGGAGGACCTTGACCCCACAACCGAGGTCATCGACGCCTCCAAGCGTCGCGGCCGGCACGTCATGAGCCAGGAGGAGATCGACGCGCTCCTGGTCGACCTGGCCCGCAGCGGCAAGGGGGTGGTCCGTCTCAAGGGCGGCGACCCCTACGTGCTCGGGCGCGGCGGGGAGGAGGCGGCCGCCTGCCGCCGGGCCGGTGTCGCCGTCGAGGTCGTCCCGGGGATCACCAGCGCCATCGCCGTGCCCGCGGCGGCGGGGATCCCCGTGACCCACCGGGGGCTGTCGCGCGGCTTCTCGGTCATCACGGCTCATGCGGATCTGGGGGTGCTCCCCCAGCGCCGCGACCACACCCTCATCCTGCTCATGGGGGTCTCCCGGCTGCGGGACTCGGTCGCGTCCCTGCTGGAGGCCGGCAGCGACCCGGCCACTCCGGCGGCGATCATCGAGCGCGGCTACCACCCCAACCAGCGCGTGACCACCACCGAGCTGCGATGTCTGGCCGACGTCGCCGCCCGCTGCGGCGTGACCGCCCCCGCGGTCATCGTCATCGGCGACGTCGTCACCCTGAGCCCGTACTGGGCTGACCGAGTCGTCGAGGAGGCCCGGCCGGCGAACCCCGCCGCGTAAGTCCTCCTCGGCGCATGCAGACTGAATGTCCCGGAGTCACTGATGCGCAAGCTTGTTCTTCTCGCCCTCGTCGGCCTGGCCGCCCAGCTGGTCGACGGATCCCTCGGGATGGGGTACGGCATGACCTCCTCCTCCCTGCTGCTTCTGGCCGGGCTGAGCCCGGCACTGGCCTCGGCCTCGGTGCACCTGGCCGAGATCGGCACGACCCTGGCCTCAGGAGCCTCCCACTGGAGACTGGGCAACACCGATCCTCGTCTGGTGATCCGGCTGGGGCTTCCCGGCGCGGTGGGGGCCTTCGGCGGAGCCACGGTCCTGTCTCACCTGTCGACCCGCGCGGCGACCCCGGTGACGGCGAGCCTGCTGATCCTGCTGGGAACCTATGTCCTGGGCCGCTTCGCACTGCGCCCGCCCAGCGGATCCGGTAGCCGGCGCTCCCCGCACGGCAGGCGGCTCCTGGTTCCCCTGGGACTGGTGGGCGGTTTCGTTGACGCCACCGGTGGCGGCGGCTGGGGGCCGGTGGTGACGACGACGCTGCTCACGGGTGGTCGCACAGCACCGCGCACCGTGGTCGGCTCGGTGGGAGCCTCGGAGTTCCTGGTGACGGTGGCGGCCTCGGCCGGTTTCCTCACCGGACTGGGCACCGCGGGCATCAGCCTCGGGATCGTCCTGACCCTGCTGGCCGGTGGACTGGTGGCCGCGCCGATCTCTGCCTGGCTGGTCTCCCGTCTGCCCGGAGCGGTGCTGGGCACCGCCGTCGGCGGGCTGATCCTGGCCACGAACCTGCGGGTGCTACTGTCCTGGTCCGAGGCCTCGGCCCGAACCGGGGTCGTGTTGTACGGCGCGCTCGGGGTGATCTGGGTGGCCTTCCTGACCCTGGCGGTCCGCAAGGCACGCGCCACCGCCACAGAGATTCGGGAGGAGACCGAACAGGTGCTTGAGGAGGTCCACCCCACTCATCAGCACAGCCACGCACCTGAGGCTGGTGTCCTGGAGGAGGCGATCACCGCCGGCGGCCCCGTCGGCCCGAGGCCGGTCGAGCCGGATCGTCCTCACACGCACGCGGTTCTGGTGGTGGAGCCGGCATGAGCACTCGTCCCCTGGTGCTGCTGGCCCACGGCTCTCGCCGGCCCGGGCCGTCCTCCGTGCTGTCGCGTACCGCTGAGCGCGTCGGCACAATCCTGCCGGGGGTGGAGGTGCGCACCGGCTACGTCGAGCTCCAGCCCCCGGACCCGGCCACGGCCCTGGAGGGGCTGGTGGATCCGGTAGTCCTGCCCTTCTTCCTGGCCCGCGGCTATCACGTCGTCCATGACGTACCGGCCGCAGTGGAACGGCACGGATCGGGGACGGTCACCGGGCACCTGGGGGTCGAGGAGCACTTGGTGGAGGCCGTCGAGCAGCGGCTCCGGGAGGCGTCCGCGCCCCTGGGCGGGCTCGCAGGACTCGACCACATCGTCCTGGGCGCAGCCGGGTCACGCCAGGCGGCGGCGCTGGAGGAGGTTGAGACCATCACTCGCCTGCTCGAGGCGCGCCTGGGGCGCGAGGTGACGACGGCCTACCTCTCGGCTGCGCGTCCCAGCGTCCGTGACGCGGTGAGCACGGCCCGGGCCCGAGGTGCCAGGCGGGTGGGTGTGGCCACCTACTTGCTGGCGGAGGGACGTTTCCACCGGGCACTGCACTCCACGGGAGCCGACGTCGTGGCCGCTCCCATCGGCGACCACCCGGCACTCGCCGAGCTGGTGGTCCACCGCTATCGGGAGCAGGTCGCCTGACCTCGAGGCCCTCCCTCCACCAAGAAGGACACTTTTCGCGGAAGGCAACCGTTTTCCGTACCTCTACGCGAAACATGTCGCTCTCGGCGGAGAGGAATGTCAGTCACTGCCATCCTCAAGGAGTCGCTCGGACAGGCGCTGAATGATGGGGTCGACCTCCTGCGAGGTGGTGGCAGCGGCGCTCACGCGGCCGAAGATGCCCACCGCCAGGAGCCCAAAGGCCGTCTCCTCATCCTGCTGGCTCGGCTCGCGGCGTCCGTGGGAACGGGCCACCAGGTGGGAGGTCTCTCTCAACCAGCGGCGCCAGCTGCCGGCCAGTCGATCCCGGGAGTCCTCATGACGAATCGCGTAGAGCCAGGTCTCTAGGTGCAGGACAACATCCTCCATGGGAAGCTCCTGGAGCTGCTCGCCCCACTGGTCGGGGCTCACCATCTGGCGAGCGGCCTCATCCGAGTTCTCCTCACCACAGGTGACGACCTCCAGGAACAGGGCCTCCTTGGAGGGGAAGGAGGAGTAGAAGGCGCCTTTGGTGAATCCAGCCGCCGAGGCGATGTCACTAACCGACGCCCCCTCGTAGCCCTTGGCTGCGAAGACCTCCCTGGCAGCAGCAAGAATCCGCGCCCTGGTCTCCTCGCTCCGACGGCGCCCGCCGCCCCTCCCCGGGGCGGCGCCGCTGACTGCAGTGGAGGCGGAGGCCAGCTTCCGGGAGGCGAGGTCCAGGGAGGCCGCTACCGCACTCTCACCGCTCCGGCGCGCACCCTGACCGGCCGCCCCCACTGCACGGGAGAAGGCGGTGATCGCCTCATTGAGGGCGCGCGTCGCCTCCCTGATGTCATCGGAGGCGGAGGCCCCAGAGTCATCACTGGCACTGTTCGGCCCACGGGCAGAGCTCCTGGCGGTCATGCCCCCACTGTAGAGGAGGCCCCTCAGAAAGGGTTTCACGGAACGTCCTCCACCACGTTCGTCACGTCCTCCACCGGGCTCCGACCATGCGGGCATCCCGGCCGACTCAGGGCCGCCTTCCCAGGGCCCATGACGCTCCGGCGACGGCCACCAGGCACCATCCGCCCAGGAGGCCCCAGGAACGGGCGGGCATGGCGGCGTCGTGGGAGAACAGTCCCGCACGCACCACCTGAGCCATGGGCTCGAAGGGCAACCAGCGGTGGATCTCCTGGGCCCAGTCGGGGAGCCTGTCGGCGGGGAAGCTGACGGGCGAGAACAGCATGATGCCGAAAGCAAGTACCTGGGAGAGGATCTGAGCCAGGGCCGGAGCCAGGAGCGTGGCGATGGCGTATCCGATGCAGGCCGCTGTCAGAGCGACCAGTACGGCGCCGGGCACCAGCCACCACTGCGGGGCGAGGTCGACGTCGAAGCGGGCGTTGGCCACGAGGACGCCCACAACCAGGCCGGGCAGTGCAAGAGCGGTCCAGATGGCGAGGTCTGCCAGGAGGAAGGCGACCCTGGGGACGGGCAGGGTGCGCATCCAGTCCAGGCTGCCCTCAGTGCGGGACTGGGAGACCCACTGAGGTGTCATGATGAGGCCCAACGAGATGAGCGCGATCGCCGGGCCGCCGCCGGCCAGGTAGAGGCTCGCCTCGCGGCCTGGGTGGCCCGCGATGAGCCCGTATCCCAGGACCATGGAGACGGACAGCAGCGTCTGGACGATGATGAAGAAGGGAAGCATGGGGAGGCTGCGACGGAACTGCCACTGGATGAGCAGGCCGAGCTGACGCCAGAGCGAGGTCTTCTGGGACGCGACCTCGAGAACAGTCTCACTGGCCGGGGCCGCTTCAGTAGTGGCACTGGTTGGAGCAGGCATCGGATTCTCCTTACGTTTCATGTTTCTCTGGGGACTGGAATCGCACCGCGCCTACGTGGCAGCGCGGGGATGACGCGAATCATCGGGACGGGCCGGGACTCCCACGGATTCACACGGTTCAGGCGGCATGACGGCTCACCTCCTCTCCCGTACTCCCGGTGAGATCGACGTAGACGTCCTCCAGTGAGATCGGTGCCAGCTCGTATCGCTCGATCACTCCGTCCTTGAGGGCATGAGCGGCCCACTCCACGGCCTGGGTCGTACAGTCAGAGGCCACCGCCACGGACGCGCGCACAGCGTCGTGCTGCGTCAGGCTCATTCCCGCGGGCGGCTCGATCCGCCGGCCGGGAGTCCGGCTGACCTCCAGGACGAAGGACGATCCGTGGCCGGCCACGAGCGCTGCGGGAGTTCCCTCGGCAATGACGTGACCGTGGTCCAGGATGGTGAGGCGGTCGACCGCCCGTTCGGCCTCCCGCACATTGTGGGTCACCAGGAGGACCGCCGCGCCGGCCTCGGCCAGAAGACGGATCTGGTCCCACAGCAGGCGCCGGCGTACCGGGTCGACATCATTGGTGGGCTCATCGAGGATGACCAGGCGCCCGGGGACGACGGCGCACATGGCGAAGGCAGTCAGACGGGCAACGCCACCGGAGATCTTCTGTGCGGGAGTCGTGGCCCACTCCCCCAGGTCGAGGGCTTCGATGAGCTCCTCGGCGCGTCTGCGCGTCTGACGCGGACGCCCTCCTCGCAGGCGCCCCACGAGGTCGATGGCCGTCAGAGGAGTGAGCCCCGTGATGGGGACATTGGCCTGTGCCTGGACGTTGGTGAGACGGCGGGCGAGAGTGGGGTCGGCGACGGCGTCAACCCCGTCGAGCCTGATGCTCCCGGAGGTTGGACGCAGCAGCCCCACCACCTGGTTGACCAGCGTGGTCTTGCCCGCGCCATTGTGCCCGAGGAGCCCGACCACCTCGCCGGCACCCACCCGCATGGTGACGCCGGCGTTGGCTCTCACCGTGTGCGATCCGCTTCCGAAGTGCTTGTGAAGGTCCTCAATGGCTAGAACGTCGGCCATGAAACCTCCTCCTTTCGTTCAACTACCTGGACCGAGCACCCGATCGACCATCAGACGATCCGTACCGGTTGGTATCAACCATACCACTCAGTATTGCCAAGAGATTTCATGGGACTTTAAGGGCTCTCATAGCAACAGAAACGCTGTCCCGTACCGATCGGTACGGGACAGCGTCTACCCGCCATTCTGTCTTGCCCGAAGCGGCCTGCATCACCCCTGACGGATGTGCCAGCGCGAGGAGGCCGTGGAGGCCTCGATGAACTCGCGGAAGGGGCCGGGGACGGCGGCCAGCTCCTGCGGCGTACCGCACTGGGCCACACGGGCACCGGCCTGACTCGGCTCGAGGAAGACGACCTCATCGGCCTGGCGGACGGTGGACAGGCGGTGCGCCACCACGATGACGGTGCGCCCCTCGGAGAGCTCGCGCACCACCTCGGTGATGGCGGACTCGTTCTCCCCGTCCAGGGCCGAGGTGATCTCGTCGAGCAGGAGGATGGGGGCGTCCTTGACGAAGGCCCGGGCGATGGCGACGCGCTGGCGCTCCCCGCCGGACAGGCTCAGCCCGCCGGGACCGACCTGCGTGTCCCACCCGTGCGGCAACGCCTCGATGACGCGGTCCAGGCGGGCGCGCCGGGCAGCCTCGGCCAGCTCGGCGTCGGTGGCCTCGGGCCGGGCGATGCGCAGGTTCTCCCGGATGGTGGTGTCGAACAGGTAGACGTCCTGGAAGACCATGGAGGTCATTCCCATGATCGCAGAGGCGCGCATGGAGCGGACCGGCGCGCCGCCAATGGTGACGGTCCCGTCGTCGACGTCCCAGAACCGGGCGGCCAGACGCAGGATCGTGGACTTGCCCGCCCCTGAGGGCCCTACCAGGGCGGTCACTCTCCCCTGCGGTGCGCTCAAGGAGACGCCCGCCAGGACGGGGCGGCCCTCATCGTAGGAGAAGGAGACGTCGTTCAGGGCGATCGTGGTCCCCCGGGGCTCGATCTCCCGACCGGGCTCGGGGTCGCACAGGGGACGCGCGTCGAGGATGTCCCCCACGGCCCGCAGGGCGACCTTCGCGTTGTCGGCCTCGGATCCGTACATGGCGGCCTTGGTCAGTGGCAGGAGCGTGCGCGCGGTGACGGCCATGATCGCCAGGTATGCGACGACGTCGAGCCGGTGCCCACTCACCCGTGCCAGCCCCATCGCCATGACCAGGGCGAAGGCGACGTTGACGATGAGGTTGAAGTACTGCCCGGGCCTGCCCTTGACCCGTAGGCCGTCCAGGGTGGAGGCGGAGTCGGCCTCCAGGGCGGCTTGCACCGGCGCCCAGCCCGTCTTGGTGGCACTGGTGGCGCGCAGCACGGGCTGGAGTCGGGCGAACTCCACGAGGCGTCCGGCCGCGGCGCTCGAGGTGCGGTCCTCCATCTCGTTGGCGCGGGTGGTTGCGGCGCCCATGAGCCGCCACGTCAGGACCAGCGGGACGATGGCTGCGGCCATGATGAGCGCCAGGGGCCATTCGACGATGGCGGTGGCCCCGAGCATGACCAGCGGGACGATGAAGGCGTTGCACAGGTTGGGGATCACCATGGAGGCCAGGTGGGAGAGGGTGTTGACCTCCTTGGAGGTGGCGTTGACGACGGCGGCCTCCCGCTCGGCGCTGAACCAGCCCAGCGGCAGGGTCAGGACGTGATCGGCGACGCGGTCGATCATGGTGTCGCAGACCTCGAAGACACTGACCCGGTAGGAGCGGTGCATGGCGATGGTGTCGACGAGCGCGGCGCTGACTGCCATGACCACGACGGCGATCAGCCAGGCGGTCAGGAACTGCGAGCGGGAGTAGAGGGCGCGCAGGAAGGGGATCATGAGGGCCAGGGTGAGGCCCTGGAGGACGGCGGAGGCTACGAACCAGGCGATGATGGTGCGCATCTCGGCGGCGTTGACGACTCGCGTCAGCAGCTTCCACATGGTTACTTCTCCTCCTGCCCGGCGGATTCGGCTCTCAGCCGGTCGATCTGGGCGGTCAGTGCGGCGGCATCGGTCTCCTCACTCAGGTCCTGACTGCGCCACATGGCGGCATAGCGTCCGCCGGCGGCCAGCAGCTCCTCGTGCGTGCCGCGCTCGGTGATGCGTCCGGCGTCGACGACGAGGATCTGGTCTGCGTCGCGGATCGTGGACAGGCGGTGGGCGATGATGATGACGGTCCGCCCGGCGGCGAGCCGGGACAGGGCCTGGTGGATGTCGCGCTCGGAGGCCGGGTCGGCCTGGGCGGTGGCCTCGTCCAGGACGAGGACGGGGGCGTCCTGGAGGTAGGCGCGCGCCAGGGTGACGCGCTGACGCTCCCCTCCGGAGAGGAACCCGCCTTCCTCACCCAGAATCGTGTCGTAGCCATGGGGCAGACGCGCGATGCGCTCATGGATGCAGGCCGCGCGGGCAGCGGCCTCGACCTGCTCCCGGGTGGCGTCGGGGCGCCCCAGGGCGATGTTGTCGTGGACGGACTCGTGGGCCAGGGCCACGTCCTGCAGCACGACCGCCACGCGCGAGAGCAGCCAGGGGAAGGTCGCCTCGCGCACGTCGACGCCGCTGATGCGCACGGCTCCGTCGTCGACGTCGTAGAAGCGGGCGATGAGGCGGGCCAGGGTCGACTTGCCCCCGCCGGAGGGGCCGACGAGCGCTGTCACGGTTCCGGGCTCGGCGGTGAAGGAGGCGCCGTGCAGGACCGGGGAGCCGGCCTCGTAGGAGAAGGTGACGTCCTCGACGTCAACGCGCCCGGGGGCGGGTCCCTCGCCCTCGTCATGGGTTCCCTCGGGCATCGCCGGCAGGGAGAGCAGGTCCGCGGTGGCCTGGGCGGCCATCCTGGACTCGTACATGTGCTGCATGAGGCCGATGAGGGTCATGAGTCCCTCCGGCAGTCCGAGGGCCACCAGGAAGAACGGCAGGGTGGCCGACAGGGGCGTCCAGCCCTGGGAGGTGAACAGGACAGCCAGGAGCGCGACCGTGGCGAAGACCGTGGAGGGACGCAGGACGGCGGTCATGGCGCTGATGGCCTTCCCGGACCTGCTCACCCACTCGTAGGACAGCCTGGAGAACTCGGTGCGCGCCTGGCTGAAGCGCGTGCGGGAGGCGTCGGTGGCCTGAAAGCCCTTGATCTCCTTGATGCCCTCGAGCATCTCGACGGTCGCGGCGGCCAGCGCGGTCTGAGCGACCCCGAAGCGCTCGGTGATGCCCGACAGGCCAGTCATGGTCAGGAGCATCGCGCCCAGGGCGACGACCCACAGCCCCACCAGCGCACAGGCCAGGCGCCAGTCGGTCCACAGCAGGTAGGCCGTCCCCGCCGCCGCCATGACGACGGCGTTGGTGGCGTCCCCGGGGACGTGGGCGACGAGGGTGTGGATGGAGGTGGTGTCGTCGCAGACCATCTTGCGGATGGTGCCGTGCGGGATCTGCGCCACCCGCCCCAGGGGCAGGCCGCTGATGGCCTCGACGACCCGCTCACGCAGGTGGTGGCGCAGCCGGGCCTCGGCCAGGTGCGTGATCCCCAGGCCCGCCAGGTAGAGGGCCTGGGAGGCGAAGAGCGCCCCGACGGCGATGGCCGCCCAGGTCCACAGGCTGCCGCGCCAGCCCTGCGGTGAGGTCTCGCCCAGCCAGATGGCTGCCAGGTTGCGCATGGCCTCGAAGGGGACGATGGACAGCAGCGCTCCGAGGGTGGTCAGCAGCCCGGTCGCAATCATGGCCGGGCGCGCCGGTCGGATGAGGTCGCCGACGGCAACGCCTGCGACCTCCTGGTGACTCGTCTCGTGAATCGGCTGCTTGGGCATGGTTGTCTCCTCAGCGGAGGGTGTTCCAGATGATGAGGGCCATCGCCCAGGTGAGAACCACGACTCCCCAGTCGCATCCTCTCCAGGGCTCGTCGGTCATCTCGGTGCGCCGTCGGTGGGCGCCGAAGGCGCGTGAGTCCATGGACAGAGCGACGCGCTCGGCGTGCTGGATGGCCAGGATCATCAGCGGCAGGATGGAGCCGATCCAGCGGACCACGGGCGCGAGCATCCCCCAGCGGCCGCCGACCCCGCGCAGCGCCCTGGCGGTGCGCAGGAGAACGAAGTCGCCGTGGAAGCGGGTGATGAAGGCGATGGCAGCGGTGCCCGCCGCCCCGAGGCGGTAGGGCATGTGAAAAGTGGTGGTCAGGGTGCGGATGAGGGCCTCGGGGTCGGTGGAGACGCCCGAGACGAGAACCAGTGCGATGAGCGCGCCGATACCGGTGCCTCCCGTCACCGCGTCACCCAGGTCGTAGAGGCGCGCGGCCGTCTCCTGGTGGTGGACCCCGCTACTGAAGATCCACATCATGAGTGCGGTGACCACCCAGGGGGCGACCACCGAGGCCACAGTGCGTCTCAGGGAGGCGCGCGCGGCGACGATGAGGACCGAGGAGGTCAGCAGGATGCCCAGGTTGAGGTGATGGTTGCGCAGGGCGAAGACCATCACCATGAACGGCAGGACCGACGCGAAGAGGGTGAAGGGGTTAAGCGAGGTGAACAGGCCGCGTCGCGGTTGGGGCCGGGGCGGCACCGGGGCGGGCTCGGGCAGACCGGCGCGCGAGTCCGCTGCTCCGGTTCCGGCCGCCCCGGGCAGGGCGACGATGTGGGTGCAGTGCTCCAGGGCGAGCTCGAGGTCGTGGGTGGCCATGATGACCGTGCGTCCCTGGTGGCGCAGCTGGTCGATGAAGTCCATGAGCTCACAGGTGTTGTCCCAGTCCTGCCCGTAGGTGGGCTCGTCCAGGACGACGACGTCGCGCTCCTCGCTGACCATGGTGGCCACCGAGAGCCTGCGGGCCTGGCCGCCCGAGAGGGTCAGGGGGTGGTGGTTCCGGTGAGCGGTCAGATGGAACTGCTGAAGGAGCTGGTCGACCCGCGCCGGAGGGGTGCCTCCGACGGCGAGCTCGGCCCCGACGGTGGTAGCCACGAACTGGTGCTCGGGGTTCTGGAAGACGTATCCGACCAGGTGCCTGCCCTTGCCGACGTCCCGGCCACCAACCACCGCCTTGCGTGCGGTGGAGCGCACGAGACCGGCCAGGGCGGACAGGATCGAGGACTTGCCCGCGCCATTGGGGCCGACGAGCGCCACGAGTTCTCCGCCGCCCAGTCGCATGGACACGCTGGGCGAGCGCCCCGGGACCTCGAGGTCGACCAACTCGACACTGGTTCTGGGCTCCTGACGAGTCACGCCCGCGAGCGCGTCGCGGGTGTCGATGGCCTCGACCCGCTGCCAGCTCTCAGCGGAGTCCCGTGTCTGCTTCTCCAGGTAGCGCACCTCGCCGTCCGCGCACAGGTCGGTGAGCCGTGGCACCCGGATTCCGGCCTCGGCACAGGTCAGGGCCGCCTCCGATGCCTGCGTCCCAACGGGGAGGTCGTCGCCGGCCTCACGCAGGGCTCGGGGCATCCACACTCCGGCGTCGGTCAGCTCGCGGCGGTGGCTCATGAAGACCTCCCGCGGCGAGCCGACGGCGATGGTCCGCCCGTCGGCGTTGAGGGCCAGGACCTGATCGACGATGGGCAGCACCGGGTCGAGGTCGTGGTCGATGACGACGACCGCCGTCCCGGAGGTGGTCAGGGAGGAGATGAGGGTATAGAACTCGTCCCGGCCGGTGGCATCGATAGTGCTGGTCGGCTCGTCGAGCACGAGGAGCTGTGGGCGCATGGCCAGGGCGACGGCGAGCGCGAGCCGTTGACGCTGTCCGCCCGAGAGCGTCCAGGGATCGTCCCAGATGCGCTCGATGAGTCCCACCGCACGCAAGGCCTGCTCGACCCGCGCGGTGATCTCCGACCTGGTCAGGCACAGGTTCTGCAGCGGGAAGGCGACATCGTCGTAGACGGTGCGGGTGACGACGGCGGCGTCGGGGCTCTGGCCGACGTAGGCGACGGTCTGGGCCAGGTTCTGGACGGTGGCGTCGGCGACCTCGGTGCCGGCCAGTCTCAAGCTGCCGGCGTACTCAGAGGGCAGGCAGTGCGGGATGAGGCCGCACAGCGCGCGCACGAGGGTGGTCTTGCCGCAGCCCGAGGGGCCGATGACGGCGGTGACCTGAGCGCGCAGGTGGGCGAGGTCGACGGCATCCAGGACCCAGTTCTCGCGTCCGAGGTAGTGGACACTCAGGCCCTCGATGCTCACCAGTGCCGGATCGGCCGACTCTCCCAGAGGCCGCTCCATCTCCGGAGCAGCCGGTGCGGCGGGCACTGTCTCAGGCACGGCTGGTCGTGCGGTGATCGATGCCGACGCCGGCGCGGTTGAGCAGTCGGGTCAGGACAATGGTGAGGCCGCCGCCGACCAGGGCCGAGACCACGGCGATGACGACGCCGGCGCTCGCCGAGGCCATGCCCGCTGCGGCGCTCATGACGGAGACGTACATGATGCCGTTGAGCAGACCGAAGGTTGCCGCCGAGATGAGGAAGGACCACCAGGTCCACTTCCGGTAGAGCAGGATGGCCAGGGGCACCTCGACGAAGGCCCCGCCGATGAGGTTGCCGACGATGGCCGCGGGGCCGACCGGGGTGGTGAAGACGGACATGATGCCCATGAGAAGAGCCGCAATCATGACGGCGCCGGGGCGCCGCACAACGGTTGCGGGCAGCAGGTACGGCACGAGCCACAGCCCCATGATCGCGCAGCCCAGGAGCACGGCGTCCCGGGAGGCTCCCGCCGCCGGAGCCAGGTAGTTCAGCGGAACCAGGAGGATCATGGAGACGACCGCCAGCGCGGCGATCATCATGAGGTTGCGGGTTCCCAGGGCGGAGTCGGCCAGACCTGAGCGCGATGAGGTGTGAACCGAGGGCCTGTCCTGTTCGGTGGCGGCCGGCGTGCGGTTGGTGGTGCTCATGCTTTCTCCTTGCGTGTTCTCACGGGTCACGGTGACCGCTCCGACGTCGTGCCGCAGCCCCGGGGCAGGCCGCGTCGGGCGCGCCGGCGTGATGACCGCACATCTACTCCGCCCCCAGCCTGTTTTGCAAATCATTATCATTATTGACTTGCTCAGAGAAATACCCGACCCGAGTTGCGCGATCGACATGTCGAACGAGCCACTCCAGGGGCGTCACCCCGAGAGGCGACTCGCCCCACTAGCTTTGGTGAGGCATACCTAAGTGTCTACTCCTTCTTGGGAGTTCACGCAAGGGTCGACCAGGCCCCGGGCCGTGAGGGAACACCCGGCCCCAGCCATTGAAAAGACGGGAGAAACCGGTAGCGGACAGCACTGAAGGGCGACGGGGCCCAGGCTCTCAGGAGTCTCAGCCAGGCACACCCAGGCCGCCGCGGCCCACGAGGTCGATGCGGTGCATGTCCTCGGGGCGCAGTCCCAGCACCCGCTGAGTCAGGGACTCGGCGGCCTCGTGGCTCGTCTCCAGCGGATCCGGCAGGTCCACCGGAGCAGTGGGCGGCGAGTCCAAGCGCAGGCTCTCCCAGGAGACGGAGAAGTCGGCTCCCACCTCCAGGCAGGCCGCCACGAAGGTCCCCCGCAGGGCGGCGCGCGTGGCCGGGGGCGCCTGGCGGGCGCGCTCGATCTCCTCCGGATCGCACAGGTTCACCATGGCCCCCTGGGTGACCAGGCGTGGCCCCAGCCCGGTCTCGGCGTTGAGGTCGTGGTAGGCCAGGTCCACCCGCGAGCGCAGGGTCTCCAGGGACTGCCCGCTCAGCTGGGGGTGGCGCTCACGCTGGGCGCGCATGAGGCGTCGCTTGATGGACCAGTCGATCTCGGTGTCGATGGCGCTGTCGTCGTGGTGGCGCAGCGCGGAGATGACGCGCGGGGCCAGGTCGGCGAGCAGATGCTCGGCGCCGCGCAGGAAGTCCGGCACTCCGACGTCGTCCAGGTAGGAGGTCAGTCGCTCCAGGAAGGCCTCCTGGATATCGACGGCGCTCAGGCACCGGCCCTGGACGGTGGTGGCGGGCACGTCCCCCCAGGGGCTCTCCCCCAGCGCGGACAGTGTGGCCAGCGGGTCGGCCAGGACGAGGTCGGTGAAGTCCCACCCGGTCTCGAGGGCGTCTAGGAGCAGAAGGGTCACAGCGCTGCGCAGTCCCGTTGTCGGCTCAGCCATGGTGGTGTCGGCGCAGGTGACGTGCAGGCGGCGCAGGCGGCTCGCGTCGGCGTGGGGCTCGTCGCGGGTGTTGACCAGGGCGCGCTGCCCGGTGGTGTCGGCCGAGGTCAGGGCCTTGAGGTGGGGGGCGCGCGGCGACAGACCCCAGGCGGTCTCCTCCCCCGCACCGCGGCTGCCGTCGTTCGGCTCCGTCGGGCCGCCTGCCAGTGGGCGCCCGGAGCCGACCAGGACGGGACGCGTGGCCAGGAAGGAGGTGAGGACCGCCATGGTGGTCTCACTGCTGGCGGCCGATGCGTCGTCGGGGGCGTCGAGCAGGCTGCGGGGCACGGAGTAGCTCTCGTGGCAGCCGTAGGTGTGGCCGGCCGAATCGGTGTTGTTGGCCAGGAGGTGGAAGCGGACCGCGGTCCCTTCCTGGGCGAGGCCCGCGGCGGCGCGCTTGGCCATGTCGGCCAGGATCGCCCGGCCGGCCTGGTCCTGGGCGACGAGATCGCGCACGCTCACGCACTCGGCGGTGGCGTACTCGGGGTGGGCGCCGATGTCGAGGTAGAGGCGCCCGCCGTTGGGCAGGAAGAGGTTGGTGCTGCGGTAGCCGACCGGCCGGTGACGGAAGATGAGCGCCGCCGCTCGCTCGACGTCCGGCAGGTCCGCCTTCGCCGCCTCCTGCGGCCCAGCGGGGGCGCACAGGAGGCCGAACTCGGTCTCCAGGCCGGTGACGCGCGGCCCCGGGGCGCTGGTGCTCACTGGCCGCCCTTCTGAACGAAGCCGCGCACGAACTCCTGGGCGTCAACGGCCAGGACGTCGTCGATCATGTCCAGCACCGAGTCCAGGCCCTGGCCCCGGGCAGGGCCTGCGGGGGCGGGGGTGGGATCGTCGTCGGGGGCGGGGTCGTCCTGGCGGCTGCGGGACGGCTGGGCGAACTCACTCATGTCTGCTCTCCTGACAGGGTGGCGGATGTGGTCACTGCTTCGGTGGCCCGCCCCGGGTCGCCGGGACGCTCACCCGTGAGGCGCTCGAGGACCTCGACGACGTCGGCGGCGTCCTTGAGGGCCGACGCCGTGGCGGTGCGGGTGAAGGCCAGGGTGTCGGTCAGGGGCAGGCGGCGCTGGGCCCTCTCACCGGTTTCCAGGACCATGGAGTGCCAACCGGCGGCGACCACCTGCCCGGGGAAGTCGCTCACGAGCCTACCTCTCAGCCAGGCCCGGGTCGTGGTGGGCGACTCGGCGAGGGCTGCCTCCACCACCTCGTCACTGAACCCGCCGCGCGCGTCGACGCCGGCGGGAACCCGCTCGGCCAGGCCTCTCCCGGCCGGGGAGAGCTCGGACCAGGCCAGGTCGACGGCGTGGAGGACGTTATGTCCGCCGGCGCCGGGATGGCGGTGGGCGGTGGCGTCCAGGAGCTGTTTCTTGGCGACCCACTCCAGGTGCCCGGCCGCTCCTTGCGACTCCCCCGGCTCGTGGCCACCGGCGCACTGGGCCTGCAGCTCGCGCAGTGAGGCCAGTGAGGCCTCCCAGAAGGCGAGGATCGCGCCGGTCTCGGCGCCAGCGGTGTCGGCGCCGTCGGCCAGCGCGGCCAGATCCGGGCGCAGGGGGTCGCCGTGTGGCGCCGGCGCGGGGCGGCCGTGGTCCTTCAGGTGGCTGCGCACCGCCTGAAGGTAGTGCTCCAGGATCTCCAGGGCGCTCAGGCGCCGCCCGTCGGCCAGCTCCAGCCTGCTTTGAAGGCGGGTGTCGCGGGAGACCTCCCGGGTCTGGGCCACGGGGTCGGCCAGGCGCAGGCGGCGCCAGGCGGCGGGGACGCCGTCGGCCAGCACCTGGAGGACGAGGGCGGTCATACCGAGCTTGAGCCAGGCGATGGTGTCGAAGCAGTTGGCGTCACCGGCCACGAGGTGGAGACGGCGCCAGCGCTGGGGGTCGGCGTGGGGCTCGTCGCGGGTGTTGACCAGGGGGCGGTCCACCGTGGTGCCCAGGCCGACGATCCTCTCCAGGTAGTCGGCCCGCTGGCTGATCTGGAAGTCGGCGCCCTGGCCGATAGCGCCGGTGCCGACCCGGCCGGAGCCCACCAGGAGCGGGCGGACCACGAGCAGGGGGACCAGGGCCTGAACGAGGTCGTCGAAGTCGAGGGCGCGGGGCACGAGGTAGTTCTCGTGGGTGCCGTAGGTGGCGCCCTTGCCGTCGACGTTGTTCTTGAACAGCCGGGCCTTCACCCCGCGTCGGCGCAGGCGCTCGGCCCCGCTGGCCACCAGGAGGTCCCCCGCCCGGTCGGCCAGGACGGCCTGCGCGGCACCGGTGCACTCGGGGGTGGCGTACTCGGGGTGGCCGTGGTCCACGTAGAGGCGCCCGCCGGTGCCCACGCAGGTGGCGGTGCCGCGCTGCCAGGCCTCCTCCTGGGCGGTCAGGCGCACGACGGCGGTAGTACGCACCCGTCCGGGGACGGGGGCCTCGACGGAGGCGGCTCCGGGGATGTCAGTGAGCATGGAGGGGTCGGCCGCGGCGCGGTCCATCTCGAAGCCGCGGGCGTCACGCAGGGGGTACTCGCCGGAGTAGTCCCAGCGCACACCCCGGCTGCGCCCCGCCTCGCCCTCGGCCTCCAGACAGGCGGCCACGACGTCCTCGGGCTCGGCCCCGAGGATGCCGTACTCGGTCTCCAGGCCCATGACCGTGACCTCACGGCCGGGGACCCGCTGAGTGCTCACCGGCGCCACGGCACTTACTCCTCCCGCTCGCGTTGAAGCACGCTCATGGAGACCACGGGTGTGCCGCGCCGCCCGCTGACGCGGGCCCAGTCATCGGGGTGGACGGTGGCGGGCAGGCCCTCGTTCTCCATGATCTCCTCGATGACGGCGCGGCGCAGGTGCTCCTGCGTCAGGCCGCGCCTGCCGTTGGTGACCAGGTCCTTGACGGCCGCCTTCTTGGCGCGGTCGACGATGTTGGCGAGCATGGCGCCACTGACGAGGTCGGCGACGTGGAGGATCTCGACCTGCCCGTCGGAGCGGGTGAGCTCGACCATCTCGGTGGCGCGGCGGCGGGTGTAGAGGGCCTCGATCACCTGCTCGATGAGGGCGTCCACTGCCCCCTGCACGTCGCCGTGTGCAGCCAGGAGCTCCTCGCTGATGGGGAGGTCGGGGGTCAGGTAGGTCGCCAGGATTTCAGCGGCGCCGCGCCGGTCCGGCCGTCCGATGCGGATCTTGACGTCGAGGCGGCCCGGCCGCAGGATCGCCGGGTCGATCATGTCCTCGCGGTTGGTGGCGCCGATGACCACGACGTTGTCGAGCTCGTCGACGCCGTCGATCTCGGCGAGCATCTGCGGGACGACGGTGGTCTCCACGTCCGAGGACCGCCCGGACCCGCGAGTGCGGAACAGGGAGTCCATTTCGTCGAAGAAGACGACGACGGGCACGCCGGTGGCCGCCTTCTCCCGAGCGCGGGCGAAGATGACACGGATGCGCCGCTCGGTCTCCCCCACGTACTTGTCCAGCAGCTGGGGTCCCTTGATGTTGAGGAAGTAGGCCTCGCCGCGCCCACCGGCCCCCAGGGAGGCGGCGACGGCCTTGGCGATGAGGGTTTTGCCGCATCCGGGCGGCCCGTAGAGCAGCACCCCGCGCGGCGGGGTGAGCCGGTGCTCGCGGTAGAGGTCGGGGTGGAGGAAGGGCAGCTCGACGGCGTCGCGGATGAGCTCGATCTGCTCACCCAGTCCCCCGATGTCGCCGTATCCGACGTCGGGCACCTCCTCCAGGACGAGCTCCTCGACCTCGGAACGCACCACGGGGCGCAGCGCCATGCGCACGGCCAGGTCGGCCACAAGGGCGTCACCGACCCGGGGGCGGTGGTCGCTCAGGGTCTCCGAGAGGCTGAGGACCTGCTCCTCGTCGTGGCGGGCCAGGACCAGGACGGTGCCGTCGTCGTAGGTCTCCTTGACGGTGACGACCTCCCCGAAGCGCGGTGAGGGGCAAGTGGCGGTGATGACGAGGTGCTCGTTGAGGACGACGTCGTCACCCGCATGGAGGGAGGAGGACACGACGGCGGGCCCGACACCCACCCGGTGGCGCCTCCCGGCGATGGAGACGTCGGCGGTGCGCGCGCCCGTGTCCACGTCCAGGACGGTGGCGTGCGCCAGGGGCGGGAGCTGAAGGGCCTTGACATCCTCGTGCAGGGCCGCCAGCTCCTGGCGCGCCGCCCTGAGGGCGTTGGCCAGGTGGGTGTTCTTGCGGCTGAGCACACCGGCGTGCTCGCTGAGCTCCCGCAGGCGGTCGGTGACGTCCCCTCCGGACTGGCTGCCGGCCTGCGCAGACTGGTCCCGGGAGGCGCCCGTCAGCGTCTGCGCCACCGGATCCTTGTGCTCCACCGGTTTCTCATCCATGCGCGTCCTCCTCGACTGCCACCCGGGGCCGCTGCGGTCCCCCTCGATCCGTGTTGGTACAAGCGTACCAATTCGCGCCCGTCTCGTAACCCGTATCCATGTCTGTTCCATGTCTATTCCATGTCTGCGCAGAAGGCGGAGCGGCGCCGACGCCCGCCGACCTCACACCGCAGCCGGTCGAGGCTCCGGGCAGCGCCGTGACAGAATCGACCCATGTCTGAGATCCCCGCGAGCCACTCCGCTCCCCCGTCATCGTCCAGCCGTCTGCTGCCCTCCGAGCCCCACAGCCCGCGAGTGCCGGCCAAGGTGTCGACCGACGGCCTGGAAACCACCTGGGGCGAGCGCTGGGAGTCCGAGGGGACCTACGCCTTCGACCGCAGCGCCGAGCGCGCCGAGGTCTTCTCCATCGACACTCCGCCGCCAACGGTCTCCGGCTCCCTGCACGTGGGGCACGTCTTCTCCTACACCCACACCGACACCGTGGCTCGCTTCCAGCGCATGCGCGGCAAGGCGGTGTTCTACCCCATGGGCTGGGACGACAACGGCCTGCCCACTGAGCGCCGCGTCCAGAACTATTTCGGGGTGCGCTGCGACCCCTCCCTGCCCTACGATCCGGACTTCACTCCCCCGCACACCGGCGGGGAGGGCAAGTCGATCAAGGCCCGAGACCAGGTGCCGGTCTCGCGTCGCAACTTCGTCGAGCTGTGCGAGCGCCTCACGGTGGAGGACGAGAAGCAGTTCGAGGCCCTGTGGCGCCGCCTGGGCCTGAGTGTGGACTGGTCGCACACCTACCAGACCATTGGCGAGCGGGCCCGCAAGGTCGCCCAGACCGCCTTCCTGCACAACCTCGAGCGCGGGGAGGCCTACCAGGCCGCGGCGCCCGGCCTGTGGGACGTCACCTTCCAGACGGCGGTGGCTCAGGCCGAGCTGGAGTCGCGCGAGTACCCCGGCTTCTACCACCGTCTGGCCTTCCACATCGTCGATGAGGCCGCCGCCGCCAAGGCCGAGGCCGCCGGCGCCCCGGTGGAGGGCGGCGTCGACGTGTGCATCGAGACCACCCGCCCCGAGCTGCTACCCGCCTGCGTGGCCCTGGTGGCCCACCCCGACGACGAGCGCTACCAGCCCCTGTTCGGCACCACCGTGTCCTCCCCCGTCTTCGGTGTCGAGGTGCCGGTCCTGCCGCACCCGGCCGCGGAGAAGGACAAGGGCGCCGGCATCGCCATGTGCTGCACCTTCGGTGACACCACGGACATCGACTGGTGGCGCGACCTGCAGCTGCCGCTGCGAGCGATCCTGCGCAAGGACGGGCGCATCGAGACCGAGACCCCCGAGTGGATCACCTCCCCGGCCGGCCGCGAGATGTACGAGGCCATGGCCGGCAAGACCACCTTCTCGGCCCGTGAGGCCCTCGTGGCCCGCCTGGCCCAGACCGGTGAGATGCGCGGCGAGCCCGTCAAGACGGTGCGTCAGACCAACTTCTTCGAGAAGGGCGACAAGCCCCTGGAGATCGTCACCTCCCGGCAGTGGTACATCCGCAACGGCGGCAAGGAGTGGACGAACCCGGCCTCCGGCACCGACCTGCGCGAGGAGCTGCTCGAGCGCGGCCGCCAGCTGGAGTTCCACCCCGACTTCATGCGCGTGCGCTACGAAAACTGGGTGCGCGGCCTCAACAACGACTGGCTGGTCTCGCGCCAGCGCTTCTTCGGCGTCCCCTTCCCGCTGTGGTACAAGGTCGGGGCCGACGGCGAGGTCGACTACGAGGCGATCCTGACGCCGGCCGAGTCCGAGTTGCCCGTGGACCCCTCCTCCGACGTCCCGACCGGCTACACCGAGGACCAGCGCGGCGAGCCCGGTGGTTTCGTCGGTGAGCTCGACATCATGGACACCTGGGCCACATCCTCCCTCTCACCCCAGCTGGCCTCGGGCTGGCTGAGCGACGAGGACCTCTTCGGCCGGGTCTATCCGATGGACCTGCGCCCGCAGGGGCAGGACATCATCCGCACCTGGCTGTTCACCACCGTGGTGCGCGCGAACCTGGAGTTCGCGGCCCTGCCATGGACGAATGCCGGCCTGTCGGGCTGGATCCTGGACTCCGACCACAAGAAGATGTCCAAGTCGAAGGGCAATGTCGTCACCCCCATGGGCCTGCTGGAGCAGTACGGCTCCGATGCCGTGCGCTACTGGGCCAGCTCGGCCCGCCTGGGCCTGGACGCGGCCTTCGAGGAGACCCAGATCAAGATCGGACGCCGCCTGGCCATCAAGGTCCTCAACGCCTCCAAGTTCGCCCTGTCCATGGGGATCCCCTGGGACGCCGACGAGGCCACCGTGGCCGCGGCCCCCGCCCCCTGCCTGGACGCCTCGGTGGTCAGTGAGCCGATCGACCGCGCGGTCCTGGCGGCTCTGGCCGATGTCGTCGACGCCGCCACGGCGGCCTTCGAGGAGTTCGGTCACGCCCGGGCCCTGGAAGTCACCGAGTCCTTCTTCTGGACCTTCTGCGATGACTACATCGAGCTGGTCAAGGACCGGGCCAATGACTTCGACGGCTCACACGATGACGCCGCCGTCCGCTCGGCGCGGGCGACCCTGGCGATCGCGGTGGACACCTTCGTGCGTCTGCTGGCCCCCTTCCTGCCCTTCGCCACTGAGGAGGTGTGGAGCTGGTACCGCACCGGCTCGGTGCACCGGGCCGCCTGGCCGCAGTCCGGTGGTCTGCGAGAGGCCTCCGCCGGGGCCGACGCCGAGCTGGTGGCCCGTGCGGGAGTCGCCCTGGCGGCACTGCGCAAGGTGAAGTCGGAGGCCAAGACGAGTCAGAAGACGCCGATCCTCTCGGTGGAGCTGGCCGTTGCCGCCGACCGGCCCGAGTACGCCGAGGCCATCGAGGCGGTACGTGCGGACCTGACGGAGGCCGCCAAGGTCACCGGCCCCTTCACCGTGGAGCAGGCCGCCCCGGCAGCCGACTCGGCTGAAGGCGCCTCCCCGGTGACCGTGACCGCCGCCGAGCTCGGCGAGGCCCCGGCCAAGAAGAAGTGAACCGCGAGCACCCGGTCCTGCGACGAACGGTGGCGCCGCCCCCTCGGGCGGCGCCACCGTCGTCCTTCCAGGGCCGCAGGGCAGGCTCACGTCTCCGGTTCTCTGCCAAAGACGCTGCCTTACCCCCAATGCCATATCAGCTGTGGCAGCGCGCCGTGGAACCGCGGTCGGTGAGGACGCCGGGCATGAGCCCCCGGTGCTGGGCCGGGTCCGGTTCTCCTCTGAGGCGTCTCAGCAGGAGCGAGCCCGCCTCGGCCCCCATGGACTCCCGGTCCACGCTGAGCTCGCTGAAGGCCTCCCCGTGGCGGCCGCTGCCCTGGGTGATCCCGAGGGTGAGCACGGACAGGTCCGCGGGAACGGACAACCCGTGGGCCTGCGCCGCGCAGGCCAGTCCCACCACAGCGGCGGGGTTGTTGGACAGGACGGCGCTGCACCCCTCGATGAGGCCGCCGGCTCCCACGATCTCGGCGCCGGCCAGCGCCGCCTCCGGCACCTGGCGCACCAGAACCTCCACCCCCAGCTCCTGCGCGGCGCGCAGGAGCTCGCGGGCCTGGTCCTGGCGGGCGTGAGCGTCATCGGATGCGGTCTCCCGCATGAGCGCGACGATGCGACGGTGCCCGAGCCCGGACAGATGATCCACGCCGGCGCGGGCCATCTGAGCGAAGTCCGCGTCAATACCGGACGCCCCACCGGCGCGATCCGAGGAGCCGATGAGGACAGTGGGGACCTTCTCCTCCAGCAGCATCACCTCACGCTCATCGCCATCAGCCACGTCCATGAGAACCACCCCGCCCAGGGCGCAGGAACGCACGAGCGAGCGCAGCTCGATCAGCGGTGCCGAGGAGGTCATGACCGGGATGACGACCTGGATTCCGCTGGGCGCCAGTGCGCGACGCACACCGTCGACATAGTCCAGGTCGTTGGCGTCGATGGTGGAGCGCTGGCGCCGGAAGAGGACACCCACGGTGCGCAGCACCGGCGAGGCCAGTGAGCGGGCGGCGGTGTTGGGGTGGTAGTCGAGGTCGCGCACGGCCCGCATGACCCGCTCCCGCGTGCTCGAGCTCGTCGAGCGCTGACCGCTCAGGACGTAGGTGACGGTCGAGGGCGACACCCCCGCCGCCCGGGCCACGTCAGCGCGGGTCGCCGCCATCGGTTCCTCCAGCGGAGGCATCCAGCCAGCAGGCACCGTTGGGTGGTACGACGACGGCGCCCGCAGCGTCCACAGCGCCCACCGCATCCACGGCATCCGCTGAACCCGCCCCATCCGCCTCACTCCGGCGCCAGGAGGTGATGAGGGGCCTGCCGGCCCCCTCGATCGCCACCGGCTGCCCGGTGGTGTTGAGGACGATCCCGGTGGTGCCGTTGCGCAGGTGCAGGACCCCGGGCTCGCTGTCCAGCCACTCCACTGACCCGCGCCCGAGTCGGAGCTCGCGGCGCAGGGCGATGGCCCGCCGGTACAGGATGAGGGTGGAGTCCTCGCGCCCCTCCTGGGCCTGGGGCGAGTACTCGCCCCAGCCCTCGGGTTGGGGCAACCAGGTGCGGCCGGTGGCGTTGTAGCCGTAGGAGGCCCCGTCCCGCGTCCAGGGCAGAGGGACCCGGCAGCCGTCGCGCCCCGGTATGAGGTGGTTGGTGCGCTCCCACAGGGGGTCCTGGCGAGCCTCGTCCTCCATGGTGGTGTGCTCGGGCAGTCCGAGCTCCTCGCCCTGGTAGAGGTAGGCGCTGCCGGGCAGTCCCAGCATGAACAGGGTGGCGGCGCGCGCCCGGGCCAGGCCGAGCGCGGCGTCGGGCTGGGGGTCCTTGGGGCCGATCCCGGGGTCGGTGTCCATGTCGGCGGGGTAGGCCAGGCGGGAGGCGTGACGCACGACGTCGTGGTTGGACAGCACCCAGGTGGCGGGCGCCCCCACGGCACCGTACTCGCTCAGGGAGACATCGATGACACGGCGCAGCTCGTCGGCGTCCCATCCGGCGCCCAGGAAGGGGAAGTTGAAGGCCTGGCTCATCTCGTCGGCTCGCACGTACTGGGCGGCATCGGCCTCCGTGGGCACCCAGGCCTCAGCGACCAGGAGGATGTCCTCGCCGACCTCGTCCAGGACACGGCGCCACTCGCGGTAGATGTCGTGGACCCCGGGCTGGTTGAAGGCGGGTCCGACATCGGGCAGCTTCTCGTGGGCCGTGTCTTCGTCCGGGGAGGCGGCAATATTCCACCGGTCGGGGCCGAGGTCGTCGTCGGGCAGCCCCTCGGCCTTGACCAGACCATGGGCGACGTCCACGCGGAAGCCCTCGACTCCGCGCTCCACCCAGAAACGCAGGAAGGTGCGGAAGTGCTCGTGGACGTCCTCGTTGGACCAGTTGAAGTCGGGTTGCTCGGCTGCGAACAGGTGAAGGTAGTACCAGCCCCGGTCCTGGCTGCGTCCGGTGAGCGGCTCCACCGGCTGCCAGGCCGGCCCGCCGAAGAGCGAGCCCCAGTTATTCGGGGCGCCGTCGTCGCTGTGGCGGAAGATGTAGCGGTCGCGCTCGGGAGAACCGGGGCCCGCCTCCAGGGCGGCGCGGAACCAGGCGTGCTGGTCGGAGGAGTGGTTGGGGACCAGGTCGATGATGACGCGGATGCCGGCCTCGTGGAGGTCGGCGATGAGGGCGTCGAGGTCCTGCAGGGAGCCGTACTCGGGGGCCAGGTCGAAGTAGTCCGAGACGTCGTAGCCGGCATCCACCTGGGGCGAGGGGTAGAAGGGCGAGAGCCACACGGCGTCCACGCCGAGCGCCACCAGGTGGTCGATGTGCTCCCGGATCCCCTGGATATCACCGATGCCGTCGCCGTTGGCGTCGGCGAAGGAGCGGGGGTAGATCTGGTAGATGACGGCATCACGCCACCAGGCGTCGATGTCGGTGCGTGGCAGGAGGCCCTGCGGGCGGGCGCTGGTCAAGGTCATGAACAGGTCCTAGGACGGGCCGCTGCGCTGCGGCCAGGTGGTTGAAGACGAGGAATGAGGAGCGGGAGGCAGAGGCAACCTGCGTCGTCCCGAACGATCTCTGTGGGGCGGCAACGCGGTGGTGCCGCCCCACAGAGACGAACGGGTGATGGGCGGACTCTCCGGTGAGCCGAGCCCAGACTTGCAGCCGCCCCTACTGCTTGAGACCTCCTGCGGCCAGTCCGGCCACGATCCGGCGCTGGAAGAGCAGCACCATGACGACCAGCGGCAGCGTCATGATGACTCCGGCCGCCATCTGTGAGCCGAAGGGCGTGTTGAACTGGGAGTCCCCGGTGAACTTCGACAGCAGCACCGTGGCCGGCTGCATGGAGGGGTTGATAATCATCGTGACGGCCACGAGGAACTCGTTCCAGGCGCCGATGAAGATGATGATGGCGGTGGTGAAGATTCCCGGCGCGGCCAGCGGGAGGATGACCTTGCGGAAGGCCTGGCCGGGGGTGCATCCGTCAACCATGGCGGACTGCTCGAGCTCCTGGGGCATCTGCCGGAAGAAGCTCGTCAGGTTCCACACCGCCAGCGGCAGGGAGAAGGACAGATCCGGGACGATCATCGCCTGATAGGTGTCCGTCCAGCCCCAGGCGGCGAAGTTCTTCAGCAGGGGCACAATGATGGCCACGAGCGGGAACATCGAGGTGGCGATGATGAGGAGCATCAGCACCCCCTTGCCCCGGAAGTCGAGGCGCGCCAGGGCGTAGGCGGTGAAAGTCGCCACCGCCAGGGCCACGATCGTCACGATGATCGAGACGACCAGGGAGTTGATGAGGCCGTTGGCGAAGTCGTTCTTCTCGGAGAAGACCGCCTTGTAGTTCTCGAAGGAGGGGTGGCGGGGCCACCAGCTGTTCTCGAAGATCTCACTGTCGGGGCGCAGGGAGGAGACCAGCATCCAGTAGAAGGGCGCCAGGCAGTAGATGACGATGAGGACGATTCCGACGGTGGAGAAGACCTTTCCCCAGTCCCTCTTGGTCTTGTTGAGCGGTGCGGCGGTGGAGGTGCTCATGCCTGCTGGCTCCTTTCAGTAGCCGTCTGGGAGGCCGGGGTGGAGGAGCCGGAGCGCTTGAAGAAGGCGCTGACCGGCAGCTTGCGCTCATTGCGCTTGCGTCGGGCCTCGTCGTTACCACTGATGTCGGTGTTGGTGATCTTCAAGAACGCGACGGCGAAGACGAAGACGTAGAGGAACAGGATGAGGGCGTAGGCCGCGGCACTGCCGTAGCGCGAGTTGGAGCTCTCGTCCTGGACCAGCATGGAGAGGGTCTCCACGCTGCCCTTTCTGGGGCCGATGAGGATGTAGGGCAGGTCGAACATGCGCAGGGCGTCCAGGGCGCGGAAGACCACGGCCACGACGAGCGCGGGCTTGACCAGTGGCAGGGTGATGGAGGTGAAGCGTTTCCAGGCGGTCGCGCCGTCGATCTTGGCGGCCTCGTAGACCTCATCGGGAATGAGCTGGAGCCCGGCCAGGGTGAGCAGCCCGATGTAGGGGGCCGTCTTCCACACGTCGGCGATGATGATGGCCGCCTTGGCGCTCAGGTCCCCCGAGGCCCACATGACGTGCCGTCCCAGGATGGCGTTGGCGACGCCGTTCTGGTTGAAGATCCAGCCCCACAGGATGGCGGAGACGGCGGTGGGGATCGCCCAGGGCACGAGGATCGAGGCGCGCACGATGCCGCGCCCCTTCATCGCCTTGTGCATGATGAGCGCCATGGCCACGCCCAGAACGGTCTCCAGGACCACGGTGACCACGCCGAAGAGGGTCGTGTTGTAGAAGGCCACCCAGAACCTCTCACCGGCGCTGGAGAAGATGTCGGTGTAGTTCTTCAGCCCAACGAAGGGCTCAGTGGTGGAGAAGAAGCCGTCGTCCTTCAGCCGGGGACGCCCGAAGAGCGACTGGTAGAGGGACTGAGCGATGGGGATGAGGATGACGATCGTCAGCACCAGCACCGTGGGCGAGATGAGCATCCAGGCCAGACGGGCCTGCGCCTTGGAGCTCTTGGACTGGTGATTGACGACTTGCTCGGAGTGCGTCGTTGTACTCATGACTGTCCTTTGACCGTCCTTGTTGACATGACCGGTTTGTCTCATCAGGGGGCACCGCCCGCGGCGGCGGCCGTTGCTGTGGCCTTACCCCTCCAGCTTCTTCAGGCTGCTGCTCAGGCCGGCGATGACGTCCTTGGAGGACCGGCTCCCCGGCTGCTGGATCGCGGGATAGATGCTGTCCTGGATCTTCGCGGTGACGTCGCCGTAGTAGACGGCCTGAGGGCGACTCTTGGCGTTCTCGAGGCTCTTCTTGAGGATCGGCAGGTAGGGGAACTCCTTGAGAAGCTCGGGGTCTTCGTAGAGGGATCCGAGGATCGGGGCGAGCGTCTGGGTCTTGAGCTGGTAGCGCTGGGACTCCTCGTTGACCCACCACTTGACGAACTTCAAGGCGGTCGCCTTGTTCTTGGATCCCTTGGTGATGGCGCAGTTGTGCCCACCCAGCGTGGAGACGAAGGGCTTGCCCTCGATACTCGGTAGCGGTGCGACGTCGAACTTCTCCGTTCCCAGGGACTCCTTGTTATTGGCGTACTGGTAGGGCCACTGCCGGTAGAAGAGGAGGTCTCCCGACTCGAAGGCGTTACGTCCGTCCTCCTCCTTCCACTCCAGGGACTCCTTGGGGATGTAACCCTTGGCGAAGCCATCGATGAGCCACTGCAGACCGGTGGCAGACTCGGCGGAGTCGAGGATGACCTGGGCATCGTCGTTGTAGAAGCCACCGCCGGCGGTATGGATGAACTCCGAGGCGCAGCAGGTCAGGCCCTCATACTTGGCGAACTGACCGCCGAACCCCCCGATGTCCTTGTGGTCGGGCAGGGAGCGGACCTTGTCGATGGCGGCCTTGACCTCATCCCAGGTCTTGGGGACCGCGACGCCGGCCTTCGCCAGGAAGTCCTTGCGGTAGTACATCATCGGAGCATCTGTGACGAAGGGGACCGCGAAGAGCTTGTCCTTGTAGACGCCCGTCTTCCAGACGGGGTCGAGGATGTCGTCATTCTTGAGCTCGTCCTGGGGCAGCTCGACCACCCACCGGTTGGCGGCGAACTCCGAGACCCAGACATTGTCCAGGGAGACGACGTCATAGGCGTTGGAGTTGATTCTGGCGGCGTTGACGAGGGCGGTGCGCTGCTGGTCGGCCTCGGCGGAGAGCTCGATGAGCTTGACCTCCTCACCGGGGTGCGCCTTGTTCCACTCATCGATCCTGGCCTGCACCTTGCCGCCCGAGTTGTCCTTGCCCTGGACCCAGGTGATCGGTCCGGTGCCTTCGAAGGTGACGGGACCGTCGTCGTCCCCACGGGAGGTGGCGCAGGCCCCGACGGAGGCCAGCGCCGCAGCCAGGGCCGAGCCCTGGATGAACTGACGACGGGGTAGGGGTGTCATGTGTGTTTCCTCCTTGAAACTGCTGCGGAGCCCACCGGCTCCGTTCCGGAAGGACCCACATCGTCGACGCGCGTCGACTTGGGCATGAGATGCACGTTACACATCTGCGACCGACCGGTCAAACCTTTCCGCACTTGAGTCCTTGAGAGGAACCTCCGAACCGCGGACTGCCCTCCCGCTGCCCGCACCCCGTGATCCCCACGAGACCACCGCGTACCACCTGTGAAAACCTCCACAGCACCGCTCTCCTTCTCTCACCTCAACGGTGCGCCGCCCTCATCCCCGCCTGACACAATGAGGCCGTGAGCTCTCACCACTCCTCGCCCCAGGCCACCAGCACCAGGCCGCCGCGCTATCCCGGCCACATGGTCGGCGGGGTCTCCGGCACCGAGATCCCCTTCCAGCCCGAGGCGCACTGGTCGGTTCCGTGGCTGCTCGCCGACCGCATCGCCCGCAGCGGCGACCGGCCGCTCGTGGCCCGTAAGTCACCCCTGTCGGGGGACTGGCAGGAGGTCTCGGCCCGAGCCTTCGGCGAGGAGGTGGCCCACGTGGCCGCGGGTCTCATCGGCATGGGGCTCGAGCCGGGCACCACCGTCGGCATCATGGCGCACACCTCCTACGACTGGTTCCTCCTGGACATGGCCATCGCCCGCGCGGGCCTCATCTCCGTACCCATCTACGAGACGAGCTCCGCCGAGCAGGTCGAGTGGATCGTCACCGACTCCGACGTGCGTGTGGTCATCACCGAGAACGGCACGCTGGCCGAGCTCGTACGCGGCGCCGTCGCCGGTATCGAGCAGCCGGTGAGGGTCCTCGCCCTGGACGCCGACGCAATCACCACCATCGTCCAGGCGGGCTCGGGCGTCAGCCCCTCCCAGGTCGACCAGCGCTCCAACGCCCTCACAGTCGACGACGTCTACTCCATCATCTACACCTCCGGCACCACGGGCCGCCCCAAGGGCGTCGAGCTCACCCACCGCAACGCCGTCGGCATCCCCTATCACGGGGTGCGCTACCTGCCCGGAGTCCTGTGGGGCACCAACGTGCGCCTGCTGCTGTTCCTGCCGCTGGCACACGTCTACGCCCGCTGCCTCCAGCTGCTGTCCCTGGCCGGCGAGGGCGTGCTGGGCCACACCCCCGACGCCAAGACCCTCCTGCCCGACCTGCAGTCCTTCGCTCCCTCCTACATCCTGGCCGTCCCGCGCGTCCTGGAGAAGATCTACAACGCCGCCGACGCCAAGGCCGGCAGCGGCGCCAAGCTCAAGTTGTTCCGTTGGGCCGCCAAGGTCGCCATCGCCTACTCCCGCGCTCTGGACACCCCTCAGGGCCCCTCCCGCGGCCTGCGTCGGGCGCACGCCATGGCCGACCGTCTCGTCTTCCGAAAGATCCGGAGACTCATGGGGCCCAACGCCCGTTTCATCATCTCCGGCGGAGGGCCGCTGGGGCAACGCCTGGGTCACTTCTACCGCGGCCTGGGCCTGGCCATCCTGGAGGGCTACGGCCTGACCGAGACCATCGGCCCGGTCAGCGTCAACACCGACTGGCTCAACAAGATCGGCACCGTCGGTCCGCCCGTCTGCGGCAACGAGATCCGCATCGGTGAGGACGAGGAGATCCAGGTCCGCGGTATCGGAGTCTTCTCCACCTACCACAACAACCCCTCGGCCACCGCCGAGGCCTTCACCGCCGACGGCTGGTTCCGCACCGGCGACATCGGCGCCCTCGACGAGGACGGCTACCTGCGCATCACCGGACGCAAGAAGGAGCTCATCGTCACCGCGGGCGGCAAGAACGTCGCTCCCACCCAGCTCGAGGACCGCCTACGCGGCCACCCGCTCATCAGCCAGGTGCTCGTCATCGGGGACGGGGAGCCCTTCATCTCCGCGCTCATCACCCTGGACAAGGAGATGCTCCCCCAGTGGCTGCGCAACCACGGACTGCCGACCATGGACGTGGTCGAGGCATCCTCCCACCCGCAGGTGCTCGCCGCCCTGGACCGTGCCGTGGCGCGCACGAACCGGGCGGTCTCCCGGGCCGAGTCGATCCGTACCTTCCGGGTGCTGGCCACTGACTTCACCGAGGCCAACGGCCTGCTCACCCCGTCACTGAAGGTCAAGCGAGGCCCAGTCATGGAGACCCACGCCGACGTCATCGCCGGCATCTACAGCTCCACGCGCAAAGGACCGCAGGAGTAAACGGGAGCAAACCTCGCCGGCAGCCTCGGGCGGGCATACTTGCCACCATGACCGACGCCTCCGCCCGACCGGCCGACCCCAGCCCCTCCACCTCGTTAGAGGAGCACACCACCGAGCTCCTGGTCCCGGTTCACGACGGCATGACGACGCCCTGGGCGCTGGCCGAGCGCGTGCGCCGCAGCCCCAACGGCGGGCTCATCGCCCGCAAGTCCCCCTTGGGGCGGCGCTGGCGGGAGATGAGCGCCAGTGCCTTCCGCACCCAGGTGCGCGAGGTGGCCGCGGGCCTGGTGGCCCGAGGTCTTCAGCCCGGAGACGCCGTCGGCATCATGTCGCACACGTCGTATGAGTGGACGCTTCTGGACTTCGCCGCCTGGGAGGCGGGCCTGGTCGTCGTCCCCGTCTACGAGACCTCCTCGGCCGAGCAGGCCCAGTGGATCCTCACCGACGCCGGCGTGAAGCTCATCGTCGTGGAGAACGAGGCCATGGCCTCCATGGTCGGCGCGCTGACCTCCACCGTGCCCGAGCTGGCGAGCCTGCAGGTGCTGTGCGTTGAGCGCGAGGACGTGCTGGGGCTCATCAAGTCCGGTCGCGGTGTGGAGCCCGGCGAGCTCGACCGGCGCAGCGCGGCCCTGACCTCGCAGTCCCTGGCCACCATCGTCTACACCTCCGGCACGACCGGCCGCCCCAAGGGCGTCGAGCTCAGCCACGGCAACCTCGTGCACCTGTGTGTCAACGTCTGCCCGCACGTGCCCGAGGTCCTGGGTGGGGCCGAGGTCCGGTTCCTGCTGTTCCTGCCCCTGGCCCACGTGCTCGGCCGGTTCGTGGAGATCGCGGTCATCTGCTCGCACGCGGGCGTGCTGGGGCACGTGCCCGACGTGCGTAACCTCCTCAACGACCTGGGCTCCTTCCGCCCCACTGCGGTCCTGGCCGTCCCCCGGGTCTTCGAGAAGATCTATAACGCCGCCGATGCCAAAGCGACCGGCGCCAAGCAGAAGGTCTTCCGCCTGGCGGCCAAGACCGCGATCGCGTACTCCCGGGCCCTGGACACCCCGCAGGGCCCGTCGCGCCGCCTCAAGGCCCAGCGCGCCGCCTTCGACAAGCTCGTCTTCTCCACCTTGCGCTCCGTACTGGGCGGGCAGGTCACGCACGTGGTCTCCGGTGGCGGGCCTCTGGGCGAGCGCCTGGGGCACTTCTACCGCGGCGCCGGAGTCACCGTCCTGGAGGGCTACGGCCTGACCGAGACCATGGGGCCGTGCAGCGTCAACCTGCCCGAGGCCACCCGGATCGGGACCGTGGGCACCCCGCTCCCGGGCTGCTCGATCCGACTGGACAACGACGGCGAGATCCTGGTTCGGGGCATCGGCACCTTCACGGGCTACCACAACAACCCCGAGGCCACGGCCGAGGCCTTCACCGAAGACGGCTGGCTGCGCACCGGGGACATCGGCTCCTTCGAAGGCACCGAGGGTTTCCTGCGGATCACCGGGCGCAAGAAGGAGCTCATCGTCACCGCCGGAGGGAAGAACGTCGCCCCGGCACCTCTGGAGGACCGTCTGCGGGGTCACCCGCTGGTCAGCCAGGTACTCGTCGTGGGTGAGAACCGTCCCTGCATCGGTGCGCTACTCACCCTGGATGCGGAGATGCTGCCACTGTGGCTGTCCTCCCACGGGCTGGAGGAGATGACTGTCGTCGACGCCGCCCGGGACCCACGGGTGCGCGCCGCCCTGGAGAAGGCGGTGGCCCGGGCCAACGAGGCGGTCTCACGGGCGGAGTCGATCCGCACCTTCGAGGTGCTGCCCACGGACTTCACCGTGGCCAACGGCTTGCTGACTCCCTCGCTCAAGGTACGCCGCGCCGAGGCGGAGAAGCGCTTCTCGGCCGAGATCGAGGCGCTCTACACGCGTACCCCGCTCGTCCCCAGCACCACCGTCTCACCGTCGCAGGACTGACAGCCGCCGCGATAGCGCACTGGGCTCGGCCCGCCGGCTGCTCCGGGGCCGCCCTTCTGGCTCGCCTCATCGGCTCGTGTCGCAGCGAGTCACCGAGATATCACCTGAGCGGATGCCTCCGGTGGTTCCTACGGCTCGGTCTGCTTGGCCCGCCCGGCCTCATGGTCGTCGCGGATCTCCTCGTGGTGCTGGATGACCTCGGCGACGATGAAGGTGAAGAACTTCTCGGCGAAGATCGGGTCCAGGCCGGACTCCTCGGCCAGTGCCCGCAAACGTGCCACCTGCTGCTGCTCGCGCCCGGGGTCGGCCGGCGGCAGGTCAAGTCGGGCCTTGAGCAGGCCCACCTGCTGAGTGCAGCGGAATCGTTCGGCCAGGAGATGGACGAGGGCGGCGTCGAGGTTGTCGATGGTGGCCCGGTAGACGGCCAGCTGTGGGGGGACGCCGCCCTGCTCCTCGCTCATGCGGTCCGGCTCCGCTCCCCCATCTTGCTCGTCGAGCGCAGCGTTCCCGAGCCGGACTGGTAGCTGGGCTTGCCGGTGCCCCTGACAGCATCGGCGTCGACGACGACGCGCCCGACCTCGGGCAGGGAGGGAACCTCGAACATGGCCTGTCCCAGGACCTCCTCGACGATGGATGTCAGTCCCCGGGCGCCGGTCTTGCGCTCCAGGGCGAGGGAGGCCACTGCCTCAATGGCGGCATCGGTCAGCTCGAGCTCGACGCCGTCGAGGCTGAAGAGGTACTGGTACTGGGAGACCAGAGCGTTCTTGGGCTCGGTCATGACGCGCACGAGCTCGCGCACCCCCAGGTCCTGAACCGTGGCGATGACGGGCAGGCGGCCGATGAACTCGGGGATGAGGCCGAACTTGTGAAGGTCCTCGGGGCGCACCGGTGAGGTGAAGACGTCCTGTGCTCCCGTACTGCCGGTCAGCTGTGCCCCGAAGCCCACCATCTGGGCTCCGGACTCCTTGCGCTGACGCTGGCGCACGATCTCCTCAATACCGGCGAAGGCGCCCGCGGCAATGAAGAGAATGTTGGTGGTGTCGATCTCCAGGAACTCCTGGTGCGGGTGCTTGCGCCCGCCGCCGGGCGGCACGGAGGCCGTCGTCCCCTCAATGATCTTGAGCAGGGCCTGCTGGACGCCCTCACCCGAGACGTCGCGGGTGATCGACGGGTTCTCCGCCTTGCGACCGATCTTGTCGATCTCGTCGATGTAGATGATGCCCTTCTCAGCGCGCTTGACGTCGCCGTCAGCGGCCTGGATGAGCTTGAGGAGGATGTTCTCCACGTCCTCGCCGACGTACCCCGCCTCTGTCAGAGCCGTGGCATCGACGATGGCGAAGGGGACGTCGAGGAGGCGGGCCAGGGTTCGGGCCAGGTGAGTCTTACCGGTTCCGGTGGGCCCCAGCAGGAGGATGTTGGACTTGCCCAGCTCAAGGCCGTCCCCCTCGGCCACGGAGCGCTCCTTGACCTGGACGCGCTTGTAGTGGTTGTAGACCGCCACGCTCATGGCGCGCTTGGCAGCCTCCTGTCCGATGACGTACTGGTTGAGGAAGTCGAAGATCTCCTGGGGCTTGGGCAGCTCGAGAGGAACTCCGGCGCCTGAGTCGCTCAGCTCCTCGTCGACGATCTCATTGCACAGCTCGATGCACTCGTCGCAGATGTAGACACCGGGCCCGGCGATGAGCTTCTTGACCTGCTTCTGGCTCTTGCCACAGAAGGAGCACTTGAGCAGATCCACACTCTCAGCGTTACGTGCCACAGTTTCCTCCAGGTTCGTCATCGGCCCCCGCGCCCGGGCGGCCCTACGTCAGCCTACGGGCTCAGACGGCAGGTGCGCCGAGTGCATGGCGGCGTGTCCAGTCCGCAATATGCCACGTTGGGCGCCATGCTGCCAGGGTTTACTGGACTTATTTCCACCGGCTGCGTGTGCGGCGCCCCCACCGGTCATGAGAGGGAGCGCCACACACGGCGTCAGCACGGCACTGAAGGCCCGGCCTGCATCCCGGCACCCCTCAGGAGGAGTGCGGAGAGGCCGGGGCCTTGCGAGAAGTGAGCACCTGATCCACGATCCCGTACTCCTTGGCGGCGGCAGCCGTGAGAATCTTGTCGCGCTCGAGGTCGGCGTGGATCTTCTCGCGGTCCCGTCCGGTGTGCGCGGCCAGGGTGTCCTCCAACCAGGAGCGCATGCGGTCGATCTCATTGGCGACGATCTCGATGTCGCTGGCCTGGCCCTGCATCCCCTCCATGGCGGGCTGGTGGATGAGGACGCGCGCGTTGGGCAGAGCCAGACGCTTGCCCTCGCTGCCGGCGGCCAGGAGCACGGCGGCTGCGGAGGCCGCCTGCCCCAGGCAGACGGTCTGCACCTGCGGCTTGATGTACTGCATGGTGTCGTAGATGGCCGTCAGCGCCGTGAAGGATCCGCCGGGACTGTTGATGTACATGGTGATGAGACCGTCTGGGTCCTGGGACTCCAGGACCAGGAGCTGGGCCATGATGTCGTCGGCAGAGGCGTCGTCGACCTGAACGCCCATGAAGACGATGCGGTCCTCGAAGAGCTTGGCGTAGGGGTCCTGACGCTTGAAGCCGTAGGCGGTGCGCTCCTCGAACTGGGGCAGCACGTAACGGGCCTGCGGCATGGCACCGGCCTGGCGGGCGATGGCCTCGAAGTAGGGACGGGTCGAGGACATGTCAGTTGTCTCCGTTCTGCTTGCCGATCTCCCGGCTGGAGCGCACGATGTGGTCGACGAATCCGTACTCCAGGGCCTCCTGGGCCGAGAACCAGTGGTCACGGTCGGAGTCGGCGATGATCTCCTCCACCGTGTGCCCGGTGTTGGCCGCGGTGATCTCCGCGAGCTCCTGCTTCATCTTGATGATGAGGTCGGCGTTGATGCGGATGTCGGTGGCCGAGCCCCCGGCACCACCGGAGGGCTGGTGCATGAGCACGCGGGCGTGGGGGGTGAGGTAGCGCTTGCCCTTGGCGCCGGCCGACAGCAGGTGCTGCCCCATGGAGGCGGCCAGCCCCGTGGCCACGGTGGCGACGTCGGGCTGGACGTACTGCATGGTGTCGTAGATGGCCATGCCGGCGGTCACCGAGCCGCCGGGGCTGTTGATGTAGAGGTAGATGTCCCGCTCGGGATCCTCGGCGGCCAGCAGCAGCATCTGGGCGCAGATGGCGTTGGCGTTGTCGTCACGCACCTCGGAGCCGAGCCAGATGATGCGCTCCTTGAGGAGGCGGTTGTAGATGGAGTCGGTCAACCCCAGACCCGCGCCTGCGGCGTCGGCTGCCTGGGGAGGGGCGACCGCAGCGGGTGTGTAGAGCTCGCTCACGTCAGTCCTCTCATGGTCGGTGTCACCAACGCTAACGCGACCCCCTCGGCCACCATGCCCGCCGTCGCACCCTTTTCGCCCACGGCGCAGGTGTGACGACCACGGGGTGCATCTCCTCGAGCCTCCTCGCGATCACGACGCCGTCCCAGACGGTCAGCACCTCGGCAGATCGCGCCCCTCAGCCTTATCACCAGTACTGTCTGCCATAACAGAATCATCCGACGCCCGGCACGCCGTCACCTCGGGACGCGCTCGGCCCAGCCCTCACAGCCACACAACCCTCACAGTCCTCACCATCCACTACCGAAGGAGCACACATGTCCCCCTCGTCCAGCACCCCCTCCAGCGAGTCCCTGTTCCGACTCGGCCTCAACGCCGCCCTGCCCATCTCCGAGGAGGCGACCACCTCACGGGTCGTCGTCAACAACGAGATTCTGCGCACCGTCGTCTTCACCTTCGACGCCGGTCAGGTCCTCACCGAGCACTCCTCCCCCAGGGCGGTGATCGTCACGCTACTGGAGGGCGAGATGGACTTCTCCATCGGCGAGCGCACCGAGAGGATGGGCGCCGGGGACGTCATCTACCTGGCACCCGGTGACCGTCACGCGCTGACGGCCGTGACGCCGTGCCGCATGCAGCTGGTGATGGTCGACGTCGACAAGGCCGCAGCAGCGAACGAGAAGTAGCCCGGGAGCGGGCAACCACCCACCGATCGGGAGCCGTCCGCCTGACGGCCACCACCGCGCGGGATGGGGGCGAAGCGCCGAGCCTTCGCCCCCATCCCGTTTCCTTGTGAAATCCACTAAGTTGCGCACCTCATCCGGCCGCAGTGCAGACGCAGGACGACCAGGCGCCACCTGACGTATCGCGCCCAGTGTCGCGGATCACTCGCACCCACAGACTCGAGACGACGGTAAGCCAACTCACCCCTCCTTGTAGGAAAACTAAACCTTCCATCGGATAGGTTGTAGGCGCCCGAGATCTTGACGTGACCCGCTTCCCACACCGTGGCATCGGTGAGGGCGGCGTGGCACCATCGAATTTATCCGACCGATCGCATTGGAGTGTCCGCCTGCCCAGCGACACCAAAACCCTTCAGCTCAGGCTTCGCTCCGCCGTCGGTCAGCCACATTCTTTCACGATTCAATAACCCCGTCCCTGCTCGAACAACACGTCTTTTCCGCTTGCCGCACCACCCAGTAAGGGGCTACTCGTGTTCAGCACGTTCGCACAACTCCATGCATCAGAGAGGACCACTGCATGATCGTCATTACCCTGCTGGTGGGAATCCTGTTCTGGATCGGAATTGACATCTGGGCCGGCATTACATCAAAGTGGTATAAGGCCGTGGAGCTGAATCCGAACATCACCTCGGGCGACTTCAGCGTCCTGGTACCGATCTACGGTAATGTCAAGTACTTGCAGAACGCGGATTATCTGCGCCCCTATGGCGATCGCGTCGTCCTGTGCACCACCTCTGGCGAGTCCGAGGAGTTCTACCGCGACCTGGAGGACATCGCCATTCGCTACGGGTTCAGGATCTTCCGCAGCAACTACGTCCCGCGCAAGGTGGGTCGCAAGCGGAGCACCTCGGGAATTACTCGGGACACGGTTGTCCGCGATGCACTGCTGGCCGCTCCCCTCAACTCCTACATCGTCTGCCTTGACGCCGATACTACGGCGCAGGAGCCGCTGACCCACATCATCGGCGCCCTGGTGGCCAATAAGGCCGACTTCGCCTCGGTCACCATCGTGCCTCAGAAGAAGGGGCCCTTCATCGTCCAGATGCAGCGCCACGAGTATGTGGTCTCGATGCGCGCGCGCAGAATCATGCCGTGGCTGCTCAGCGGCGCCCTTCACATCGGCAAGACCGACGTCATGCGCCAGATCATGGCCCGCCACTCACTATTCTTCCAGGGCAATGACATCGAGTCTGGGATTATCGGAGACGCTCTGGGATACAAGGCCGTTCACATTCTTGCCCACGTCAACACCAACGCTCCAGACACCCTGTACGCCTGGTGGCGCCAGCGAATCGCCTGGAGCGGCGGGTCCTTCAGGCTTTTCATCATCAACTTCAGATTTGTCTTCCAGCACCCCTTCCTGTGGCTGTACAGCGGCATCGTGGTCATCAGCATGTTCGTGCTCAGGTGGATAGCCGTTGTCAATCCTGGATGGACACTTCTGCTGGCGCTGTTCATCTACTATGCCGCTATCGTGTGGCTTCACTGGGACCACGGCAACAAGTGGCTGATCTTCCAGCCCTTCTACTGCCTCTTCGTCAGTCTCATCGTGGTTCCCATCGGGGTCGCCTACTATTTCAAGATGGCGATTCCTGAGCGCAATTTCGGAGTCATTCGCCCCAAGCGCAAGGACCTCGTCACAGCGGGCTGATCCTCATCCGGAACGCATCCCGGTCAACGCGGGAGAGGTCGTCCCGACAGCACTCCCCCGCACGGCAACGGGCCCACCTTCCAGAAGAAGGTGGGCCCGTCTGTTCAGCTTGGGGGCGTCTCCCGCGTGAGCGGGGAACGCGCCTCCGCTCATACGCGCCTTGAATGCCGTGGGCTCACTCGGCGTCCTCGCCCTCAGTGGCAACGGCTGCGGCCTGAGCTGCCGCGGCGGCGTCGTCCTCGTCGGAGCCGATGAAGGCGGACAGGTCCACGGTCTCGCCCTTGGAGTCAACTACCGCTGCCTGGCGCAACGCCATGGCCAGAGACTTGTTGCGAGCGACCTCGGAGACGAAGGCGGGAATCTGCCCGGCCTGCTGAGCCCCCTGGAGGAACTGGGCGGGCTCCATGCCGTACTGCTGAGCAGTCTGGAAGAGGAACTCCAGCAGCTCGTCCTGCGCCACACCGACCTTGAGGTCCTCAGCCAGGACATCGAGGATGATCTGGTCGCGCACACCGTTGACGATGTCCTCGCGGATCTCCTTGGCGTGCTCCTCGTCGCCGTCCTTGCCCTCGGCCCTCAGGTGCTGGGCGACCTCGGCCTCGACAACGGCCTCGGGGACATCGAAGGCGACCTCGCTGCGCAGGTGCTCGAGGAGGGCGTCACGGGCGGCGACCGCCTGCTCGCCGGTCTTGCGCTCGGTGACCTGCTTGACGAGGTCCTCGCGCAGCTCCTCGACGGTGTCGAACTCGGAGGCGAGCTGGGCGAACTCGTCATCGACCTTGGGCAGCTCACGCTGCTTGACGGCAGTGGCGGTCACCGTGACCTCGGCCTGCTCACCGGCGTGCTCCCCACCGGCCAGCTCGGTGGTGAAGGTGGCGGACTCGTCGGTCTTCAGACCGCGCAGGGCGGTGTCCAGGCCCTTGAGCATGTTGCCCTTGCCGATCTCGTAGGAGACGCCCGAGATGGAGTCGACCTCCTCGCCGTCGATGACGGCCTTGAGGTCAATGGTGACGAAGTCACCGGTCTTGGCCTTGCGGCCCACAGACTTCAAGGAGCCGAAGCGGGCACGCAGGTTGTCCAGCTCGGCGTCGACGTCCTCATCGGTGACCTCGACGGCGTCCACGGTCAGCTTGGCCTTGCTCAGGTCCGGCAGCTCGATGACGGGGCGAACAGTGACCTCGGCGGTGAAGGCAAGCTGGCCGCCGTTCTCGCCGGTGGCGTTGGGCAGCTCGACGACGTCGACCTCGGGCTGGAGCATGGGGACCCGCTCGGCCTCGGTGATGGCGTCCCGGTAGAAGTCGGAGAGCTTGTTGTTGACGGCCTCCTGGATGACAGTCCCACGGCCGACGCGCTGGTCGATGACCCGGTTGGGGACGTGACCGCGACGGAAGCCGGGGACCTGGATCTGGGAGCCGATCTCCTTGTAGGCGGCATCCAGGCTGGGCTTGAGCTCCTCATAGGGGACCTCAACGGTCAGCTTGATGCGACTGGGGTCAAGATTCTCGACAGTGGTCTTCACGGGGGTTGCTCCCAAGGTCTGAGTTCTGCGGTAACACCGACGCACTCGGAGGCGCTCGGTGGACGCGCGTCTGTGGCGTCAATCCGTGCCATCTTAGGGCAAACGGACAGTGGGATCGACGCTGCGTCCGCACCTGGCGCATGAGTCTGGACACAGGAGGTGACGCCGGGCGCGGCCGTCGTGGTCACGGGGCGCATCGGCATATTCACAAGCAATGCATCCGCCTCGACGCGCACCTGAATGCGCTCTGCGCACAGGCCGTCCGACCACGGGACGAGGAGTCGGGCTGGCGGGATTTGAACCCGCGGCCCCCTGCTCCCAAAGCAGGTGCGCTACCAAACTGCGCCACAGCCCGTGACGTGACGAAAGGGACCGCCGAGGAGCGGCCCCTTTCGGCTCACAGAGCGGGTGACGGGAATCGAACCCGCGCAATCTGCTTGGAAGGCAGAGGCTCTACCATTGAGCTACACCCGCATGGATGAAGGGTTTCACCCCTCCACCAGCAGCCTCACTGCTCGATGAGGCCCTCCTTGTAGGCCCGCGCCAGACGGCGAGGGACGGAGATCTCGCGGCCCTGGACGCGGATGGTGGTGAGCTCAGTGAGCTTGGCCTTCCACTGTGAGCGGCGGTTGCGGGTGTTGCTGCGGGACATCTTCCGCTTCGGCACTGCCATGGGCCCGCTCCTCTCTCATGAACCTTGGGGATCGGACGACCCCTCGAAACTGGACCGAGGGACACCATAACGACATCGCCGGGACCGCTTCCAGTCCAGGAGCACCTCAAGGCGTGTGACATCGGTCCCGCGCCCGCCCCGTGCGAGGATCCTGCCATGGCCCCGCACGCCCCTCGCACACCATCGCACCAGCCGTCTCAGGAGCAGTCATCCCCCGGGCTCATCACCCTGGCCCGCGGCGAGCAGCCCGAGATCGACCTGGAGATCAAGAAGTCCCACTTCCTGGCACGCGCCTGCCGCACGGACTCCATGGACGAGGCCCGGAGCTTCATTGCGGACGTGCGCTCCACCTACCCCGACGCGCGCCACCACTGCTCGGCGCTGACGCTCACCGACCTCTCCGACGGACACGCCCTGGCCGCCCCTGCCCCACCCACCGAGCGCTCCAACGACGACGGCGAGCCCTCGGGCACGGCCGGACAGCCCATGCTCGACGTCCTGAGGGGAACGGGACTGGCCAACACGACCGTCGTCGTCACCCGCTACTTCGGCGGAACGCTCCTGGGCACCGGCGGGCTGGTGCGCGCCTACTCCGAGGCGACCGCTCAGGCGCTGCAGGCGGCTGCACGGGTCACCCTGACCCGGCTTCATCTGTGGGACCTGCGGGTTCCGGTGGCTCAGGCCGGCAGGATCGAGGCGGAGCTGCGCTCCCGCAATCCCGCTGTGGCATCGGGGCCGACGGCGGAGGGCGGGACGACCGCCCCGGCCCCGACCATTCACGTCGAGGAGACGATCTGGGGACCGAGCCACGCGGTCCTCGTGCTGGCCACGTCCTGCGCCGATCCTGAGCTCCTGCACGCCCTGCTGGCGGCCCTGACCCGCGGCGAAGGGGCGGCGGAACCGGCCGGCAGCCGACTGGTCGAGGTCCCCGCGCCCCCTGCCTGAAGCCCAGGGCCGAGCTCCCCCGCTCCCCCGGATACGCTCACCTGACATCCACGGACTCGGCCGCGCTCGCGACCACGATGCGAGCAGATACCGGACGGATGTGGCGATCACCGTCGGATACGGGGTAGGGTTCCACCAACAGCCGGGGAACCACGCCCCGGATGAGCAGTTCACGCCCGGGTAGGCGCAGCCAGTCGCCCTGAGGAACAGAGGAGGACCCATGATGGTTAAGACCGTCATGCGCACCATGCCCTCGTCCTCCATGCCCATTGCGCCCGCGTGCTGCTGCCGGTGTCGGTAGAGCGCCAGGCCACGACATCTGTGCGCGTACCGCTGCGCGCATGCCCGGCGCTCCCGGAGCAGGCGGTCACCCCTGCTGTTTGAGCCACTCCTCATGACGTGGCCCCTGACGGACGCGGACCGTCCCACTTCTCTTCCTCTCACGAGTCCTCACGGGCCCGACGTCGCCTCATCACGAGGCAGCGCCGGTCGCCGTCGCCTCAGGGCTCACCCAACCCACACTCGAAGGACATCACTATGACGTACGCACCCGACGCAACCGCTCTGGTCGGCAACACTCCCCTGGTCCGCATCAACCGCGTCACCGACGGCGCCCCCGCCACAGTCCTGGCCAAGGTGGAGGCCTTCGAGCCGGCCGCCTCGGTCAAGGACCGCATCGCCCTGTCCATCGTGCGCGCCGCGGAGGCCTCCGGTGACCTCAAGCCCGGCGGCACCATCGTGGAGGCGACCTCCGGGAACACCGGCGTCGGCCTGGCCATGGTGGGAGCGGCCCTGGGGTACAAGGTCATCATCACCATGCCCGAGACCATGTCCAAGGAGCGCCGGGCCATCATGCGCGCCTTCGGTGCGGAGCTGGTGCTGACCAGCGAGGGCGGTGTGGCCGGCGCGGTCAAGCGGGCCGAGGAGATCCAGGCCGCCACCCCCAACTCGATCCTCGCCTCCCAGTTCGCCAACCCGGCCAACCCCAAGATCCACCGCGAGACCACGGCCCGGGAGATCCTGGAGCAGACCGGGGGCGACATCGACGTCTTCGTGGCCGGTATCGGCACCGGGGGCACGCTGACCGGAGTGGGCCAGGTTCTGCGCCAGGAGAAGCCCGGGGTAAAGATCTACGGCGTCGAGCCCACCGAGTCCCCGCTGCTGAGCGAGGGCAAGGCCGCCCCCCACAAGATCCAGGGCCTGGGCCCCAACGTGGTTCCCGAGATCCTTGACCAGGGCATCTGGGACGAGCTGCTCCACATCGAGTCCGACGTCGCCATCACCTACGCTCGCCGGGCGGCTGCGGAGGAGGGTCTCCTGGTGGGGATCTCCTCGGGCGCCGCTCTGGCCGCCGCCAGCGAGCTGGCCAGGCGCCCTGAGTTCGAGGGCAAGACCATCGTCACCGTCCTGCCTGACACCGGTGAGCGTTACCTGTCCACGCCCTTGTTCAAGGACTTCCTCGACTGACTCCCCCCGACGGCGGCTAACCTGGGAACAGGTGAGCCGCCGTCGGTGTTGTCATCGGCGCAGCGGGCGAGGTGAAGGCTCACCAGCCGACCTGAGCCGCACCTTCACCCATCAGAGGAGCACACCATGCACAACTCCCAGCGGTCCCTTCTGGACCTGGCCCGTGAGGACCTGGCGACGGCCCGCAAGCGCGACCCCGCCGCTCGCTCCAGCGTGGAGGTGGCCCTCCTCTACCCGGGTGTCCACGCCCTGTGGGCGCACCGGGCGGCTCACAAGCTGTGGCACAAGGGGTACCGCTTCGCGGCGCGCGCCCTGTCTCAAGCAGCCCGCAACCTCACCGGTATCGAGATCCACCCGGCCGCGACGATCGGTGAGCGCTTCTTCATCGACCACGGCATGGGCGTGGTCATCGGTGAGACTGCGGAGGTTGGCGACGACGTCCTGCTGTTCCACGGAGTGACTCTGGGCGGGGTGTCGATGAGTCCGGGCAAGCGCCACCCCACTATCGGCAACAACGTGCAGATCGGCGCGGGTGCCAAGGTCCTGGGACCGGTCACCGTCGAGGACGGGGCCAAGGTGGGGGCCAACGCGGTCCTGGTGAAGAACCTCCCGCAGGGTCATGTCGCCGTGGGCGTGCCCAGCCGGGCCCGAGACCCCCGCACCGACCCGGAGCTCATGATGGACCCGACCATCTACATCTGAGTCGCCTCACAGCATCCCAGCGGGCACCCGGGGGCCGCCTCACACCCGTCCCTCGCGTGTCCCTCAAACAACCCGGCTGTGCCCCGGTGCGCCCTGTGGGCGTACCGGGGCACGCCTGTCAGCGGGCGATCACTCCGGTGGCCAGGTCGCGCAGGCGCTTGAAGACCCGGCCCCCGGAGGCGCGTGATCCGTCATGCTCGTACTCGCTGGTGATCCAGGTGCGCAGGCCGGGGATGAGCGCGGCCGTCTCCAGGGAGGTGGTCATCGGCACGAACACGTCGCGAGCGTAGACGGCGGCCGCCCCGGGGGTCGTCGTGGCCTTGAGACGGGCCGGGTCGTAGAGCGCCGGCCACTCGTGCGCGGCCAGGAGGTCGGCCACCTCCAGCCAGGGGCACAGACCGGCGTCCTCGACGAAGGCCTCACGGCGCACGTGCTCGCCTGTCAGCAGGGTGGGATCGTCGTCGAAGACCGCGGGGCGCACCCGCTGCGCGGCCCAGTCGGTGGTGCCGGCGTCGGCCCAGCAGGACTCGTGGATGACGGCGTAGAGCGGGAACCTGCCGCCGAAGGGCAGGCACTGCCCCAGGTCGTAGCGGAAGGCCCAGGAGTCGGGGTCGCGCTCCAGGAGGTAGTGGATCGTGTCCGCTCCCCCGGCCCCGCCCAGCAGGGCGCCGAGCGAGCGCAGGCGCTCGGGTCCTACGAGATCCCCTCCCGCCGTCCTCAGCTCGCCCCGACCGGCCTTCTCAGCCAGGGACGCCATGCGGTCGCGGTCCTGGGGGAAGCGGGTGTAGTACTCCTCGCTCTTGAGGCGCATCGCCTCGTAGCTGAGGGCGTAGACCTCGTCGATGCTGTGCCCGACGGCGGGCAGGCCGCCGGTGATGTAGACCTTCTCCAGGCTCTGGGCGTGCTCGGAGAGGTACCGGGTGACACAGAACCCTCCGAAGGACTGGCCCAGCAGGCTCCAGCGCTCCAGGCCCAGAGCGCGGCGCAGGTCCTCGCAGTCCTCGACGATCTCATCGGCGCGCAGGTGAGTGAGCAGCCGGGCGGTGTCTGCTGGGGTGCCGGCGGTATCGGACCGGTCCACAGGGCTGGAGGCCCCGGTGCCGCGCTGGTCGACGAGGATGAGTCGGTGGTGCTCGAGGATCGCACCGATCCAGCCGAGCCCGGAGTCGGCACTGGGGCGGGGTGCCTCGCAGCCCGGCCCGCCCTGGAGGAAGACCAGTGGCGGCCGGGAGACCGGGTCGATGCCCACGGCTGAGATCTCACGGGCGTAGACGGTGATGGTCTCCGTGCCGTCCGGGGCTGAGTCCCCCTGCCCGCTGCGGTCCAGGGGAACGGTCAGGTGGTGGTCGCGGGTCAGCAGGCCGGCGGTCGAGGAGGACCAGGCCGAGGAGTGCAGGGCGGGCGAGGCTTTCGACATGCCGCCACCTTAGTAGGACCGGGAGGGTCTCCAGCCGGTTTCAGTGGGCCTGACAGGTCGGGCACCAGAAGAGCCGGCGGGAGGCGACCTCCCGCTCCGCCACCGGGGTCCCGCAGCGCAGGCAGGGACGGCCGGTGCGGTGGTACACGTACCACCGGCCGGCCTCGGGGTCGTCAGGTGGCAGGGGGTCGGGGACGTCGTCGAGGTCGACGGTGGTGATGAAGCCGGTGGCCACCCCGTACTCCATGAGAGGACGCAGGTCCTCCCAGATGGCCCGCAGCCGCTCGGCGCTGATGCGGTTGCCCGCTCTAAACGGCGAGACCCCGACCCGGAAGAGCGTCTCGGCCCGGTAGATGTTGCCGGCTCCGGAGATGACGGACTGGTCCATGAGCAGATCCCCGATGCTCTTGCGCCGCGAGCGCGCCTTGGCCACGAAGGCCTCCACGTCGCCGTCAGCGCGCAGCGGGTCCGGGCCGAGGCGACGGCGGACAGCGGCCACGCCCTCGGCGTCCAGCAGCTCGCAGGCCGCCGGTCCGGTCAGGTCGGCCACCCCGTGCTCGCCGAGCAGCCGCAGCCGCACCGCGCCACGCGGCTCGGGAGGCTCCCACTCCTCGGGGGCGGGCCCGTGTGTGGCTGTGCCCTGCCCCTCGGATTCGGGACCCCCGCCGTTCAGCCCGGTCAGGGCCGACCCTCCCCCACCTTTGAGGGCGTGCTCGCCGCGCTCACCGACGCGGCGACGCGGCGCCCCGATGGCGTGGGGCGCTGTGAACTCACGGTCGCCGTCGAAGGTCCATGCCCCGTAGAGGCCCAGGTGGATCCTCAGCCAGGTGACGGAGGCGTCGTCGAGGGACATGTCGGCGCGGGGGCCGAAAGGCAGGAAGAGGTGCTTGCCGTGGGCCTGGCTGCCCAGGAGGACCTGACCGTCAAGACGGCTCGCCCCGTCGGCGAAACGCCCCTGCGGCGAGCGCACGCGCAGGCTCTGACCACCGTAGAGCTCGTCAAGGGCGGCGGCGAGCCGGTGGATGGTGTGCCCCTCCGGCATGCTCAGGCCCCGGTGGGGGCGCCGGTGGGATCAGCCGCTGGAGCGGGGGCGTCATGAACGCGGCTCTCGTAGTCGGTGAGCTGGGCGATGCGACGCACGTGGCGCTCATCGCCGCTGAAGGGCTCGGTGAGAAAAGCGTCGATGATCGCCAGGCCCGCCCCCAGATCGTGCATGCGACCGCCCAGCGCGACGACGTTGGCGTTGTTGTGCTGGCGGGCGAGCCTGGCGGTCTCGATCGACCAGGCCAGGGCGGCACGCACCCCGTCCACCTTGTTGGCGGCGATCTGCTCCCCGTTGCCACTGCCCCCGAGAACAATGCCGAGGCTCCCTGCGTCGGCCACGACGGCCTCCCCGCAAGCCAGGCAGAAGGCGGGGTAGTCGTCATCCGGGTCGTAGGAGTGGGCTCCATGGTCGATGACGGTGTGCCCCTGCTCCCTCAAGTGCGCGCTCACGGCGCTCTTGAGCTCATAACCGGCGTGGTCGGAGGCGATATGGATGCGCATGGGCAGAATTGTGCCTCACGCGAACAGCGCTTCGCACCATGAGGCAAAGGGCGCCGTCGGGACGCCTGAGAGCGGCGGAGCGGGTTAGCGTGTCCGCTATGACTGACGCCTGCGCGACCTCACCGACTCCCACCGGCCCTGCATCGGACTCACCGGCTCAGCGCTCCCAGCCGGCGAGCGGCTCCCCCGCCACCGACGCGGTCCTCGCCGGCGTGCTGGAGACGGCGCACACCGACACCTCGGTGCGCCCCCAGGACGACCTGTTCCGTTTCGTCAACGGCCAGTGGCTTGCGACCGCCGAGATCCCGGCGGACCGTCCCAGCAGCGGCGCCTTCACCACCTTGCGCGACGAGGCCGAGGCCGCCTGCCGCCAGATCGTCGAGGAGCTCGCCGAGCAGTTCTCCTCCGTGGCGCCCGAGGGGGCCCCGGATGTCCTGACCACCAACCGGGGCCGAGTCGGCGCCCTCTACAAGGCCTTCATGGACGAGGCCCACCTGGAGGAGCTCGGAGCCGAGCCGCTGGCTGAGGAGCTGGCGCCGGTGCTGGGCGCCTCCTCCAAGGAGGAGCTGGCCCGAGCGCTGGGAGAGATGACGCCCGTCGGCTTCATGGGCGTGGTCGGCGCGGATGTCGAGGTGGACATCAACGACCCGGAGCGCTACACGAGCTGGGTGGGGCAGTCGGGACTGGGACTGCCGGACGAGTCCTACTACCGGGAGGAGGCTCAGGCCCCGCTGCGCCAGGCCTACGTGGCGCACATGGCCAGGATGATGGCGCTGGCGGATCTGACGGACTCCTTCGGCGCCTCGGGTGAGGACCTCGCCGAACGGGTCATGGCCGTGGAGACCGCCCTGGCCAAGGGCCACTGGGACCGCGTCACCTGCCGTGACGTGGAGAAGATGAACAACCCGATGTCCTGGCAGCAGATCGTGGACTCGGCCACAGGCCTGCCCTGGGACGAGTGGCGCGAGGGGATCCGTGCGGCCGCCCGGAGCGCCGGTGTCGAGCAGACCTCCTTCCTCGAGGAGGCCATCGTCACCCAGCCCGACTACCTCCCCCACGCAGCAGGCGTCTGGCAGGAGACCGACCTGGAGGCTCTCAAGGCCTGGGTGGCCTGGCACGTCGTTCACGGACGGGCCAGCCTGCTGTCGGGAGCCTTCGTGGAGGAGAGCTTCGACTTCTACGGCCGCACGCTCCAGGGGACCGACGAGCTGCGGCCCCGATGGAAGCGCGGCGTCGGCCTGGTGGAGTCCTGCCTGGGTGAGGCACTGGGTGAGATCTACGTGGAGCGGCACTTCCCGCCGTCGCACAAGTCGGCGATGGAGGCCCTGGTGGGCCGGCTCATCGAGGCCTACCACCAGTCCATCTCCTCGCTGGAGTGGATGAGTCCAGCCACGCGGGAGCGGGCCCTGGAGAAGCTGGCGCTGTTCACCCCGAAGATCGGCTACCCGGTGCGCTGGCGCGACTACTCCGCCGTCGAGGTCGTCCCCGGGGACGTCCTGGCCTCGGTGCGCAGCGTGGAGCGGGCCGACATGGCCTACTCGCTGAACAAGCTGACCAAGCCGGTGGACCGCGACGAGTGGCACATGACCCCTCAGACGGTCAACGCCTACTACAACCCCACCATGAATGAGATCGTCTTCCCCGCGGCGATCCTTCAGCCTCCCTTCTTCGACCCGCAGGCCGACGACGCCGTGAACTACGCGGGGATCGGCGCTGTCATCGGTCACGAGATCGGTCACGGCTTCGATGACCAGGGCTCGACCTTCGACGGCACCGGAAAGGTCAGCGACTGGTGGACCCAGGAGGACCGGGAGGCCTTCACCGAGCGCACACGCGCGCTCATCAGCCAGTACGACGCCTACACGCCCGAGGTCGTCATCACCAAGCACCGGGAGGCGGGCACGGCGCAGGAGGAGATCCCGCACGTCAACGGCGCTCTGACCATCGGGGAGAACATTGGCGACCTGGGTGGCCTGGGCATCGCCCTCAAGGCCTACTCCCTGGCCCTGGCCGACGCCGGCATCCCCTCAGTGGATGAGGCTCCTGTCATCGACGGACTCACCGGCCTGCAGCGCTTCTTCTACTCCTGGGCACGGATCTGGCGCTCCAAGAGCCGTCCGGACTACGCGGAGCTTCTCCTGACCGTCGACCCGCACTCGCCGGCGGAGTTCCGTTGTAACGGAATCGTGCGCAATGTGAATGCCTTCTACAAGGCCTTCGCGGTGGATTCCGACGACGCCTTGTGGTTGGCACCAAACGAGCGGGTCTCTATTTGGTAAACGGCCCGGTCGCTCGGATTCAAGCCCCAGGGTCCGAAACTCGTTGCCCTACTTAGAAGAATCCACAACTACTCACGACTGAGGCCGATACCTCATTCACTAAAAACCGTAGAACCTCGCTCTGAGGAACGCTAGGGTGGGAGCAACGCGGTGACACCCCGACTCACCGGTTGCCACCTATCCCCCTATATCTAGGAGTACTCATGCGTCTCGGACGCCCCCTGGCCGCCGCGAGCGTGATGGCCGCCGCCATCGGCGCCTCCCTTGCCGCCTCCCCCGCCCTGGCCGGCGACTCCCTCGCCTTCAAGTTCGCCGAGGACCAGCAGGTCATCGTCAACCCCTCGGACACCGCCTTCCCGGTGTCGGGCACCGGCTGCACCGGCAAGGACGCGGCTGTCGGCATCGCCCTCCACACCTCGAAGGGCGAGATGTCCACCATCGTGAAGGCCACCCCCGACGCCGAGGGCAACTGGTCCACCACGCTGAACATCCCCGAGCTGGTCAAGTCCACTGGCGCTGAGGCCAAGACGGACGGCTCGGACGACGGCTGGTCCCTCGTGGCCGGTTGCGTCTCCTACGGCGAGGAGAAGGGCCAGGACCAGCAGGGCATCGCCTTCGACGACACCGACGTGGACGGCACCTACAAGATCACCACCGACGAGAGCGGCGCTCAGAAGATCACGGTGGACGTCAAGGGCTTCTCCCCCAAGGAGAAGGTCACCCTCACCCTGGTCAGCAAGACCGACTCCTCCAAGACCTACCCCGTCGGCACGCTGGAGGCTGACGCCAACGGCAACGTCACGGGCGAGCTTCCCGCACCCTCGAACGTGGATGACGGCGAGTACACGCTGACCATCGAGGGCGACCGCTACGGCGAGGGCGGCAGCAGCACCAAGACCGTCGTCGCCAAGGGCGGCTCCCTCGACCTCGTGGAGAACGGTGACAACGGCATCACCGGCAACGGTGGCGCCACCGCCAACCCGACCGCTCCCGCCACCAACGGCAGCGTGAACGTCCCGGCCAGCACCGAGACCACCCCGGCTGCCTCCTCCTCCACCTCGGGCAAGCCCCTGGCCCAGACCGGTGCCAACGGCCTGCTCTTCGGCGGCATTGCCGCGGCCCTCGTGGCCATCGGTGGCGGTGCCCTCGTCGTGCGTCGCCGTAAGGCCTGATCGCCTCCTCCCAGTCTGACTGGGAACACCTTCCCGCCGGGGAGACAGCACTGCACGTGCCGTCTCCCCGGCGGCCTCGTTCCATCCCGCCACCGGCGCACGGCACGCGCGTCCACGCCTGACGGCACAACACTGCCCCGAAGCGGACACTGAGACCATGGAATCCGCCTCCCACGACGAGCACAGCGCAGCCCCCTCGGAAGCCTCGGACGCCACCGGGAACCCCGCCGAGACCGCCTTCCACCAGCCTCTGCGAGGCCGTCGAGATCGGGGCGGCACAGGCATCAGGCGCTGGTCGAGGCGACGCAGGATCGTCGTCGGCCTGAGCGCTGCGGTCATGACGACCGCCCTGGCGCTGGGGGCGGATGTGGCTGTCCTGGTTCATCGCCCCGCACGCGTCGATATCGCCATGCCCACCACCTCCTCCCCGACGGCCGGCGAGACCTGGCTGATCCTGGGAACCGACTCGCGCGCCACCGTGCCGGGAGACCAGAGCCGCTACGGAACCACTCAGGAGGTGGAAGGCTCCCGCGCCGACGTCATCGCCCTGGTACGCCCATCCCAGGACGGACTCACCGTCATCAACCTGCCCCGGGACCTGACCATCAACAGCAAGGGCATGGAGCTGGACCGCCTGGCCACCACCTACGTCCCGGGACCGCAGAACACGGTCAACGCCCTGTGCACCGGCTTGGGAATCCCCACCACGCATCTGGTGACCATCGACATGGCTCAGTTCGCCACCATCATCGACTCCCTGGGAGGCGTTGAGGTGGACATCCCCGAGCCGGTTCGAGACGCCTACACCGGTCTGAACCTCACCTCCGCAGGCCGCCACCGGCTCAGTGGGATCGACGCCCTTGCCCTTGTCCGCTCACGGCACCCGGAGATCCTGCGCGACGGCAGCTGGGTGGCCATGAGCCAGGCCGACGGCGCCCAACGCCGCAGCCAGTCCACGGCCACCGTCATGCAGGCCGTACTGTCCGCCATCGGGCAGAGGGCCAGTAACCCCGTCTCGCTCCATCAGCTGGCGCACACCGTGGCCGGGAACATCACCCTGGACTCAGGTACCGGGCTCGCAGACCTGGTCTCACTGGGACGTAGCGCCTCCAAAGCCGAACAGGCCGGAACCACGACAGTCATCGACCTTCCGACGGGGCCTCGGGATGAGTCAATCATCGTCTCCCCCAACCAGGAGTCGCGCGACCTGCTGGCCGGCTACGGGTACACGCCCAAAACCTGTCGGCCATCGGGAGCCTAGTCACTCACCGGAGAGACCCCGAGGGTTTCCCGCCATATCAGCCTTTCGTCGCCCTCCTGACACGACCACCTCATATTTTCACGTGATCGAGGACACTCCTATATGTGGCTGGTATCACCTCAGAGACCCACGCCTTCGCCCTATTCATCGTTACGGTAGATAACGAGTCGACGAAGAATCGGATCGCCGACAACCATCGTTCCCCCGTCAGACCTAGGAGGACACATGCGTCTTGGACGCCCCTTGGCCGCAGCCAGCGCGGTGGCCGCAATGACCGGAGCCTCGCTCATTGCCTCCCCCGTTCTCGCCAACAGCTCCAACAGCAACAGCCCGAGCACCCCCAGCAGCACCGCCGAGGCCACCACGCCCCCCGGCAACCCTGCTCAGCCCAGCCCGGCTCCCAGCAAGACCGGCGAGGCCACTCCGGCCCCCGGCAAGACCACCGCTGGCAGCAGCTTCAAGATCACTCAGGAGAAGACCTTCGCCTCCTCCAGCACCAACACGTCCTTCACCATCTCTGGAACCGGCTGCACCGGGAAGCAGGCCACCGTCGGCATCGCGCTGTACGCACCTGACGGCTCCGTTTCCGACGTCGTTAAGACCGAGGCGGCTGCGGACGGCACCTGGACCTCCGACCTCGACCTCGCGGCGCTCATCAAGTCCATCGGCACCACCACCGCCACCACCACTGACGGGTGGACCATTGGCGCCGGCTGCATGACCTACGGTGACAAGACTGAGATGACCCAGGTCACCAAGCAGCAGCAGACGCAGATCTACTTCGACGACACGCGTATCTCCGGCTCCTACGAGGTCTCCGCCCGCACGGAGAGCCAGTCCCAGACCTTCACCTTCCACGCCCAGGGCTTCTACGCCAGCGAGAAGGTCACGGTCCTCCTCAGGAGCAAGAGCGACTCCAGCGTCAGCTACACCCTTGGTGAGCTGACGGTTGACGCCAACGGTAACCTCACGGGCAACCTGCCCGCTCCCACTGACGCCCCCGACGGGGAGTACGTCCTGGTGCTGACCGGCTCTCACCACAGCGAGACGGCCACTAGCCAGACCGTCACCACGGTCTCCCAGCACACCTTCACCATCGCGAGCTCCGAGCGCACTACCACCGAGACCTCCGAGCAGAAGACCACCGAGAACAACGGTGGCGGCGACAAGACCTCCGAGCAGAAGACCACCGAGAACAACGGCGGTGGCGACAAGACCACGGAGCAGAAGACCACCGAGAACAACGGTGGCGGTGACAAGACCACCGAGCAGAAGACCACCGAGAACAACGGCGGCGGCGACAAGACCACCGAGCAGAAGACCACCGAGAACAACGGCGGCGGCGACAAGACCAC